>Ga0210400_10001213_pt1 | contig 25930 bp, 20 predicted proteins | sample IncBWH26MmetaG_FD_155456 | JGI IMG/M metagenome (GOLD analysis project Ga0210400, IMG submission 155456) | Forest soil microbial communities from Barre Woods Harvard Forest LTER site, Petersham, Massachusetts, United States - Inc-BW-H-26-M | ecosystem: Environmental > Terrestrial > Soil >...
TCCATCGGCTTAGAGAGCCAATTAACAGCAACCCGCCGATCAGTATCATGAAAACGGCTATAGTCGAGGTTATTGCCCCGAGGTCATGCTTATCTGCGAAGTAAGCGATACCTTGCGCCAGGAAACCGGCTCCCGTAGCTGCTCGCAACAATAGAAGGCCTGCACCGGGCCACTCGTCTGGAAAAGTCGAAAACATTTGTGATGGCGGCGTCTGTCAGGACTGATGTTGAGCATAAGAGTTTCGGCGGGCTCACGAATCCCCTATGATTGGAGTCTTTTCCTACCACTTTTGGGGTATCGGCGAGATCGGGCGCTAGAGCTGAATAATGCCACGGCGAACCGCGATCGCGACCGCTTGGGTTCGATCGGCGGCTCCCAGCTTCTCCATGATGTGTTTGATGTGAACCTTGACGGTTTCTTCGGTGATAAAAAGCTTTTCGGCAATGTCGCGGTTGCGGTTTCCGCCAGCAACCTGCGCGAGAACCTCAACTTCTCTGCCGGTCAAAGACTCATCGCTAAGATGCTCAGCCAGGTGCGCAGCGATCTCCGGCGGGATTCGCTTTTTGCCGGCATGTACTTGGCGGATGACGTCGACGAGTTCCTTGGGAGGCATGCTTTTGAGCACATAAGCTCGCGCTCCCGCTTCGAGAGCTCTCTGGATTTCCACGTCGCCCGCGAACGTAGTCAGAATGATGATGCGAGCTTCGGGGAACTCGGAGCGAATCGCGATCATCGCATCGATGCCGCTCATGTCCGGCAGTCGGAGGTCCATCAAAGTTACGTCGGGCTGGTTTTCTCGAAACCGCAGAATGGCATCGCGGCCATTCGATGCTTCCGCCACCAGCACCAGGTCCGGCTGATTGCTGATCACGATGGCAAGCCCCTCGTGGAGAAGGGGATGATCGTCCACGCTGAATACGCGAACTCTTGCAGCCTCAGCCATTTATCCCACTTGCCTTTCGTCTTGGGATTCTGTCCCGGTTTTTCGCGCGTGCCACATCGATAGCTATTTAGACGCACTACCGGGAGTATGGGCTTCAAAAGCTATGCCACCAGGCACAACCAACTCCACATCCGTGCCAGTTGCTGCAGACTTTCAGTTTGGCGCCGATTTTTTCCGTGCGCTCGCACATTCCGGAAAGCCCCCAGTGGCCCTCTCGTCCGGAATGCAGGAATTGAGAATCTATGCCGTTGCCATTATCGCTCACTTGGACCCGCAATTGGTTGGAATGATATTCAACTACAACCTCCCTTCGATAACCGTAAGCCGCGAACCGCACCTCGTCCCTCGGTAATGACTTGCTCAATTAATTCCAGCACCCGCCTGACCAGAGGTTTGGCCGGTGAAGTAACGGGTATCGACGCGAAACTCGACCGCAGCCGTAAATTACCTGTCACCGCTTTAGAAGCGCCCATTGGCTCCACTTGCTGTGTAATTCTTCCTCGAACGCCGGCGGTGCAAACCGGCAAACCAAGTCGACGTGGAACCTGAATCGACGGACTCGAAAGCAACGTCGCCAGGCACACAAAGTTCGACTTCCGTTCCGGCGCCCGTGCGGCTCATCACTTTGAGTCGCGCGCCAATTCGTTCCGCTCGTTCTCGCATACCAGACAACCCCCAGTGTCCATCGCGTCCGGATTCGATCACAACGGTATCAATTCCTCGACCATCGTCGCGGACGAGAATGCGCAACAGGTCGGGGGCGTAATCCAGTTGCATGTCGATTCGCCTCGCTTCAGAATGGCGAAACGCATTGAGCAACGCCTCGCGCCCGATACTGTAAACGTCATCGCGAACAGCTGGCCGCAAGGGCATAGTCGCTCCTTCGACTACGACGCGGAAATCAATCCCTTCCCGCATACCCAACTCTCCAGGAATACGCGAAAACGAATTCTTTAGATCCTGCGGATTCTCAATGGACGACCGCAGACCTCGAAGCGTATTCCGCCCTTCGTCGACGACGTGCCCCATCAATTCAAGAACGCGGTTAAGGGCTGGCCGGACAGGGGAGCTCTCAGGCAGTTGGTCAACAGCCACGTGAAGCTGCATGGATGCACTCAGCACACCCTGCAGCAAGGTGTCATGCAGTTCTTGAGCGACTCGAGTGCGTTCGGCCAAGCGCTCTTCGAATCTCAGATTGAGTTTCCTGGTTACCTGGAACGACCACACGCGATAAAACGCCAGAATCGACAGCACTGCCGCAAGAACGCAAGCTAATGGAAACCACCAACTCTGCCAGATTGGAGGCCACGGTTGCGTAATTGCGACCGCGACGACTCCCTCGGTGGGTAATGAGACCACGGTTCTTTGAGGGTGAAATCCTGGATCGACCAGCAGCGCGGCATACTCGGCGCCCGGGTGAGTTGTGTTCCGCCACGACGAGTTCTGGCGAATTCTTGTGAATGGTTGTGCAGCCAGTGGCTGCACATACCAGATCATCATTTGCCCGCTCTCATTGAGCGCGTGGGCGTAGAGAACGATTTGTTGACCGGGTTGTGCACCGATCACCCGTCCTTTGATCGTGCTGGTTCGGCTCGGATCACCCAGGGGATCCCGTCGATCGATGCTGGGGACACCGGTAAATTCGATCACCGGTCCGGTGATATTCTTGTCCGTTCGCGAAGATTGGCAAGCGCTGAGAAGAAAACAAAGTACGAGAGCTACGTTCCCGCATACTGCCAGGCGAGCGGATCGTAGCAGTCGCGCAGGCATCCGATGCCGCAGCCAGCCTCCGATTTTTCTAAGAGTCACCATTGCAAAAGACGAACGTCGGACTCCGCAAGCCGCTCCTTTAGAAGCTGAAACGTGCGCCGAATTGTCCCACGCGAGGTCCCGGAAGTCCGTTGAGATCCTGCGGAAGGATCTCGCCAAAACCCGCAGTGCCGATTTGCGTATTGGGGCCACGAAATCCGTGGCGATTGAGCACATTGAACATCTGAAAGTACACCCGTAGCTGATAACGTTCGCCGAGCCGTTGTGCCTTGCTCACACCCAGGTCTTCTACGGCGAAGCCCGGACTGCGGACCTCAGCAAGATATCCGGGAGCATCACCGAACTCTCCGTTTGGCGGGTTTACAAAGCAAGCGGGATTGAAGTACAACCCTCCGACTTGACCATTGTAGTGCTGGTGAATATTACAGCCCGGCACGATATCGGAATACACATTATTAATACCGGGATAAAAGACATTGGCCGGAATCCGGATGGGCATTCCAGTCGCGTAGTGGAAATCTCCGCTCACCGTCCAGCCGCCCACTAACCCGTTTACAACCGGGCTTCCGTTGGCAAGCAAGGTTTTTCCGCGGCCAAACGGCAGTTCGTACAGGGCGTAACCCTTCACGACGTTAGTTTGATCGAAATCGGAAATCGTGTGCCGCTCCTGCCGGAGGTTGTAGACGTCCTGCAGTGGTCCGGCATAGTAAAGATCTTCAAAGGCCGTATCGGTGTCTCCATGCGACGAGGACAAGTTATAGCTCGCCAGCAAAGAAAGGCCATGGCTCGTCTGTTTCCTTACGCTGAGTTGCAGCGACTGATAATCCGTGTTTCCACGAGGCGTACCGACGTAGTAAAGCGGCCCGAAAGTCGCGGCGACGTTCGGGAACGGCGCCACAGAAGCCCATCCAGGACCCGTGAAGCCAGGTATTGTCACTGTCGCGTATTGCAAGCCTGCTTGAACCAGCGCCGTGTAGGTGGAGAGGACCGGCTGGTTCGCGTTCACGTAACCGCTTTCGAGATGGTAGCCGTGGTTTTGCAGAACGTTGCCTTCGATGATCAGTCCACGGCTAATTTCGCGCTGCACGCCGGCGTTCCATGCTTGGACGTTGCCCAGTTCCAGCATGCGTGGATCGATCGAAACCATTCCGTATTCAGTGAAATTGGGATTCTTCCCGATATTCACTGGCGCGCCGGGATAAGGCTTGTCCCAGTTAAACGGTGTCAGCACCTGGTTGTTCAGGACAAAGCCCGGATCGAAGCCGTAGGGAACTCCGCTGTAAGTATTCAAATTCAGCGGGACGTAAGAGACTCCGAAAGATGCGCGGGCCACGGTCTTTGGGGTGATCTGGAATGATCCCCCGAGGTAGCCGGAGAAATTGTGGTAGTACTGCTTTTTCTCGAACGAGTCACTGCCGCTGCTGGCAAACTCCAGCGCTCCCGGCTGGCCCGTGACGGCGTTGATCGTGGTTGTATCGAAGTTCGACCAGTGGCCGTACTTCTCGTGATAACGTCCGTTAAAATCCCAGCGAAGGTCCGCGTTCAAAGTGAATCGGGAGGTGACTTTAATATTGTCCTGCGCGAACAACGAAACGGATTTTCGCCTGCCGTAAGTATTATTAGGCTCGCTGACTGATGCCTGGTTCACATCGCCCAATAAGAAACTGGCAAATCCGAACCCGACATTGTTTCCGAAGGTCCCTGCGGTCTGATCTGGATCGAAGATGAACGCGGGTACTCCATTGTCGCCGTGTGAGTTAAACTGCTGCACCCGAAAGTCGGCGCCGAACTGGTAAGTATGACGGCCGCGAACCCACGAGAGCGTGTCGTCATAGATAAGAGTATTGGCGGCATAGAAATCATTGAATTGGCTGCCCAGTTGGGTCTCGTCAATTGGCAGGCCGTTGACGTAAGTGTGGTCCGTGCCGTTAATCCCCTGAAACTTGATGATGGGAAAATTTCCGGCGCCGAAATCGCCCAATCCTAACGTCGCCGGCCAATTTCCTTCGCGTGACCGGGCCTCACTCGGATTGCGAAAGCGATTGAATGTAGCACTGAAGACGTTTAAGAGGGTGTTGGAAATTGTCCACGAATCGCGTGCTCGCAACGAAGGCGCGGCTGTGTTGTGGTCGTAGGCGTTGGCCGCGGGCCCGCCGTCGGAAGAGCCGGCCGACCATATTCCGCCCTGGTTCGAGAGCAATCGCGGGATATACGCATAAATGAGAGAGCCATCGAGTCGATGCTTTACCGTCGCGTTGTAATCAAGCTTTACGCTGTACTCGTTGCTCTCATACCAAGTCGCCGGATTGAAAAGCGGCAATGCATTGTTATTCGTGAGGGTCGGTGCCAACGGTGAATAATATTTCTGGTACAAGTTCACAATCCTCTGAGAAATTGCGCTGATGCGGGAAGCAGGAATGATGTTCCCCGGGAAGGCATCTCCAGTCTGTGGATCAAAAATTGCGCCTTTGTAGACAGTCTGGCCTGCGCTGTCGGTCCCGAGCACGGCCGACTTATCCAATAGCGCGCTGAAATCGCCGTTCAAGAAGGCGGTCGTGGGAACGGTGGAAGAGAGTGCACCGACTCCGGTGTTCGCAAACGTGTATCGTTCCCACGCCGCGTAGAAAAAAAGCTTGTCCTTTCTAATCGGACCACCAAAGCTCGCGCCATAATCGTACAAGCTGTCGGCGGGCTTTCCGAAGCTTCGCTGACAACTTCCGGTCTGCGCCGGATCGCCGTCAGCGGTATTCAAGCAAACTGCCTCGTTATAAATATTTCCCCACAATCTCGCGTCTAAATCCCGGTTATGCATGTAGAAAAGACCACTCCCATGCCAGTCGTTTGTTCCCGACTTCATTTCATAACGGAACACGCCGCCGCCAGTGCGCCCATCGTCGGCACTAATGCCCGCGCTGGTGACCTGAAATTCCTGCACCGCTTCCATCGGAGGGCTGGATTCACTGAGGTATCCGCCGATCTGAGACACCGCCGATGTGCCATCGATCATGACCTCCTTGGTATCGCTCAAACTGCCATTTATGTGAGAGGCGAAATCCTTGTCTGAAGGGTTCGGTCCGTTGCCTTCAACACCCGGCACATAGTCGAACATAAAAGTTGCGAGGTTGCGTCCCCCTTGCACGTTCAGCGGTAACTCAGTGACAGCTGTATTGCCCAGGTTGGTCGAGATCGAGGAGGTCAGCGTTTGAAGCTGCGGTGGCTCTGCGACAACCGTGAGCGTTTCACTCTTGGAGCCAATGGTAAGCGCGATATCCAGGTCAATCTCCTGGCTAATCGCAAGATCAAGATCAAAATGCTGGTATTTCTCGAAGCCGTCCTTTGCGCAGACGATGGTGTACTCTCCGATCGCCAAGTTCAGCAAGGCAAAGCGACCGGCCGCGTTTGTTGTGGTAGAGGACTGGAGATTATTGTTCACATTGGTCACGACGACCTGCGCATCCGCGACGAGCGCGCCGCTTACGTCTTTGACAGTTCCGCTGATTGTGGCACGGTCGGATTGCGCAAGCACCTTCCAGGCGTTGAAGAAAAACACCAGCAAAAGTGCGCACCACAATTTCATCTGACCCCCGCAATTCTGCTGCTGTGGACGGACAATGCAAGCGTCGGAAGGCTCCGCCGCCGTTCCTACTCGGATGGTCCATAAAGCTTACCGGATTGCTGTCAGATTTGCACCTCATCCTATGACCCAACTAGCCAGACACAACAATTACTTGCGGGTGTACACGCGGACATAGTCCACCAGCATGCGCTGAGGGAATACGGTGGAATCGCCCGGCCGGCCGGGGAAATCTCCACCGACCGCCAGATTCAACAAGACAAAAAATGGGTGGTCGAAGACCCAGGGTTTACCATCCGGCAGATCTGCCGGCGTTCGCGTCGCATAAAGTTCATCGTCCACATAGAAACGCACCACCCGCGGTTCCCACTCTACGGCGAAGACGTGGAATGAGTCGCTGAACCGACCCCTGGGCAGCCGGTAAGCAGCGGTTAACGGCTTTGTGCCAGGATATCCCGGACCGTGCAGGCTGCCTTCGATGGTGTCTGCTTCGGAACCGGTGCTTTCCATGACATCAATCTCGCCGCACGCTGGCCAGCCTTTCACAGAATAGTCGTCGCCGAGCATCCAAAACGCAGGCCACGCGCCTTGCCCGGATGGAATTTGGATACGCGCTTCGAATCTCCCGTACCGTTGAGTGAAACGTCCTTCGGTCTTGAGGCGCGCCGACGTGTAATCGCTCCGCACTCTATCAGGGCCGATGAATTTTTCCTTGATTGCCTCGATCACAAGCTTGCCATTCTGTTGGTGAACATTCTCAGCGCGGGGAGTGTAGTATTCGAGCTCGTTATTTCCCCAGCCATTTCCGCCGCTTTCAACAATCCACTTGGCCGGATTGGGTGCGGAGCCGTCTGGTCCGTCGAATTCGTCGCTCCAGGCAAGAACCCAACTGGAGTGAGGGACTACGTGAGGTGCCATCTGCTGCGCACCGGATTCAACACAAGAAATGGCGAACACAAGAACGATGTAGAGCAATCTTAGGCGGATGCGTAAGGGCAAGGTCACGTTTGTGAGGTCGACTTGAATGGCCGCCACAACATTCCGGCTCAAGCAGACTCAGATGCTAGGCTATGAGCCGATTAGGCGCGGACGAATCCCCTGATTTCGTGTTGTTTAGGTACCACTTTCGAGGTATTCGTACACTTGATCTTGCAGTCGTGAGCTTCGCTGGGGAGGATCCTGACTACCACAAAAAGGGTATAAGTTGCCAAGCCTTCAGTGGTACGGAAAAAACCCTGTATCTCGTGATGCGTTCTTCACTGCGTGTGGCACATTATTCTAGCTTGCCAATTGCCACGCACCAGGGAATCGTAATGCAAAGCCCCGGTTTCCCACGATCGCTCAGTCCTTGCGTCAGAATTTTTCTCGAGATTTTGTGCGATGAAGCCTTTGCACTGGCGTCGGTTGAGTCGCGACTGCTCGCTCCTTTTGAGCAGACCGTGGCACAACAGGAACAACCGAACCTCGCAGCTGAAGCGAAGTAGCTCGCGGAGGACAACGAGACGCCAATGATACCCTAGTGGATCACCAGGTCGGCTTGTATACCGGCGTTCGTGACATCGATATTCTCCAACTTAAGCATAACGTAGGTGCTCTGACTCGATCGTTGCTCGCGCTCAAAGTGCCCGTGATCGTAACCACGACCATGGAGAAAATGTGGGGACCGCTTATTCCCGAACTCGCCGAAGGTTCTGCACGGCGATGTGACAGCCCGAGAACTGGCCATCGCCACAATGAAAGATTATGGGATCGCACCCATCAACTGAACTACAACTGCGCCCGATCTCACGCCTCAGGCGTCGACCATTGTCTCGGTCCGACTGCTTTGTTTATTCGTTAGTGATGGCCGCTACTGCGCTGTTAACAGGTTCGGAGATTTGCATGTTATCCAAGTGCGCGAATCCAAAGTGCTCGAATACATCTCGTTATTTCACGAGGGCAGGCTCCATTTGGTTGACTCTAAGGATGCGTCAGGCACATCCCGCACGTTTGAATATTTTTGGCTGTGCTCCTCGTGTTGCCGGGAGATGACAATCCAAATTGATGACGATCATGCAGTCACTGTTTTTTGTAAGCAAGCAAGGCAATCCAATCCGGCACAATCCTTCGATTGACACCAAGGTCTCGCAATACCGTGATCCAACTGGTCCGCAGGAGCTTGTCGAAATCGAGATAATTCTCGGCAGGCTGGGATTTTTTACGCCTTGGCTCCGCACTACTTGTCGTAAGCGATCGCCCGTTCGGCAGCATTACCACGACGTTCGAGCAGTTCATGCCACGAGGTTGGTCCGTCGCTGCCCGCGGCATAGTTGGGGAAGTCTGGGGGCGGTAAATGTGCCCACGCCTCTTCAATCGGCGTAATGATGCGCCACTCCGCCTCTACCTCGTCTCGACGCGTAAATAACGTTGCATCGCCACGCATCGAATCGAGCAGCAGAGTTTCGTACGCCACTGGCCCCCTCGACCCAAAGCTCCCTTGATACGAGAAGTTGGCCTGAACCGTCACTGTCCTCATGTGCGTGCCCGGCCGCTTCGCGTCGAATGCGATCGAGATTCCCTCGTCCGGCTGAATGCTGATTGTAATGACATTCGGAGCAATAACCGACGACGTATTGGCAAACAATGCTTGCGGAGTCGGCTTGAGATGGACGCGAATCTCAGTCAGATTTCGTGCAAGATGTTTCCCAGTGCGGATGTAGAAAGGAACTCCCGCCCAACGCCAGTTCTCGATGTGAAATTTTACCGCCGCGTAGGTCTCGGCTGTAGAGTTGGGATTTACGTCTGGCTCTTGCCGATATCCCGGTACCCGTTTCCCGTCAATCACGCCGGAACCATATTGCCCCCGAACGGTGAATCGTGCGACATTCTCAACGCTCATCGGCCGAATGGATCGAAATACCTGGACCTTCTGCTCACGCACCGAATCCGCATCAAACGCTACCGGCGGTTCCATCGCAGTCAACGCCAGCAGCTGAAGCAGATGATTCGCCACCATATCGCGCAGGGCGCCGGTTTCTTCGTAGAATGCCGCGCGGTTTTCGACTCCCACTGTTTCTGCCGCTGTGATCTCCACATAGTCGATGTAGTTCCGGTTCCACACCGGTTCGAAGAGCGAGTTGCTGAAGCGGAATACGAGGATGTTCTGTACAGTCTCTTTGCCGAGATAGTGGTCAATCCGGTATACCGATTTCTCGTCGAACACGCTGTGCACAACGTCGTTCAGTGCGTTCGCCGATTCCAGATCATGCCCAAAGGGCTTTTCCAGGACAATTCGCGTCCACCCACGGTCGCGGCGGTTCAGTCCCGCCGCTCCCAGACCTTCAATGATGGGGCCCGCTACCGACGCGGGCGTCGACACATAGAACAAATGGTTTGGGCTCGAGCCATTCTTCTCCATCTCCTCCAACCGAACGCGCAACTGCGAGTAGAAATCCGGTTCGTTGATGTCGCCTTCCATGTAATGCAGCCGCGTTTCAAAGTCTGTCCATCGCAACTCGCTGAAACCACGCGTGTCTTTCGACTTGGCAGCTCCCTCCTCTGTCTTCTTGCGAAACTCTTCTGAACTCAACCGCGTGCGGCCGATCCCGAGAACTTCGAACTCAGGGTTCATGCAGCCCTCACATGCGAGGTTGTAGAGACCCGGGATCAGCTTTCGTTTCGTCAGATCGCCGGAAGCTCCAAAAATAACCAGGACACAGGAATCTCCGGTTGGCGGTGGTTCTTGCGGAAACTTCTCGAGGGCACTGGCTTGGATAATCGCAGACATAAACCTTCTGTATAGATGCTCTCAATATCGATTTCGAATCGTAATTTGAAACTGACCTACTTCAGAGAATTCCTCTGTGCATCTTTTTAGTCGCTCTGAGACTGTGAAAGAGCGCACCTTACAGTCTCAGATTTGGGCCACGCCGCCATCGAATTCGCAAACTGGCCGGTGGATACCGCGAAGCCTATAGTCACCGCAGGATCGATCTGCGCATCGCTACCTGGATTAGCCGCCCCTAAAATAGGTGGTGAGCGGCAACCCAGTCTTACTGCGGAATCTATCTTGGCCTCCCGATTTCGCCAACTCGCTAACGTCCGCTGCGACCCGGGTGTCCTGCCAAACCAGCGCATTGGCAATCGGCTTGCCAGTCTTTCGCTCCCATACAACGGTGGTCTCGCGCTGGTTGGTGATTCCAATGGCCGCCAAATCTGCTGGTCGGACGTCTGCTTTCGCCATGGCCTCAGCAATTACCTCGCGTGTGCGCTGCCAGATTTCTTCGGCATTGTGCTCGACCCATCCAGGCTGGGGGTAAATTTGCTCGTGCTCCTTCTGGGAGACCGCCACGGTGCGTCCCAAGCGGTCAAACACGATGAAGCGCGTGCTCGTTGTGCCTTGATCAATTGCACCGATGTAGTTTGCCAACGTGTTCCTCCTGAAAACGCCGCCCGCAGCAGACTGTGGGGCAATGAAAAGCCAGTATGGAGGCGCTGGGCAGCGTGAATCTCGCCTGCGAGCGTGTTGGCGAGCCGTGATGATTAAGATGCGACGGTGAATGGTCCCTTCGTCAGTATCGTTTGATTATGAATACAGTCTTGTCATCAATCAGGTCCTCTTCGCCGACCTGTCGTAAACGATCGTCTCTGGTGACAGCAAATTCCAGCAAAACGTTGCAGATTTCTTTTGCCGGTAGCAGACAGTGCTCACGCATTATCGCTTCGAGCTTGCCGCGGTCCTCGGCATCGTTGCCGTCGTAAACCCCGTCGGTGTAAAGAAAAAGAGTGTCTCCTGGACGCATTAGCGTGATCTCCGCGACATCGGAGGAGTTCGCCTGCCTTTGCCGGAGGTGCATGGAGAAATACCGCTTACGGTCCGGATGATCTTCAGGAATTTCCAACCCCAGCGGTAGAAATTGCACCATCCGGCTCTTGTCAACCTCTATGAACCTGGCAGATTCCGCGGAGAAAACGAGCGGCGGGGGATGTCCAAAATTCACGAAACGGAAAAGCCCGCACGGATGCACTTCGCCGTAGAGCATCGTCGCAATCTCGCGTGCCATCGCCTTCTCGCTTCTACCCAGCGCATTGCGAGCCGTGACAGACTGCGCCAATCGGAGATTGATATTGTCGAATAGAGAAGGCGTCGTTTTGCCATATCGATCAAGTTCGGCGAGCATCAACGCATGGAAAGTATCGTGAACGGTAGACGCAATCTTTGCTGAGATGATCCCGTGTCCTTGAGCATCCACCAGCAGAACGCCCGCCATCTCACAAAGTTCGCGCAGATCTTCGGCGATTCGTACCTGTTCTTTACTTAGCGCTTCCCTGTACTCGGTTTCCATTTCGACTCTGTAGTCTGGTTTTGATTTCAACCATTCCACATGATCGTCCACGGAATTGCGCGGCGGCGCACCTGGTGGCAGCGGTTCGAGAAACTCCTTCGAGAGCTTCTGCGCCTGTTGAATGCGCGCACCCAGGTCGTATCGCTGCTGGAAATTTATGTATTCATACAGGTCGCCGCCGACCGTTCCAGCAGGCACCGAGTTTCCGTACATCTCGATGCCAGGCAGATGCGGAATCGCCCCTTCGACAGGCATGAGCCTCTTACGTAGATATTCATCGATAGTTGGCTCACTATAGCTGCTAGCCATTAAAGAATCCTACTTTCATTAGCAAAGGTCCATGCAGCGATGGTTGATCCTGTGCCGCCTCCGAGCATGAGAATACCTAATTCCGCAGGTCCCCGCCCCTTACCTATTAGCGTTGGAAAAAATCCCTTTTGTGCTCATGCAATTTTGCTCTTCTTAGCGACTGGCTGTGCTTTGGCTTGCATGGATTTGACGAGGTCTGCGGCGGAGGCGCCTTCAAGTGAGAGCCCGTAGCCAACCTCTCGCACAATGCGCTCCTTCAACGGTTGAATAAAGTGCGCGCGTGTGTTTCGGCGCGTGACTTCTGGAGCCTTGAGGTAAAGCGAGGCAAGCTCGTACGCCCGGGCGAGTGCTTTGCCATTGGGAACAATTTCCGCGACCACTCCCCATTCGTAGGCGGTCCGCGCTGTGATCGGCTGTGGGTTCAGCAGAAAAGCCTCCGCCCTTCCTGCGCCCGCACGGTAGCTCCAGGTGGTAAAGATTCCATCGCCGGGGGCAATGCCGGCGGAAAAGTGGGCCACATCCTGGAATGTCGCACCCTCTGCCGCCACAATCACACTGGCAAGTAGCGCGTAATCTGAGTGCACATGGGCGCGTCCCTCGATCGCTGCAATGACCGGGACACGTATGTTGGCGATGTTTTCCAGAGCCTGAATGCCCTCGTCGTGAACCTGGCTCCAGACGCCCGGGTCGGCGACATCGCCGAAAGATGACCAGACGACATCAGTAATGAACTCCCCACCTGCGCCGGTGATGATCACAATCTTGTTTGCTCGATCTTGCGCGATTCGGTAGAAACCATCGACAAACTCGGTGTGAGCTTGCGCGCTCATAATGAACGGCCCGTCGTTGCTGTGGAACTCGGCAACCAGCACACCTTGGTCGTCTCGGGTCAGCTTCAAGCTGCGGTACTGGGAAAAATAAGCGGGTTGTGTCGTTTGCATAACAAATCCTCCATCGTCGTTAATTAGATCAATAAATCCTGGTAGATGACGAGCTATTTTTTGACACCACATTGTCGGATCTCAGCGGCGCAGCGCCGAAATTAACACTGAAACGCTTGCACCGAGACAGAGACGGTGCGATGTTTCGACAGATCCAAATCAGCTCCTAAAGCGTATTTCTGGTCACCGATGTTTCCCTTGATAGATCCCAGATCAATGAACCCAGCGCGCCCTGGAGGATTGCCGTGATCCGGTGCTGCGGATATTCGATTCCGGCGCACCTGCGGAGTGCGTCCGGTTGCCTCCCTCCAAAAAGGACTTCCCGCAGACGCCCAGAAAGTAGCAAGGAAGGGTACGAGCCTGAATTGGAAGCGACCTGAACCAGGCGGAGAAGCCTTTTGAGAATCTCATCCACGTCAGCCCGAATAGTCCGGCATTTGATACGGCAGAGTCACGCTTTGCTGCAAATCCTCAGCGGCTTGGGCCACACTTTCCGGTGTCCCCAAATCGCGCCAGTAGTATTCATCGGCACGGAAGCCGAGAATCTTTTCGCCGGCTCCAGCGAGGCGCAAGTAGGAGGTGACAATTGAAAACGCTCCTTCCTCGTTCATCATTGTGAGAAAACGGGGGGAAATCACATGGATCCCACAAAAAGCGAGCGGTTGCACCCGTTGTGAGGGGCGCACCAATTCGGTTGGGGAATCTCGACCGGAAATCCTTCCGCAAAGTTCAGAAGCCTCCTCGAAGAGCAAATACCGCGAAGTTTTCCGTTCTTCCACCGCCAGTGTTGCCAGAGCCTGATGTTCAGTATGGAATCGCACCATGCGCGGGAGATCAATCGTGCTAAGGACGTCGACGTTGTGCAAAAGGAATGGTTCGTCACGATCGACAGAATGCTCGAGAAAAAAATAGGCTGCTTGTTTCAGGCCGCCGCCGGTATCAAGCAAGACCTGCTCGGGCGAGACCACAATATTCATACCGAAATTCTTGTTGTTTTCCAGATAGTCCCGAATCATGCCGGCAAAATGATGCACGTTGACAATTACGTCCCTTATACCGGAGCCGCGCAACCGGGCGAGGGTGATCTCAAGGAAGGTCCGGCCAGCGATTTCGACAAGGGCCTTAGGCCGATTTTCGGTAAGTGGACGCAGGCGTGTACCCAAGCCGGCGGCGAGAATCATCGCCCTCATTTGCCCATCTTCTCCAACTCGATATGCCGCACGATCACCTGCACATCTTTCCTATCGGACAAATGCTTCGCCAATTGCTCGGCGAAATAGACGGAGCGATGTCGCCCCCCCGTGCAGCCGAATGAGATCATGAGATTCTTGAATCGGCGATTCTGATAGTTGCTGACGCTGGCATCCACCAGCGAAGCGGCATGGGTGAAAAACTCGTGCGCGCTCTCCTGCTGATTCAGGTATTCAATCACGGGCGCGTCTTTGCCGGTGAGCGCGGCGAATCGCTCCTCACGGCCCGGATTGGGGACCGATCTGCTGTCGAAGACGAATCCGCCGCCATTTCCAGTTTCGTCTTTAGGCAAGCCATCCCGGTGAAAAGAGAAGCTGAAAATTCGCACAACAAGGTCTCCCGTTTCGGATGTAGCGCCCGAAAATTTCGACAAATCCGAGTCAGAAGAAAGGTTCCGTAGTTTTTCGGAACCAAGCATGCATGTGAATGCGTCCATTAGTTTGGGCAACTCGATTGGCAGTTGGATATTGTGAAGCAGCCAGCGCACATTTTTCAGCGCAAAGGGCACGCTTTGCAGGAAATGGGGCTTGCGCTCAAAGAAGCCGCGAAAACCATAAGCGCCCAGCGCCTGCATAATACGCACAAAAACGTAGGCGTAGTAGTGCCGCATAAAGGCTTCGCGATCGAGCGGGATGAAGTCTGCAAGGCGGTCGAGATAATGATCCAGGAGTTCCTGGCGAACTCTCGGCGGCAGATCAGCCTTCGCATCGTACAACAACGAAGCGACGTCGTACTGCAGGGCACCCTTGCGGCCGCCTTGATAGTCCAGAAAAAACGTCTGCCCGTCGTGCAACATGACGTTACGGGACTGGAAATCGCGGTAGAGGAAATAGCCGTGTTCAGCGGTGAGCAAGAACTTCGACAGACGGCCGAAATCCCGCTCAAGGGCAGGTTCGCTGAAAGGGATTCCGGCGAGGCGTAAAAAATAATATTTGAAATAGTTCAGGTCCCATGCGATTGACTGTCGATCGAAGCTCGCCCGCGGGTAACAGACCTTGTAGTTCAAGTCGCGTCCGGCCTCGATCTGGAACCGCGGCAGGGTTGCCAAAGCTTGTCGGTAAGCTTCAATGACAGCGGGATCAATGTCCTCGCCGGCACGGTTTTGCGAAAGGAACTCGAATAGCGTTGTATCTCCCAAGTCTTGTTCGAGGTAGGCGCCATGTTTTAGATCTTCCGCATAAATTTCAGGCACAGGCAGGCCGTGGCGGCGAAAGTGCCTCGAGAATTCGAGGAAAGCGATATTCTCCTCGCGCACATCGTACAAGATGCCAATGACACTGAGTTCTTCGCTGGCGAGGCGAATAATGCGACGCCCCGACCCCCCTAGCTGACCTTGCAGCGGCTGCGCACGCACGACGGGCGAGTGGAAATGCTGCTCGAAAAGTTTATTGAGAACGTCCATAAACACCGATGCGAAAAATACTACCCCTCTCCGCCATCCTAAAAGATACCATCGCCTCGGCTCCCAGACGCAGGAGCCTAAGGCTCCAAACCAAGTTCGCGAAGTGCCTCGCGCGTACATCCAGCGTGCGACTAGAGCACGAACGGCAGTCCACGCTCCAGCGAGAGTTCAGCTACGGTGCGACCTGGTCGTTCTTGTAGGTCAGTGGCCCTCGTGACCCAAATTGGCTCATCTGTCTCGGTTACGAGGTGATCAGCCATAATCGCCGATCCTTTTCTATTCCTCAATCTGGAAACAATGCTGGCTTAATGTCTCCGGATTCAGACGCCGGCAATTCAGCGGTTTGAGTGGATTCTCTTGGATCAACTAGAATTCAGTTTTGAACTGACCCACATCTATGAGCTATGAACCCATTGAGAACCACGGCGTGATTGGCAATATGTGCTCGGTTGCGCTGGTGGGAGTAAACGGTGCAATCGACTTTCTCTGCTACCCAAATTTCGATTCCCCTACTGTGTTTGCGGCGCTGCTCGATGATGACAGAGGTGGCTATTTTCAGATTAAGCCGCAACTCAAAGACAGCCGGGTACGGCAGATGTATTTACCCGACACAAATATTCTGCTTACGCGATTTCTTGCCGAGGAAGGCGTGGCCGAGCTGACCGACTACATGCCCATCGGGAAGGATGGCGAGCAACCCAATGAGATCATTCGCACCGTGGCCGTTATCCGGGGGCAGGTCAATTTCACGATGCGGTGTCAGCCACGATTTAACTATGCGATGTCTGAGCACACTGTGTACATCGAAGATAAATGCGCGATTTTTTCGCCAGCGAGCGACGCTTCTTCTCCGCCGATGGCGCTGTATTCCACCGTCGCTCTGCGACAAGAATCCCGGGATGTAACATCCGAATTCAGCCTTCGAGCCGGCGAGAGGGCGACCTTTGTCTTTGGTGGAGTTCGCCTCCAAGGGCAGGAGCCCGAGATGGAGTTCGTAGAGCAGCGCTTCCAGGAGACATCCCGTTTCTGGAAAGGATGGATCGCGAAATCAAAGTACAAGGGCCGGTGGCGCGAGATGGTCAACCGTTCCGCTCTAATGTTGAAGCTCCTGATCAGCCGGGAGCACGGATCGCTGATTGCCGCGCCGACATTTTCCCTGCCGGAACAAATTGGCGCAGGCCGCAACTGGGATTATCGCTTCACCTGGTTGCGGGATGCGGCATTTACGCTCTATGCGCTGATTCGACTGGGTTTTGTGGAAGAGACTGAGGCGTTCATCGGCTGGCTGAAGGTGCGGCTCGGTGACGATGCGGAGCGGGGTCCGCTACAGGTAATGTACGGAATTGATGGCAGGCAGAAGCTCGATGAGGTGACGCTTGATCATCTGAAGGGGTATGAAGGTTCGCGGCCTGTGCGCATCGGAAATGCAGCTTATCAGCAGCTGCAGCTGGATATTTATGGCGAAATGATGGATTCCGTCTATCTCGCTAACAAATACGGCGACTCAATTACCTATGCCGGGTGGCAGAACGTTCAGTACACGCTGGAGTGGCTTGAGAAGAACTGGCAACGGCCGGATGAAGGTATATGGGAAGTTCGGGGCGGCGCGCGAGAGTTCCTGCACTCCCGTTTGATGTGTTGGGTGGCTTTCGACCGAGCGCTGCGGCTGGCGCAGAAACGCTCTCTTCCCGCGCCATTTGGCGAATGGCTGCGAACCCGCGATGCAATTCGAAAGGATATCTTCACCAACTTCTGGGATAACGAACTGCAGTCGTTCGTTCAGTCGAAGGGGGCCAAGAATCTGGATGCGTCGGTCCTGCTGATGCCACTCATTCGGTTCATCAGCCCGGTCGATCCGATGTGGAGCTCGACGATGAAGGCGATTGAATCCCGATTAGTCGAAGATACCCTCGTGCATCGCTACGAGGCGGAGCGCACCCATGTAGACGGGATTCCAGGCGGAGAGGGTAGCTTCACCGCATGCTCGTTCTGGTACATCGAATGCCTGGCGCGCGCTGGGGAGTTGCAAGAGGCTCAATTGTTGTTTGAGAAACTTTTGGGATACGCCAACCACCTTGGGCTCTACTCAGAACAAATTGGTCCAAGCGGTGAACACCTCGGCAACTTCCCGCAGGCATTTACGCATCTTGCCCTGATCAGTACCGCAACGTATTTGGATCGGGTCCTTTCCGGCAAGGACGACGCAGTGTGGCGATAGGAGTTCAGGCAGTTCGGCAAATCCTTTAATTAGGATGGCGCCGAGCGCGGGCTTATCCTGCGTGCGTCCAGATAGGATATGAGCGCGGTGGCGGTGCCGGCAGGATCTGCCAGGGCTACGTACCCGTCGGGCCGTACGAGATAGAGGGCATCGCGCCGCAGTCCTGCCCGACTCATCTCCGGGCCCCACGCAAAGGCGTGCAACGGTAACTTTCTCTCATCACACGCGGCCTGAACCTTCATCGGTGCGTCGCCATACACATGGACCTGCCAGTCCAACGAAGTCAGCGGCGCGAAGTTATCCTGGTCAACGCCGCTTGAGTCCGTCTTTAATTTTACCCATGGCAAGCGATCACCGCCGTGAACTGTTCCTGCATGGCCCTCGCTCAAGCTACTTCCATGGTAGTTCACCACCGTTTGTGACACCGTGCGAAACAAGAAGCCTCGCGCCTTCGTAGACGCAAACAAGAGCGGGATCAAGAGTGGAACGATGTGTAGTCGCACCATCCGGGCTACCGCCCCGGAACTGGTCACGGCTGTGAAGGCCCGATCGGTGGTCGCGACCAGTCGCCGCGCGAAGGCGATTCGCTCGGGTTCGTAGCTGTCGAGGACCGACTCGTTTGCCCGGTGGCGCAACACCGAGGCCAATTTCCATGCCAGGTTCACCGCGTCACCAATGCCAGTGTTCATGCCTTGTCCACCAACGGGGCTGTGGATGTGGGCAGCGTCGCCGAGCAGGAAGGCACAACCCTTGCGAAAATGATCAGCGACCCGATGGTGCACACGGTATGTCGAGAACCAGTTCACGCGCTCGACGTCGATGCGCATCCACGCGATGACGCGCTTGCTCACATCATTCCACGACAGGTTCTGCTGCCGATCTTCGGCTTCCCCGCGAACGGTTCCTACCAGCCTTGCGCGACCCTCACTCTTCAACGGAAAGACGGCGAGAAAATCGGTCTTGTCTAGCGCTACATGCACTTCGCCGTTCATAGTCGCCCCGGTACCTTCCACGTCGGCGACATAAAAGAGGTGGGCATACGCTCCCCCCGGGAAACCGATTTTCAGTGCCTCACGTACGGAAGAATGCGCACCGTCGCACCCGGCAATGTATGCGGCCTCGCATGTCTGCTGGGTTCCATCTGGCCGCTTAAGACTCGCCAGGACACGACCAGCCGTCTCCTCGAAACCCAGCAACTCCGTCTGGCGCTCGACCTGGACGCCAGACTCGGCGAGGCGATCGACAAACAGGTGTTCGTGTTCATCCTGGGGAAAGATCAACGCATAAGGAAACGGGCTGAGGCCAGCACCCATGACGCCGAAGACGGCACGTGCTGCCTTCTTGCCGGCAACCCAGAAATTTGCGGCGATGGTCTTGCGTCCGCGCTCGACGACCGCATCAGCAAGGCCGATCTGGCTGTACAGTTCGAGCGTCCGTGCCTGCACGGCAAGCGCGCGCGACGTAGTCCCCGGTTCCGCCGTTTTGTCGACAATTCTTACGCGCACGCCCAACCGGGTCAGCCACAATGCTAATATCAGGCCTGTCGGTCCCGCGCCAACAATCAGAACGTCGGTGTTTCGAATCGACGATGCGTTCATAAGAAATCCGCGCTTTCACCCAGGTTATCAAGGCTTTCGACGGCAAACGAGCCCACCGGAGAGCTAAAGAACTTCGGTAACCTATCCAGACCACTCTTGATATGCGACCTTAGCATCAATGCGTCAGGAATGCGTGGGTGACATTTGTTGTTGCAGCCAAAGTCAGAGCCTACCGGAACGATCCTAGTAGCGGACGATCAAGCGTCCAATCGTGAACTGCTGGAGGAACTTCTCAGCGCACAAGGTTTCACGGTGATCACGGCGTCGGAGGGAGCGGAAGCGCTCGACCAGATGAGGAAGGTCCCGGTTGATCTCGTCATTCTAGACGTGCTGATGCCGAATATGAATGGGTTCGAGGTGTGCCGGAAGATAAAAGCGAATCCAGAGACAGACCTCATACCCGTCGTTCTAGTCACAGCGCTGTCGGACAAGCAGGACCGCATCGAGGGTCTCCGGGCCAATGCCGACGACTTTCTTACTCGTCCGGTGGATCGCGTGGAGTTGCTTGCCCGTGTGCACTCGCTGCTCAAACTCAAGCAGCGGACCGACGAACTGGAGCGGGCCGAGTCTGTGCTCTTTGCGCTCGCGAGGAGTATCGAGGGAAAGGACCCGTATACCGGCGGGCACTGCGAACGTTTGGCGGAATACTCGGCTTCTTTGGGACAGCATCTCGGTCTCACGGATGAACAGATTACGGCTCTGCGAAGAGCCGGGGTGGTCCACGATATAGGAAAAATTGCCGTCCCCGATTCGATCATCTTGAAACCGGCCAGCCTGACTCCCGAGGAATGGAAGCTCATGCGAGAGCACCCAGTCGTTGGCGAACGCATCTGCGCGCCGCTGAAATCCTTTCGTCTGGTACTTCCGATCATTCGCCACCATCACGAAAAGTTCGATGGCTCCGGGTATCCGGATGGGCTGCGGGGAGAGAACATTCCGGTTACCGCCAGGGTGCTGCAGATCGTGGACGTTTATGACGCTCTGACGACGATCAGACCGTATAAGCCGGCCTTCTCTATAACCGATGCTCTGCAAACCATGAAGTTGGAAGTAGCCAAAGGGTGGTGGGACGCTCAGATCTTTGACCAGTTCGAGCAGTTGGTTAAGACTAGCACAGCTGATTTTCTGGCGCGAGGTGCGGCGGCGGGTGGGGCAAACCGCTAGCTGGAGGAATTTTGGTTTTGAGGCTGTTGCCATGAAGGCTGCGGGCAATAGTGGTGAGAAGGAATAATGAAGGTACTGATCGCCGAAGACAACGCAGTAAACCGCGAACTTCTCCGGGAATTGCTGGAAATGCGAGGCCATACGGTGGTCGAAGCCTGCAATGGGGAGGAAGCCCTGCGAGCGCTGGCACAGTGTAAACCGGAGATTCTGCTGCTCGATCTTGGCATGCCCGCGCTCGATGGATATGGAACCGTGCGCAAGGTCCGCGAAACTCCAGGTTTTGCCACGCTGCCGGTGCTCGCAGTTACCGCATATGCAATGCAAGGCGACAAGGAACGGATATTGAGTTCAGGATTCGACGGTTACCTGTCAAAACCAATCAACGCCAAGCTGCTTTTCCAGGAACTGGAGCGGCTTCTCTCAAGGACGCTGAAAGGAACGGCTTCAGGAGACGGCGCCAAGGCGGCCGCAGAAGGAAAGTAAGCCTGGGATGCCGGCGCAGGACTTCACTTACGTGCAGGGATGACTTCGGTAATTCAAGAGGCTCGAATTGTGACACAGATGACTGTGGGCGTGTTCATCTATAGATAGCAGGATTGTGCGAGACATTCCTGAATAGCCTAATCGGGCGATCTCCAACTGAACCATGTGCGTCCCCGTCAAGGAGCCCGCTGCACACTGAGATTTCGTTCATGTATTCCCGACGCCTGATCACTCGACACGCTCTTGTTTGCCTCTTGTTCGTATTCCTATACGTTCTGCTGAACCGGCCTGAAATCATCTTCATCTCGCGCATTGGATTCGTTGCGTGGTATCCCGCGGTCGGTCTGGCTATGGCGCTCATGTTGGGCGTCAGTCCCTGGTACGGGTTTGCAGTCTGTTTCGCCGTTCCCCTTGCCAGCAGGATTATTTATGCGCAACCCGTCGTGTCATTCAGCAACACCGTCGATGCGGTGGGAATTGCCGTTTGTTATGGTGCGGCTGCATACCTGCTGCGTGGTCCTCTGCAAATCGATCTTGGGCTGCGGCATCGACGAGATGTCGTCCGCTACGTTTTGGTGAGTGCGACAGCTGCTGCGGGAGCGACCATCGTTGGTGTGACGTGCCTGATCGCGGATCACAGCATTACCTGGCGTGAGTACAACTCGTCCGCATTAGGATGGTTCCTGGGTGACGCCATCGGCTTGGTGGGAATTGCACCGTTCCTGTTAGTTCATGTATTTCCACATATTCGCAACTGGCTGTCGCCAGCCTCCGACCTCCACCCACCCAGACCGCATTCCAGGGAAACTCCGTTCACTCTTGGTACGCTCGCGGAAATCTTTGGCCAGAGCCTGACGATAGTTGCCGTTCTCTGGGTGATGTTCGGATCCAGGGACGGTCGTTATGATCATTTTTATCTGTGTTTCATTCCGATCATCTGGATAGCCATGCGTCAGGGAGTCCGGCGAGTTGTTACCGGCCTGCTGGCTCTCAATTTCGGAATCGTGGGCGCGATGCATTTATTCCCTCCCACCGCGCTCCTGTTCGCCAAAGTCGCACTGGTCATGCTGGTATTGTCGGCGGTCGGACTCATCGTCGGATCCGAAGTCAGCGAACGGCAGCGGCTGGCAATGGATCTGTATGAACAAACTACTTACTTAAAGTCGCTGATAGAAAATAGCCCACTGGGGATCGTCATTCTAGACCGGCAGGGATCCGTCGAACTTGCGAATTCCGCCTTCGAGAAACTTTTGCAATACGATCGGCGCGAACTCACGTCGATTGATATCGTGGGGCTGGAGATACCTGGCGACGAAGCTAGGGAGTCCGGGCAATTGATTCCGCAGATATTCGCCGGACACGCAGTGCACCGGACCGTGCGGCAACGGCGCAAAGACGGCAGGATTCTTGACCTGGCGCTTCACGGCGTCCCACTGGTGCTTAATGGCGAGGTACGGGGCGCCTACTTAATCTACGAGGACGTTTCGGAGCAAATCAGGGCGAACGAAGCACAACGAAAACATGCAGAATCGTTGGACCGCCTGGTCAAGGAACTGGAACTCCGTACCAAGCAGATGACCTTGCTAAATGAAATGGGAGCTCTGCTGGAGTGCAGTGGGACTGCCAAGGAAGCCTGCGCTGTCGTTGCTAACTCGGTTCAGAAGCTTTTCCCCGAGGCTCCTTGTGGGGCGCTCTATTTGTTCAAGTCGTCGCGAGACCTCATCGAGGCAGCAATTCGGTGGGGTAAAAGAGACGCATTAGCGCCGACATTTCCTCCCGACGCATGCTGGTCCCTGCGTCGTGGCCACCCTCACTGGAGTGGGGATCCTGGAAATGGCATCACTTGCCAACATTTGACCGAGAGGTCAACCATCGAAAGTCTATGTGTGCCGATGGTCGCCCAAGGGAACACGATTGGAGTTTTGCATATTGAATTCCAGAGTAGAGCCGACAGCCAGTCCGATTCCGGCAGGGAGAGTCTTCGGGACTCTGAACAGCGGCTGGCCATCAGCGCCGCCTCGCAAATCGCCCTCTCGCTGGCTAGCCTGCAATTGCGCGAGACCCTTCGTGAACAGGCGATTCGTGATCCATTGACTCGTCTGTTCAACCGGCGATTCCTGGAGGAATCGCTGGAAAGAGAATTGCAATTAGCTGATCGCAAGAAGCAATCTATCGCCGTTCTTTTCCTCGACCTCGACCACTTCAAGAGCTTCAACGATACTTTCGGCCACGACGCAGGGGACATGGTGCTGCAGTCGCTTGCCGATCTTTTTCGCATTTCCTTTCGCTCCACCGACATATGCTGCCGCTATGGTGGCGAGGAATTTGCCATTATTCTGCCGGAATCCTCTTCACGGGACGCGGCGATTCGTGGGGACGCCCTCCGCACTGAAGTAAAACGGCTTCGTCTTCAGTACAAGAAACAGAATCTTGGGCAACTCACGCTCTCGGCAGGTATCGCCGCGTTTCCCGAGCACGCTTCAACATCCGTTGATTTGCTCAAAATTGCGGACCAATGCCTCTATGAATCAAAGGCGCGCGGCCGGGATATTGTGACTGTGGCCGCTTCGACAAAACCCGTAACCACTCCTCTCGCGTAATACTCCCGGCATGGAATCGGCATTCACTACCGCCGCCTGCGTCGGTAATGCGTGGAAAAGACTATCGCGGGTTCGCGGATCTGAAATCACGAAACGATCACGCCGAGGCGGAGTTCGAAGGGTGCGGGGAGGCGGAGAGTGGGCGTGACGCGATTGAAAATGCTTCGACTAATGCAGAGAAATCCCCCGCCCGGTAACTAGATAAACCGCAAAGCTCCCCAGCCAGTGACCGCCTTCGTAATGCTTGCCAGTCGCGGTCGCCAGCCCGGCACGCTTGTGCTCCCCGGCGGCTGTATTGATCAGCGTAACCGTTTATCGCTCTGGGGCAAACCCGCAGCGATTCCCTCCAGCATCCATGCGCGACTCAGGTTCAGCCCGTCCATGTGTGCCAACTTGGGATCACTGGGATCGGGCGACACCACTGGCTGTAACCACGATCCATGCTTCGCCGGGGAAATCTGAGGCAGAAACGCGAGGAGCCAGCGAGCAAACTCACCGCTCGGCAGCACGCGTCGCATCAGATCTGCTTCACCGAGACACGGCGAAAGAAAGTCTTCGCCAGAAGGCTCATACGCCAATGGACAATCACTGTCCGCCAGATAAAACTGCCGCGCTTTCGATTTCAGCAGGTCGGCAAATCTCGTATCGCCCGTGATGCGTGCATAGTCGAGCATCAGGCCGAGAGCAAAAGCGGTTTGCGAGTGCTCTCCGATTCGCACGGGATAGGAAAGCTTGGGGAGCCAATCTTTCAGCCGTTCCAGTGCGGCCTCCTCCAACGGGTGCACGTTCACAGCCATCTCGCGGGCCTGAGGATCATCCCATTCGCGCAGTTCTGCAGCCAACTGGAGCAGCCACGCAAGTCCATAGGGACGTTCGAAGGCGGCACGTCCCTCGGCCCGAAGGTATGTCGCTTCTTGTGCGATGTTATCCGCGGTGAGGCTTTGCCGCAGAGCTTCGCGTGCCGACGGCGCAAACTTAGCATTGGGAAGAGTCCTGGCCAGCCGAGCGAGCAGCCAGTGTCCGTGCACCGACGAATGCCAGTCGTAGCAACCGTAAAACGCAGGTGTCAGTTTTCGGGGTGCGGCGACATCCGCATCGCTGTTCAAGTTGTGGCTGATCTTGTTCGGATATTCCTTGTGGACACACGCGAGGGCAAGATTCGCGAACCGCTCGGCGGCGTTGCTATCGAGCATGGCGGTAGTGGAAGCAGTGCTCTGAGCTCCCATTTCGCTAACAGCGAAGAGTAAGAATGCTGTGCAGAGAGAATATTTCATCCTGGATACTTTAGACGAATGTCGCCCAACGCTGCCAATCGTCCCAACGTTGCGGCGTAGAATATTCTCAATAAAGTGGAATTGTTGAGATACAAAATCCGTGAGAAACATACTGTTCATCGTTCTCTGTCTCTGCCCGGCAATCGCTTTCGGACAGACCACGATTCCTGCCGGTACCATATTGCCGCTGCGATTGAACTCGGCACTGAATTCCAAAAAAGGCAAGGCTGGGCAAACGATCAGCGCAACTCTCATGCAGGACGTTCCATTGGCATCCAAATCGACAATTCGGGCTGGCGCTAAAGTGATCGGTCATCTACTCGATGTGACGCCGGCAACTGCAACCAGCGCGGCAAAAGTCTCCTTTCGGTTCGACACCCTGGAAGTCTCGAAGCAGAAAATACCTATAACCACGAACCTGAGGGCGCTGGCCTCGATGATGGACGTGCATGAGGCGCAGCTTCCGCAAACTGGTCCTGACCGCGGGACTTCCCAAAACTCATGGACGACAGTTCAGATCGGTGGTGATGTCGTCTACCGGGGTGGTGGGCCCGTCGCGCACGGATCGGAAGTTGTTGGAACGCCAACAACCAACGGTGTCCTGTCCCGGCTGCGGGCAAATGCGGATGGGAAATGTCGTGGCGAGACGGATGGCAATGATCTACCGCAAGCACAGCTTTCTTGTCCAAAGTCTTTGTAATGTTGTCCAGGGGTTTGATCTGTGGGTATTTTCTGCTGACGCGTGCGGAGCCTACGGTTTCTCCGACCTGACGATTATTCATGCAGGTCGCAGCAACCCGTTTGGCCAAGTCACACTCGGTTCCACCAAGGGAAATGTTGAAGTTCGCAGCGGCAGCGGAATGCTGCTCCGAGTCAACAAAGGTTAGTATCGAGCACGAAAACCTCATCGCCGGGCGCGGCTAATGTGCTTGAGATGTTGAATGACTGTCAAAGGATTGTCCGGCCATTCTGAGAACGATTCTGAATCTAAGGACTAGGCGAACGCGAATAGGAATGTTCCCAGGAGCTTCTGAGAACTCTCCAGTCTTGCCGGTGAGAAAAGTCCTACCCGGAGGACC
>Ga0210400_10001215_pt1 | contig 25926 bp, 20 predicted proteins | sample IncBWH26MmetaG_FD_155456 | JGI IMG/M metagenome (GOLD analysis project Ga0210400, IMG submission 155456) | Forest soil microbial communities from Barre Woods Harvard Forest LTER site, Petersham, Massachusetts, United States - Inc-BW-H-26-M | ecosystem: Environmental > Terrestrial > Soil >...
GAGTTACCCAAGTTCATCGGGTCGTCTGGGTCAACCTCGCTATCGAATGTTTGCTCGATCAGCGTTCTAAACCTTGCCTCCGATTCTTCCGAGGCGATCTTGGGAGGCACAGCTTCCTCGAGAAGTAATCCTCGTTCCTCGACACTGAGCGGCGTTCCTAGTTTCTCGGCTTGTGCAGCCACCAACTGGACCATATGTGCAACCGCGTCCTCGTCGCTGGCGAACGGGCTCTTGCGAAGCCAACTCATCGTCCTAGCTCACCCAATCCAGAAACTTGTACCACATCCCCGCGAACGGCAAGAACCATGGCCTGCCGTTGTACAAACCCAGCGGCGCACCGGGAAATGGAATGCCTACGAAGGGATTCTCAGGCTTGTCGCCCGCGGGCTTTCTTCCGTCGATCAGCTCCGCCATCTTCTGGCCTTGATACGTGGCCATGGCGACGCCGTGGCCGGCGTAGCCTACGGCGTAATACATGCCATCGATCTGGCCGGCGTGGGGCATGATGTCGAAGGCGAAGTCGAGCGTGCCTCCCCAGACGTATTCAACCTTGGTGTCGCGGAGTTGGGGATAGACGTCGATCATGCCGCGGCGCAGGATTTCGGCGCTGCGGCGGATGGTCTGATCGGTCTCGGGAAAGAATGCGGCGCGTCCCCCGAACAACATGCGGCGATCGGGTGTGAGCCGGTAGTAGTAGAGATAGTTCTTCGAGTCGTAGATCATGCGGTTGCGCGGGCTGAGTTCATGCGCCAGCGCTTCAGGGAGAGTTTGGGTTGTAATAATAAAAGACCCGATCGGGATGAGTTTCTTCTGGAGAGCGGGAGTTGCCCGGCCCGTGTAGCCGCTGGTTCCGACAAAGACATCACGCGCCCACAGCACGCCCCGCGAGGTGGTGATTTTCCAGCCCGATTCACTTTGGCTTGATTCGCGTTGCAGACTTTCGACATTCGTGTGCTCGAAAATTTCCGCGCCGGCTTTCATGGCAGCGCGGCCCAGCCCGGCGACATAGCGCGCGGGATTTAATCCCGCGCTGACTTCATCGACCATGCCTCCGTAATAAATGCCCGACCCGATTTCCGAACTCAGCTGATCTCTCTGCACCACGCGCAGTTGGTGATTGAACTCGCGCGCAATCACTTCCGCTTGCCGCGCGTAATCGTCGAAATGCTTCTGCTTGCAGGCCACTTCAAGATGGCCGCAACGAGAGAAATCGCAGTCAATGGCTTCTTCGCGGATAATCTGCTCGACGCAATCGATGGTATCGAGCGACGCGGCGTACATGCGCTGCGTGCGCTCGCGTCCGTACATGGAGATGAGCTGGTTCACGCCCAGCTTCATGCCGGTCAGCACCATGCCGCCATTGCGGGAACTGGCGCCCCAGCCAATGGTTTCGCTTTCCAGCACGGCAACTTTCGCGCCGCGCTTCGCCAGCGTGCGCGCCGCCGAGAGCCCGGTAAAGCCAGCGCCGATCACGGCAACGTCCACCCGAGCGGGTAGCGGCCGCGAGGCATCGGTGCCGGGCATCTGGGTGGTGGTAAGCCAGTAGTTGTGCTCGCGTAAGGTCATGGAGTTGTCCCCAGTGCGCAACCACCAAGCCGCCCTCGAGGACCGAGCATTCTAAATCAAGCTGGCGCGGCACGCTTGGCGGATGACCGAGCAGTGGTGACCTGGGGACATGTACCTCAGGGAAACGAGGTCAATGTAGTCGCCCACCTCGGTAACTTGCCGTGGTTACTGCGCCTGCTTACGCTGGACTAGTATGCCCTTGCGCTGCCTGTTGTTCTCGTCCAATGAACAGATGATCCAGCCGATCTGGCAGGTGCTCATCGATCTCGGGATCGAGGGAGAGTACTGCCAAAGCGCGGTGGATGCGGTGGAGAGGGTTACAACCCAACTGTTCCAAATCGTGATCACCGACTGGGACGATCAACCTGAAGCGGCGTTCCTGCTGAAGACGGCGCGGGACTTGAAGGCGGCGCAGCGTCCGTTGACTTTGGCGATCGTCAGCGATGACGCCAAGCTGCCGGAGGCGTTGAGGGCGGGAGCAAATTCAGTTCTGGTAAAACCGATTCGGCCGGAACAGGTGCGGGACACGATGAGCACGGCGTGCCAGCTTCTGCGCGCGAAGCAGCCAACTACCGGGCAACGACCGCCAGCGCAGCAACCGGCGGCGGCCCCGCGTGAAGCGCCAGAAACGACCGCTTTGGCGTCAGCGGCGGCGGCTGGCGCGGCTTCGGTACCGGGCCCTGTGATCCAAACGCCAGAAAAAACCTCCGGGGCAGGAGAATTTCTGCAGTCGCCAAGCTCCGCGCCCGGGGCACAATTCAGCACGGAACGCGAAGTTCAGAAGTCGCTGGAGCAAGCCGCAGGCCCAGAGCCTGACGCGCTCACCGAGTTGGAACCGACGGCCTCTGCGGTGGCGGACGCACCAGCAGAGCCAAAAGCCCAGGAGCCGCTGACCGGATGGGCAGCGTTGCAGGCCCGCTTGACGAAAGCAGCGCCCCAGACGGCAGATGAGGTTCCTGGCAAGAGCGAATTGCTTTCATACGGAGAAACGCCGTCCCACGGGGTGCCCACGGCTGGGTCGCCCGCAGAGGAAAGCAAAGATCCCGCGAAGGGGGAGTCGCAAAAGGAATCCGGATCTGAAGCGGCTCTTTTTGCCTACATCGCGGGAGAACCGGCGGAGAGTTCAGAAGCGACAGCAAAGCTGGGCTCGAAGCGCGGCAAAGTCTTGCTGCTGGGGATATTCGCGCTTGCATGCGTGGTTCTGGTGGCGATGCCGCGAGGGCGGCAAGGTTTGCGAACCCTCTACCGGAATACCGCGCGCGCGGGAGGGCGTTGGCTGAACCCACCGCCAGCCCCTTTACCTCAAGCGGTGCCGCAGCACGACAGTTTTGGCCAGTCGGGTGATGAGTACAACCTTCCAGTGGCGGGGAATATCCCGGACGCGACGACGGATCCCTCCCAGATTCGTGTGCTTCCGGTGGTGGACCCCACGGCGAAACCGGACAAGGGTTTGGGGGCAAACGGCGGGCAGACGCCAGCAACCGCGGGGGAGAACGACCCCACCGATCAAAACCAGACTGGTCCAAACCAGACTGATTCAAACCAGGCTGGCCCAAACCAGACTGGTCCGAACCAGACTGGTCCGAACCAGCCGGGTCAAGACCAGACTGGACAGAGCCAGAGCGGGCAGGCGCAGCCTCAGGAGAGTCAACCTAAGGAACCGAGTCCGACGAGGGTGGCAGATGTGCCGGCGAATGCAGCAGAGGCGTCACCAGCTCCGACCTCCTCTGTGGCTCCGGTACAACTGAATGCGCCGGTGGCACGGGAAGCCGTGCCGCAGTCACACCCGGTCACACCGCCGGCTCGGAGCACCGCGCCGCCGCATCCAGACACAGGGGGGAGCAACGCGGGCATTCCGTCGAGCCTGAAATCACAGATGGCTTCTATGACCCCGGAAGCCAGCGGGGCCAAGCCGCCCGAGGCCGCGATGTCATCGATCGAGCCGGTGAATCTGCCGGAATCGGCGGTGCGCGCTCTGCTGGCGCAGCCCGTTGATCCGGAATACCCGGCAGCGGCAAGAGCCAGCGGGCAGCGGGGCAGCGTGGTTCTGCAGGTGTTCATCGGACGCGATGGGGCGGTTCAAGATGCAAAGTTCCTGCAGGGATCGCTGGTGTTTGCGCGGGCCGCCATCGACGCCGTGAAACAATGGCGCTTCAAGCCTTATTCCATGAATGGCCGTGCCGTATCGGTGCAGAGTGTGATCACGCTGAACTTCAAACCCCCGGCGTAGGGGCCTGGTGACGAAACTGCGGCGGATTGTCTGAATTCCAGTATCGGAGACCGGAATCCCGAAAGGTTACCAAGGGGACGGCGAATCCGAGCAGCCAAGAGGCAAAAAGCGGCATCTACAAGATATAATGATAGAAGTTCCTCAGGAAGCGACTCCTTTCCAGAAGAAGAATCTGATGTCCATGAAAACTAAAGCTGCGATCCTGGTTTCGTCGTTTGCCGTGCTGTTGTTTGTCGTCGTCGGTTCCCTTGGGGGCGTGCATGCCTCCTCGGGCGACGGCTCCTACCGGCAGATGCAGGTTTATAGCGAAGTATTGTCACGCGTGCAAAGTGAGTATGTGGAGGATCCGAACATTCCCAAGGTAACAGAGGGAGCATTGCACGGTCTGGTGGAGTCCCTCGATGCGAACTCGAGCTATCTGACGCCTGCAGCCTATAAGACATTCAAGGCTCACAAGTCGGAGGCCAAGGGTGAGATCGGCGCGACCGTCTCGAAACGCTTTGGATATGCGGCTGTGGTCTCCGTTTTGCCGGGGTCGCCGGCGGAGAAGGCCGGGATTGAAGCGACGGATATCTTCGAATCGATCGAAGGGCAGAGCACGCGGGATATGTCGCTGCCGGAGATTCGCAGCGCGCTGGCGGGGACGCCCGGCTCTACGGTGAATGTTTCGGTGGTGCGGGCGCGGAGGGCGGAACCACAGAAAATGGTGATCACACGGGATGTGGTTAGCATTCCGCCGGTCTCAGACAAGATGCTGGAAGACGGCATCGGCTACGTGAAGGTGGACGCTCTGACCAGAGGCAAGGCGCAAGAGATTGCCGGGAAGATCAAGTCCCTGGAAAAAGCAGGAGCGAAGAAGCTGGTCCTTGATTTGCGGAATACGTCGGAAGGAGAAGAAAGCGAGGGCGTTGCCACCGCCAATCTCTTCCTGAACCACGGCACGATCACCTATCTGCAAGGACAGAAATTTCCGCGAGAGGCGTTCAACGCGGACCCGGCGAAGGCGGTGACTTCGCTTCCGGTGGCCGTGCTGGTCAACAAGGGGACAGCAGGGGCGGCTGAGATTGTGGCAGCAGCGATTATGGGGAATGCCCGCGGCGATGTTGTTGGCGACAAGACCTTCGGCGACGGATCCGTGCAGAAAACAATCGATCTGCCGGATGGCGGGGCGCTGATTCTCTCAGTGGCGAAATACTATTCGCCCAGCGGGAAGGCGATTCAGGAAACCGCGGTCACACCCAATGTGCTGGTGGCCGACGAAGCGGACAACGCGATCTCCGAGGACGACGGGCAGGAGTCTGCGCCCGAACCAGAAGCCAAGCCCAAGAGTATGCAGGACGATCAGTTGCATAAGGCCGTCGAGGTGTTGAAGAGCCGGACCAGCTAGTCGCTTCTCGTAAATAGCGGGTAAGTCATCGCGCGCCGGAAGGCGCGCGATTTTCTTTTCCTTCCCCCGCGCGGTGTGGCTATGGAATTCTCTCGATTCCGCTCAGCTCTTACCCAAGAATCGCTTTCGGCAGCCTGGCGAAGCCGGCCGCTTCGAGGTTGAGTTTGCCCTTCGTTCAGCGTCCATCGGAGAAAATCCTTCCACGCTGCCTGCTTCGTTGTGGATTCCATGCCGCGCGACAACTGAGTCCGCGCATAGACGAGCTCGACGAAACCGATGGAATTGGGAGTCGAAGCGGCGGGCAATTAAGGATGAATCGGATACAGGCTTAGCCGGCTACGACCTGGGTATGGCCGCGGCAGTGACGCCCTGCTATTCTGAACCAATCTCGCCATGAAGTCGCTCTATGAAGATCTTCCGCCGGTGGAGATTGCCGGGCGGAAGTTAGTAGGCCGGGTGTTGTTTGGCCTGCTGGTGCTTATTTCAGCCCTGGTGGGAGCGACTGCGGGACTTCTGCTGGTCTACACCACCGATCTGCCGCAGGTGGAGGCTCTCGAAGCGTACCGCCCGAGTTCGATTACGGAGTTATATGACGACCACGGGCGCGTGATTGGATCGTTCGCGCTGCAGCGGCGGGTGGTGGCCGGCTACGATGACTTTGCCCCGGTGCTGCGGGACGCGCTGGTGTCCATCGAAGACAAGGACTTCTACCGGCATTCGGGAATCAACTTCTGGCGCATCGTGGGAGCGGCGTACCGCGACATTCAGTCCGGCGGGAAGGTCCAGGGCGCATCGACGCTGACCATGCAATTGGCGCGAAACCTGTTTCTTTCGCCCGACCGGTCGTTTCATCGCAAGGTGCAGGAGGCGATGCTCGCGATTCAGATCGAACGCCGCTTCACCAAGCCGCAAATCTTCGCACTGTATGCCAATCAGATTTTTCTGGGGCACGGAGTGTATGGGTTCGAAGCTGCCTCTGAGTTCTACTTCAGCAAGCCGGCGCGAACGCTTACGCTGGCAGAGGCCGCACTGCTGGCTGGCCTGCCCAAGGGGCCAGGGATCTATTCACCGATCAACCATCCCGATCGCGCTTTGAAACGCCGAAACCTTGTGATCAACGCCATGCTCGAAGACGGAAAGATTACGGCGGCTCAGGCGGAGGAGGCGCGTTCGGCGCCGGTTGCGTTGCATCTGCAGCACGATCCCAACTCGCTGGCGCCTTATTTCGTGGAGGAGATCCGACGGTACCTGGAAAACAAGTATGGGGCCGACCAGGTGCACGAGGGCGGGTTGAAGGTCTATACCTCGCTTGACGTGGACCTGCAAAAGGCCGCGAACCAGGCGGTGCTGGATGGTCTGGCAGCGTACGAGCGGCGCCATGGATGGAAGGGGCATCTGGAAAACGTTGTGACCGAAGGAATCGCAATCGATAAGTACGAGCATCCCGATTGGGACGACGAACCGGAAGTGAATGGATACGTACACGCGCTGGTGACTTCCGCCGGGGTTGGGATTGCAACGCTGAAGTTCGGGCGCTACGCGGCGGCGCTGGGACAGGCGGACCTCGCCTGGACACAGGATAAGGTACAAAATCTGTTGCGGACTGGAGACATCTGCTACGTCAGGATTCTGGGGTTGAGCGGCAACGGAGCGGCACGTGTGAGCCTGGAGCAGGATTCCGGCGCGCAGGGAGCACTGGTTACGATCGACAACGCGACGGGCAGCATCAAGGCGATGGTGGGCGGCCGCGATTTCAGCCAATCGAAGTTCGATCGCGCGACCCAGGCGTTGCGGCAAGTGGGATCGTCGTTCAAACCCTATGTCTACACCGCCGTGATTGACCGGGGGGGAAGCCCGAACGACACGATTCTGGATGAGCCGGTAACTTTCGAAACCGGTTCCGGGCCCTACTCGCCGCATAACTATGACGAAAAGTTTGAGGGGGTCATCACGCTGAGGCGGGCTCTGGCGCAGTCGCGCAACATTCCGGCACTGAAGCTGGCTAACAAAGTTGGCATCAAGAGCGTGATTGAGTATGCAGAACGCTTCGGCATCACGGCGAAGTTGCCGCCCTATTTGCCGGTGGCGCTGGGCTCGGCCGAGATCACCCTGATGGAACAGACGTCGGCTTACAGCGTGTTTCCGAACGACGGGGTGCGCGTGACACCTCGCTACATCACGAAGGTGACGGATTATGAGGGGCGAGTGCTGGAAGAAGACTATCCCGATGTGAAGGATGTGATCAGCGCGCGGACGGCGCGCATCATGACCACGATGCTGCGCGAGGTGGTGCTGCACGGAACCGCAGTGGCGGCCGCGAAGATGCCCTTCCCGGCCGCGGGGAAGACGGGCACGACCAACGATTTTACCGATGCCTGGTTCGTGGGATTCTCACCCACGATGACTTGCGGCGTCTGGATGGGATTCGACGAGAAGAGAACGTTGGGGGCCAAGGAAACGGGAGCGCACGCTGCGCTGCCGATCTGGATGAACTTCATGAGTAACGCCATGGCGGGGAAAGATCCGGGACAGTTCCAGGCCGCGCCCGACGCGCCTGTCACCGCGGTGCAGAAAGTGGATACTCCGGATGTGTCGCCGGGCGCGGATGAGACGCACTAGATCGTCCCGGGGGGATGCTCACCGGAGAACCAGTCTCATGAGTGCTCAGACTATAATCTGTTTCGTCTTATGAAGCCTCTGTTCCGCTTTGCGATGCTGGCGCTGGTGCTGGTGGCTGTGGCATTGGTATCGGCACTGACGGCGATGCGATTTGCAATTCACGGACAGGTCGTCGAGGTGCCTGCGGTAGTCGGGCTCACACCCTTGGACGCGGAACGCGTGGTTGCCGCGCCGGGTTTGCAAATCGAAGTGGAGCGGCAGTATTACAGTCCGCAGATTCCCGAGGGAAGAATCATGACCCAGATGCCGCGACCAGGGACCAAGGTGCGCCGGGGATGGCAGGTGCGGGTGGCGCAGAGTCTGGGACCGCAGCGCGTGGTAATTCCGGATGTAACGAAGCAAAGCGAGCGCGCGGCGGAATGGAACATCCAGAGGCGCGGGCTGGAGGTGGCTTCTACGGCGGAAATGCAGTTGCCGGGAACGCCTGTCGATCAGGTGCTGGCGCAGAGTCCGCCAGCGAACGCGAGCCAGGTGGCAGCGCCAAGAACCAGCCTGCTGGTAACCGTAGCAGCCGATCCGCCGGCGTATGTGATGCCGAGTTTTTTGGGGCAGCCTCTGGGCAGTGCGAGCCGCACCCTCCAAGATGCGGGATTCAAACTGGGGAACGTCAGCATGGCGCCACCGGCGGCGAATCCAGCGGCGCCTGGTACGGCTCCGGTGATGCCGACTCCCCCGCCGCCTGAACCATCACCAGCCAGCATCATCGTTACGCAGTGGCCACCAGCCGGACAGAGGGTTCTGGCGGGAGCGGTGGTGAGCTTCGAGGTGCGGTGAGGTTCGTAGAATGTTAGATTTTTTCCAGGATCGCAGCGAAGAAGCCGTCGCACGGGTGGACGCCCGGCAGGGTGCGCAGGTAAGGGCCGCGAGTGAGCGCAGAAGGGTGCGGCCAGATTAGTTCGCCTTCCTGTTGAAGCCGCTCAAGCTCAGCGCGGCAGTCGAGCACGTGGAACGATGAGTCTTCTCCCTGGAAGCGCTCGATGACGTCTTCGTTTTCTTCCCTTTCCAGCGAGCAGGTGGAGTAGATCAGGCGGCCTCCGGCAGCGACTTGCTCCATGGCCGCGCGGAGGATCGCGAGTTGACGGACCTGCAGGTCGGCAAGGTCTTCAGGCATGAGCCGCCACTTGATTTCCGGGTTGCGGGAAAGAGTGCCTGTGCCGGAACAGGGCACGTCGGCGAGGACGCGGTCGAATTTTGTGACGAAGGGTAGATTTCGAGCATCGGCGGCGACGACGTGGATACTGCCGGATCTTCTCTCGCTGGCTCGATCATGCGCACTCAGTAGGTTTCGCAGCAGACGTGCACGGTGAGGATGAAGGTCGACCGCCGCAACTTCCGCGCTGGGATTACGATCGGCAAGGGCGAGGGTCTTTCCGCCGGGGGCGGCGCAACAATCGAGAATGCGCGCGCCGCAGCCGACAAGAGCTGCGACGAGCTGCGAGGCTTCGTCCTGAATAACACAGAGGCCCGCATGGAAAGCGGCGGTTCGGGTTATTTCACCGTGCTGAACTCGTCGCGCCGTGGCAAGGAAAGCACCGGGAGCAAGGTCGATTCCCTCGGCGCGGAGCCGGTCTTCCGCTTGACTGCGACGAAGGCGGATTGCCGTCACGGGCAGCGATTGGTTGTAGCGGCAAATACGAAGAGCAGAATCGAGCCCGTAGGCCTGGATCCACCGTTTGACGAGCCACAGCGGATGGGCGCTGCCGGCAGCGAGAGTTTCCGCTGAAGCGTGATTGATCTCGAGTTGTGGAACGTCATGGTCGGGCGAGACGCCGGCGGCGAGTTTGCGCAGCACCGCATTGACGAACGGAGCGGCGGAACGTTTGCGGGCACGCTTGACGAGCTCAACACTCTCATTGATTGCAGCCCGGGCGGGAATACGGCTGAGCCAGCGGAGTTGATAAACGGCGAGACGGAGTGCGATGAGAATCTCGAGATCGAGTTTGGAGACTGGTTGGTCAGAGATCCCGGCAATTTGGGAGTCGAGCAGCGATCGCCAGCGCAGAACTCCCATGACCAATTCCGTTGCCAGGGAGTGATCCACCTCCGTGAGCCGGTCGCTCATCCGGGAATGGAGAAGTTCGGAGGCGTACGAAGACTCGCGCTCGACGCGCAGCAGGATGTCGAATGCTGCAGCACGGGCTGGGGAGACTGCTGGTTGCGAGTTTCGAGCTGTTGGTTTCACCTGTGGCCAGTATGACGGAAGCCGGCGGTGCGGAGAAGAAATTCGTGCCGCCTTACGAGCCGAGCTTCTCACCCGGCAGGGGACGATATCCGCGAATAAAGGCGGAGGCTGAGATCCTCTTCTTACCTTCCACTTGCAGTTCGAGGAGTTCGATTGCCGTACGCTGGCCGCAACCGACGAAAAGATGTTCTCCGTCGATCTTCAGCTCAGACAACGGCAACGCTCGATCGACCGCCGCCGCCTTCCATATTTGCAGGTTCTTGCCGCGAAACTTTGAATACACGCCGGGCCAGGGTTGAAAGCCGCGCAGGCGGTTCAGAATGTCAGTCGCGGGGCGGGAAAAATCGAGGAGGCCCTCTTCTTTCTTGAGAATCGGCGCGAGGGTAGCCTGGGCGTGATCCTGCGGGCGCGGGCGTATGGCGCCAGTCCGCAATCCGCGGAGGGTCTCTACAATGAGGTTTGCTCCTGCCGCGGCCAGCTTCGGGGCAAGGGTCTCCGACGTGTCGTCGGGGGCGATGGGAATTTCTTCCTGCAGAAGAATGTCACCCGTGTCGAGGCCGGCGTCAATCTTCATCGTGGTAACTCCAGTGATGGTTTCGCCCCGCGCAATCGCCCATTGAATAGGCGCGGCACCGCGATATTTCGGCAGGAGCGAGGCATGCAGGTTAATGTTGCCGAGCGGCGGAAGATCGAGCATCCATTGCGGAATAATGCGGCCGTACCCGACTACGATGATGGCGTCGGGCTTGAGGGCGGTGAGTTGAGTGCGGAAAGTGTCGTTGTTCTTGATGCTTTCAGGCTGGACGACCGGCAGCCCCAACTGCACGGCGCGCTGTTTGATCGGGGAGGGAACGAGTTCGAGGCCGCGCCCTTTGGGCCGGTCCGGCTGCGTCACTACGAGATTGACGTGGAATCCAGCCTCGACCAGTTTATCGAGCGGGGGCACGGCGAAGCGAGGCGTGCCGCAGAAGACGAGATTGAGCGACTGAACCATTGACACATTGAATCATTGATTCATTGACTCAATCTCTCAATGATTCATCCTTCTACCATTCTCCGGCTTTGACCAGTTTGCGAATTTTGCGCTTGATCAAGTCGCGTTTGAGCGCACTGATGTGGCTGATGTAGAGTTTGCCGTTGAGGTGATCAGTTTCGTGCTGAAAGGCACGCGCCAGCAAGTCGTCGCCGGTCTTCTCGAATACTCTCCCGGTCAAGTCCTGGGCACGAATGGTAACCACATTGGCACGACTCACATTTTCGCGGAACTCCGGAATGCTGAGACAGCCTTCGCTCTGGGTGTGGCGGCCTTCCTTGTGAATGATCTCTGGGTTGATGAGGACCAGTTTGGCGTCGGGGTCTTCTTTGAAAGTGACATCAACCACAGCGATGCGGCGGGAGATTCCTATCTGCGGGGCGGCCAGGCCCACACCGCGGGCAGCATACATCGACTCGAACATGTCATCGACCAGCTTCTTCAGTTCTTCGTCGAAGACCGTGACTTTCTCGGCCGGCTTCTCGAGCACGGGATTTCCGAACTTTACAATGGGATAGATCATTTCAGTTGCAATCAGTAATTTTTCAGTTGCAGGCAGTAGCCCTGGAAATTGCGCAAGGTTTCTCCTATGGAGTCACCGCCGAATTTATCGAGAGCGCAGCGGGCCAGGGTAAGAGCGACCATGGCCTCGGCTCCAACTCCGGCGGCGGGAACTACGCAAATGTCGGAGCGCTCATACGCGGCACTTACCGGCTGACGTGTGGAGAAATCCACCGATCTTAGGGGGCGGCGCAACGTGGAGATGGGCTTTAAGTATCCCCGCACGCGGATTTCCTCTCCGTTGGAAACACCGCCTTCAATTCCGCCGGCGTTGTTGCGGGTGCGGGTGAACCCGCTGGAATTTTCCGGCTTGCTGTAGCCGATTTCGTCGTGCACGGCAGAACCTGGAGAAGCAGCGGCGGTTACGCCGGAGCCAATCTCAACCGCCTTCACTGCCTGCAGCGACATCACGGCGGCGGCCAGCAGAGCATCCAGGCGTTCGTCCCACTGCGCGTAAGTGCCCAGGCCGGGAGGGACTCCGTGGGCCACCACCTCGAAGACTCCTCCCAGCGAATCACCGGTCTTGAGGACCTTGTCGACTTCTTCTTTCATGCGCTGCTGGGTTTCCGGGTCGGCACAATTCAGCAGGATTTCTCCTTGCTTGGAAAGAGCCTGAATTTGCTCCCAACGAACGTCTTGCGGCAAGGCCACGTTGCCGACGGCGACGACGTGGCTGAGAACGTCGACACCAAGCTCGCGCAGAAAGGTCTTAGCGAGGGCTCCGATGGCGACGCGCGCCGCCGATTCGCGGGCTGAGGCACGCTCCAGGACATAGCGGGCCTCAGGAAAGTTGTATTTCAGAGCGCCCGCCAGGTCGGCGTGTCCGGGCCGCGGAGAGGCTACACGCTTGTGGCGGGCAGGGTCGCCCTCACCGACCGGCAACGCTTCCTGCCAGTTTTTCCAATCTCTGTTTTCGAGTTGGACGGAAATGGGCGAGCCGATGGTCATGCCGTGGCGGACGCCCGAGAGGATATGGGCGGTGTCCCGCTCAATCTTCATACGGCCGCCGCGTCCATAGCCCTGCTGCCGGCGCCAGAGCTCGCGGTCGATAAAGGCCTGGTCCACTTTGAGCCCGGCAGGCAGGCCCGAAAGGAAAGCGACCAGAGCTTCGCCGTGAGATTCTCCGGCGGTGAAGTAGCGCAGCATAAGTGCTCGATTCTACCTGATGCGGCGTTCCTCTGGAGTTTTCGGTGGCAGAAAGAAGCCGCCCTCGAGGACGAATGGCAAGAAAAGTTACCCTTTGGGAGATTTTCACCTGCGAAGAACCTCGCATGATTGCTACAATAACCTAACATCTGTATTAGTTGAGATCTGTCCACCCGTGCGCGTCATTTCGCAAACTCTCTGGCCAAACAAGGAGGAACTGTGTGCCCCCACGCACAGATCCAAGGGAAGTAATTTTTCCCAGCGAAAGAATTCGCTGTGTGCTAGTGCATGACCATGTTCTGTTGCGGCAAGGTTTGCGGCGCTTGTTGGAAGACGAGCCTGACATTGAGGTGGTGAGCGAAGCTGGCAACGCGGCGGAGTGCCTGCGCAAAGTTAACGAGTTGCGGCCGGATGTGGTAGTCGCGGATGCCGAGGCGTTCGGGCTGTCTGTCCCCGAGGCAGAGCTTTGTGTGACGCGAGAGTCTCCCCAGACCAAAATACTGTTCTTGAGCGTGCAGGGACAAGACAATTTACCCTTTGGTAGCTTGCGGGCTACGACGGGAGGCTGCGCGGTGCGGCAAACCTCCGCGGAAGAACTCGTGAAGATGGTCCGGGACTCGTGCCACGGCAAGGCGACCGACCATAGTCCAGCGAGCTATAGTGCGACGGACCATAGTGTGATGGACCATAGCGCGACCAACCATAGTTCGACGAACCATAGTTCGACGAGCCATAGTTCGACGAACCATCCCGGAACACCATCTGGACGTGACCGGCAGCTCTCCGCCGCAACAATGTTCCCACAAGAACGCGCTCTCACCGCCCGCGAGCGGGAAGTACTGAAGCTGCTGGCGGAGGGAAAGACGGTTCGCGCCGCGGCCGCAGTTCTGGGTTTGAGCAGCAAAACTGTGGATGCGCACAAGTTCAATCTGATGCGGAAGCTTGGCATTCACAACAAAGCTCAATTGGTCATGTGGGCGATTCAGAAGAGGGTGGTGAAGATTCCGGCCAACTTCTAGTGGATCATGGCCGGGCGCAAGCCGCGGCAAGTTCGGCAAGGCTGGAAACTTGCAGATCCGGCCGCCCTTCCGCTGCCTTGACGGCACCTACGCCGGATCGCTCCGATGGACGGTTGACCCAAACCGTGGACAGGCCGAGTGACTGTGCGGGGATCACGTCGTGGTACAGGCTCTGGCCGACGTGCAAGACACGGTGTTCGGGAACACCGACGCGCCTTAACGCGAGCTCGAAAACCTTCAAGGACGGCTTGTAAGCTCCCGCCTGTTGCGCCGTGATGATCTGATCAAATTCAACTCCGAGCTGAGGCTTGGTAGCGGCAAAGAGATCGTCGTCCACGTTGGAAATGATCGCCAATCGAAAGCGGCTCCGGAGTTCACGGAGTGCGCTCACGGTGTCGGGCCACGGCTTCCATGCTTGCAGGGATTCGGGCAGCGAGCGGGATTCCTGGTCGGTGGGTGCGAATCCAAGTTGTTCTCCGAACTGCCGTACGACGGACTGAAGAACTTCGCGATAGCGGCGATACACTCCCTGCTCGGCGCTGGCTTCGAAATCGCCGAAGAGCCGCAGGATCGTGGCATCGTCCGTGTCCTTCCCGTAGGCCGCAAGGACGCGGTGCAGACAGCAAAGAATTCCGTCCTCCCAGTTGATCAGAGTGCCGTAACAATCGAACGTGAGAATGTCGAATCGGCTGAAGTCGAGCATGGTCGATGGCTTACCTGTCGCGCGCGGATGCTAAGGCTCAAGGCCAGGCAGGGTCCTGGTTTCTTCGAGGGTCTCAATGGCGCGCTCGCTCTCGGCCTCCGCCTCAGCGGCAGAGGACGAATCCTCGGGAGGCACAGCGGCCTTGGGCGCAAGAAACTTGGCGCTGTTCAGCAGGGGTCGTCCGAGCGAGGCGTTGTAGCTGGTCCAAGGGCTCTCCAGATCGGCCTCGCGCTCAAAGTGGGCTCGCATAGCCTCCATCTTGGAATCCAGGTCGTCCATGTAATGCAACAGGAGCGCTTCGGGAAACATGGGCAACTTGGGCGAGCCGAACTCGTATTCACCGTGGTGGCTGATGATGAGGTGCTCCAGGAGAGTCTTGAGCTCGGCCGGAAAGTCTGGGAGCAGCTCGAGTTTCGTCTGCAACATTTCAAGTTCAATGATCATGTGCCCCAGAAGCTGCCCCCGCGTCGTATAGGAAAACGAGCGGTTGTAGGCAAGTTCGTGAATCTTGCCGATGTCGTGAAGGAATACCCCCGTCAGCAGCAGATCGCGATTGACCTGAGGATAGTTCTTGCAAACCAGATCGCAGGAGCGGCAGAGCGAAACCACGTGGTCAAGAAGGCCGCCGATGTAGGCGTGATGCAAAGTCTTGGCAGCGGGCGCACTGCGGTATGCGGACGCGATCTCCGGGTCGGTCATGAAGGCCTGCACCAGAGACTTGAGATGAGGATCCTGAAAAGACACCACGAAGCCGGTTAGCGTTTGCCAGAGCTCGTCAATATTCCTGGTGGTTTTGGGAAGATAGTCGGAGAATTCGATTTCCGTTTCACCCAGCTTGCGCAGCTTGTGGATAGTCAGTTGGAAACGGTTTTTGTACTTGTTGACCAGGCCTTTGATCTTGAGGAAATCATCCTGCTCGAATGCGTTGAGCACTTCCTCCACGTTATCCCACATCTTGGCTTCGAGCTGCCCGCTGCGGTCTCCAAGGGTTAGAGCGAGATACGGCTCGCCGGATTTCTTGGGTTTGATTTGCTTCGAGACCACGACAAAGTTGGAGGTAATGATTTTGTTTTCGTGGCGTGCGCAGTCGCTGATGTAGAACTCTTTCATTCTCCACATCAGTGTAAATCAGAAACCACGCCGACGGCGCGAAGCCGGGTGGGAAACCCTCGGCAAACTGCTAGAGAACGCCCAGTACCTTCTTTCTCTTCTTCTTGAGGTTCTTGGCCTCGGACGCCTTGGCAGTGGTGGTTTCAATGGGTTTGGTCTGATTCGGGCTGGCGCCGGAATCGATGTAACCCGGCTTGTAGTCGATGTAGGCCTCTTCCCGCAGCTTCGTCAGATAGGCACGGAGTGCCGGCTGCAACTTTTGGTAGTAAAGAGCGTCCTGGATTCGAGGCTCGACCTCCTTCAGCGGCGGAATGCCTGCCGACTGGTGGCTGATGACCTTCAGGATGACGTAGCCTTGCTTGGTACGGATCACGTCAGTGACGTCGCCGGACTTCATGGCGAATGTCTTGTCTTCAAGTTCCTTGGCGAGAGCGCCGCGCTTAAACACCCCAAGATCGCCACCCTGCGCAGCCGAGGGACCGTCGGAATACTTCTTCGCCACGTCTTCAAAGCTGGTTCCCGCTCGAATCTGCTTGAGCAGGTCATTGGCCTTGGCTTCGGCCGCGGCCAGAGCCACAGTCTCCTCGGCCTGTTTGGCAGCTTCGCTGGTGGCGTCTTGATTCTTCGGGTTATCGCCGCCCGGGGCGGGGGAATCAGCCGCGATGTTCTGAGCTGGCGCAGGGATGGCAGGCTTATCGGCAGCCGGTTTCTTCGGGGCGACCAGAATCTCGCTGAGTCGTATCGACTCTGGTTGCTCCATCTCATTTTTATGCTGTTCGTAAAACTGCTGCTGTTCCTCTTTGGTGATGCTGAGGTGCGAACCGACCTCTTCGCCGATCACCTTTTGCGTGATCATCTGGTTGCGCATGTTCTGCTTGAAGTCTTCGTAAGAGATGCCCTGGGCCGTGGCAGCCTTTTCTAGCTCTTCCATGGTTTCCAGCTTCATATCCTTGCGCATCTGGTCGAGGCGCTTGATGAGGTCGGTGTCGCCCGTGATGCCGAGGTCTTTCCCCTTTTCCAGCAGGAGTTGCTGGTCGATGAGATCGCGCAGGACGTCCTTTTCACGCTCGGCGTAGAGCTTGTCCGCATTGGCTGCGTCCTGTTGTTTGACGTCATCCTTGAGCTGGTCCTTGCTGCGGACGAACTCCGAGCGGGTAATGATCTGGCCGTTGACGCGCGTGATAATTTCTTCGACTACCTGGCCCACAACGAATGTGGGCATACACACCGTAACAATGAGTGTCAGAACCAGTCTCTTCATAGGATTCTTGGTGGCCGCCACGAGTCTGGACGAGCTAGGGCGAACCTTTTCAGCATTTTACTACTTCCGGCCCGGCAGGGACCGGCTCAGCATAGTTTGATTGCCGGAATATCTGCCAGGTTGCCGGGAACGCGCTAGCCGGTCCGCACAAGAACCAGGGCGGTCATGTCATCTGGAACAAGGGGTTCGCACGTGAACTCTCCGACCGCGTTCAAAATAGAGCCGCAGAGCGCTTGGGCGTTAGTCAAAGGATCGGCCCGCAAGTGCTCTCTTACGCGTTCCAGGCCAAATTCGACGTCTTCAGCCTTGTCGTCCTTGCACTTGCCCTCAACCACTCCCCGCGAAACCAGCATTAGAACCGCGCCTTCTCCCAGAGCAACGGTGGGAGCGTCGCAGGTGGCATGGGAGAAAAGGCCGAGCGGCAGCCCGGTAGCCGCGAGTTCGGTAATGCTGGTGCTGTCCCGGAGGAGTCCCGGAGTATGACCGGCGTTGGTGTAGCAAAGCGTGCCAAATCTCTCGTGGTAGCAGCCGATGAATGCCGGGCAGGAGTGGACGCCCGCCGCGGCTTCCATCAAGCTGCGGTTGAGTTGAAGACAGAGCGTGACCATGGCTTCGGATTCGTTGATGTCGGCCCCCGAAAATAGCTCGGTTCCCATGGTGCGAAATATTTTCGTTGCTGCCGAGAGGATAGCCTGATTGTTTTCGCGGCGTCCGGCGACATCGAGCAGGCCAAACAAGATCCTTTCGGGGCTTACGCGCAATGAGTCATAAAAGTCCCCGGCAACTCTTGCTCCATACGTAGTGGCAGCGATCTCTGCGCCCTCAATCTTCGGAAAGTCGGCAGGGACAGGCTCCAGCGCGGGTAGAGGTTCGGGCACTCGGGAATGGAATAGTGCGCGCATTCGACGCGTGGACTATGAGCGAAGCTAGCACAAGCGCTGACCGCGGGCAAATCACCGCCCTTCCCAAATCGGGAGAAGGTGCTCCGCTACTGGCCGTATTTGTCGCTGAGATACTTGCCAATTTCGGGCTCGAGTTGGCCGTAGTCGGAGTGGATGGTCGCGCGCAGGGCCGCTTCCGTGGAGCTTCCGTCGCTGAGGCGTTGCAGAATTCGCTGGATGTCGCCCATGCCGTAAGAATCGTTGATATAGGAAACCGCAGCCAGCGATTCCGCGTAGGCCACGTAGGCTTCGCCGCCCGAGAAGCGCATGAAACTACCTTCCAACACGTTCAGCGGGATGTTGCGTTGCGACTTGAACAACTGAGCCAATTGGCGCCCATCGCTGCCCAGAGACTTTGGTTCCAGAAGCTGGGCAATGCCCTCGTGCAGCCAGGGCGGGCAGCGGCCGCCCGAGATTTGATTGATGAACGAGTGGGCCAGTTCATGCTTCAAGACCCGCGCCAACTCAGGTGTCACGGAATTGAGGCCGCTGATGGGGATGCGAAGTTTGCCGTCGTTGAGGGCTCCCGACCAGGATGGTGCGCGCGTCACGTCAAAAAAAGCTTGCTCGGTGTAGAGCGTTACCAGGATGTTGTCGCGGGGTGGCGTGCCCAGATCACGCGCCAGATCGTCGTAGTCCGATTCGAGCGTGGCCAGGATTTGTCCACGGAATGTTTCGGAAGTCTGTTTGCCCTCGTAGTGCAGCACGAAATGGCTGCTTTCGCGCAGGGCAAAATCGGTCTCGACATTTTGCTCGCGCTGGGCTTTGTCCAGGTATCTTTGCACGGCTGGATCGGGACGCAGTTCGAGGGAATGCTTCCATGAGGCTACGGCATCTTTGGTGTGGTCGGAAGCGTGTTGCGCATAGCCCAGCACGGCATAGGCATCGGGCGACTGAGGCGCGGCGCTCACGGCACGCTGGGCGTAGGACAGTGCCTGCGAAGCGTTTCCGGTGCGCACCAGCAGCACCGAATAGTAGATAAGGACGGTAGAATTCTCCGGCTGGAAGCGGAGGGCGCTATCGAAATATCGGCGGGCTTGATCGATGTTGCCGTGTTCGAATTCGAATTTGCCGGCAATGAAGTCCGCCGTAGCGCTCAACTCGGCGTTTCCTTTGCCCTCCAGTTTCGAGAGCGCCTCGGGGTCAACCTTGCCATCCTTAACAATTATCTTGGGAAGGTCGCCCTCGTTCGCGAGACTGTCGACCGGGGTGAAAGCGGGAAGATCGCCGGCAGTCTTGTTGGCGCCGGAGGCAACGAGGTTGACGGGCATGCCGCCGGTTTCAACGCGGTCTACCGAACTCTTGGGAATGGCATAGCTGTCGTCGCCAATTTCGTATGCGTAGCGGTTCCCATCTTCACGAACGTGATCGGCCAGGATGGTACGGCCATTCTTCAAATGGATCGTGTCCCCTGATGCCGCCGCGGGGGCGAGCACGAGCATCATAGCTGACAGGGTAGTGACACAAAGCCGCATTGAAGCGCATTCTAGCAACAGTGAGCGCACACACCTACGTAACGAAAGTACCGCCAACACCACGCAAACTGGGCATGGTTGTGGCTCTATTCCTTGCGGTTTTGCCGCTTCCGCGGGCATGGAGCGCGCAGGCGGCTCCGGGGCAGGTTGTTTCTGTGCAGGCAAGTCCGGACCAGGCTGTTCCAGCGCAGGCTGGCCGCCCTGGACCGGCGGAGTCCCTTTACCTGCAACTCAGTAGCGTTGGGCTGGATCCTGGCCGGGTGTTCAACGTGCGCGGGGCGTCGCTGGACCGATCCGCGATCCATATCACTCTGGAAGATGGAACCATCGCCTTCACGAAGGATGTGTTGGGCAGGATTACCGGAGCATTTTTTGAAGGCGACGGAGAGGTGTTGCTGGCTCCGCCGAGCGATGTAGAACGCAGATCGATGAGCCTGTTCTCAGGGATGGCAATTCTGGAGGAACGCTTCTCGACAGCCTACTTCCGCTTCAATGACAGCACTGCCACCGAGTTGCAGCCTGGTCTCAGGGCGCCCGAGGCGCCCGAGCAGTTTGCCGCCCGGTGGGACCAGGCAGCCCGCAATCTGGCGCAAACGGACGCCATGAGGTTGCTCGCCACTTTCAGCGAGCTGCTGCCCATCGCGGGCGACACAACCTCTAGAGGCTCCTCAGTCACGAAAGCCGATCCCGAGGATCGCCTGTTGCACGCCCGACTCCAGGGAAACAAACTCGGCGTCTTCGACATCCTCTTCGACTCCACGGCCGGGGAACAAGTGGAGGCAGGACAAACCAGGACCGCAGAGAACGGAAGCGTGTATTACGACGTCTGGACTTCATTCTCCACCGAAGATGCGGGACGGAGACGCCTCGCTCAGAAAGAGATCCCTCAGACACTTCCGGCGGAAACGGAATCTCGTGAGGATCCAATCTTCGTGCGCAGCTATGTGATTGATGCTCACGTGAGACCACCCAAGGAGCTGGATGCCGAGGTGAACCTGCAACTCGATGTGGTGCGCGGCGGATCGCGCTTCCTGATGTTCGAACTATCGCGCTTTCTGCACATCCAGAGCGTCGAGGCGGACGGAAGAGTGGTGGAATTCATTCAGAACCCTGCGGTGGAGGGCACGCGGCTGGCACGCAGTGGCAACGATCTGGTCGCTCTGATTCTGCCGGCGCCGGCAAGGAAGGGACAAAAGATCAGCCTGCGTTTCGTTTATGGTGGAGAAGTGCTGGCTGAGGCGGGTAAGGGCCTGCTCTACGTGGGTGCGCGCGGCACATGGTATCCCAATCGTGGCCTTGCCATGGCGGATTTCGATCTTACCTTTCACTATCCGCCGGATTGGACTCTTCTGGCGACGGGCAAACCAGACCTGGCTTCCAAGCCATCCACAAAGCCTCCACAAACTGCGCCGCCGACCCCGGCCGACGAGCAAGTGTCCCATTGGGTTTCGGAACGGCCCATCCCCGTGGCCGGGTTCAACCTTGGCAAGTACGTTCGGGCGGTGGCGCAAGCCGGGAATGTCGTCGTGGAAACCTACGCTACGATCGGCGTGGAACGGGACTTCCCCAAGCCCCCGCCGACAGCAATGAAAATTGATCCGACGACGCCGCTGCCCCAGATCTCTCCCACGTTGAGTGTTCCGCCCCAACCTTCCCCCGCGCGGAACGCGACTGCCGTGGCGGAGGTTACAGCTCGGGCCATTCGTTACTATGCGGAGCGCTTCGGTCCATTTCCCTATAGTCACCTGGCGTTGACTCAGTTGCCGGGGCGAGAGAGCCAGGGGTGGCCTGGGCTTGTCTTCCTTTCCTCCTACGCTTTCCTGACTCCCGAGGAGCGTAAAGATATCCACATGAATGCTTCGAACGTATTCATAGATCAATTGATCCCGGCGCATGAAACGGCACATCAGTGGTGGGGAGACCTGGTCACTTGGAGCACCTACCGCGATCAGTGGTTTTCGGAGGGATTGGCCAACTATTGCTCGTTGATGATGCTTCAGGAGAAAAATCCGGCGGGCTTTCGCCAGGTGATGGAGAAATATCGACAGGACTTGGCTGATAAGAATAAAGACGGCAACTTCCCCAAGGATGCCGGACCTGTGACTTTGGGAAGCCGCCTCCTTTCCTCTCACGTTCCCGAAGGTTACGAAGCCATCAGTTACGGAAGAGGAACTTGGCTGTTCCACATGTTGCGTTCGATGTTGCAGGACGCAGAGGATGCTGGAAGAAAAGAACCGAGGGGCACGGTTGGGAAAGAGCCTTTCGTGCGCTCACTGCGGAAACTGCGCGAGCGGTACGAAGGAAAAGCCATCAGCACTCGCGAACTGCTGAACGTTTTTGCCGAGGATCTACCGCCGTCGTTGCGTTATGAAGGGAAGGCTTCGCTCGACTGGTTCCTGGCGGGCTGGGTGAACGGCACTTCTCTGCCCAGGCTGGAGTTGCAGGGTGTCAAATTCTCAGCCACGGCGAACGCTACGGTCGTGACCGGCTTTATACGACAAAAAGACGCGCCGGACGACTTGGTGACGTCGGTTCCGATCTACGCAGTGGTCTCTGGCAAGACTTCTGTGCTAGTGGGCCGCGTGTTCGCCGACGGGGCGGAATCTGCGTTTCGCATATCGGCTCCAGTGGGAACACACAAGCTCCTACTGGATCCGAACGGTACCATCCTTACTGGTCCAAAATAGCGCGGCAAGATTTCGCGTGGAGCAATTGCGGGCCGGTCTCTCCCGGATTGGAACCCGTTCGTACTTGTGATTCCCGGAACGGGCCTTGAGTTTACCCGAAGCACTCGCTCACACCATGCTCTCCGCAACGCTAAGCGACTGATTGTCCTTCACTTGCGCGGCATCGCACTGAACGAACTAAGGATGGCGACCGAGTTGCTGCATGGCTAGCATTGTTTCAGGAGTGAAAACTTGAACATTTGTGCAGGAGTCAGAGGTGGGACACTATCGAGCGAACCCTGGAGGCCGTCAGGCGGTGGGTCAGCGAGCGCCGCCGAAACCATGCTCGGCGCTACGTTCTCCACGGCAAGTCAGTGGGGTGGAGCAGAGACCATTCTACTCGTCGAGGACGAAGCGTTTGTGCGCAAGGTGACTGCCGAGGTCCTGGAGTCGGCGGGCTACAAACTGGTGATTGCCAGCAGCGCGGCCGAGGCACTAGATGCCCATCGCAGATACGCCGCTCCGGTCGATCTACTTCTTGCTGACGTTGTAATGCCCGGGATGAGCGGCCGCGAACTGGCCAGAGAATTCGAAACCTTGTATCCGGACACCCGGGTCCTGCTGATGAGCGGCTATGCCGAACAACTCGCGTTATGTGCGTCATCTCCTTATGGCAAAACGTACCTGGCGAAGCCCTTCTCTATCCGCACGCTCTTGCACGGGGTGCGCGAGGTGTTGGACACGAATCCGCTTGATTTGGGGGCGCAGGCTTAACTCGCGCTCGATTTGCGGTAGCGCGTGGCTTGCAGAATTTCATAGGGAATCTGTGACAGTGGCACAACTCGGTTGAGGATACCCATTTCCGCGCAAACGCGAGGCATGCCGTAGACCGCACAACTTGGCTCATCCTGACCCACCGTGAAACCACCCTCCCGATAAATGGCGCTCATGCCCTGCGCACCATCCGCTCCCATCCCGGTCATGATGATTCCCATCGCCTGGGAATGGAATGCGGAGGCGACCGATTGCATCATGACATCGGCCGACGGAACGTGCAGCTGATTCTCTGGTTTGCTGGAAAGGCAAATCATGATTTGCGAGGTGGCCGGACGGTTTACTGTCATGTGTGATCCTGCAGGAGCAAGGTAAACCACTCCTGGCTGAACGGCGTCTCCGTGGAGCGCTTCGCGTACGGAAACTGCGCAAAGGCTGTTCAGCCTCTTCGCAAAAGGTTCGGTAAAACCAGCGGGCATGTGCTGCACAACCAGGATTGGAACCGGAAGGTCGGCGGGAAGAACCGGCAGAATCTCTTGCAGGGCTTTTGGGCCTCCTGTCGAGATCCCGAGAGCAACGATAGCCGGAATAGAGGGCGCAGCCTCCTGCACGGCCAGCACCACCCCTCGGGGAGGCTTTCGATCCAGCTCGAGATGATCTCTCGGATGCTGCGATTGGGCAGCAGCCTTGATCTTCGCGATTAGATCTTCACGGATGTGAAGAATGTTCAGTGAAGACGAGGTGAGTCGCTTGGGCACATAGTCGAAGGCTCCTGCTCCAAGCGCACTGAAGGTGGTGTCCGCGTCCTTAAGAGTGACCGAGCTTACCATGATCACAGGGCGGGGGAACTGGGCCATTATGCTCCGAAGAGTCTGCAGCCCATCGAGACCCGGCATCTGCATGTCAAGGGTAATAACATTGGGATCGAGGGACGCTATTTTTTGCAGAGCTTCGGTGCCATCGTTTGCAGTTCCAACAACCCAGAGATCGGGATCGGAAGCGATCATGCGGGAGAGCGCCATGCGCATAAAGGCGCTGTCATCCACAATCAGCACTCGTATCCGCAGGTTGTTGCGTTCGTCGTTCACTTGCGGTAAATGGCCCGGACCAGGCTATGTACTTCGTCCATGTAGGAATCCAACTCGAACGTAAGGCGAGCCCAGTCAAAGGTTCTCAGCCCCGTAGAGTTTTGGGCGAGGACGGCGAAACCTGCGTCCTCGAACAAGTTCACTTCCCTTTCTTCCACGTAGCCGTAATTCAGACCGCTCATGCGGCAGAGCAAGTCCGCGATGTGCACCAGGGCGACTAACCCCGCATTTTGGGGGGATTTCTCTGGCGCATGATGGTACGTAACGACCTCAATCAGGTCGGGGGCAAGCGCCCAGCGCTCGGCCAGCAGGCGTCCGCTATCGCAGTGCGTAAATCCCATGGATCTTTGCTCAGCTTCGTGCAGTGGAATCCCTTCGGCTTTGGCGATCTCGAAAGCCGCGCGGAATTCCTGGGGCAAAACCCAGAGGTTGACGATGATTCCCAGGTCGTGAAGAAGACCTGCAAGATACGCTTTTCCGGGATCACCCAGATTAATGTTGCGTGCCAGGTGGCGGCAGACCAGGGCGCATCCCAGAGAGTGCTCCCAAAACACCACTGGATCGGGGCTGGTTTTGTGCCCGGGGAGCATATTCAGCACACCGCATGACATCGCGATAGCCGGGAGTATCGATGTTGGCCAGATTCGAGGTAATCAGCTTGTGGCGCGCTACCTCGACATCAAGAAATCGGCCCAGAGCTTCGATCATCGGACTATCAATCATGGACATAACTGCTCCAGCTCGGCAGACCATAGCTGCGGATCTTGTTGCGCACCGTCCGCAGGCTTACTCCCAGGAGTTCGGCGGCCCGCGACCGGTTTCCGCCCGTGGCTTCGAGCGTCATCTCCACCAGCTTGCGCTCCATATTCTCGAGCGAGACCCCGGCCCGCAACCGGTCATCCCGACTGCCTTTGCCATCCCGCTGCCCGGACTCCCCGGCTTCCTCCCACGGTGAACCTTCCAGACCTTCCCTCCCAATCTCTGTGCCGGTGGCCAGGGCCACCGCGCGGCGCAGGCAGTTCGCCAGCTCGCGCACGTTGCCCGGCCAGGTATGGGCTTCGAGCCGTTGTACAAATTCTGACGTCAGCCGCAGAGCCCTGCCTTGCGGCCCGTACATCCGCAGGAAATGTTCCGCCAGTTCCCGGATGTCTTCCCGCCGCTCCCGCAAGGGCGGCAAAGACAGCGGAATCACGTTCAGCCGGTAAAACAGGTCCGCGCGAAACTTTCCTTCCCGCACCATTTCCGACAATGTTCGATTCGTGGTGGAAACCACACGCACGTCCACCTTCACGCTGCGCGTGTCTCCCAGCCGGTCAAACTCCCGCTCCTGCAGCACCCGCAGCAACTTCGGCTGCAGCCCGAGCGGCATCTCGCCCACCTCGTCGAGCAGCAGCGTGCCCCGGTGCGCCAGTTCGAACCGGCCCGGCTTCGCCACCGTGGCTCCCGTAAAAGCTCCCCGGGCATATCCGAACAGCTCGCTTTCGAGCAGCGTCTCAGGGAAAGCGGAGCAATTGATCGCGACAAAAGCATGATCGCGGCGCGGACTCAGCCGATGGATCAGCCGCGCCACCAGTTCTTTGCCCGTACCGCTCTCGGCTTCGATCAGCACGTCGGCGCCGCTGGCCGCCGCCTGGCGCGCGCGATCCAGAGCCCGCAGCCAGCCAGGGGCGTGCCCGGCCAAACCTTCCGTGGCCTCGGCTTGTGTCTTCGCCTGTGCCAGAATCCGCTCCGCCGCCTGCTCCAGTTGTTCGAACGCTACCGGCTTCACCAGATAGTCGCAGGCGCCGCCCTTCATCGCGTTCACTGCCTCCGGAACATTCGCAAACGCCGTCAGCAAGATCACCGCCGTATGCGGCGCCAGGGCGCGCGCTTCGCGCATCACGCTGAAGCCGTCCGCGCCGGGCATGCGAATGTCGGTCACCACCAGCGGATGCAGCACCCGGCGGAACTTTTCCAGAGCTTCCCCTGCATTTGCCGCCGTGTCCACGCTCCAGTTGCGCCGCAGGAAGTGCGCTTCCAGTGCTGCCCGCATGCCGGCTTCGTCGTCGACCACCAGGACTCGATTCATCCCCCCACCTCTTTAATTGTCATCCTGAACAGGCGTT
>Ga0210400_10001216_pt1 | contig 25898 bp, 25 predicted proteins | sample IncBWH26MmetaG_FD_155456 | JGI IMG/M metagenome (GOLD analysis project Ga0210400, IMG submission 155456) | Forest soil microbial communities from Barre Woods Harvard Forest LTER site, Petersham, Massachusetts, United States - Inc-BW-H-26-M | ecosystem: Environmental > Terrestrial > Soil >...
CCCAACGCATTGTTGAAGCGGGCTTAAAAAATAATCCTCTGTCCTTATTGGAAATCGGGCCTGGTACGGGAGTTTTAACCAAATATTTAATTGAAAGAGAAAACTTTTTCGCCATTGATGTCGACAGGGAATCCATAGAATTTTTAAAAAAGAATTACCCGAAGTACGAAAGCAAAATTATTTCGGGAGATTTTTTACAGATAGATTTACACAGACTCTTTCCTTCTAAATTTTCTATCATTGGTAATTTTCCATACAACATTTCCACACAAATTATGTTTGAGGTGTATGATCACCGCGACAAAATAGAAACTGTTGTTGGCATGTTTCAGAAAGAAGTAGCTGAACGTATTGTCGTTAAGCCCGGCACTAAAGCTTACGGAATATTAAGTGTTTTGCTTCAGGCTTATTATGATATTGAATATTTATTTACGGTAGAACCGGGGGCATTCAATCCTCCTCCCAAAGTGCGCTCGGCCGTAATACGTTTAACCCGCAACAAAACAGGGAAACTTGATTGCGACGAAAAACTTTTCAAAGCCATTGTTAAATTAACTTTTAATCAGCGTCGTAAAATGGTGCGCAACGGAGTGAAATCTTTTGTAAAAGATGAATCAATTATTGCTCACCGTTTTTTCACTATGCGCCCTGAGCAATTAAGCGTTGCTGATTTTGTAGAGTTGACCAGGATGATTGAGAAACAAGTTTAGTTTTTCGATTTAAAACAAATCCTCGCAAATCGCTTCAAAAATTTAATGCAGGTATCGGGTTGTTCTAAAAAACCCATGTGCCCGCTGTTTTCTAAAAACAAAGTGTGCCGATGTTTGCAAAGTTTTGTTTGGTCGAGCAGGCTTTGCATCGGCAGCAGATTATCGTATTTACCAACGATAAATTGTATGGGATAATCCGCAAAATGTAAAATAACGTCGCGGCTCGGACGGTCTTTCATTCCTTCCAAAGCATCTACAATTCCCTGTTTGGGTGTTTTACGTGCAATTTGTGTGGCAAAAGTAATTTGCTTCTTAAAGAATTTTAAGTTCTTCGTGGCAAATAAATTTTTTACCGTGGCGCGTATATAAATATTCGGATCGCTCTTCACAGATTTAATAGCTTTATCTCTGTCATGTTTTTCTTGTCGCTGTCGGCATAAGAAGTAGAATGAAAAAGGCATAACCCTTTTATTTGTTCAGGAAATAATTCGGCGAAAGCAAGCGCGGCATATCCACCCATACTGTGCCCCACTAAAACATATTTTTTTAAACGCAATTTATCCATTACAGCCTTTACGGATTTTGCCATTAAATCCATGCCGTGCACATAGCCAAAACAATCGCTTTTGCCATGCCCGGGCAAATCAATACAAATAATGCGGAAGTGTTTACTTAAAGCGTTACGGGTTTCTTCCCAAATTTCTTTGTTTAATAAAAAACCATGCAATAAAACAATTGCCCTGCCCTTGCCGTGATCGGTAAAAGCTATTTTACCATTTTTGAATTCGATGTATTTAAGGGGCTTTTTCAAAGTGCTTAATTATCATTAGAGAGTTTTATAAGTTGTTCGCTAACGTTCAAGCCCGTTCTTTCAATATGTTTTTTGTTTACGGTAAATCTTATCTTATCGCCCTCGGTATAAAATGAAATATGCGCGCCCAGTTTTTCCAAATGGCGGTTCTCAACAATTAAAAGCACGGGCTGATCTTTTAATTCTTTTTTCAATTTATAAAAATCCTTGTGCCTGCTTTCAGCTACAAAGATCATGTGATAGAATTTACCCGGCGCCGGATTATAAGGTTCAACCACCGCGGGCAATTCATTAATGTTTTTTCCGTACACATGTAATGCCAGTGCCGCATTCATTGGCGATTCGCCGATAATGCCTATCAGGAAACTTGTGGCCTTCGGGTTTTTTGGCCAAAAAATATAATAGGGCAGGTTGTAAATATACAACGCTTTCTTTTCGTACTCAGTATTTTTGGACATAGCCGCCCCTTTGGTTTTTACTGCCGGAGCGGAACTATAATTTTTAGCAGTAAGGGCAATAAATTTTTCGTGTTCAGCCCTGTAAACACTGTCTAAAGTATTGTTTTGCTTTTTTAAGCTATCATTCTCAACCACCACTTTATTCAGCACTTCTTCAAGTGCTGTTTTATCGCTAAGGGTCTGCTCACGCTGCTTTTGGAGCACTGCATATTTTTGCCTGGAAACACAGCCGGTAAAAAGTAAAAAGCAAAAGATGTAAAGGGCGTAATTTTTCATTTTTATAATGCACAAAGGTATACAATTAGGCAAAAAACTTGTTTACATTTAGCAAATTAAATACATTTGCTTATTAACAGTTTTCAGAGTTAAAATGGCCGGGATAAACAAAGTAATATTGGTGGGTAATTTGGGCAAAGATCCCGAAATGCGTAAACTGGAGGGTGGTGTTACCCGGGTTAATTTTAGTTTGGCTACAACTGAGTACTATAAAGACAAAGAAGGCCGTCGCATAGAACAAACCGAATGGCATAATATAGTTTTATGGAGAAGTGTTGCTGAGAACGCAGAACGACTTTTGAAAAAAGGAAATACCATTTATCTTGAAGGAAAAATACAAACCCGTAAATGGCAGGATAAAGACGGAGTGCAACGCAGTATTACAGAAATTGTGGGAGAAACGTTCCAATTAATAAAACGTCAGGACCCAAATGCACAAACCGATACAAATACTCCAAGCGGACCAACCGGCGGAGACGACTTACCTTTTTAGTTTATGGAAAAATTTATCAAGAGTATATGCTGCCTTCTGCTACCGGCCTCCTGCTTCCTGCATTCCTGTATTGGCACTAACGACGATGAAGTAATTACACCCAAGCCACGCGCGTTTTACAGCCTTACTTTTCCTGAGAAAAAATATAAAATTTACGAAAGCGGCTGCCCATTTTCATTCGAGATGCCGGTGTATTCAACTATTGAACCGAGTGATAAAGGGCAAAACCCCTGCTGGTTGAATTTGAAATATCCTTTATTTAATGCGCAGCTATACCTTAGCTACGGCGAAGTAAAAAATAATTTGCCGATATATTTAAAAGATGCCCGCGAGTTAGCTATACGCCACCAGGTAAAGGCTTCCGGCTTGGAACAACAAGTAATTCTACGTGACTCGGCAAAAGTTTTTGGTTTGATGTATGATATAGAGGGAAACACTGCTACTGCTTTACAGTTTTATGTAACAGACAGTACCAAAAATTTTATGCGTGGCTCATTGTATTTTAATTGCCCGCCCAATATCGATTCCCTAAAAATTGTAATTGATTATCTGCGCCTGGATGTGCTGCACATGATACAGACATTTAAGTGGAAGGAGAATCAGTTGACAGAAAAGAAGTAGGCGGGAGACAGCGAACAGCTTGAAGCATTTCGAAGTATCGTAAAATTTCAGAATAATGATGTCACACCGAGCGAAGTCGACGTGCTTGAATCAATACAAGGACTTCGATTCCGCTCAGTCTGACAAGATTTTTAAAACGCCCTGCTGACTCCAATCATCCAACGGAACTGGAAATAATCTTTCTCCGCATAAGGTAATCTGTTAATGAATAGCGGGAAGTCGGCACGAATAGTCAGCGGTTTAAAATTAACTAACTTCCACCATTTATTCACGGTAATTGCAGCTCCTGCACCGGCATCAGCCATAATATCAGAGAATGCAATCGGTTCGTAATTGTAATTGGTTTGTATAATTCCCGCATCACCGAATAAATATGGATTAAACGAAATAGTTTGCTTAGTCCATTTTTCTACAAAGCCAAAACATTTTCCAAAATCAATTTCCATATTGTAGGCGGCACCGCTCGTTCCTTTATAATTATAGCGATAATTGCCATCGTTAACCTGCGGTAATAAATAGCCCATATAACCACGTAAATTTAAACCACCTCCGTAACAAAAATTATTGGTTGTTGCACCGAATATAAAGGGTTGAAAAATTCCCATACTGCGGGTGTATTTATTATCCGCCATCTCTTCGGGATTTGCTCCTGCGGCAAACAACATAGATTCGTAAGGAACGCTGTTGCCAAACCCGTACTGTGCAAAAACGCGTGTGTGAATTCCGATTTTGCCTAAATAATTTTTATTTACCGCGGTTAATGTCACGGCCGAGTAATCATAATCACCAAAAAGTGGCGCGCGGAAATTCAAATTAATAAGCCCTCTGCCCCGGGTATAACTATAATTATGATCTAACCCGAATGAAGTGTAACTGTTTACTCTTCCGGGAATCCATTCTTTTTTATAAATCAAATAATTTAAATCGTAACCCACATCGCGTAACATGCCTTTGTATTGCATATAAAAACGTGTTTTTTCATTTTTGTGCTTAAAATCAAAACCCAAAAGCGCAGAGCTTAACCCGTCAAGTTTCTTAAGAGTCGAATAAAAACTTGTACCCTTCATTATTTTGTCGGTAGGTGTTTTAAAATTAAACAAGAAAGAAATCGGGTCATGACTGTTAATAGAAACTCCCGAGTCTAAGTAATTTTGCCCCGCCCCGCTGTTCAGCCAAACAGTAACATCAAACAAGCCTTTATAGTTCATGTAATTTCCGTTTACGTGCATTCCCACTTTTACCCCGTCGTATCCGTTATACCATAAAGAAGGGCGGAAAAAAGTCTGATATTTGTTTCTGTTAGGCGGATTTGCTACGTGCGAGTCCCAATTAAACCACGAAATATTTTTTGGTGTGGCATTATTAATTGGCCATATATCGGGCATAATATGTGCCGTGTCAATTTCTACCTTTACAATTTTTTTGTCTGTAGGAACTGTGATTGTAGCGGTGTAAGTAGGTTTTACCTTGTCCCAACCAATCCACCTCGGTAAAATTTTTGCCGTTGTTTTTTTTTCAAACCAGTTATTCGGAATGTAGTAATTGTATTGCAGCCCGTCTTTTGTATAAACCGAAAAATCAATCGGCATTTGCATGCGCCCTTTACGTTCAAAAGTTATTTTAACCTGGTCGGTGCCACTTACACGTTTTACTTTTTTAACGGCATAATCAAGTGTTTTGGAAGATTCAATCCATTCGTCAAAAAACCAGTTTAAATCCACGTGCGTAAACTGCACAAATGAATTTCTGAAATCCTCAGGGTAGGGATGACATATTTTCCACTGGTTAAAATAATTTTTCATTGCTGCGCTAAACAAGGAATCACCCAACACGTAGCGTAAATTATAAAGCATTACGGCGGTTTTCATATACATCTGGCCATATCCTGTTGGTTGCAACCTTGTAACATCAAAATAATCGCTATGCGTGTTCAGGGTGGTTTCATCGCCGTGAAGTATTGCGTCTGTATAATAAGAATAAGCGCGACGATCCCGTATTAAAACAGAATCGGTATGATTACGAATGTAATTGTTTTTTATTTTTGAAAATATTTCATGTATACCTTCTATGTTTTCCCAGGTATCGCAGGTATAGAATTGAGTAAAGCCCTCATCCATAAATGCGCGATATGTTTCGTTGTTGCCAACCATTCCAAAAAACCAGTTGTGCGAAATCTCATGAATAAACAAACCTCTGTAGCCCGGATCAGAATGATCATCTAATGTCATCATAGGAAATTCTGTTCCTTCTCTTGCATCTGCAGCAATCATTTTCGGATAAGCGTAGGGGCCAATGTTTTTTGAATTTGTTTCAATAATTTTTGCCACATACTCTGCGGCATTTTGCCAAAAGGCAGCATGTTGCTCCTGCGCAAGGGCAATGCAATGCACGTTGTTGCTTGTAATAATTTCTCCGATCCGATAAGTCGGGTCAAACGTATATGCGGCATCATGAACATTTATAGCACTGAATTTCCAGTTTTTAAAAGTACCGTCAGGTTTTATTATTTCAGTCGGAGCAGAGTTCCATTCTTTTTTCGCGAAATTTTTTATATCTAATTTCTCACGCAAATCTCCAGGATAAACTTCTTCCGGATTTTTTAACATACCTGTTCCATCGCAGATATAATAATTAGGAAGTGTAAGCTCTACATGGAAAGAACCAAAATCCCCGTAAAATTCCCTGTCCATGTGTTGGTCAGTATCCCATCCTTGTTTGGAGTCGTATACCGAAATACGCGGATACCAATGTACCAAGTTAAAATGTTTGTACCCTGATACGCCGAAAAATTTCATTCGGTTGCGTATCACTTCAAAATCGAAATACGTTTTAAATTTTAGTTTAAAGGTTACTGACTCACCAGGTTTTAAAGGGGCAATAAGCCACACTTTCAAAACCGTATTATCAAGTTCGGTTTTTAAAGATTTCCCCTCAATGCTGATATCTTCAACAGTAGTTCCCAGGCCGGCTTCCCTATACGGGCCGAAACTCAATTGAAATCCGTTATTACGATACTGATCGGCCAGGTAAGAATTTTTAGTGTTGGCATTATTGTATAAATGAAAATAAACAAAAGATAATTCGTCGGGCGAGTTGTTCCAGTAAGTCAGCGTTTCATCGCCTTCAATAATATTTGCCGGGTCATTCAACAGCGCTTTAATGGCGTAATGCACATCCTGTTGCCAGTATGCCGCATGTGGCTTGCGGTTTTTCCAATAAAGCGGGTTGTTTGCCGAGCGGTATTCTTCACTTTCGTTTTGCGCAAAAGTAAAAAGCGGCAAGAGTAATATAATCAGTTTTTTCATAGTGGCAGTTGAATTTCTCCAAAGGGAGTCCTTCAGGCAAAAATAAGGAATTTACCGAAGCAATTAACGTGGAAATGAATGTTAAAAATTGTGTTGGCGGGTGACCGGGCTTTCGTAAGTCGCTTTTTTTTGCAATACAGAGGGCCAAAAAGAGCTCCAACAGCCTTACTCAATCCCTACCCGAAATACAACATTTAGTAAACCGCTTTCATCCTCGCCACTTTTATAAAACGTTTCTGATAATAGAGCGATTGCGTAAAATTGGTAAGTATCACACCAATTCTTTTGTGGCCGGACGAACTGTGAATGAAAACCACTCCTTCCGGAGTATTAGAAACAATAATTCCCACATGTCCCGGCGCTTTGTTTTTCGAATTTGTTCCTGTAAAAACAATTATGTCGCCTGTTTTACACGAATCAATCTGAATTAATTTTCCTGTTTTTTCATAATCCATCGATGCTCGAGGTACTTTAATATTAAAATGTCCGAATACATAAAAAACAAAACCAGAACAATCGAAACCTCTCTTCGGTGTGCATTCGGCATAACGGTATTTTATACCCAAATGTTTTTTTGCAAAAACAATAATGCTGTCGGCACGTGCGCTGTCATGCTGACTGTAGATAAGTGTGCTTAATGCAAGGCACAGAAATAAAAATAATTTTTTCATTTTAAATCTGCCAGCAAGCCTTCCAGTTCTTCTTTTGTAAGGTCGCGCCACTCGCCGGGCTTAAGTTTCCCTAAGCTAATATTCATTACACGCAAACGCTGTAATTTTATAACCTGGTAATCGCAGGCGGTGCACATGCGTCGTATTTGCCGGTTAAGGCCCTGTGTTAATGTAATCCTGAAAACTCTTTTAGTGCCCGGCTCTATACTTGCTTTGCAGGGTTTTGTTTTTTCATCACCCAATAACATGCCCGAAGTAATCTCGTTTAAAAATTGTTTTCGCACGGGCAGGTTTAAAGTAACCAGGTATTCTTTTTCGTGTCCATAGGAAGCGTTTGCAATTTTATCAATCAGCTCGCCATGGTTGGTCAATAAAATTAATCCTTCCGAATTTTTATCGAGCCTTCCAACCGGGTAAATTTTTTCGGAATGATTTATCGCTTCAATAATATTGCCGTCCGTTTTTTCGGTGGTACAAACAATTCCTTTAGGCTTGTTGTATGCAATATAAACCGGCACAAAAGGTTTTACTTCCAGTTTTTTGCCGTCAATTAAAACCAAGTCGCCCTCTTTTATTTCTATACTGAAATTTGCGGTTTTGCCGTTTACCAGAACTCTTTTTTCTTCAATAAGCTCGCACGCTTTTCGCCTCGAGCAATAACCCGATCGGGCAATGTATTTATCTGTCTTCACTTTTCAAAGGTAGGGTAAATGTATTCAAAAACAGAAACGATTAGTTAACAAAAACATCATAACCGTATTTTATGATCATTATACTTACAATTACCAAAAAGATAATCCGCACAAATTCATTTCCTCTCTTCAGCGCCATTACACTGCCAATAAAACTGCCTGTCATATTAAACACAGCCATAATGAGAGCGAGGCTTAGAATATAATTCCCGTCTTTAATAAATACGCTTAAGGCAGAAATATTGGTAACGCAGTTAACCACTTTGGCATAGGCCGATGCCTGCACAAATTCAAAACCGAGAATAAGTACAAAGCCCAACACAAAAAAACTTCCTGTGCCGGGGCCGAAAAAACCATCATAAAAACCAACGACAATTCCTATAAGCGATCCGTAGAAAAGTTGTTTACCGATACTCAGGTGCTTGCTGTGTACTTGTCCCAAATTCTTTTTAAAGAAAGTGTACAACACAACTACAACAAGAATTACAAGTACTAATGGTTTTAATACACCCGGATTCAGGTGATTTACAACTTGTGCGCCCGCGAAAGAAGAAGCAAAGCAAAATGCTGAAATAACAAACAGCAATCTAAAATCAAATTTTATTTGCCGGGAATATTTAAAAGCAGAGACGGATGTTCCGCATAAAGCAGCAATTTTATTTGTTCCGAAAATTACAGGTAATGGAATTTTTGGAAAATTAATAAGTAAAAAAGGTAATTGTATCAGGCCCCCCCCACCAACCACTGCATCAATAAACCCTGAAACAAAAGCGGTAAGCGCAAGTAATATTAAAGTGAGAATACCATATTCGGAAAAAATTTCACTCAAACTCATATGGGATAAAAATAAGAAAAAGTTTTCAGCCGCACGCGGGTGGCGCCAAACAAGCCCGGTAAAGGCAGGCGGGGATTAGCACAGATCAGCTCAACAGATTTTAAAATTGAATATATTGCAGGCTTCATAAAAAACCGGAGGATACAAAATTGAATAAGAAATTTGTGTAATCTGTAGTTTTCAATGATAGCAAGGGTTTCATGCGATTTTAAACATTACAGCAACAAATATACTTCTTTCATAACCTGAATTACACGCGTACTATAAACAAACTTTTTCAAAAATGAAGTGAGCTGTATAGTAATAAAACGATTAACAGTTATTGATAAAGGGCGTAGTTGCATAAAGATCGGATAATGAATAAGTGAGTTAAATCAAAAATAACAAATATTATCCATATTTATTTAGTATTTTAGCATGGCTTGAATGCGTTTAAGAAAATACAACATTATTTTATTGGTGGGGCATTTGCTAAAACCGATGATGTTTTTGAACAGGTTAAAGCTGAAGTATTATTTAATTTTACCGGTTTTTTCCTGCTTACTAATCTTCCCTACCTTTTTGTAGCCGCCAATAGAACTATTCACCTGTCAATGGGCATTTCAACAATAATTGCCCTGGCGCTTGTTCTTGTTGTTATTAAACGAACTGATAATATTAAGTGGGCCACTTATTTTTTCCTGATAAATTTTTTCATTCAGGATTGCGGGCATTATGCGATTAATAACGGGCGCATGCAGGAACAGGGTATTTTATTCGGACTATTGTTTGCTCTGTGCGGTTTTTTGTTGTTAGACAGAAAGTGGGGCATGGCTATTGGTTTTTTTATTCTTGCTATGTACATTACAGGTTTATACAATATAAATAACGATTTTGCCCTTTGGCACGTGCCTCCCGAGATTTCAGACCCTCCCGAAACCGGAAACTTTAAATATCTCGGCTTAATACCGATGCTTTTGAATATGTATTTAATCAGCGAGTTTGTGAAAGCGCGTACCAAGGCCGAAAAGCAACTGGCCCAACAAAAACGCATGATAGAAGAAAAACAAAAGGAAATTTTAGACAGTATACATTACGCAAAGAGAATACAAAAATCACTATTGCCCAGCGAAAAATATATTATTCGCATACTTCAGGAATTAAAATAAAAAATACCGGAAAAAAACCAAAGTTTTATTTTATGTTCAGTACCCTTAAAGAGAAATACATCATATTCAGAATTGCCCCCAGAAGAAAAGTGATTACCCAGGTACGTAAATAAATAAAAGGGTGAATTACGCGTTGAACAATATCCTTACCTAAATCAATAGGTGAGCTTATGACATCCCAGCTATTCCAACGTAAAAACCTGCCAATGTAAACTCCGAATCCGGATATAAATAAGAGCAGAACAATAATCACAACAATACTTTTCTTGCCGAAATATATTTTTAATAATTTTTCTATATCGGCAAGACTTATAAAACCAAACATAAGACCGGTCCATGCGAACGATAGGATAATTGCCCAATCAAACCATACCGGTGCGCCGCAACGAAATTTAAGATGAAACAAATCGGTGAGTATGTAAGGCGAATTAGGGAAGAAAAGCAACCAGGAACCTGACACAGCGAGTAGCAATATTTTATTCTGGTATTTATAAATTACAATTATTGTGGTGAGTAACCATGGAATAAAAGCCAGGAACAAATTCCAATTGAGAAAAAGATACAATGATGTGCCTGTAACATAACACCTGATAAGTGAAAGCATAAAGCAGAAAATGCTCATGCCTGCTAATATTATGATGGAACTCCAGCGGTTAGTTTGTTTTAATTGTTGTATCATGTTTTGAAAATATTCGTTTTGAAAAAAGAAAAATACTTGTAAGCAGGATGAATTCTCCCGAACAAAAAAGCAACCAATTGTAAGTGGTAGGGACAAATTGTTTTATTTCTTCAAATAAATCACGTTTGCTTTTTAATATCCATGCAGAATGATTTTTATTATTGATTTCCGCAAAATAAGGCGAGATGAAAGAGGAAATAATAATGAGGCAGCCTGTTGTAAACAAAAACCATTCAACCGGTTTTATTTTTACGGTTTTGTTTTTTTCAATAGATAGAATAATTACAAGTGCGAATAAAATCATGCTTACCGATACCACACAAGGTGCCAATACGGGGCCTACCCATGGAACAGGAATAAGAAATAAAATATCCCAGGTAAAAACAGACCCGGGCCAGTTAAGAAAAAGTTTAAGAAATACATAGTAGAAAATATCCCAGATGGCAAAACAGTAAATAAAAATTGCAAATTTCTGTGAAACTGTTTTCCCTGTAAGTAACCCGATACTCAAAAGCATAATAACAGTTGCTGCTTCGCGCAGGAACTCAACAATAGCAATGTCGGTTGACACGGGAATAAGCGGGAAGTGAAATCCACCCGGATAATAAATTTTACGCAGGTAAATTACTACTGCAGTTTCCATAAACCCCATGGCTATGCTGAATAATGCCAACCAGGTTAATTTTCTTGTTAAGGATTGCATATTTATGATTTTAGTTTACGTATAAAGGCCCAGAAACAGGAAAAGCAAATGCCAAACGCGGTAATAATAATCAGCATAATGGCATAACGATCATTTTCATCTTTGAAATCGGAGAATAGCGGAAAGCAAAATAAAAACCCTGCCGGTAATGAAATTAAAGGAGCGTAGCGTGTTATAAGTTCTTTGAAAGAACGGGTTTCAATTTTTTTATTTTCTATTGCGGCCAGCGGAAGGAGAAAGAAAATGCAAAATACAAACGGGCCGATAAAACTCAATACGCAACCCATAAGTATAGCAATATCTCCTGAAGAAATAAAAAAATCACCGGGAGAAGATTCAAAATATCCGCTGAAGAGCAGCGCAGTGAACAAAAGCAAAAGTAATCCTCCGCAAATACCCGCACTGCAGGCAATGAGCAGTCCTATAAAAGTTTTTTCAGGCATTTGTATAATTAATTTTGGTGTTTGGTAAATGATTCTGCAACGCTTTTACTTGCTCAGGAGTGGCATGAGTTATATTTAATATCTTAAGTTTCCGTAAGGCGTATATTGGCGAAAAATCTGTAATGGAATTTTCACTTAATTCAAGTTCTTCCAGATTTGTAAGCGCTTCTATTCCGCTTAAGGAATTGAGAGAATTATTATCCAGGTTAAGTTTTTTTAAAGCCTTGAAATTTTTAATTCCCGCAAGTGTTGTAAGCCCCGTTGCTCCTAAATCAAGTTTATACACAGTATTGCAGGCATTTAATTTTTGCAACTCAGTATTTATTGCAGAAGCATTGTAATACCAGGATTTCCACCCTAATTCTTCCCCGTGATGTACATAAAAGAAAAGTTTAATGTTTAAATATTTTTCGAAATCAAAACCGGTATTGCCATTTCTTGTATTAACATCAGCATAAGAAAGTTCATCTTGCCCCATTGTAAATTCCTTGTGTTTGTGCGTGCTATCCTGTTTTAGTTTATAAAGTAAGGGCAGATTTGTATTTGAAAGTGATATCAGGTAATTTTTATCTAATTGCCCGGCTTTATTTATGTTGAAAACGGTTATAATATTATCCCAATTAAAAAAGCAGGAGATTACGAGTATTCCGTAAAAAAGCCAGCTATTAACGCGGAACAAATACATATTACTACGCTTTCCGCCTATTTTAATCCAGGTTGTTATAAGGCCGATTGCCGAAAGCAACAGATAAACATAAACACCAATGCGCTTGTGGGTAAGACCATAACTATGTATATAAATTTCATTCCGCATTACGGTTGAGGACAGTATTAGTATGTTTTGAAATATCCACAAATATGCCAGCCATTTAAGTGTAGTATTGGATTTGTAAAAGTTAAGCGCTCCCCTGAAATAAAAAAGTATAACTGCTATTGCCACGATAATAGATGTAATCAGCATGCCCGTGCCCTGATGTACAAATTCAGAGAAAGTAAGTTCTTTCGGAAGTTTGCCATCTACAAATAAAAAATTTAAATCAAGCCCGTTTACAACAAGCAGGAGCAGGTTCAGCATAATAAACAAAGCTTTGCCTGAAAAGTCTTCTTCGCTTATACTGAGTTTTTTTCCGAAAAGAGAAATCGTATTTGTATTACCTGGGTCGAGGCAGTTAACCGATTTTTCGTCGAAACGGCTTAACATAGTAATTTTCCGGTGGTGAAAGAACCCGTATAATAATATAAATCCTCCTAAAGTAAAAGTTATCCAATTCATGGAAATAAAATCAAGGTTAATTTTTTTGGCCAGGTCGTTAAAGAGAATGTTAGAGGAACGATACATAAAGAAGAAAAGCAGCGTGATAAGGAATGGAATTAAAAGAAGTGTTATTTTTTTGAAACCGATTTTCGGATTTTCAGTACGTTCTTCTCTTTTATCAATGCGTTCAATCAAAATAAAGAGAAGAGAACCTGCGTAAGAATAGAATGAAAATAATAATGTAAAAAGTAGAGAGGAGTTTTTCGGAATACTCATGCCCGACAAAAGACTGAGTGAAATTACGTTGGCAATTACCGAAAGTGTATTACCGTAATAGCCTGTGCATAATGCCGAAAGCAAACTTCCGGCGGCGGCAATCAACCATAATTTATTTTTAAGTAGTTCTTTGTTTTGCAGCAGTAGGGCACTGCAAAGTGCAAAGGTGAAAATCACAAAATTTACTCCTGCTACCTGTCCGTAAAACAAATAACTGTAAAGACCTGCAGTTGTTAAGAGAATCCAATCATTTTTTTTCATACGTTATGTTTTAAATTTATTTTTTCCATTTGTAAAATATATTTCCGGCACAGGTAAAGCGGGATAAAACCAAAAACGCCAAAAGAACAATCAATCAATTGCCAGTAAAAAGGAATACCTCTTATGAGCCCGCAAATAAGAGCAAGCGGGAAGACCATAACGCAGGCAATCATTCCGAATTGAATCACCCAAATATTTTTTACGGGGTCACGTAAGGGGCCGATAAAAACAACAGCTAATACAATATGTGCAAAGGCCAACCAATCGGTGCCATAGGCCATAAACGGATAACGGATGTTTGTTTCGTGCAAGGCGTTGTGTACACTTAGTATCCATTCTTTTATGAAAGAAGGTGGGTGTACCGACCATTTTACCAACAGAAAAAGCTCTGATTCCAAAGGGAATGCGGTTAAGCCACTAAGTAATAGCAGAAAAATAAAAAGTGTAAGCAGTCTTTTTATTTTTTTAAGTAGCAGTTGGTCGTTTGTTATTTTCATTTTCTTTATTTTAAAAGTACTTTGAATTTCAAAGTATATATGTAAAAAAAATTTCAGCCCCTGTTCTTCAATAATTTTTCGAGGGCGTTAAGATGTTCATTAAACGCTTTTTTCCCTGCACGCGTTACAGTGTAGGAAGTGTTTGGTTTTTTCCCCACAAATTGTTTTTTAACCTGTACGTAATCTAATTTTTCTAAAGCGGCAATATGGCTTGCAAGGTTTCCGTCAGTAATATCCAATGTTTCTTTAAGTGTGGCAAAATCCGCCCAATCGTTTACCATCAGCACCGACATAATACCTAAACGAATCCTGCTTTCGAACGCTTTATTTAAATCTTCAATGTAGTTTTTCATTTCTCGTACTTATAGTACATCAAAGTTCCGTAAATAATATGCAAAACACCAAAACCGAAGGCCCAGAAAAATAATCCGTAACCTACAAATACCGATGACAGCAGGCCCAGAATAATCTGGCAAATACCAAGCGTACGTATATCGTGCAAAGTATATTTGCCTGCATTTAAAAGTGCAAGGCCGTAAAATAATAGTGTGGCAGGAGCAACAAGGCCCATTAAACCATGATATAAAAGTATCAGGCAAAAAATACCACCTGCGGCAAGCGGAATAAATAAATTAATAAAAAGCCGCTTGGCTGTATTATCCCAAACCGGAAGGCCCTGGCGTTTTGCTTTGCGCATAGTTAAAATACATCCTACCGCAAGCGAGGCAATTAATACACAAAGTGCATCGACAATAAAAAAAGTATAAAAACTGAATCCCGGATTTTCAGACCCTCTTCCTCTGTAAACATCGTTCAGAATGTCGATGCTTACTAATTTTTTATAAGCTACAAAAGCTCCTGCCAAAGCAAATATCCCGGCAAAAACACCCGAGAGCCCGCTTAGTGAAATAAAACGGGAAGAACGTTCCATCATCGAACGAATCTCCGTCAGGGTTTCCAAATGCTCGTTTTGTTTGTCCATGTTTTATAGTTTTAAAAGTACTTTGAAATACAAAGTTAAACGAAAAATTGCACAAAACAAGAAGCGAGGCGCGAAAAATTTCTGAATAATTGTTAAATGTTGCTTTATTAAGGGTTTAAACTCAAAAACCTCCGGTTATGGAGGTTCTTGCTTTCCGTTATTTCAGAAACTTAATTTATTTGGCAGTTTGTAAAAACATGAGTTTATCGCGAAGGAAAACCGATATCCATACTATTGCCAGAAAAATTGCTGCTGAAGGCGGTTGCCCGGTAGCTAACTCTATAGATATAGCCCCGCCTAAATAAGAGCAAAGTAAAAGGAATCCGACTTTATGTGTTTTAGGAAAAAGAAAAAGTGCAACCGAAAGAATTTCAATGATTCCGATAAGGGTTATGTAATTCCCCAGGCCGGCTTTACTAAAACCATCGATAATCTGTTGGGCATGCGCCAGTTTCATTACCGCGCTCATGATGAGCATGAGAGAAGGTATTATCATTAATACGATGGAAATGATGCGTGTTGTTTTTGCTGACATGATTTTTAGTTTTTAGGTTAGATAACAAATCTAAGGAGATTAAGTATACATTCGGTACTACTTTCCTTTTGTATATCGGTATACTTTTGGAAACCGGTATGAAAAAGAAAGTTTTATCCCTGTATATTTGTATATTATTTAAAAGCATGGAAACTGTTGAACACGACAAAAGAAAATGCCCTTCTCATTTATCTACGGGCGAGTGTACTAAAATGTTGTTGCCCGTAAAAGATGCTTTGGATATTTTAAGCGGAAAATGGAAATTGCAAATCATATTGTCGCTTACATTCGGCAAAAAAAGATTTAAACAGATACAACGGGAGATTCCGGGACTTACTCCGAAAATGTTGTCGAAGCAACTGAAAGAATTAGAAATTAACGAACTGGCTGAAAGACGGGTGTATGATACTTCTCCCGTAACGGTTGAATATGAATTAACTCTCTACGGAAGAACATTGCGACCTTTAATAGAAGAATTGCACAAATGGGGAACGAAACACCGAAAAAGAATTATCGCAAGAAAATGAAATATAAAATTGTAGCCGTATTTAAATTGCAGTCCGACAAAGCGGATGAGGAGATTGAACGCTGTAAAAGCGCGGACAGTCTTTTAAACACCCTGAAAACTTTTCCCGGATTTATTTCTTATGAAGTGGTGAGAATAAATGACGATAGCACAATGACCATACAAACCTGGGAAACAAAAGCACATTTTTTAACAGCCATGCCCGAAGCAATGGGAATCCATTCCGCAAAAAATGTAACAAGAGAAAACTTAGTTGTATCGCATCAGGGGTATTCGGGTGAAGTAGTTTTGCAATCGGAATAAGGAATTAACTTGTGTGATCGCAGGTAATATACCAGTTGCCTTTTATTTTTTTCCAGATTAAAGAAAAGTGCCCGCCCACTTCATCTTTTTCGCGCTGCAAGTGCCATTTGCCGATCACTAAATAATTTTCTGAACCTAATCTTTCTTTTGAAATAAGCGTAAAGGTTAATTTACCCATGGCGGTTTTATCGGGATAGGTTTTTTTGTATCGCTCAAGTGTGGCTTTCCATCCTTTCGTAACTCCGTTTTTTCCGACAAAACTCAGGCTGTCAGAATTCCAGTACCCTTCCATAAATTTTTCGATATTTCCTTCGTTCCATGCTTTTGTTTGCATCTCAAGCACTTTTTCAATTTCCGGAATATCGGATGAACCTGATTTTGTTTTAAGCGTGTTTTGAGCAAAACCAATACAGGAAATCAGAACTAAAATAAAAAGTAATATTGATTTTTGCATTCGGTTACATTTTTAAGTTACTCAAATGTAAAAGTTTAAAATACTAGTTCGGAGGATTATTCAGGTAATCGTTTTTCCCTTCGTCTTTGCTCTTTTTAAATTCCAGTTTTCCGAATTTATAGGTAAAACTTATTCCGAAAGAACGATAGGGCAGGTAACGGGTACTGTAAGAAGTATAATTACTTGTATTTGTAGTTGTAACTTGCTTAATATATTGATTAAACGGATTTGTAGCGGTGAATCCGAAACTTGCATTCTTATTCCAGAATAATTTTTTGAAAGCAATTGTATAAGTTACCGATTGCGGATTCATACCCTGAACGTTTTTGGCAGCAGAGTTATAATTTCCAAATGCCTCTATAATCAGGTTTTTTGGCAAACGGAAAGTAAGATTAAGATTGCCCCGATATCTGAAGCCCATATTAAGATCGCCAAAATACAGCGGACTGATGACATACCTGTTTGTGACCGAAAAATTTCCACGCACATTAATTCTTTCTGTAACAGGATAAGAAGCGGATATATTTCCACCCGAATTATACTCTGCACCGATATTTTGCCTTGTTGATACGGATACATTTGTATAAACTGAATCGCGAATTTTGTAAGTAGGATAAAATGTTGTAACCTGTTTAAGATCCTGCGTGTTTATTCTTTCAATTAATGCAATATAAATATTCCCTCCGTTTGAAAATGATTTACTGTATCCCAATTCCATGTTATCGCCAATCTCAGGGCGCAGCCTCGGATTTCCTGTAGAAAGATTGTGCGGATCACTAAGATTTGTAAACGGGTTTATTTCCATATAATCCGGTCGTTCAATCCGGCGGGAATAAGCAATTTTCAACTGCTGCTCTTTTTTAAACTTGTGTGATAAAATAAGCGAAGGCACAACAATATTATACGAAGGCACTACGGTATTTGGAAAATCAATAGTAACATCTGTGTACTCACTTCTTGCACCTGCTCTTACGTTTAACCATTTAAACAAGGTAAATGTGGATGAAACATATCCCGCATAAATTTTCATATTATATTTTATAGAGTATGATTGCGTAGGGTCATTTTGATACGCATCCGAAACGGGATCTAAAAAATTTACATTGGTTGCGCTGATAATGCTTTGCTGAACATGCTTTACTCCAGTTTCAATAAGAAATTTTTCACTTACAGGATGTACATAGTCCACTGAAATATTAATGTTATCATCTGTGCCCGGGTTAGAACCTGACATTCCGGTGTAAGGCGTATTTGCCCCTGAATGACTTTGCGTTTGAATGTAATTACTGGAAGGCCGGCCATAGCTTGAGACAAAAGAAATACTCAACTCCTGTCCTTCTTTTTTAAATTCTTTTTTATAATTCAGATTACAATCTACAGAACCAACCGATGAACTATTGCTTGAATTACGATAACCTTTTACATCTTTTAAAACAGTTGATGAATAATCCTGAGTAATTTGCTCCTGATTAATATAAGCCGTGCCCTGATTGCCAAACTGATTATAAGTTGCCGAGCCTGTAAGATTATTTTTCTTATTAATATTCCAGTCGAAACCTATACCTGTATTAAAACCGTTTCTTTGAAAATCGGTATAACCATCCTGCGTTAAATGAGTGGTTGTATGCGAATTTGTATCGGTAGAAATTCTGTCTTGAGAATTCGGTGTGTGGGAAGTTAGCTGCGCGTTGCCGCCGAAAAAAGCATTTACACCAAAATTATTATTCTTGAAATTAATATTTGTAGAGCCGTTTTCAAAGCGTGTGCCTGCATTTAAACTGACGTTGCCGTTAATACCTTTTACTTTATTTTGCTTTAAAATAATATTGATAATTCCTCCCGTTCCCTGTGCATCATATTTAGCACCGGGACTGGTAATTGCTTCAATACTTTTTATCTGGCTTGCGGGAATAGACGCAAGCGCATCGGCGAGGCTGTTACCAAATATGCTTGAAGGTTTTCCATTAATTAAAAAGCGGATATTTCCATTGCCTTGTAGTTCTACATTGCCGTCAATGTCCACGGTTACCTGCGGAACTTTTCTCAGAATATCTATCGCAGCTCCGCCCTGAGAGGTAACATCGTTTTCCGCATTGTAAACAATCTTGTCAATTTTGAATTCCACAAGATCGGCTTTGGCCGTAACAGTTACTTCTTTTAAAACAGTTTGTGAATTTGAAAGTATAAGGTCCCCTAAATTAATTACACGGGTTGCTTTGTTTATTTGGATGTTTGAAGCCGTTCCGTTTTTGTACCCGATAAAATAAATTACAATTTTATATTTCCCGTCGGGGATATTAGTGAGTACAAAATTCCCTTTGGCATCGCTTGTTGTACCGTTTATTTCTTTACTACCACCCTCCGGCAATAAACCGATACTGGCATATTCAATCGGCTGCGTAGTAGTAGAATCAATAATTCTTCCGATAATTCTGCCTTTACCGCCATCAGGATTGGTTTGCGAAAATAATTTTCCCGCGACAAAAAAAAGCAGAGTTAATAAAAGGAATGATTTTTTCATTTTAAGCTCACAAAAATAATACCTAACCCGCAATATTAGTGTATAATTCTGTGTTAAATCTGAAGTACTTTAAACGTCAAACTCCCGGCATTTACTAATGTTTTTTTCTGCCCTGCCAGAAACTTATAATAAAGATAACCAATTACTTATAGAATCTTTTAAAGTGCAATATTCAGAAATATGATCCGTTCAAAAAAATTCAGAAGCTTAAAGTATTTAAAACCTTTTACCGATCCGGTATAATATTTTGCATCCTGACTTGCTCCCATGACGCTTTTTTCCCGGAGCCGGTTTTGAGAATAACAATTTGAAAAGATGAGCAAAAGAATAGAAAGTAAAATATTTTTCATGTAATCTTATTCAATAATTATTTTCTTTGTTTGCTTTTCATTTCCTGAAATCATCTCTACAAAATAAATTCCTTTAGGTTGGTTACTCAAATCAATCCTTGAACTTAAATTATTAGATACTTTATTCAGAATTCGGTTTCCTAATAAATCATAGATATAAATTTTTGTTTCAGAATTGTTTGTGTGTGCCCTAACCGTGAAAACCCCGGCAGATGGATTTGGATAAATAGTTATTTCACCCGGATTTTTGAAATTTGGAACTACAGCACCTGAATTACCTGTGTTAAATTTTGCAATAAAAACTTTCCTGACAGTTGTGGAAAGTAAATCATTTCCCAATTTCAGACTTCCTTCAATAACCCCACTGATTATAAAATCTCCGTTAGAATCACGGATAATACTTTCTCCCGTTGCATTACCTGCTATTGTATCAAGAAATATTATTGCGCCTGAAGAATCGTATTTAGCAAGTAAAAGATAATTATTATTCGCTTGGTAATAATTTGTAAGATAAGAACATTCTCCATAACCGACAACAGAAGAATTAAATCCGTCTGTTGCAATACCTTTTAAACCCCACTGACCCCAATAGCCACAACCGGTTCCTGAATCCCATATTAATTGTCCGTGAGGATTATACTTTTGCATCATGGTGTTACTTCCATGATTCCAATCATCTTCACCTGTTAAGATGATATTACCGGAATAGTCTAAGGTAAAATCAAAAGACGGGTGGTAATCATCTCCTGTTGCTTCTACCCACTTCGTATTACCAAAGGAATCTAAGCGACAAAGGAAGTAGGAACCATATCCAACAACATGAAACGTGTCGAGCAGCATATCCGAGAACCTGCCTGTAATAAAAATGTTTCCTGAAATATCTGTTTTTATTTTTGATCCATTTGAACCATATGCAGTAGTGTCCTGAGTTGCGGCGGTTTTTAAAAGAAGTATGTTTCCAAATGAATTAAGTTTTGCCATAAACATAGTAGAAGAGCCGTGACAAACAAGATTTGATGTTCCGAAATTGGCAGTTCCGGAATATCCGCCTGTTAAGTATATATTCCCCTTAATATCTGAGCAGATACCGTTTCCAAAATCATTTGTGGAACCACCATAATTATTTGCCCAGACAAAATTTCCATTAGACGTTAAGCAAGCAACAAAAGCATCCTGCCCTCCGTAACTTGTAAGATTGACCGTTCCAACTTGAAGAGTACTTGAAAAACTACCTGTTATATAAACATAATTGGATCGGCATGTAATACCGTTAATTACTACACCACCGGTAAGATATTGCCTCCATAATTCATTTCCTTGCCCGTCAAATTTCGCAATGCACGAACCGGAAGAAGTAAAGTTTGTGCTTTCATAAAAATTTGAATTATTATCCGAAGCAAGGCAAGAGCCGCTCGGATTATTAAAACTATAGGAAATATTTTTTACCCAACTCCATTGTTGCGCATTTGCTAAAAAACCAAAAAAAAGGAAATGTAACAGAAAGAAAGTAATTTTTTTCATGTATGTAAAATCTCTGATTCAAAATTAGACTACATGAAACGTTTTGTATTTTGTTTTCGGTGAAAAGGTATTTTGGAAAGATTGAGAACGAAGAAAGTGTTTTACCCGAATCTGTTATTTATATAAATACTATAAAAACATGAGGATACTTTCCCGGCCGACATAAAACGCTTCCAAAGCCGTTCTGTAAGCGTGGGAATGTCAGGGACAAAAACGGGTGATCACGAAACAACCACATTTACTTCCGACTATTTTTTATCCTCTTTGACCGAATAAACTGACAATTGGAAATATATAGAGTAATTTCGACTGATGAAAGTAGTAGCCGGAAAAATCATACTTGTAGACGACGAAGTTTATGAAAAGGCACTTTTGAAAACGGCTCTGATAAAAAAAACTGGGACATTGATGTGGACTATTTTGATAATCCTGAAGCCGCTCTTAAGTACCTTAAAGAAACTAAGGACGATATTTTCCTGATAATTTCTGATATGGCAATGCCAAAAATGAACGGGCTTGACTTCAAAAAAGCCATAGACAATGACGAAGTACTTCAAAAGAAATCAATTCCGTTTATTTTTACTACTAACGATGCGACGAAAGAGCAGATAAATGAAGCATATGAGTACCGCGCTCAAGGTTATTTTAAGAAAGCAGCGACCTTAGAAGAGCAAGCAGAAATGCTTAACACAATTATAAAATACTGGATAAACAGCAGACATCCTAACAAAAACAAAATACCTCCCTCTGCCGACAAGTAAAAATATCTAACTCCAAAATTATCGACTTGACATTTTCTAAAATCCAACGGACTTTTGTATGTTATATAAAAAATTTGACTGTATATTTAACCAAACGTCAAGCCCCCTGTATTTATTAAATTAAGCCATTACTTATTGCATAATGAGTAAGCTATATGCCTTCAGGCATATTATAAAGCGTATGCAGGAGCTGCTTTTCGCCTGTAACCGGTTTATCTTTATCTGATAATGCCATGAATCAAATATTAATACAAATAAAATAATATAGTCAAAAATAGGAAATAGTAGGAATACTAAATGTTTTGTAGTGGTTTGTACTACAAATTAACCTTCTTTAAAGGGAATGCAGCGATTTCGGTCACAAAGCGCGTTGAATAAGGGTTTTTCCGATAATATAAATCTCTGATTTTTGAATATTCTGTGCATATTTTATAAGCCCGGATAAAAACAGTGTAATAAAAACCACTACACCTTTTTCAGTATTTCAACTATTTCGTACGAATCATGTTAGCCTCACCTTTGTAAAAAATACAATAAGTACTGTGCTTATACTAAATACAAAATAATAAAAACATGAATACCTTTACAAAATCTTTAAAAACAAGAATCGCCACTCTTAACATAAGGGAAGACGATGTTTTGCAAATTGATGTTGCAAGCAACGAAAATTTTGAAGAGCTTGATATGCAGGAATTATTAAATGCCGTTTATAAACTTGGTGGCGGCAAACAATTTAAAAGCCTGGTGGTTGTCGGAGAGAATACCCTGACCAACGTTGAGGCGATGAAATTGTGTTGTAGCCCGGTTGGCTGCAGGTATAAAAAAGCGACTGCCTTTGTAATAAACGGCGTTGCTCAAAGATTGCTTGGAAGTTTTTATATGTATACGCTCAAACCAAGCACGCCCACCAAATTTTTTACCGATAAAGAACAAGCTGAAATCTGGCTTAAAAATGTATCGTAGATAATGATATGGATTACAAATTTTTTACTTTAAAATAATTAATTTTTGTGTTGTAATTATAATGCCATCATTCTGCACTTCGCAATAATATACACCGTTAGGTAAATTTGTTACATCAATAGAAATGTTATTTACAGAGGATGATAATTGATAGGTACTGTATTTGTTGCCTAATGCATCAAAAATAATTAAAGATGCGGATTGGTTGTTTAAAATTTCATAGCCAACATTGATGTTACCACCTGAAGGATTCGGAAAAAGATTAACCAAAACCTGTTGTTTTGCTTTATTTTCAATACCGGAAACGGGGCCATATTGATACCAGTCATTAATATAACATGATGCGCCACATTGATTGCCGTTACCAACAAACCCTATGCTACCAATTGCAAAGCCAACCATATCACTTCTTTTTGAACCGGGAAAAAGAGCAATTTGAGCCCAGGCATTAGAAAGTGTATCATACTCCCAAAAATCTTTATGTAAGGTAGTGCCATCATCGCCTGCGCCTATATATCCTTTGGCATTCAATGAAAATCCGGTTGCTGTAGTTCTTGGCCCGCCGCCAAAATCTGATTTTTGTGTCCACATATCCGTTACAGGATTATATTCCCAAAAATCTTTTTTCAGTGGCACTGTACCGTCATCCCCAGCACCAACATATCCTTTAGTCCCGATTGAAAAACCATTTGCGTCGGAACGTGCAGTTCCACCAAAATTTGCTTTTGCAGTCCAGGTATCATTGCCGGGATTGTATTCATAAAAATCTTTTTGTAAAGTACCTCCTGCATCTCCTAAGCCTGCATAACCCTTATTCCCGATAGAAAATCCTATTGCAGTAGTTCTTGGCAAACCGGGGAAGTTTGCTTTTTTTGTCCATACGTCAGTCAAGGTATCATATTCCCAAAAATCATTATTATTTACTCCGGAGGAATCGCCAAGCCCTACATATCCTTTTCCTCCAATGGAAAAACTAATTACAGCCTGTCGCTTTCCACCACCGAAATTTGCTTTTTGTGTCCATGTGTCCGTGGTAGGATTATATTGCCAAAAATCTTTTGTTGTTCCGGCAGCATCACCGCCTAATCCGAAGTAACCTTTATTGCCGACAGAGAAACCCGCACAGGCATTTCTTGCCGTGAAAGGAGTGGGGGGAGCCGTTTTTTGAGTCCAGACACTTTGAGCGTTGATGTTAAAACAGAATAGGGATAAACTAAGAGCTAACCCCGCTATTTTTTTAGTGATTTGTAAGTTTTTTTTCATGGTTTAAGTATATTAAAGATTAAAAGTAAATCTAAATTCTGTATGAAATCTGTTTTTAGTATACATTATGCCGGTTTATCGATCGGTATGTAAATCGTCAGCATAAAGTTTACCGGATTCAGATTAAATTTAAGTTAATATTTTGAATAAAGAATGTTTAATTTTGAAAAACCGGAAAGATGAGAAAAAACTTAATTTAAATCCGGTACAATATTAGGCAGAACATTTCATTAAAATTTACGGATTTTTGTAAAATGTGATTTCCTAAAATGCTAACTTTTGAATATCGTGAAAATATTTTTAAAACTTATTTTGTTTTGTTTGTGTTTTTTTTGCTCTTGCTTCTGTCCGGCACAAAATATAGATTCTCTTTGGAAAGTATATAACAACAGATCCCTGGCTGATACATCGCGTCTTAAAGCTATAAACTCTATTTCCAAAAAATATATTAATAATAACCCCGATACCTCTATTATAATTGCAGAACAAGCGCTGGAATTAGCAAAACAAACCAAGCAGAAAAAATATCAATGCAATGCTCTGAGTACTATCGGAGCATCGTTTAAAAACAAAGGCAATTATCCAAAAGCTTTAGAATATTTTTTAAATGCATTACAACAATTTGAAGAACTGAACGATAAAAAGGGTATCGGAGGTTGTTACACCAATATTGGAAATATATATCATTATCAGGCTAACTATCCGAAAGCTTTAGAGTATTATTTTAAATCTTTAAAAATGCGCGAAGAAACCAACGATAAATATGGTATCGGAACGTGTTACAATAATATCGGAAATGTGTACTGGTATCAATCTGATCCGAAAAAATCATTGGAATTTTACTTAAAAGGGTTAAAAATATATGAAGAAATCGGAGATAAAAACGGGATGGGAGCTTCTTACGGAAATATAGGGGGTATTTATCAGGATGAATTTAATTATTCTAAAGCATTGGAATATTATTTAAAAAGTTTAAAAATACGAAAAGAGGTTGGCGATAAGCAAGGTATAGGAATCTGTTATGGTAATATGAGCGATTTATATAATAAATTATCAAATTATAAAGAGGCTATACAATACAGCAATTCTGAATTGGAAATATGCAAAGAAATAGGAGACATTGACGGCGAGCGCGAAGCTTACAACAATTTATCTGTAGCTTATAGCAAAACAGGGAAATATAAAGAAGCATATGAAAATCATATAAAATTTAAACAGTTAACCGATAGCATTTTTAATTCGGAAAACAGTAGACAACTGGGCGATATGAAAACCAGGTTTGAGGTGGAGAAAAAAGAGAATGAATTAAAAATAAAAGCAGAAGCACAACAAGTTATTAGCGCCGAAGAAAAAAAGAAACAACAAATAATTATTTACGCAGTTGTCGGAGTATTATTACTGGTTGTTGTTTTCTCTTTGTTTTTGCTCAACCGTTTTCGCATAACACAAAAACAAAAAGTAATTATAGAAAAACAAAAAGAACATGTTGACCATGCCTACGGACAATTGCACGAAAAAAACAAAGAAGTAATGGATAGCATTCACTATGCAAGAAGAATTCAGAACGCTTTAATTACTTCAGAAA
>Ga0210400_10001217_pt1 | contig 25888 bp, 38 predicted proteins | sample IncBWH26MmetaG_FD_155456 | JGI IMG/M metagenome (GOLD analysis project Ga0210400, IMG submission 155456) | Forest soil microbial communities from Barre Woods Harvard Forest LTER site, Petersham, Massachusetts, United States - Inc-BW-H-26-M | ecosystem: Environmental > Terrestrial > Soil >...
TAAGGGCGTACGCACTTTCGCTGAACAGGTGAAACACATCGGCTTCGCCAATCACCTTTATTTTGGCCCGCTCATGGGCGAGACGATCGACGCTAACTCCATCGAAGAAAATGCCAACGGCCCTGCGGCGCTGAAAACCAAGGCCGAAATTGTCCAGTATCTTAAAGATTCCTTCGCGCTCGGCCATCGGGCCATTTCCGGGGTCACCTCCGAAAACGAGGTCACGCCGCTGCCTAAGCCCGTATCCCCATTCCTTTCAACGCGTCTCGCAATCGCCATTGTCGGCGCCTTCCATCCGAAGGATCACTACGGTCAGATGGTCGAGTACCTGCGGATGAACGGTATCGTCCCGCCCGCAAGCCGAGCAAACTGGAAGTTCAGAACCGCGGAGCTAAAATGAACTGCCGGGTGAAACGGAGGCAGGCTCTGCAGGGATGCAACCATGCTGAGGGATAACCTAGCGGGCTCATCGAGCCGATGTTTAGCAGCGCGGGAGCCAATCCTCTCGCGCTGCACACTGACAACCAGAAAAGTCATCGGACGATAGACCCCTATGCCTTGAAAATCCCCGCCCCGCCGGGGCGGACTCCACACTAACGGAGAACGTCGCTTCCCCATTTCAAGCTGAGCCACCACACAGGTCCGATGGTCGGGTCCGAGGAGAGGCAGCCTAGAAGGACGTTTCCAGCGTAACGGCGCGTACTAGCAAGTGGTCGCTTCTGACCAGACACGGTCACGAATAGCGCCTACCGTGAGGCTGCACACCAGCGTCCGGTCGCATCTCGGATGCCCGGCACCGCAAACTGGAGGAATTGGAACAATGGCTACTCAACTCTGCCAGAAATGCAAGCAAGCCCATCCCGGCCGCGCTTGCGATTACGACGAAAAAGCTGAATGCGCCGAGACGATTGGCGTTAATGAGGTTACCCAACCGCATATCGAGCCATCAAAGGAGAAGAAGGACTGAGGTTCGCAACGAGTACAGAGGTAGGTTTCTTTCTCCAGCAGGAGAAGCCTCACTGCTTAAATAGTGATCGCAAAGAATCGTCATCAACATGGCTATCAGCCGCTAGCCAATGAATAAACTCTTTGGGGCTGATGTGCGGTGGCTTTTGAACAGCCTTTTTGTCAAGGCCGGATTCAAGGTCTGCTTGTTTTCCCGTGTTGGTGATAACCTTCCATGTCTTCGTCTTCATTGTGCTCTCTACCTCTGTTGACCGCCGCTCCGCAATTGCAACCACCCATCATCTCCCCTTTACCGACGCTGCGATAGTGACTGAAGTTCGCACATGACGACCCTTACGTCTGGTGTAATTCAGGAATGGGACGCTTCTCGTTTCAATCACTGGGGCAACTAGAGGGTCGGGGGACTCGGAGCGGTAAAGGGGAGATACGATGACGATAGAGATGCCAGAATATGAGCGGTGACCACGCCGCCCCTGCTGTCTCGGGCGGCTGTCCGAAGTATTGCGCCAGTTTGCTTGGCAAGAAGGGAATAACATGCGGAAAGTCCTAATCCTATGGCTCTTGTGCTGCGCGCCCTGCTTCGCTCGTAGCCGAGCAGCCAAGCACAAGTTCGAGGTCGAGACTGGGTATCCGAGAGGCCGATCAGGGTACGTGGTTGAATACAGAGTCCCGCTGGCTTGTGGCGGTGCGGATGCCCCATACAACATGCAATGGCAAACGACTGCAGATGGCAAAGCACAAGCCAAACGGGAACGAAAAAGATGTAAGGAACAAGCACGCTAAACAAACGCCTCACACCCACAGGGCTTATGCCGTCCCTGAATCGAGTCGTTGCTTTTAGGCATCGAAAACAGTCTGTGGAGTGTGAGGAGTGTGAATTACTTGAAGAAGCTCGAAGATGAAATCTCCGCCTGGCCGGATGTGGCGCTTCACGACACCGCTTCGATGGGGGAGAATTTCTGTTCCGCGCAGCCGAAGTCGGATACGTTCATACGAACGGGATCGTTGACATCCTCCTCCCGCGCTCAATCCATGACGCACTCTTGGCGGGGGGCTTGCCGAGGAGCACCATTGGGTTCCCAATTCCGGCTGGATCACTTTTCGGGTTCGAACCGAGGATGATCTGAAGCACGCTGTCGGGCTCCTGCGGCTGTCGTACCTGCGGTACGCGCTCAAGACGGCGAGTGATCCTCGCGGGATGCTGGAGCAGAAAAGTGAAGAACTTCGATTGAGTCCGCAGTTTAGGTCGTTGCTCGACGCCTTCGTGCCTAAAGCTGTCAACCACGCTGCGACGGAGCGCCTATCGGCATAAAATGATTCTCAAGGAGGTCAGCATGGAAAACACTATTTCTACGAAAGACCTGAAAGCCAAGCTCGACCGGAAGGACGCAGTCACAGTAGTCGAGACCCTTGCACCTGAACGATACCGCGAGGCTCATCTCCCCGGAGCCCTGAATATTCCCCCTGACAAAATCAAGGAACTGGCACCGCACGTGTTGCCCAACAAGAATGCTCAAATCGTCACCTACTGCACGAATATGCATTGACACGCCAGCGAATACGCCGCCCGTGATTTGGCGGCCATGGGCTACACGAACGTTGGGCATTATCCTGAGGGCAAACAGGGCTGGATGGAAGCAGGGTTCCCGGTGGAGAAGGGTGCTTAAGGTCGTACATCCGGCGAGGCTGGGTGTTTTGGGTTTCTGCATGAGACTGCTAAACGCCCCGCCGTTGGTTGGACATCTCAAAGAGAAGAACGCCTGTCGCAACTGAAACATTGATCGAATCGCAACCACCGCGCATTGGAATGCGAACCATGAAGTCCGCTGTCTCAGTCAGATGCTCGGAGAGTCCTCGCTTTTCGCTTCCAATCATGAGCACCGCAGGCCATCGGCAGCGCAGGGCTTTGTAGTCGAGCAATCCCGCTGGCGACGAACCCGCGACCGCCACCCCGCGCGACCTTGCCCAATGCGCGAATTCGCAGGGAGCACACCTTGTCAGTTTGTGCAGTAGGAACGGAGAGGCGGGAACGAGCGAGGCCCGCCTAGGGCGACCATACGCTCCTTGGATTCACCGTCTGCTCGCCTCTTCGCGATTGGGATTTTGAGCGTAACCGCGATGTAGCGCCACCTGCGCGGGGGCCTGCTACCATTGCCGCATGTTTAATTTTGGGAAGCCGAAAACTCCTGGCGACTGGCTAGTTCACATTTTGGGGGGCATCGTCGCGCTACTCCTTGTCTGGTGGATGCTTCGGATGTACGTACTTTAACTGCGCTCAAAACCCCGGCGTGGTCAGGGAGTGCAATCCCGAGTTCCCACGGCTTCGTGCGCTCTCAAACCTGCACCATCACAAGTTTCGATGGTCCGGGTGCGGCCTTCACCAACCCCGAAAGCATCAACCCTGAAGGGGCGATCACGGGATATTGCAGTAACGGCGCGCAGCATGGCTTCCGGCGCTCTTCCGATTGCACCATCATCACCGTTGATCCCCCCGGCTCGACGGCGACAGGCCCGGCGAGCATCAATCCTGCGGGTGAGATTACGGGATATTACGATGACGCGAGCGGCGCGCAGCATGGTTTCCTGCGGTCTCAAAACCGCACCTTCACCACTTTCGATCCTCCGGGATCGCAGGGCACTAAGCCCAGAAGCATCGACCCTGAGGGGGCGATCACGGGATATTACGGTGACATGAGTGGCGTGATACACGGTTTTCCGCGCACTCGCGACGGCATCATCGAAACGTTTGATGTTCCGGGCGCGATCTCCACCGTCGCCTTAGGCATCAACCCTGCGGGTGAGATTACAGGAGGCTATGCGGACCCAAATAGTTTCTATTCGCAGAGCTTTCTGCGCGCTCGCGACGGCACTTTAGGAACGATCGAAGTTCCGAGCTCGACGTACACCGGGCCCGCCTACATCAACCCTGCGGGGGTGATTGCGGGGGTCTATGCTGACGCGAAGGTTGTCAACCACGGCTTCCTGCGCTCTCGCCGCGGCACCTTCACCACCTTCGATCCTCCGGGCTAGGTGGACACCTACCCCACAAGCATCAACGCAGCGGGTGTGATTGTGGGAAATTACCATGAGGCGATTGGCATCGAGCACGGCTTCATGCGCATGCCCGGCCATGACGAATAAGCAAGGTCAAGGAAGCAGCCGGATGAGAAGCAACATTAAGAAGGGGATCAAGTCGAAAGAGACATGTTTTGTCCCCGTCGTGAAACAACCGTCGCCAAATGGACTGAATGAAGTTAACGCAGAACGCAGTTGACGTGGCCGAACGGCATCGCCACGAACTCCAAAAGCGACTGAGCACAATTGACCGTTCCTAGAGCGGTTCGGCGACTAGAGTGAGATTTAGAGGTGCGTTTTATTGCTCCAACCCGTAATTGGAGGATTTGGACATGTTGAAAACAGTGAAGCGTTCGGTTCGCAAAATGACAAGCCATTTGCAGCTCATAAGCAGCTACTTGGAGATGACTGACTACACCAAGGCGCTGGCAAAGACGAAGGAAACCATAAGGGAAATGCACGCGCTGGAATCGAGTCTAACGGGGCTGGCGAACCTGGGGATGACCGTGCCGGAAGATGGGGCCGTCGTGGTTCCGCATGGTTCCACAGTGGTGAGCCACGAGGACGTGAATGTGGACGTTGACATTGACGAAGTGCGCGCAGTTGACAAAAATGAAGTCCGCGCAGGTTGTGGCAACGATAACCCGAAGACGAAGTGAGGATTTGAGTGCCACCATTTGAGCGCAGTTGGTGTACACATCAGAATGCTCGTCCTCGGTGCCACACTTATTCCCAGATGAGCTGTTCTAAATGAGCGATTCTGCATGTAACGAAATAGGGACTAAATGCATTGCGAGAATAATCTAAAACCGTCTCCAGGTTTCTTGTTTCCGTTCGTCTAAGTGGTGGCCAGCAGAACCGGTATTGTCGGCTGACGGGAGGAATCGCACCAGTCGCTTGATGTTCTGAGCTACCGCTGCCAGGAAGGAGTTGCTCGCGCACGAACCTGAGTCCCCGCAGACGCGTGCGAACCGAACTTTCGAGAACCGGTCTCATAAACAGTTCAGGTGTCTGGTGCAGCATTGCGGACCCATGCAGGTGATGTGCCGACATGCTGGCCTACTGATCGATCGGGCGGCTGCGCAGGAACTGCAGTGCCCGCGGGAACCTCTTCCCCACGCCTCTTCGTTATGCGCTGCTCCCGGCTGCTCAACGACCAGTAACCGTGGGATTCCGAACCCTTACGCTGAAACGTATCTCGAAGTCGATGGACGTCGTCTACCGGCGCACTGATCTAACAGACGCCGATAAACACCTTCTCGGGCCATCTAGTGAACCTATCAGCTCTTCGAAGGAGGTAATTATCATGAGCGTACAGCGAAAGGCTTTCGGGCAGCAGTTTCCCAAATCGCCCTGGATGTTTCATAACGGGATAGAGCGCGATGCCTGCCCCGTAAGAAGAGCCACCAACCCCGGTGTTCGCTGGGTCGGGATCCGTCCGATTCTCACGATTAATGAAAGGCATCACCTCATCCAGCAAGAACTTCGGATAGTCCTTGCCGTGAACGCTTAGCACCGAGGGCTTGAGGGTATCGTCCGGGAATGGAAGATACTCCTTCGGCCGGTCTCTCTTGCCTGCATTATCAATTCCAACGATGATGAGCGCCGGAATTGTTCCGCTCCGGATCAGCGCTGTTGCGGTCCCATCGACGCGCCACTCCTGCGCGTTGAAAATCGACGTGCAGGCATCAAATAGGTCTTGGCCATCATCCAGGTACATCACCGGGTAGTGCTCGCTGCGCTGGTCAGGGTTCTTGTAGCCAGGAGGGAGCCAAACCCTGAGCATTGAGCGTGTTATGAAAGACTCTGCTGGTGAACGGGCGTACATCCAAATCGCCAACAAGCGAGCAATGAGGGGGTTCATGAAGTGCGAAAGCACACTGAGTTTCACACGCCCAAGCCATCCCCGCCAATATCACTGAGCAGACTTTGAACCGACCGATCATATGCGTTGAATTTATCTCATTGACTCACATGCTGCCAATCTAATCCCGCGTCTTTCTTAGCGAAATAGGCGTGTCTGAGCAAGAGTGTGATACAACCCAGACGAACCATGCCGAGGAAGTTTTCAGCGTGGGTACTCCCAGCGGATTACCAGCCGACGGAAGTGATGAAGCCGAGCACTTATTACGCCACTCCGGGATGCTGCGGGCCGAAACTTGCGCCGCTTGACCCAGCAATCTCCTATTTAGACCCTCTGGTTCCGTATAGGCCCTTGCGGGACCGAAACGTTTAGAGCACACGGTCTCTTTCACAATCTTCCCCGGATCCCAGGACGGTCTTCGAATAGCCTGTTCTTGTCGGAACTTCGGGTACCCAGTCACCGACTCTTTATGTCAAGCAGTGTAGCTACTCCTATTACAATACATATATGAATGAAGTGAATCGGCTTAGGGGCACAATTTAATGCGAACTCATAACTCCTTCAAAACCTCTCATGTAGGGAAGGCAATGGTCCGCATCGCAGTCATCGACAATGATCCCTTGCGATTTGTCGGATTTCGGACATGGTTGAGTGCGGAGTCGGATTTCGAGCTTCAGTGCGTCGCGCTGGCTGAAATCAGCACACAGGGAGCAGCAGCAGACTTAGCGCTTCTGGGCAGTCATCCTGGCAAGAGCGTCGTTGACGTGTTGGCTACGGTGAAGGCTCTCTGTCCCACGCTGAATGTCATCGTGACAGGACATGACTTGAATGATGCTTCAATCCTCAAAGCTATCTCGGCAGGGGCAAAGGGCTGCGTCGATGAAGCCGCATCGGCCGACGAACTTGTGCGGGCGATTCGAACCGTGTTGAAAGGATCGGTGTGGGCTCCAAGGCGAGTTCTCTCCATGTTCGTGGATCAGGCATACCGATCCTCTGAGCAGGGTGTTTTTGCCGATCGACGACCGTTCACAAGCCGTGAAAAGGAAGTACTCCGGATGCTGGTGACGGGCTGCTCAAACAAGGAAATCGCCGCCCCCCTCGGGATCGAAGAGCGCACGGTGAAGGCCCACGTCGCCAAGCTTTTTCGAAAGGTCGGAGTTTCCAATCGCATCATGCTCTCTTTATATGCGATCACCCATGCTCTGGACGTATCCAGAGCAGATTAGCAAAGCACCCCATCCGACAGGAAGCGCCGCGATAATCGCCAATGAGATGCGGTGAGCATGATGGATGGCGAAGTTGCCGTCTCACAACATCCAAAGAATTCGTATTCTGACTCGGGTTCATATTGGTCAAGCGCAGGCGCGCGGCATGTGCGACGGATGAATTCGTGCACTTCGGTTTCTCCACCGGAATTACCCTCATGCATAGCTCGGCCCCGAGTGATCCGAGGGTGATAGGGCGAGGCCGATGCGGGCTCCGGCGTAGTGACCTGCGCTACGCCGCCGCTGTCGTCCCCACGACGCTCGTATAGCCTTCCATCGCCTGCGTCAACTGCGAATCCACTTCGTCGGCAATGGTCATAACGTCGGGCAATAGCAAGCTGAAGTCCAACGCACTCAGATTGTTCTGCAATGTCCCAAACAGGGTGACTTGTAGAATTCGTGAGTCGTGCACCAACATGGCAGAAGTGTAACCTTGCGACCTTCGCATTTTGCCGTGAGCAACCGCAGCAGCAGAACGGATGGAATCGCCTTCTTGGACGGTGATGTGGGGTGACCTCAGGCGCAGAATGAGGTCATCGATCAGCTTCGGAAGATATCCAGTGCGCTCTTGGTCGCTAAGACGAACCAAGCTGAGTTCCTTACTCTTGTTGACCCTCGTCAGCCAGTCCTCGACGATAAGGGAACTGCAACGCTGCAATATCGCAGCCACTCTTTCCTTTGGTGTCGGGGCGGAGAGTTTGCGAGTGACGAGCTTGTCTTGGACGAGATCAGCGAGTGCCTTGGTCTCGAATGGCTTCACAATGATTTCATCCGCTTCTAGAAGAATGGCGTCCATGGCACTCTTCACGTCGGGGTAGCCACTGACCAGCAGCGTAAGTGCCTTGGGTTGGATGTGGCGCATCGCGGTAATTACGGCAAAACCGTCGCTGGGGTTCGGCATGTGGAGATCAGTGATTAAAACATCGAAGGACTCAATGGTGATCAGTTTCAGCGCTTCCGTCACGTTGGTGGCAGCGACGACAGCGAAACCCTTGCGTTCAAGAGTCACAGTCATCATCTCGCGAACGGCGTCGTCGTCATCCACAAGCAGAACCTTATGGGAAATAAGGCGTTGTGCAGGAGTCATACAGCATCGCCTCTCGTCACGTACTAAATCCAATGTGGCTAAGGTGTATCTTGGGACATGTTGCACAAGTGAAACAATTGCAAGACGGTCAACAGAGTTCAATCCTCCCAACCACTCCACTTCACCTGGTCCTGAGAAGCAACGTCTTCAGACCCAACTCATCCCTTGGGTTTCACAAGGTGCGCGTTCGCCGACTTGGGTGCTGCATTGGCGAAGCTCTCCATCGTTTGGTTTAACTGCGAATCCACTTCGTCCGCAATAATCATGACATCCGGCAAAAGCGCGCTGAAATCCAGAGCGGTCAGATGCGTGTGCAATGTCCCGAAGATAGTCACTTGAAGGATTCGTGATTCATGGATCAGCATGCTGGAAGAATAGCCTTGCGTTCGTCGGAGTTTGCCATGTTCGATGGCAGCCGGGGACGCGATGGCATCGCTGTCTTTATCGGGCAACTTGGGTCTACCCAGACGCTCGATTAGGTCTTCCACCAGCTTAGGAAGGTGGCCGGTGCGTTCCTCATCGCTAAGATGAAGATGCTTGAGTTGAGGAGTCTTTTTTGCCCGTGTCAACCAATCTGCGATTAGCGAGGTCTTGCATTCAGCCAGTATCGCGGCTACGCTCACTGCCCCCCCCGGCAATTTGTTATCCATTGTCAGAACATTGTGTGCGTTTGGTAATTTGATTGGAGTAGCCATCTAAAACCGCCTTCTGACACCACAATAGTCCACAGCGTGCCCCAAGACTGTCCAATTATGAACATGTCGCATATTGGCATGAAGCAAGGCTATATGTGGTTTAGCAGGCCATTGCTTTGACCGCTGAGATCGCTACTGTTCTGCTTTAAGCACCCGCGGCCGTGAGTCGTTAAGAAGATTTAACCCAAAGACACTCCCGCGACTTAGCTTCTGCGCGATTACTCCCGCACAAATCTGGGGCATCCCTGGTGCTCAATCAGGATTGGTGTTCGAGTCCGTGACGTTCACGATAGAACATGAACTCGCAGTCCCGCTGCGGATGCGCGAGAAGCTGAGTCGGCTAACATCTGTTGGCCAGTTGAGAAGAGGCGGGAGGCCAGTGCTGAAAGTTGTTCGGATGTTGGGCCTGCTGACGTGCTACCGCGAGCGGGATGCCCTCCACTCCAAGGGCGGCAGTTCTGAGTTTGCGACATCCTTAAGGTACGCTCGGGCGTGCTCTGATGTTCTTTCCTTGCCCTCCTCGATATCTTCAACTTCTTCGGACAGTGCAAGCCAAGTCTTCGTGTTGACGTTGTAGACCGACGCCTGCGTACCCTGAGCATTGTTCTCTGAAAAAAGCCGCAGGTGTACTTAGCCGACTTGGACTTCAGCCCATACGCCCTCAGTTAACATTGCAAGGAAACCAGACACGTTGACTATCTTACGCCAATTGTCTTACTTCGCTTACCTTCATTCGAACTCGCTGTCAATCTTCCACATGATCGGCTCAACCAAATACATCGTGGTAGCGATCTCGTTAATCAAATCGTTTACGATACTGATCCGCTCCTTGTCCAGTGGTTCTGGCAAACAGGCTTCCCCGCCCGCCTGTATGCAAGCCACTCCAGAGAAAAGCGCGATTGCGGGATGCCATCCGCCGCCAATGTGGTTGGGAAAGGGAGGGTCATCCGGAGGATTGTGGGAATCTGATCGAATTCCAAGTATCCACGGAGGAATCTGTAAGACTCAACGCAGTCACCCCTCCAGTTTGAAGACTGTGCAATTCTGAACAGCCCATTGCCTTTGCTTGACGTATTCTTGCGACTAAAGAGGCGATCCGCCAAACACACCAGCGGATAGTCCTTGGGGCGGGCATGGGTTAATGGCGACGTTCGACCCTCAAGTCCGCTCCGAAACATTAGTAGGTTGGTTGAGGGCTATTAAAGGACACAATGCGTTGGAAACCTCAAGATTGGATCGAGCATGCTTCATTCGGACTAGGGCGGGTGAACGAGAACCGAGGCGACAGGCTGGATATTGAATTCATCAATTCCGGTCCGAAGACGATCCTCATGACCACTGAACTCAAACCTGCTACGTCTCCCTCAGATTTCAAGTCACCCAAAGTCAAACGCAAGTCTGTCACCAACCGGATCAAAATAGAGCTCGCCGCTCGCCGACCGCAGTAGATCAACTGACGCACTCAAGATTTCGCCACGGTAATCGCGCAATGCCGCCGACTCTAGCCGACATACTAGTCTGCGTGCATTAGCGAGATCTTGACGGTCGCCTCAGTCACAGAGAGTCTAGAGTCCATCCGTTACAATCCGCGTGGGTGCTAGATGAGCTAAACAGTATTTACGACCTTGCTCGGCAGCGATGTCGCAATCTTTTCCCCCCTCGGCAAATTCACAGCGCCATGCCCCGCAGACGCACCGAAATCCTCCCGCCAGGCTCTTGTACCAATCGTGGCGGTGCTTCCGAGATGACGACACCTCACTTCGTTTGCGACTCGGGAAGAGCACCACGGTTTTCCTCGCCTTCATGCAGGATTGGATGCATCGCACGGAGATTGAGAGGTGGTTCTTTTTTCTTGTGAATGAGCAATTCCGATTCTCGTCGGAGACCGGCCTTCTCATCCCAACTGGTTTCGTCAATTGACGGGTCACAGTAACGGTTCGAAGTGTGGGGAGTGAACGCCAAGAGCTGCGAGGGCCTCTTCCATCGTGCGTACGACTTTGAATCGCGGGCGGGTAACTTGCACCACGATTTCGACCATGCGCAGCAGGGACAATCTCGCCGTGGGTGGTGGAATGACAACGCGAGGGCGTATGGCGCCGTCCGCCATCGCTGGTTCGAGGTCGACCATTCGGCGGAGAAACTCGCCGGACAATGCGACCTCAGTCGTGGAGGAAAAGTCCCAAATCCCAGCCCGGGCATCGGTCGCGTTCGAATGCGTTCGAATCGCTGCGTACAGGTCCAAGGCGGATTCCTTCGAGAGCCGGCCCTCGAACCGCATCAGCAGGATTTTGTTCGCAGCATCGAATTCAAACCGGAACGCCATTACGGTACTAACTCTATCGTGTCAGCAGAGAGCGTGGGCGAAACCTGGGGGGGCCGCCGTCAGTCTACCTTGCGGCACACAAAAAGGGCGGAGCGCGTTCCCGGACGGCTCCACCGCCTAACAGGAATGAGCGGCGAAGCACGGGGGAGAGGGCAGCTCAAGTTCCCCTGCATATCCGTCCGACTCTATGCGCGGCCCCGAATCCCTGTCTGTCCCAAATTGCACAGTTTGCCGAAGCCGATAGACACTCAACAGGTGCGCGCCAATGAGCGAAATGTTGTTACATCAACAGTCGGGTAGAATTGATGACGTGGGCCAGGAAGGGGCATTTAGCAGCGCTATCCTGCCCAGCGATTGCGTGACGGATCGAGCGTCAACTGGAGAATCCACTGTGAAAAGATATCAAGCGTCACGCGGCCTTTGCATGGGCTTTGTGCTGATCCTCGCACTGAGAATTGTACCAACCATGATGGCGGCGGACCCGTCGCCGATCGTTGGAAATTGGGAAGGGACACTTGATCCGGGCGCTCAGCCTAAGAAGCGAATTGTCGTGCACATTGCCGCAGCTCAGGACGGGAGCCTAACTGGCACGATCGACTACCCTGACGAGAGCGTTTCCGGTGCGCTGATCACTGCCATCAACTATAAGGAACCCGCCCTTCACTTCGAAAGCAATTCCGGCCAGATTTCGTACGATGGCACGATGAACAAAGAGAACTCAGAGATCGTGGGTGCCTGGAAACAAGGTGCATCACCGCTTCGTCTCACGCTCAAGAAGACTCCCTAAACCGCGAAATACCCCAATTAACTCGTCGAAGGTCAAAACGCGTTATTGATTCCATAACAAGGTCGGCTCCCAGCCAGCGGAACGTGGCTTTGCGTCTGTAATCACGGGACCTGTATCTTCTTAGTGGAAATCAACGGGCGACAGGGGGAGGAGCCAGGCGTGAGTTCCTAAAATCCAACTCCTCGGGATCAACTTACAGCCGTGGGAGATCAGGGACTTGTTCACCATTGCTCAGCGTGTGAAATAAGTGATCCCGATTTTGGAATGGGTTACATCGGAACCGCATCGATCGCCAAGCCTTAGATGCAGGAGGCGACAGGTACCTTCCGTGCTCGCGATTCGCTTGAATCATCTGGACTGAGCACTTTGGATCAGCGCAGCCAGTCGCATCGAACGATAATATTCAAGGTGGGCACGTTCGAAGGCAGGAAAAACACAGCACCAATGGGGCCACGGGTGAAGGAACGGGGAGTCGAGCCAGGCGACCCTACGAGTCGCAGATCGGACGTGAAGCGGAAGGAGATCCAACGAAATAAGGTGCGGCTTCGCACCGGACAAGTGGCTAAGAGCGCGTGGTAAGGAGTGGGTAGGTGGTTCTTTCGAGGTGACCGGATGGGCCTGAAGCAGAGCCAATGTGCGACCGACGATAGGAGAAAACATACTCGCTATGAATTAAGCGTCCCTATCCAACTTTCCCTCATTGATCGCCCGACTATACAAGGACTGACCTCTGAGATTGGCGAGGGCGGGTTCGGAGCGACGATCAGTGCTTCATTGGAGGTCGGCCATCGAACGGTGGTGACGCTAATCGGATATAACCCGATGGAGGCCGTGCTAAGGTGGATTCGCGGGAGAGCATATGGCTTCGAGTTCCTAGAGCTAAGCTCGGAACAACAGCAGAAGATCAGGGACCAGTGCCGCAAGCTGCCATTGCATTGCGGCAGCTTGGATTCCTAGCTCCTTTACATGACGAGGATTGCAGAGTGTTCATGACTTGCTGAGAATTGGGGCAGTCCCCCGGATCGTGAAAGAAACGTCCGAGGAAAAATAGACGAATCCGAATGGGTATCCCATAGCGAAGGTGTGGGCTGGGTGACGGGATTGCCCATGCGGTCGGCCATGGGACCGCATCAGGCGGGCATCTTATGGCTGGCGGATGACTGCATCCTGAGGAGCGAACTTCTGGAGCGACTGGTACCGATCATCGAACGAGCGCACAGACCAGTGCCACGCCCCAACGAATCGTTGCAGCGAAAGCGGGAGGCGTAACTATCTTCACTGCCCCGCTTCTGTGGCAATCTGCTCTATGTTGTTCAGCGCCATCGAACAACTGCGATTGCAAATGGGGATTGTCACAAGGATTTGCACCGTTCGGTGCAAAAAAAGTAAATGTCCAACCTCATCATCGTTGTTTTCTTCCTCGCACCCTCGTTTATTTCACCACTTGTCCAAAGTAGAACAGACAGGACCGGCCCAGTGATGTAACGTACTCCCCATCTTAGTCGGTGAGGCTGGCGTGACATGCGCCGTCCCCCGTGAAAGGAGTATCCCTGAGGTCCGCTTGGTGGCGTTGTGGCGATTCACCAAAAACAAGCCCACAGCGCCACCGTTCCCCTGTGGCGGATGTATCGATGCCGAGGCTGTTCCTGCTTCGGCGCGCACGCTTCCAGACGAGCCATCTGAAGATATGGATCACGTAACGGTTCTTCGAGACAAGATCGCACGTTTCCGCGAGGAGATCGCTGACATCCAGGAATTGAACGCCCGGTTTCCGCCTGCGTCCCGGATTGGTACAGTGGCCCAAGTCGCTCACGCACGCAGGCAGGCACGCCTTCAGGCAATCCAGCATGAGCTTATCCAACTCATAGACTTTGGCCGCAACGTTGTTTCGGCGGAAAAAATCAATGAAAACCCCCTCCCCGGCTCCAACCCGTCAAGAGGACACGAGTGGCGTAGACTCTAAGCATTCTCGCGTAACCCGGAACGCCGATTGACCCGAATCAAATCCACGGCACATAAGGCTGAATGGCGCTCCTGGAAGTCGTCGATCCTCTCTCCGGCTGTTATCTTTGGCATTTGTCGCTGCCCGACTGATGCTGTTCTGCCTTTCGTGTGCCTTGTCGTTGCGACGTTCTGGCGCGACTCTCGACCTTTCTTTGGCAGCGTCTTTTGAATTCCCCCACGTCTCCTTGGACGCACCTCTGACTTGATCCAAAATTCTCTAATGAGCTAGTTTCTCGATGCCGAGAGTTTCCCCAACGCTTCCCCTTACCTTTCCCACAACCTACTCGACCATGTCAGACGACCCAAGCGATCCGAAGCTAGCGCACCTAGATGGGCTCAATCTCAGCCGAGCATGGATGTTGGAGGGAATTGCCGCTGGTTTACCGAAGAACGACAAGCGGCGGCCGTCGATCATGGCGACTGCCGGGTCGCACAGGCGGTCTGGTTTGGCTGCTGTGACAGGCGAGCACTACGAAGGCGGTCACTGGCTGGGGAGCTTCGCGGTTTATCTCGTCACGAAGCGGGGCGTTCTCCAGAAGTGAGTCGCGGCCATTGCGCGCTTCTCCCCCTTAGAACCAATCACTGCGGTAGGCTATCCACCATGCGGCGAAAACAATGGGAATGGTGACGGCGCAAGCCCACCAGAAGGGAAGGAGGAAATCAGCCAGCAGACCAAACAGAGTAAGGGTCATCCAGAATATCTTTTTCTGCATTTAGGTCAATTGGGACGAATCCGCACCTGAATGTGAGGAAGATTGCGAGGCGTTACAATCTGGGACCATCTGAGTGTCGCGTGTGACCGTGGCGTGCTGGAGATTTGCGACCCGTCAATGTTTAGAAGTTCAGAAGTCGGCGCGAAGAAATCGAACGTGAGCCTGAACGACACGGAGCTACTTGAAAGAGCCCGGTATTTGTCTGAAGCTCTGGACATCCTTGATATTACGAACGCTTTGTTCCAAGGTTCTTAAGTCCTCTTCGAGAGCGTGGGATAAATGTTTGAGCCCATCTAGCAGATCGAGCATGCCTTTATTCGGGTTGTCGAGTTTCGCCTTCTCGAAGTGGCTTCTTGCCTCGGTGTAGCTCATCAAGTTCCTCCAGTTTCGCAGTTAGAACCAAAGCATTGTTCTCCCGTATCAAGTGTAGAAACATCTCCGCTTGCTGCACCCCGGTTAAAACCGTGCGCGGAGGTAATCGATTGCCGAAGAACCCCTTAGTTCTCATTGCTCATTATCTCCAATGCTCCACATGGACGAATGATCACTAGTGACCACTAGTGGAATGTTTACTTTTCCCCGCGTGATTCGAGTGTCGAGCGTCGGTTTGGCGTCTGCTGAGAGCGTGCCGACTCAAGCAGTAAGCCCGTAGCGGCTGTTGGCATAAGCCAGAATAGCTTTCATTTCTTCGAGCGAAGCAATATAGAACTCTGCGATTGATCTGGCATTTTCTAATTTGCGCTGAACGGAGTTGGAGGGATGGAACAGCAGGAACCGGATGTTGTGTTCCCGCGCCCATCGCTGCAGAAATACGAGCATGCCAAAACCGCCGCCTCCGAGCGCACGCACCTCCGAGAGTTCAAGGACAACAATACGGGCGTCTGTTTGCGAGATCACTGCTTCGCGCAACTTATAAGCGGATTCTCTCCGTACGATTCTGCCATCGCACCCAACGAGGGCTAATTCACCTATGCTTGCAACGGTTACATTCAGCATGACTTCCTCCCGGCGTCCGTTCCCAATCAGGCATTGTTCTGTCTACACCAGAGCACGGGCGATACCATTCCTTTGCTTTGTTCGAGTTGAATCATTTCTTTCCGGTTGGCACTGGAGTTTCTAGAGGAAACGAGCACATTTAGCCTAGAGAAACGGCAAAATCTCCATATCGAGCAGATTCAGGACATGCGGACGGTTCGACACGTTGCACTCAGCAGCGAGCACGGTGGCACTGCACAGCTGTAGTCGAGTTCATTGAGACAGGGTTGGGGCCGTTTGCTCGGCGTATCTGTGAGTACAGCACAGTTGAGGAATACCAACGGGCAGTACTTGAGAATCCCCGAGTAGACAGAAGGCGGACGCATCCCGGAGTAGGTCCGCTGACGGCACTGGCTTTTGTGCTAATCATCGGAAATGGGGAACGGTTTCGGTTTGGCAAGCAGAGCGCGAGCTATCTGGGGCTGGCACCGTCGGAGGATTCCGGCGGGGACCGGCGACGGCTCGGTCACATCAGCAAGCAAGGCAACGCGCTGCTGCGAATCCTGCTGGTGGAAGCAGCGCAAGTGACGGCGAGCAGCACTCCGGAATGGCGCGGTAAGTATTTTCATCTGGCATGCGACGCGGGTGAGAATTGCGAAAGTAGCGATGGCCTGCAAACTGGCCATTCAGCCGTTCTGGATGCTGTGCAAAGGATGGGATTACGAGCAAGTGAAAAGATTCAGCCCGCACGCGGGACAGCCCGAAAATCGCCGTGGTGTGCAGTAAAACAACGAGTAATTTACTGGGCGTCCCGCTCCTCTTCCACCGATGAGTTCCAGACCTGAATACTGATTGCGGGCGGGCTTGGGTTGGATCGGCATATCTTCAACGAGAGCGAAATGGCGCGCACTCTTCGGAGTGCGCGGATAGGTGCGCTCGAAATTTGATTGACCGCGCAGGCATTGTTAGAGAGGCGATTAATCGCCAATTGACCAATCGTCTCTTCCTGAAATATCAATGTGCCGATGTCGAGCGTGCCAAGCCTTTCTGTTTCGTTTGGCGGGAGTTTCGCCGGTTGGACTCAAGGAAAACGCCAACACTCTTCGCCGGCATGGGTTTCGCAAACAAGTATCCCTGGACTAACCCACAACCGGCCGCCGCCAACCGTTGGCGTTGGTGAGTTGTTTCCACTCCTTCAGCAACCACTTTAAGATCTAGACTGCGCGCCAGTCCGACGATTGTCTTAACGATGGCATAGTTTTCGGCATCCAACGTCTTGACGAACGATTGATCGATTTTAAGGCTGTCGACTGAAAAGCGACGGAGATAGCTCAGAGAGGAATATCCCGTGCCAAAATCGTCGATACTCAGCTTCACGCCTAGGGTCCGTAGCTGCGACATCGTTTGTAAAGTCGCCGCAACGTCGTTCATGGCCAAGCTCTCGGTGAACTCGATGGTTATGCACTGTGGATCAACCGCACTCTCTTCAAGTGCATCTTTGACGTGCCCGATGAAACCGGCGTGAGAAAAGTGCTTTGAACTGATGTTGATGCCGACATATAACGGCGGCCCAGCAGGATAGCGCTGTAGCCAACTTGCCGCCTCTAAACACGCTTTCTTTAAAACCCAAACACTAATGGGAACAATCAGGCCGCACTGTTCTGCGATCGGGACAAAGGTGCTTGGCGGTATCGAATTCGATCCCGAGGGCTGCCACCGCAAGAGTGCCTCGAATCCCTGTACCACCCCGGTATCTACCGTGACGATCGGTTGATAGTGAAGTGTCAGTTCTTCGTTCTCGAGCGCATATCTCAGCTTGGCTTCGAGCAGAAGTCGACTCATGACTTGCTCGTGCATCACGCGGTCAAACAGCTCACAGCAGGCCTTGCCTTGGCTTTTCGCACGATACATGGCAATATCGGCATTCTGAAGCACCGTCTCCGCAGGTGTCTCTGGTGATGTGAGAGCGATGCCAATGGACGTGCTCTTGACGACCTCAAGTCCCTCCAGCAGGAACGGCTGTGAAAATGAAGACTGGATTCTCTCGGCTATACGGATAGCATCGCTCGGGTCCGTAACGTCTTCCACGAGAACCGTAAACTCATCTCCACCCATCCTGGCTATTATGCCGTCGCTGCGCATGCAGGCCCGTAGTCTATTGCTCACTTCTTTGAGTAGAGTATCCCCGGTTGCGTGGCCATAGCAGTCATTGACGACCTTGAAGTCGTCGATATCAATGAAGAGTACGGCAGCGGCCTGTTGTGGATGCCTTTTTATCCGATCCACGACGCTTTGCAAGCGTCCCAAGAACAAGGCGCGGTTCGGAAGGCCGGTGAGCACATCGTGGGTAGCGTTAAAACGCAATTTTTCCTGAGCACGTTTCCGTTCAGTGATATCTCGAGCGTTGTAGACGATGCCGCCGATATTCTGGTGCCGAATCAAGTTTCTAACAACACACTCGAAGTCGAGCCACATTCCGTTTGCGTGTCGCAGCCGGAACTCAACTATCGAATTCTCTCCATGCTCCGCTGATCGCGATCCCGTGCTCATGGCCTTGGCAAAATCGTCCGGATGGATCAGGTCGATCATGTTCGTTCCCACCAGGCGATCTTCATGCACCGCTAGAACTACATGAACGGAAGGACTAGCGTACTTAATTTGGCCAGAGGGATCGGCGATAAGGATGACGTCGGTTGACTGCTCGGTGAGAGCGCGGAAGCGCTCTTCGCTCTCTCGGAGGGCGTTGCGTTCGGTTTCTTGCAACTGGCCGACATGCTCCTGTTTCTGGAGCCGGAGAAAGAGTACCAGGATGGTCGTCGCCGCCAAAATGGCCGCCGCTAGAATTTCGTTTCTAGCTCTCAGCGCAAGACCTTGGGCCCATTTGTCCTCGGCTTCAATGGCGATCTGCACTTGGTGCTGCATCAAGTCGAACTGGGGGCTGACCTCCTGGATATCGACCTGCTTTGCCTCGTCAAAGTCGCCAAGCTGCATCATGAACCATTGCCGGCCGGCCGACATGATGTAGCTGTCCAACGCTGGCCAGGCCCTCTCTGGGGCAGCGGTGTGATAAACATGAAGCCGTGCCGCCAGTACTGCTTCGGGCAATGCGTGTCTTGCCTTCATCATCCCTGCTTCCGCTTCGGGGCTCAGGTTCTGCTTTTGCAAGGCTGCCAATGTAAGATTGTTGAAATCTCGCGTAAGAACTGCAATTCGATTGAGAATGACTTGGGCAGAGAGGGCTTCGTCGACCTGATTCCGATGGAACCACGAGAGAGAGGCCAAGACGGCGATGACCGTCGCGAGAAAACCAAGGACAAAGGCCAATTTCGGACGAGCTACTAGACTCCCGCACCGCAGGTTCATGGTGCTCTGCGCAGTCCGGAACATTTTGACCATGAGAAAACCGATCAGAATCCCTTCGCAAATGCATGTGTGCAGAATGGCTGTGGGGAGGAACTGCCTGGATCCGCCGAACAGTAAGCGCCACATACGGCGCTCAAAATCACGTCCGATTTTGGCACGTCCGGATGAGCATGCCAAATTACCAAAGCAGGTTACGAAAGTGTTGATCTGAGACTGAGCTCTACGCTCGATGGCGCAGCTTAGCGTTTTACCAGAGGGTGCGGTATCGCACATCCGTGTGCCCGAATTTCTCTAGGCTGAGATCTGGGAGTCATCGCAGGACGGCCCGCTAGTGCCGGCCTCCGGTCTTCGACGACCTCGCCAGGCGAACCGTTTGAGCACTACAAGAGAAGGTGGTCCTCTACTGCACCCGCTTCACCGCGTCTACAAGACCTGGATATGGGTTTACCGCCTTTCCTTTCCACCATTGTCTTTGCGGCTCCAACTCGAAGATTGCAAAATGCAGGTGCGGGGTGCGCACGTCCGCATTTCCCGTAGATCCCACAAACCCGATGACATCCCCACGCTCGACCCGCACTCCCTCCCGCAACCCTTCCACGTATCGGTCCAGGTGTGCGTAGTAGCAATACACTCCTGTTTCGTCGAACTCGTAGACTGTAGTGCCTCCCGGTTTGCTGAGGAACAGTTTGCGAATGCTTCCTGACACGACCGCATGCACGGGGATTCCTCTTGGTTCTAGAATATCGATTGCCTTATGACGGTGCCCCTTGTGAACCTCTTCGAACGAATCCCATAGATCCGCAAGGGAAAGTCTGTTGATGGGCGGACTCATGTCAAGAATGGAAGAGGTCGCGCCGAAAGCCAGAAGCGCCGAAAAAACTACAGCAGGGCATACGCACACCTTCAAGTCTGTTCCTCCATGGATGCCTGGCTGGATGACGGTGCGCGACGAACGACGTCCGAAAAGAGCTTCATTTTCTCATTCCTCGAATACGACTGGTGTTCCGTCTCGAACCAGGTCGGCGACCCTGGCGGCGTCCCAGTTTGTCATTCGCACGCACCCGTGCGACATGGAGTGGCCGATCTCGCCCGCTTCAGAAGTGCCGTGTATGCCGTAGTGCGGTACGTTGATCCCCATCCAGACCACACCCACCGGATTGTTGGGGCCAGCTGCGATCTTCACCTTAGGATTTGCTTGATCGGCGTCCCAGAACAAGTCGGGGTTGTAGTTGTAGGTTGGATTTCGCACCACATCAGTGATGACCCAATTCCCGAACGGGAGCGGGTCGTGCTTGCTGCCGCTCGTGACGGGTGCGTAAAAGATGACACGACCCTCCTGGTCATACACCTTCAGGACCGATGCTTTTTTAGAGACGACCAGCTTGACGGCCCGAGCCCGGGCGGTTGCAGGCTTGCCATTCTGGCCCGCGGTTGGCGCGCTTTTGCCGTTTACGACCGCGGCCTGCTCGACGTCGGGCTCCACCAGTTCAGCGCGCAGTACGTTAGGGACACGGATCCGCTCGCCCTCGATGAACCGGGCGCGGGGGTTCAAGCGCTTGAGCAAAGCCGCTGCCGAGTGGAACTTCCCGTCGAGTTCTTCCAGCACGGATGTGTAGTAAAGGCCTGCCAGTTTCGACTGCTCCGAGGCGTCTTCTGGAATCGTTTTGTTGAACGGCCCTGCGACGTCTCCCGCGGTGATCGTATAGGACACGGTCGGTTTAACCGTACCGGCTCCGAGCGCCTGGAGCAACGCCCGGCGACTCCGCCTGCCTGGAGCAAGCCCGCGCGCGGCTTGGAACGCCGCCAGAGCCTCGCGGCTGTTCTTTCCACTCATGCCATCGATCTGACCCGGCGAGAAGTCGGCCCGATCGAGAAGGACCTGCAGGTCGAGCTCCGCGAGCCCGACTGACTTGGCTGATGGAGTCGGGCGATTTGCTGCAATCGAAGTGGATGTGCAAAGCAGAATCCCCGCGCCTGCAACGAAACACGACAGGGTCTTGAATGTCAATGTCATGGCGCCTCCCGGAGCGATGACCTGACTCCTTGTGGTTTAACCTTGAGAACCACGCGACGCAAAGTTATCAGGCAGCGGTCAGCTACGTCTGTTCAAGACCGCTCACATCGGGGAGGACGACACAAGATCGCCATTCTCTCGATTGGACTGCTGATTGTTCCCGCACGCAACACCGCAAGAACGGACACGCAGTTCGAACTCCGTTAACTTGAGGATGTTCTTCCAGGGTGACGGCGAACCGGAAGTAGCTGTTGTTAACAGGGCGTAGCACGTTTTTACCACTGGTCATTGAGTGCAATGGGATTTTGCAACAGCCAATGAGCACTACGTTCTTCCTAGTGGAGAGCCGGCACTCTTTTCATCGACGATGCGGTCTCGATGGTCCAGGTGGAAACTGCATGTCAACGCTATCGACTGTGAGCGGTTTTGATCAGACATCGTGGTCCGCAACTTATAGGGTGTCTGATATTCCACTCTGGATGCTCCAGGTTCCTATCCGGACGCTCAACCGGTGCACACGCGCGAGAGTCAGCGAGAGGATCAGAAGCAAAACCAAATCCTAAGTGACATAACGATCGCTGCGCATCAGGTTCTTGGGAGGATTCTATGAAAACTCTATTTCTGACAATCGTTGCACCCGTTCTACTCGTGACGCTAGGATTTGGACAAACTCCTGCGCCGACCAGCACCGACCAGGCCCGCATTAAGGGATGCCTCGGTGGCTCCGATGGAAATTACACAGTCGCCGAAGACGGCACCACACAAACTTTCATAGTCGCCAGCAGCACGGTTGACTTGAAGCCGCATGTCGGTCACGACATCGAGGTCACTGGACAAAAAGCGGCCACCGATTCGGGCCCCTCAGACAACAGCGTTGCCATCACCGCAGTCAACATGATTTCGGAGCAATGCGCTCCAGCGACCACCAGCGCATCCCCTGCCCCGGCCAGCGCTCCTCCCGTGGCTGACGCGACACCCGCTGCGACCACCAGCGCTCCGGTCATCGCCGACAGCACACCGGTTGCAACCACAGCCACTCCGGCTGCAGATGACGCCGCGCCCGTTGCCGCCGTCAGTACGCCGGTTGCCGCTGATCCGGCGCCAGTTGCAGTTGTCAGTACAGCCGCTGCGGCTGATCCGACGCCAACCGTGGCTGCCAGTGCGCCGGCGCAGACTCTCAGCGAGCCAGATGATTCCAAGCAACTGCCCAATACAGCCACGTCGCTGCCGTTGGTCGCACTGTTGGGATTAGGCCTGCTGGGCCTTGGCCTGTGGAGCCGGAAGTCGTGCACAAGGTAAGAGGGAACATTTGAAGCACGGTGGCATAGGATGGAAAACACGTTTCCTGGATTGGGCGAACCGCACAAGTCACAAGTCGCGCTTGGAGCTTGGTCAAAGCATCGAGCGCACCTGCGGCGACGGTTCGCCTCTTTCTTAACGTCCGTTGGGATCCTGTTGTTGCTTTACGTATTCATCCAGTACGCGCAAATGTACGTCGTGCAAAGAGCGCTGGCATCGGAATGGCGACAGCAGAACGCTCGGCCCGCCAACGCTTTGAACGACGCAGGCAACGCTAGCGGTGCCCTTACACGACTCACGATTGCCAGGATCAAACTGGATGCCGTGATCGTGGAAGGTACCTCGCAAAAGTCGCTCAAGCTCGGTCCTGGCCACATGCAGAATTCGGCTGTTCCGGGATCTTCCGGAAACGTAGTGATCGTCGCCCACCGCGATACGTTTTTTCGTCATCTCGACGAATTGAAACTGGGGGATGAGATCGATCTTCGGCGACGCGGCGAAATGTTCCGATTCGCGGTTACAAGACGTCACGTCGTCGAGCCTACGGATCTCTCGGCCTTACAGAAGTCTCCTGCTGCGCAGTTGACGCTGATCACCTGCTATCCCAACCACTATGTTGGGCCGGCGCCGAGACGGCTGGTGGTTGTAGCGCGCCGGATAGCAACACTGAAAACCGCAGGTGAATAGGAATTTGAAATCGGCTGCGGAGATATCGCAAGCTGCGTGCACGTCGTGCCTGACGTGATCGCCGCGCTCTAACGTTTTTTTAAGGTCATTTGTGCGCCTCCTTACGCTTCGTCTTACCATCTCGTTGATTGTGGGGATCACCCTGATCTCTCTGTTCTCGGCTTACTACGAGGTGCGATCTTAGAGGCTGGGTTTGCGCAGGGATCTCGAACACCGAGCAGAGGTGTTGGGAGAGAGTCTCGCGGACAAGGTCGATCCCTATCTCAGGAAGGCCTCCCATAAAGATCTGCAGGCGACCGTTGAGTGGTTCGGCAACCGGGAACATTTGACCGGTGTTGTCGTTTATAACCCGCAAGGACACCCGATAACTCCCTGTTACGTTTTCTGCTGGTGGAAGCGGGCGCGGGTCATTGGTTTGGATCGGCACATTTTCAACGAGAGCGAAATGGCGCGCTCTTCGGAGTGCCTGGATTAGTGCGCTCGAAAAGAGCCTGACACCGCCGACATTGTTAGAGATGGGAGGTTACGACAGCAATGCCGAGGGCACTTGCACGAGTCTGGGCATTTCGACATCCACGATTTTCTCTAGCGACCGCTCGCTCAAGATCTCATCGGCTTTTGCGAACATTTCCAGCAGTCTTGCGGCCTTAGGATCGGTAGCGGCGCGAGCCGCGAGCAGGGGGCGAACGTTTTCGGATAAGGACATCTTTTATCTCCTACCCCGAGCTTAGGGGGAATTGAGCCAGGAGACTGTTTCATAATGCTCTCTTCGGAAAATCTAAGGTTATAGAGAGTGTACCGGGGATTTTTCGCCAACCAACAGAGCAATGCAGAAGTCGGGTACGCCTGGCAAGAAAAGAGGCCAGACTCAGAGATTGAGTCCAGCCGGAGTTTGAACCGGTCGTGAGGGTCGAATGACCTACAGTCGCTAACCCATGACCGTGTTCCCGCTCAGTAATAAGAACAGGTTACCCGCTGCGGGTCCCAGGAGCTGGTCAATAGTGCACACTTGCTAGATTAGCAGGGATCAATGGGCGTAACGGGATGGCGACAGTTAACTCCTGCTTAGCGCGTGATCCAGGCACAATCCTTTGATCTGTGTCCCGCCGATCACATCCGCGTGAGCTAATGCCCAACCGTTGAACAGATTGTTTACAACTCCATAACACAAGCAACGATTGCACTTGGTTAACTGGTCCCATCTGAAGCACCCTCACCGCCACAGTTGGGGCGAAACGGAAATTCGGGTTTGAGAGGCGAGCGATGAGGCGAGCCGTTTTGCTGGAGGCAATGAGCTCGATGTAGCGCGCTGGGTGTGAGCGCCCAGCAACATAACATCGACAAACAGAAGTCCACGTTAACGATCCACGTCGGCAAGACGGGCGTATTCTCCGGGCTGGGGCACGAGCACGAAGTGCGAGCGCCGATTCAGAGCGGTATGGCGGACACGGGCTCGCATGCTACGGTTGAAATACACGTGGATGCGCGGGCACTGCGCGTGATCGACAAGGACGAGCCCGAGAAAGATCGCACCGAAGTACAGAAGATGATGCTCGGCCCGGAAGTGCTCGACAGCGAGCATTATCAGGAGATCGTGTTCAAGTCCACAAGTGCGGAGACCGTCGACCAAGGGCGGTGGACACTTGGCGGCACCCTGACACTGCGCGGGCAGACACGACCCGTCACGGTCCACGTGACGCTGAAGAATGGCCAGTACACCGGTGAGACTACCGTGAAGCAGGCTGACTTCGGGATCACTCCCCCCGGAAAAGCGGAAGTCAGGGCTAAAGACGATGTCGGAATAGAGTTCGACGTCCGGCTAGATCGATAAGTGTTGAAACATCCCTATTACGCTCAAAACCCCTCAACGAGTGACATGGCGTGATTGCGACAGTTACGTGAGGCTACACTATCAATCAATGAAGCAAGGAATCGGGAACGAGGGCGCGACAATTTTGGAGGCGGCTCAATTTGTTACATTGTTGAAAATACTTAGAGAGCGATGTTTGTCGTCGCGTCCGTCGTATGGATCGCCTTAGGAAGGGGGGCGGCGCTCCATCGGGGAGACAATAAACGGCGCATCTTCAGCTTCGCCCTGTGAAGCTGCGACTTGGAATTGCCGATTGAGCAGTGCAACAGTTCTGCGATCTCGCGATGCTGGTACCCGTGGATTGCATGAAGACCAAGGATCTTCCTACAGCCATCAGGGAGTTCCAGGATCGCTCGACTCAGTGTGATACGGTCGATGACGCTCGAGAGAGTCGGATCACGTGTTCCAAGTTCGAGCCGTGGCGATGGCAAATCTGGCGAGACCGGTTCGTCGAGCGAAAACATGGGCGGGAGCTTTCTCCTTCGAAGTTTCATCAACACGGTGTTTACCGCGACTCGGTACACCCACGTCGAAAAAGCTGAGCCCCCACGGAAATTTGCCACGCTGCGAAACACCTGAAGGAAAGTCTCGTGGGTCAGATCTTCTGCTTCAGAAGCGTCTTTCGTCATCGACAAACAAACGGAGTAAACCCGCCTTCGGTGCAACTCGAAGAGCTCAGCGAACGCGGCTCCGTCCCCTCGCTGCGCGCGCTGGACTAAAGTCAGTTTATTCGTATCTCGATCGCTTTCAAGAATCACGTTTGTCGCCGTTGCGGAAATCGCGTAGGTCGCCACTGGAGTCTCCTCGACAATGCTGTCCTTAGGACTGCGGTTCGAAGGATCGCAATCCGTGAACGTTTTTCAGTCTGCCATCTTAGAGTCTCCAGGCGCTGATCAGAATT
>Ga0210400_10001218_pt1 | contig 25887 bp, 22 predicted proteins | sample IncBWH26MmetaG_FD_155456 | JGI IMG/M metagenome (GOLD analysis project Ga0210400, IMG submission 155456) | Forest soil microbial communities from Barre Woods Harvard Forest LTER site, Petersham, Massachusetts, United States - Inc-BW-H-26-M | ecosystem: Environmental > Terrestrial > Soil >...
TGGACGACCACGTCGAGCAGCCCCAACCGCTCAAAAACTCGCACGAGCCGGTTGCCGCCGTGAATTCGCCGGCGCGTCACGGCTTTGGCCAATCTTAGAAGCAGTGGAGGCCGAGTAACAATCTTCAACCTCGGAGGCGTATTCGTACGCCCCGATGCTATCGGTTCGGCCGCTTCATGGCGCGCATACGATTGAACTAAGGCGTGGGCACAAACGGATGGTTTCATCGCAAGGACACTTGAGAAATTTCAGAAACTTCGGCACAGCGAAAGTTTATTGCCGATTGAGCTGGGAAATCGTGACGGCCTCGCGCCCATTTTCTCGCGCCGCCTTGATTAGGCGCGGCAGGGCTGTCAAGGCTGCCTGATTAATACCGTGATACAGGATGATGTCTCCAGAAGACAAGGAGGTTCGATCCAATTGCGCTTCCACTTCCCCAGTCGAGGCACGATAGTCCTTCAGATCAACGTTCCACATCACCACTTGCTGGCCCGCGGCCCAAGCCGGGATTAGACTGCGCAACGAGAGTTTGCCGTGGGGCGGTCGAAACAGTTTGCATTTCTCTCCCAGGATATGGTCCAGTACCCATCGGGTCATCCCGATCTCTCGAATTGCGCCAGAACACGAGAGCCTGTGGAAGTACGGATGGCTGTAGGAATGGCTGCCGACGTCGTGTCCATCTTTCTTCATCCGCAACACGAGTTCCGGATACTGCTCGGCGGCGCTCCCTACTACAAAGAAAGTAGCTTTCACGGCGTGATCTCGAAAGATGTCCAGTATTCGCGGGGTATGCACCGGATCCGGTCCATCATCGACTGTGATGGCAATCTGTGGCCGGTCCCGACTCCCGTGCTCAAGTAGTTGACTACTGGGGACTGCGCGGAAGAGCGCCTTCTTAATCAGCGCGCGCCCTTTCGGCGAGTGTACGTTCGCGTTCGGTGAAGCGTTTTCTCGCCACAAATAGGTATCGCTGTAGTACCTTGCGATATTCTCTTCAGGGACAGAACTGTGAGGCGGAGTTCGCTTCAACGGCTCAGACAGCTGCTGCAACAAATCTTGTAGCCCTTTTTCATCGCCAGGTCGGATGAACTTGACGGTTGGCTGATTTCGGAGGGCTTCTGGAACGCGGACGGCCGTCGTAATGATTGGAATTCGTGAAGACATGGCGCGTAGCACTGAGAGGGGGACTCCGTCTTGGAGTGAAACCAGGACATCGCATCCCAAAAGCGAGTCCTGCATGGTCAATTCATCGGGCATCCACCGAAGGTCCGAAGGTAGTTCTTGAATTGCTGTCTCACAGGCGCGTTGTTGCAAATCGTGCGCGGCAAAGATGACCAGCTTGGCAGATCGGCCAGTCTTGCGCAGACTCGAAAATGCGGCGAGCAGGTGATCAAAGCTGCCGTTGGAATCCGGGCCCAGCACAGCACCTATAACGAACTCTTCTGAGATACGCCGCAGCTCCCCAGCTGAGGCGTCAGCCGGGTTCGCCGTCACGGGAGGCAGAATTGGATTTTTCGCCATCGCGGCGTCCAGCTCCCTTCGGAACGCGGTAAACGATCGTTGCAATCCTTCGGCTGTGGGCACTAACTGTTTCCACCCGATAGAACGCAGCTTGGAATTTTCGAAGCGATTTCCGCCCCACTGACTTGCCGCCTTATAAGGTGTGAGGATCGCCGGCAACTGGCCCTTCGAATAGTCGTTGTACTTCGCGGCCAAGGAGGAAAGAAACTGCACGGCGAAATAGGGAATAGAAATGGATCGAATCTTCGTGACGCGCCTCTTGTAGGCACGCAGGTATTCACGACACGTCGGCAGGTCATCATCATGCACGTTGTAGACTTGGCCCGCAGCTCCCTCATGAGTGCCCGCAACCACCACTGCTTCTGCACAATTATCGACATAGCTCAACGGAAGCAGATTATTTCCGCCAAGGTGCAGCTGCCACTTCCCAATCCTCAACCCAACACGGTTGGAAAAATGACCACCGTCAGGACCATAGATAACGCCTGGGCGCAAAACCACCAGCTCGAAGCCATTGCGCTTCTGGTATTCCCAGAACAGCCGTTCCTGGCGAAGTTTGGAGTAGGAGTAATGATCACGCCACTCGGGGTGGGGTTCGAGCACCGTCTGTTCGCTCACCCTTGCTCCTCGACCGAGAGCAGCCACCCCGTACACACCGAATGAACTTACCAGAACGATGCGCATTGGCTTGCGATCCGCAACGGCATCAAGCAGATTTCTGGATGCTACGACAGAATTAAGGAAGAGATCTGCAGCAGTTCCCCTCTTTCCGGCGGCGAGATGGAAAATTAGCTGCGCTCCATCCACGGCTCGAGCGGCATCCTCTCGATACCTCAGGTCCGCGACGCAGTATTCAAGACAAACTTGTGGATGGCGCTCCCATATTTTGTCCAACTTGGGAATGTCTGTCCGACGGCGCACGTTGCAACGGATATCCTTGCAGCCATGCGCAAGGAGACGCTCTATCAAAGCCGTTCCCAGAAAGCCGGCTGCGCCGGTAACGAGTATCTTCATGCCAATCGCGCCGGGTAAACCTGTGCGGAGATTTCATCCATGATTTGCGATACGCGCAATATCTCTGCGTAAGGGATGGGCACAGGAGTGTCGCGCAGGATGCTTTCGTAAAACACCGATAATAACCGGCTCATCCCTGCAAAAAACTGAAAGCGTGATCCCGCGAACTCGCGGGCATTGTGAGTCGCCTGCCGCAGTGACTGCCAGCTGGACTTAAAGGGCGGCAACAAACGGCCCAGTGCGCTGGGTACAGTCTGTTTTCTTTCGACCACCATGGTGCGAAGCGCGAAATCAATGTGGGCTGTATTTTTGGTGCCATATATGCGCATAAAATGGCCGACAGGCCGCGCATGCGATGAGAAAGTAAGGTATGCGGACATCCCGCCAGCAAGGATCATCACGCGAAGTTCATCAAGAACGCCATCGGTGAGGTCATCTTTCAAATGCCGCCGGCGGTAAGCGCGCGCGATGATCTCCAGCGGTTCGTCGGGAAGGAATGGCGTAATCTTATTGATTGCGTGATCGATAATATTTTGAAACAGCTTGCCCGGCAATTGGTGAACCCAGTGGCGATCGTCGGAGAGCAATGCATTGCCAAATTCCCCCGCCAAGTCGTATCCATAGTAGCTTTCGACGTGTATTGGGTCGCCTAAGTTCCCTTTAGCGATGAATTCTTTTAGAGCCAGAGCGGGCGATTCGAAGTTATACCAGTAGTTAATGGTCATCTTCCGGCCGGTTTGTTGCAAGCACTCGATCAGGCGTCGGCCATCTGTGGCGTTCAGCGCGAGGGGCTTTTCGAGAAAAACATGGCAACCCGCCTTAGCCGCCTTCTGTGCCAACGCCAAGTGAGAGTTCGGTGGCGTGGCAACATGAATTACGTCGAGCTGATGCTCGGAAAGCATGCGATCAAAATCGGCGTATCGATGCGGCACAGAGTAGCGAACTGCGAGCTGCTCGGCCAGGAGAGGCTCAACGTCGCAAACCGCCAGCACGCGCGCGCAGCCGAGCTTTTGAATTTCCTCGACGTGACCGTCAGCGATTTTCCCACAACCAACAATGCCGATATTCAGCATCAATTTCTTTCGATACCTATGCCGGTCCGATCCATCTGGCTGGGGTGCGCTGCGGCTACGGCGTCGCTGCCTTGCCCCAAGGCTTTAATCGCGAGATACATCTGCCACGCGGTGACGAAATGAATGGTGCACCCCCGCCGGTCCGCCTCGTCCACCAACATGTTGAATGCCGACTCCAGCACGTCTCGCAACAAGGCTGAGGAGTTCCGCTCTTGAGCTCCATGCGTAAACAGCTTGATGAAGGTATCGGTTCCAATCCTCGGCGCTAAATCAACCCACCGCCTCACGCGGTACGGCGTTGCCAAGTTTCCGTAGCGAACCTCGCCCGTTTCGAGCCGGGGTAGCCAGCGGTCTCTCCATCGCATACCGAGAGGCCCAGAAATCATGAGTAAGTCACCTTCGACGCCACCGCCAGATGTAACCGGAGCGCCATAGTCATACGATTTCGGCCGATGGGGATCGCCGTTGCAGTAGTAGATGGTATTCACCAAGCGCGCTTGAGTCGGAGAATCGCCGGATGGCATTGTGAAATCGGCGTAGCAACCCAGATCCCGCAGCACTCGGATCTCATCGCTTAGGCCACAGCACCGCCCATCGGGCCGCGAGTTGTCCAGAGCCCAGTTTCCGTGGATGAAGCCAAAAGTCAGCTTTCCATCGCGCTTGCGAAGCAGGCCATGCTTGCTGTGCAATACGCTGCAAAAGCCGCTTATGCGGTCGACAAAGTTCTGGCGACCTTCGCCATCATGATGAAGATGGACCTCCACGTCTGCTATTCCGTCGCGCACCATTTCCGCCAAAGGTTCCATTAACGTCGGATGATATTCTTCTTCCGGAAAGAAGAACGTATATCGAGGCGTGTTGCCGACGGAATCCGGCTTGCAGCGCCTCGCAATCTCAGGCCATGCAGCCCGCCATAGAGCTACGCGCGCCTGCGCTGTGCTCAAATCAGCGCGACGCCACTTAGGTTCGTAATGATCCGCGATGGTCACCCATATCCGTTCCAGCGGACATGAGGCCCGGCGGGTAATCTGCCGCAGCCTCTGCCGGACGTAAGAAGGACCCCAGATTTGCGAATTGTGGATTAGTTGCATGTTGGCGCGCTTTGTGGTGCGGATCGAATCAACGGCTCAACACAGTCGTAGCTTTGGCCGGCAGATGCCGTTTCTCTCTAGGTTGTTCCAAGGCTAACTCACAGATGCCAAGCAGTTCGTCAGCAGCTTCGTCCCAACCCCTGCGAAATTGTTCGGAGATGGAATGTTCATCCCAACGCCGGTCCATCGCCTTTTCAATCGCGGCGGCAAGCGCGCGCGAATCTCTGGGAGCAATTAAGATCCCGGATTCGTCGTTGACCAGCTCGAGGATTCCGCCCACATTCGTTGCAATCACGGGACGTCCGCAGCTAAGGGCCTCGATGACGACATTCGGGTATCCTTCGTTATAGCTGGGCAAAGCGAGCACGTTGGCGGCCGCGAGCCAATGGGCCACCTCCAGTGAAGAACAAGCACCATTCAGAGTGATTCGATCTTCCAACGCTAGATGCTTGGTTTTGCTTCGCAAATGGTCGCCACCCGGGCCATCGCCGACAAATGCGAGTCGCAGGTTTGGACGGTGGCTTGCCAGGGATGCAAATGCTTCGAGCAATTCCTCAATGCCCTTGGCAGTATCCAAACGCCCCACGAACAACACGAGTTCGGCCTTATCGTCTATGGCCAGTTGCGCGCGTGCGGCACTGCGGTCTCTCAAATGAAACACGCCAGGATTGCATCCATTCCGGATCGTCCGTACCTTGTCGGCGCTGACGCCCATCTGGATAGCCCGCTGGCGCAGGTGCTCGCTCTTTGTTACAACGAAGGTTGCCCTCTTCATCGCAAGTCTCGTCAGCCATCTGGAAGCTGGGTCGACAAAGCGATTCAAGTCTGAACCAATGGAGCCGATGACAGCTGGAATGCCAAGCCTACGGGCCACCGAAACGGTTGCGTAGCCCTCGGGATATAGCCAGAAGTTGCAAGCCACGTCCGGCATGCACTCGCGGAAATATGGCTCAAGGTATCTCGCACAAACCAAACCGTTGATGCACCTCGTCACTCCAGGTAAGGCCGGATACTCGAAGTACCGCGCAGTCACGCCAGGCGGCGAATAGGACAAGTCAGGATGGCGATGATCGTACGTTGGCTGGAACCATTTCGGGTAACGCGGAAAAGGACAAATAACATTCACATCAGCTCGTTTTGTGAGCGCCAATATGATTTCGTACTCAGAATGCCCGCGGTACGGTTGGGCCGGGATTGGGAAAATCGGTGTAACCAGAGTCACTTTCAATCTCATCGCGTCACGCCCCTAGCTCGCAGTTGATCATGCAAGGGCAGGTTGAGCGCTGTCGCGTTCCATTCCGCACCTTCTTGGCCGTCTGCCGGGAACGAAGCCGGTGCCCCAGAAGTCCAGATTTTCCAAAGTGGTCCGCGAGTAAACAGAAACTTGTAGAAACCCACTACCACGGCAGCGTTCAACATGCAGAAGGCGCTCGCCGGTGCTGCCACCCGGGTCAGGATCGGAATACCGCGCCCGGCACCTAGAGCGGCGAGCGCGTAGAAGACAACCTGCGCCGCAAGCGCCCCCGTATATAGCAACGAACGATTTGCCAAAAATGCGCTATTGACTAGCAGTATCGCCAACAGGATTGGCACAAGCAGACGCATTAGCTTGTGCGAGATCAACTCGAACCGCAACCGATTCTGTCGCGACAACAGCCACGGAGCGAGTTGTATCAGTTGGAAGTTACCTGCTAGCGTACGAACCTTGCGATGAAACTCTCCGCGCAAACTCTTAGGCCAGATGTCGTGGACTCGCGCGCGCAGATCCACGACTGACCGGTAGCCCTGGCGAATCACACTAAGCGGCTGCAGCATATCGTCGAGAATGGTTCCTTCTGGTAGCGTGCTGGCCAGCCTCCGGCGGATTGCATAAAACCCCCCATACACCCCAAGCGGCGAATCAACCTTTGCTTCACAATTGCGAATCCACTGCTCGTAGCGCCAATAGAGGCCCCCAATGGCTTTGGCGCCTGCGTCGTGGCCGTCTTCGCGAAGCACTAATTCACCGGCAACACATCCGACGCGAGGATCTGCAAAGTTGCTGATCAATAGTTGCAGGGCATCTCTCTCAATCCAGGGGCGAATATCAAGGAATAGGAGGATTTCGCCGGTGGCCCGCTGCATTCCCAGGTTCAAAGCGGCCGCCTTGCCACTATGCTCGGAACAGCGGAAGCACTTTATATGCGGGTCGCGAAACTCTTTGAGAATGTCGTCCGTGCCATCCGTCGACCCGTCGGATACAATCTCGATTTCCATTCGATCTTGCGGATAATCCAACGACAGCAGATGAGCGACTTTCTGCCGCAACAGCGCCGCTCCGTTGTGGACGGCAAGAATGATGCTGACCGTCGGGAGTATCGATCCTTGACTCTGCAGCCGCGGATGCAGACGGCTCCTTAGATAAATCCACAGCGGATACCCGGCGTAGGTGTAGAGCAGAATGAATAATGCACACCAGAAGACATAGGTATGGACATGTGTACTGGTCATCTGATTCCCTTGTGTTTCGGGTGTGCTACAGCGTCAGAACAGCGTTCGATCGGGCGGAAGCTGCTGGACCTTGATCGTTAATGCACTTATGGAAGTGAACCGCTGCTCAGTCCACTTTGTGGAGCTCAGCGCTGGCTTATTTATTTCGATTGGGATTCTCAGTGTCGGAGGCGAACTAGCGCGTATATCAAAATGATGATCAACACTTCGGCAGTTATAGTGGAGACTATCCAGTGACCGCGATCAGCAGACTTGCGTTCACCTCTTTGAAGCGCAATTGCCGCAGTGGCCAGTCCTAGAACCAGGTACATCGTTATCGTGTAGCTGCGCGACAAGAACCACGCCGTCGTCATGAATGAGACCAATGCTAGGCGCGTAGCCATAAGCCACTGCTGCGGCACATTAGGCGAGCGCGCAAATTCAGTCTTTGTTTCAAAATTCGTTGCGCAGGCGTTTTCCATAGCGGGCAGCGCTTCATGGGCATACGCGTACTTGAGAGCGACGATTCCTTCAGAAGGCGAAGGATTCATGGCGAGCGCCCCGGCGCTGTTGATGGAACATGCTTCAAAAAGGCGCAGTAGACCGAAGAATCTGCTCGTGCGCCTCTTCTTTTGAACTCCGATACTGTGATTCAGACCGTTCGTCGTTGTGACGAGTAATGCCATCCACAACGTGGTTCCTAATAATCCAAGCTCAGCAAGACAGAGGACAAAAGAATTGTGCGCCGTGATCTCATACAAATCCGTGAAACCATTGAATCCGATTCCGAAGAGCGGAGCGCTCTTAAACATTTCCAGACCATTGGCCCAAGCTTCCAGCCGATCGGCGCCGTCAGCTGCCGATATCCCGCGTCCCCCGGTGAAGTCAAGGGCCAGCATGCCGAGGATGAATACGGCGGCCAGGGCCGTGGACGCGGTCGTTCCTATTTTTTTTCGGGCTGCCACAAGCGCGACCGCGGCCAGCGCGATCAATCCACCGCGGGAGTGTGTCAGATACGTGGTCCATAGCAGCAACGCTGCTGGCACAAGCACGAGAAGGAAGTTGGAAACCACGCGTCCCCGGCGCCAAGCGATGAAGGCGAGCGGAAGAGCGATCAAAAGAATTTGAGCAAGATCATTCGGATCGCTCAAGAAGCCGGCGCCGCGTACTCGTGTCAATTGCCCAATCACATCCTCTTGCGGAGAGGAGATATTCGTGAGTAGAACGAACATTTCGCCCTGATAGCCCGCGTAATACCCGCACAGCGCTTCCACGGTAACAATCAGGCAGGACCCGACTGCAGCTAGTGCAATAATTTTTAGCCTGCGAATCGTTGTCACGTTTACGACAATGAAGAAAAAAACGGCCGCGCTCGGCAGGAACATACGCCAACTTTCGACAACTCCTCCAAGCCATCCGCGCGCCACCTGAGAGAGCGCAATGGCAATAATAAAGCCAGCCAGCAAATAGGTTTGTACTGAAGTTTTCCAATAGCTGTACGTGGCCATGCTAGGCAAGGAGGCCAGCGCCGTAATCCCGGCCAGGTACGTCACCGCGTGATAGCTGGCCCACTCCTTTCCGAACTGCTCGGGGGAGATGATCGTAGCTACGATGTAGACGACGGTGAGTGCGAACCCCATGATCAGCCAGCTACTTCAATCGGCCTGTTCAGTCTCGACAAACTGATCGGCAGGCTTACGACAATTTGTGCGGGGGAAACCAAGAATCGCTTTTCCAGAGAGGGGAGAGTGGGCGTCACTTGGCGCCACGTCCCACGAGTACAATCTTGATCGTGTTCAAGACGATCAATAGATCCAACCCAACGGACGTGTTCTTGATGTAATAGAGATCGTAGCGGAGCTTTTCCTTGGCGTCCTCGACCGAGCTTCCGTACTTGTAAAGAATCTGAGCCCAACCAGTAATCCCCGGGCGGACGGAGTGCCGCAAGTGGTAGTAAGGAATCTTCTTATTCAACGCCGCGACAAACTCAGGCCGCTCTGGACGCGGGCCGACAAGGCTCATATCGCCCTTCAACACGTTCAATAGTTGTGGAATTTCATCGATGCGCGTCTTACGCAGGAACCTGCCCACCGGGGTGACCCGAGGATCGTCGTCTTCGGCCCAGGTTGGCCCTGTATCCGCCTCGGCGTCGGACCGCATCGTGCGGAATTTATAGCAACGAAACACCTTATCATCCCGTCCGACTCGATTCTGCCAATATAGAACTCGGCCCGGCGAGCTAAGCTTGATCGCTAGAATGACAAACGGAAGCAGCGGCAGGCTGAGCAGCAATCCGACAATCGAAATCACTACGGAAGCGAACCGCGTGGAGATTAGAAAGAGCCGTGACGCGTGAGAGCCGGGCGAGAATAGCAGCCAGCTCAATCGGATGGATTCGATGGGGACTTTTCCAGTGATTGATTCGTAGACATCGTTGCCGTCCTGAACTTGCACGCCCCGATTCTTAAGCGACAGCAACAAATCCACCGGTAGCTTCCCGCGGCGTTCCTCCATCGCTACGACGATCCGGTCGATCCCGCGGATGGGGCGGCCGACTGCAAGGTCCTCGCAGAAGGCAGTCTGAGAGAGAGTGAGAGGCAATTCACCGATCTCGCGATCGCCATGATGGTCCCCGTTTGCGCGCAGGTGCGCGCGGCCCGCAACACGAATTCCAAGCTCGGGGCGCATTTCGATTTCACGCAGTAGAGAATCCGCCAGCGAGCCCTCGCCCAAAATGACCACCCGCTCAGCAAGTCGCTGCGTGCTGTTGATGACCGAAAACAGCCTTCGCCACAGAAGCAGCAACAGCCCGACAAACAGGAAACCGAGGTGAAATATTCCACGGCCCAGTCTCACAGGCGGGTAGAGGTAGTAGAGGAGGCCCAGAGCCATGTACGCAACGCCCAGCACCTGGATGAGACGTACGAGCGCCTCGCGCCGATTGCTCACAATTGCGGAATCATAGAGATCGAAATAGTACATGCACGTAAGGAAGGCCACCGACACGAATAGAATTTTCAGCGAGCCATACTGATATGTAAGCATGAACCTGGCTTCCCCGGCGCCCAGCCGCGCCAGAGCGGATGCCATAAGCGCGAGAGTGATCAAGCAGGCTTCTGAAATTCCTAATAGAAGCGTTCGTTTTGGAACATAGGCATGCAAGAGACGGATCAAGGAACACTCCAGGTTATAGCGGACAACGGGAGAAGAGGCTTCTATGCCGAACTAACAGGAATACTTATTTGCGTCCGCCATTGCGCCGCCGGCGGGCAATAGCTCCACCGATCAACAGCGCTGCCCCGAATAACAGCGCCGTCGCCGGCTCGGGGACAGGAGCTGGCCCCGGATCGCCAGGAGGCGGAGGAGGATTGAAAGCCTGAAGTGGATCCTGTTTAGGGCAGCCCCAACTCAATAAAGCTGCGGCAAGAGAAAGGCCGAGAATCCATTTCTTTGGACGCATCCTGAATATTCGTCTGGCTGCCATCCAGGGGAAGAGTGAATTAAAGAGCTGGCTTATGTTTTTCATGGGCGTACCGTCCTTGTATCTCTCTGCAATGAATTTAATCGCGGCTGAACTTTGCCTTCCCGATAATCTCGAGACGTGGTAAAGCGTTGCCTTGGCTGGAGAAAACTCTTTCCTAACGTTTAATCGGAATGTGCTGCTTATTCCCAGGCACATTGGCGCGGCAAACCGTCAATCTGGCAGGAATTCCTCGATCTGTGGATAGACGCGGTGCGCGAAATCCACCGCGCGCGCTCTGGCGCTTGCTTCTCCATCAGCAGCGGTTGTCCAGATGCGGACCAGCGTACCGTCGGTCGGTTTGTTCTTAAATCCGTCGGCAATCAGCAAGAACCTAGCCAAGTATTCGCTGGCGACGATTCGTCCGTGCGACTGATACCAATAGAGAACCATATTCTGTCTCGTTCCCTGTGCTACCAGGTATTCGTTCACAAGAACGGGAGCTCCGCCCTCCAAACCGATCGAAACGCGACCGGAATGGACCGGCTCCCATCCGGAGCCGGGAAGACAATTCCTGGGAGAGTGAATTCTGTCGCCGGAACGTTGATCTTTGTAATAACCAACATAGAGCTCAATCGGTGGCGCGCTACCGAGATAAACTCGGTTGATATAGTCATCAGCACCGACTTCGCGCACTATCCGCGCCTCGAACGGACGGTCCTCACTGTGTGAAAGGCCGATATCGGATGGAAATTCACGCAGCGGCCAATGCGTCGCAGCGGCAACCTTCGGCCTGAAACTATGCGTCGCGAAGATTCCTCCGACCAGAACCAGCGCAGCCACGGAAACCCGTAGATAGGTCATGGACCAATCCCCGCGGGATTGTGATGTCTCAAGCGCAGGCCAAGAATTTTATGGATAAGCAGAATCGTAAGAAATGCCAGCGCGAAGAAACCGATGCCAAGCGCCAAATGGACCGCTCCAGAATCCACTCCCGGTCCGAAGTAGTAACTTACCGCCCCTGTGGCGACGAGGCGAAGGCCGTTAGTCGCAATCGCAATTGGAATGCTCGCAACTGCCAGGAAGCCCCGTTTCCACGTGCTCGGCTCTGCCAAATATCCATAGGCGACCACTGCGGCCAACAAAGAAAGTAGAGAGCGGATCCCGCTGCATGCTTCGACCACGTTGAGCGTGCAGTTCGGGAGTAAAAGCAGATTCCCTTCCCGCACGGTGTGAATCCCGAGCTCGACCAGGCCTGTCGCGCCCAATCGCGATGCCAACAACTGAAGAGGAAGCGTCAACTGGTAATACACGATTGCCGGCAGGGGGATCATAAAGAGCAAATAGCCGATCGGAAATGCAACCGACCTCAGCGCTTGGCGACCGGCCAGAAATAGGATGATTCCTGAAATCAAAATCACCAAAGACAACCGCGCCATGAACAGCTCAGCGCCGAGCATCCCGAGAATTCGCAGCCCGATGGCGAATAGCATGATCGCCAAACCGAAATTACGTGGGCGATACTTTACCGCGCCCCATCGATCGCGCTCACTCCACAAAACATAGCCCGCAAATAGTGGAACGAAGAATCCGTGGCCATAGTTCGGGTCATTCCACCATTGTCGCGCCAACGAGATAAGTACCGGCGCGTACATGATCAACAGCAATGTGCACAGCGTTAGGGCGCCGAACCATGAACCTGTCCCCGCCTTTTCCGCGCCTGGATTTCTCCCCATAGTTAGGTGGTTGAGAGTCTGTGACCCGTTCTCCAGGCTATTGAAGGACACTTCATTCTCTCGGTCGAAAGTGTCCACACGGCTCCTCACACTTAGCCACACAAGATAATTAACCAGCGGAAGAATTGAGTATGCCATCTAACTCGATCCAAGCAGACAACTGAAAACGAATCCTAGACAAGTGTATTTCGAGGGATTGAAGACATTTTTTGGCACGGAATGTTTAACGTATTGGCTTCGCACTAAGCAGGCAGACCTGCCGGATGAATCATCAATTTCAGGATCGGCTTTAGCCTATCTTAATTTCCGGGCGCCATTGTCTCCGTACTTTCGGGCGCCATAGTATTGACCGTGGTAGTCGATTTGATCGAATTCAGAAGCCTCATTAACGACCACGCCGATCAACTTGGGATGGTCGAGAGATTGCAACCCTTTCTTCAAAGCCTTGAGCGGCGCCACACCCTCCCGTACAACTAGCAATGTGCCGTCCACCAATCTCGACCAGAGGTTGGCATCGATCACCGGCAGCATGGGCGTGGAATCCACGACGATCCAGTCAAATTGGCCGGCCATATCAGCAAAGACTTCCGCAAGTTGCCCCGAACGCAGGATTTCCGAGGGTCGGTCGCTGGCTTTTCCCGCTGGAAGAAACCACAAACCCGTGCCAGTGAAACGGAGCATGTAACGCCCGAGATCGTGGTTTCGGCCTGTCCACCAGTCGCTCAGCCCTTGCAAATCTTTTAGCCCGAACATCGATGCCAGCGTCGGTCTGTGTAAATCACCTTCAATCAGAAGCGTTTTGGATCCAGAATACTTGGCCAGCGTCACCGCTAGATTCGCTGCCACGAATGACTTGCCCTCGTTTATTACGCTGCTGGTCACTTGCAAAGATTTCAGCTCATGTTGACTGCGCATGTCGTCCAGGCGCACGGCAAGCGCGCGGAATTTTTCCGCACCTAGACTATTTGGATCATTCCAAGAAACTAAACGCGATGTAGTCGGAGGTTGCACCGTAACGGACCGCGCCTTTTCGCTTTCGAGCCCCTTCTTGGGCTCGACCGCCGCTCTCAACCCCGTCGCTTCCGGCATACCGCTGTTCACAGATTCCGCCTCTTCCGAGGGCTCAGGCAGAACCAGCTCCGGCTGAGCCATGTCCAGCGGAACGGTATTCGGCTGGCTTTGTCGAATTGTGGTTCTGCTAAATCCTTCAAATAACTGGCTCATCGGTTTCCATTCCTGATTCTGAGTTGCCTCTCCGGCAAGAATTACCCCAGCTCATGCTGCGGAGCAGGTTATTCGGGTGTTCGCCGCGAAAGGTTTCGCATCAAAACCTTGACTCTTCTTACGACCATCGCTCAACCGTTGTAATACGTGTAGAGGTTGCCGGTGAAAATCAGTAGAACCACCACCGCCACTGCGCCAAACTCGACGTACCGCACGACAACCCGGGAATGGTCCTCTTGGGGCGTGCTCAAACGGGGTATTCCGACCAGCATGCGAGCAGGAAGAATTCCTTCCAGGTCTTTCTCCTGTCGGAAGCGCACATCGGTCAATTCAAGAAAAGTGGCAAGACCCAAGCCGAGCACGGTTCCCAGGGCTAACCCGACAAGACTGATCAGGAAACGATTCGGGGCCGAGGGCTTGTCCGGCAATTTTGGCGGGTCGATTATATGGAACTGTTGACCCTGCTGCTGTTGTCCGAGGCTCGTGGCAAGCTGCGACTGCGTTTGCTTCTGCAGAAGCGAGTTGTAATTGAATTTGGCTTCGTCGTACCCGCGGGATACAACCGACAGCTCTTGTTCAGTTTCAGGAGTCAAATTCAGTCGAGCCTGATACGCGGCGGTCTGTAATTCAAGCTCCCTTGCGTTCTGTTGCTCGTTTTGAATCTCCAATTGATTGGCCTTAAGCTGGCTCTGCAGCTGCATAACTGCAGTCGGTGAGCCGCGCTGCACTCCGTCTGCGACGGAGAAATCTATTGAGCTTGCTGACTTCCCGCTCTGCTTTTTGGAAACAATTTCCGCTTCGTTCTGTTTCCTTAGGGCTTCGGTCTTGGCGATCTCGTCTTTAAGCGCCACGATATCTGGATGGTCGTCAGTATAGCGGGTGCGCAAGTTCTGGATTTGAAGGCGAAGATCCTGCAGCACTTTATCTAATGCCTGGGCTGATATCACGCTTGAGTCTCCACCCAGACTCGCTTGCGCCGATTGATACTGCTGCAGCAATGATTCGAGATAGATCTTCTGTTGCTTCGACGTGTCCAACGCGTGCTGAGTGCTTGCCAATTGCGCTTGAAGACCTGCGAGGATTTGGACGTTGCTCTGCAACTGGCCCGGCAGGTTTCCTGCATGTCTGGCCTTAAACGCTGAGACTTGGCCTTCCCGTTCTTCCATTTTGGCGCGCGCGTCCGCCAGCTCACTGTCCAGAAAGGCCGTCGTATTTTCGGAAAGTTGTCGTTGAGCCCTCACATTTTCATTGATGAACAAAGACGTTAGCTCCCTATTCACCTCCTGTGCCAGCTGCGGCGTATCAGCTGAATAATGAATCTTAAAGGTGAAGAACTCTCCTCGATATCCTGGCGCGCCCACGAGTTCGATCTTTATATCGCCCCTCATCTGATCGACTGGATCCTTGGGCTTGAAAAAACCGCTCATCCGCGGAGGGTCAGCATAAAGTTTAAAGCGCCCTATGATTGCCTGCAGGCTCGCATAACTCAAAACCTTTTGCGTAGTGCTTTGCAGTCGATTTTGGAGATTCACATTAACGTTCTCCATTACGTAGATGTCGGATACTTTTTCCTGTTCCGCGGAGATCAGCGCATCCGACGTGTAGGTGGTCGGCAAGAGCCAGCTCACTCCCCATACCACCAGCCAGGTCAGAAACAGAGGAAGCACTATCCACCAGCGCCGCCGCGCCACAATGGCTAGATACTCTTCCCAGCCGCGCGGAACTGCCTCGTTTGCTTTGTCGGACATTGGCCAGCCTCTCTTCAAATATCTTGCAGTTCGCTCATACGGCGAGACTCTTCGTCGCCCCGCGCTCAGCCTTTTCTTTCAGCAACACGTTGTCGCCACTAACCAAAACGTCGCGCATCATTTCCCGCCAATAACTTGCAAGTTCGTGTCGTGCTTCTGGGTTCGCCTATCGGAATAGGATCGGGCGCAGTCCAAAATTGAAACCAGCAGAAATCTCGTGGCTAATAAAATTGGTTGCACAATTCGGCCTGCCGCAAGTGGCGGCCTTCACGGCCTCCAGCCGGGCGCCATAGGTCAAAAATAAGGCTGTTCCCGGCCGCAGTTGACGACTGAACCGAACCGCGGCATACCAGGAGTTGTAATTTTGAGTGTTCAGGTTGGGGGCAAGCTGTATCAGGCTGCGATTGGTTGCGTAGCCCATCGATACCGAGGCTTCCCACTTCGGACTCAGTTTTCGCTGTATAGTTGCTTCTACTTGACCTGTCTGCGCGCCGAAAAGCACTCCGCTCCCGCCTGTCACGTAGCGGTCATAGCTGAGCAGAATCGTGGTACGTTCCAACTGGTAATTTAGAGCGCTATCCACAGCCCAAGATAGACTGTTCCCGGAACCCGTCGGCACTGCCCGGAGCATGACCAGGCTTGGACCGCCGGCAATTTGGAAGCTCAATCTTCCCGTCACATAGCGCGCGTATCCCAGCTGGAGAACGTGGTTCTCAATTCCCAGAGGAAGATAGGTATAGCGAAAGTCATCGAAGCGATAGATCACTGCGGTCGAGCTCTGGGGGCTAAGTGCGTAGTTATAACCTGTTTTAAACCCCGTGTCCGTGCTGTTGACGAAGCCCGCGCCCAAAAAATTCAGCAACCCGTACGATCCCGACGCAGTCCACGAAGAACGGGGGCTGACCGTGTACTCTATCTGCGAGACTACCGTATTGCTCAGTCGTGGGACCATAATCGTTGGAATTGTCTGATTGGGAGTCAAATACCCATTTAGAAACTGAGGATTGCCGTTTAGGAATCCAAGGCCCCCGACGCCGCCAAATCCAAAAGACGATTCCGAGAGATAGCTGGCTTGGTCGCCCACAAGTAGCGACCAACGCTGCCATTTGAAGTTGTAAGAAAAATCGATGTCTTGGATAGCTGAATTCATGTACGACGAGACCATTGCGCCGCCCGTGTAGCGCAAAAGGAGTTCGGAGCGCTCTGAGACACGATTCAAATCAAGTGTACCCAGTAGATAGCTGGACCCGCCCAGCTGACTAAAACCTGACGCCGAAGAACTTGTAGACATTTGCGACATGACGCTGACGCTCGGCACAAGGAATTTTCCGAAGCCCGCAGCAGGACCTAACGTCGGTTCCTGTACGCCACTTAGCGGTCGATTGTTGCCAGCGACCTGGGCTTCCTCAGTCGAGCCCTGGGGCAAATTCATAGCCAAAACACTGGTTTTCCCGGCCGGCAAGGGAGGTGCATAAGGTGCGACCGGTTGTTCGCGCTTATCGTTTTTGTCCGAATCGGTTCCCTGCGCCTGGACTGCAGGCACATACAAGATCACTGTAAGGAGCGCCCAACCGCAAATGTAAATCAGCTTGGCCATATGTTTCTCCTATGGCACGACAATCGTATCGCCAGGCTTTAGCAGAACATTTTGCTGCGACTGACGCCCGTTGACCACTTCCTGGTAATTGACCGGGAGCATTTTGGTCTCCCCGTTTTCCGTTCGCATCACATAGATCTTCTTCCGCTTAGCAAATGGAGTGAGTCCCCCGGCGATCGAGAGGGCCTGCACTGCTGTCATGTCGGGTACCAGGGGATAAGCTCCTCCGCGAGCTACTTGGCCCAGAATGTAGATCCTCAAGCTGCTCATCTGCGCCACGATCACCGTCACTTGCGGATGCACGATTGTCGCGCGCAACTTCTCTACGATCTCCGCACCAAGCTGCGTGGGGGTTAAACCTGCCGCCTGCACGTCGTTTAGCAATGGCAGTGAAATCTTGCCATCTCTGCGCACCGGAACTGTCCGGGAGATTTCTGGCTCCTTCCACACGTCGATGGTGAGAACATCCTCGGGGGCGATGGAGTAGTTCGGATCATCGGTCGTTGCCCTCGCCGGCTTCGAAGTCACTTCACCCGCGGCCAACACCTTGGGACTTTCGCTCTTTATGTCCTTTCGCGCTTGCCCCTGAGCTCGCACGGAGATCGAAAACAGCACTAACGATATTGCCGCCGTTACATGCAGCCATTTCTTCATGGCATCCTCCCTTGCTCGTTCTGACTCAGAGCCCTGCATCGCATTCTGTTTCACTATTTTTGGCATTGTGGGGGATAGAATCCTTCAGGCTAAACCTATGGCTTCGCCGTTCCGGGTGTGCCGCGAATCTACTCCAGCGGTGTTGCTGGAGTTTCTCAGACGCGGGGCGTTTACTGTTTCTACTTGGAATGCTGCAACTTCGATGGCCGCCGCCGTCCCCAATATCTCCACCGATAGCACTAGCCGAGAAATGTTCTTCTTCCGTACCAGGATCCCTTCGATTCCTGTCAAAGGGCCGCACTTGACCCTCACCCAGTTTCCGCATTTGAGGTAAGGGTGAGCTTCCACGCGCACGCCGCTCTCGACAACTCGCCGAATCGCTTCGATTTCGATAGCCGGAATCTCTGCCGGCTGGCCTGCGCTGGATACAAGGCCATATATTCCTGGCGTTGTTAGGATCTGAAGCCGTCGCTCAATACCTCCTTGCAAAAACACGTAACAAGGGAACAACGGCAACGAAAGCGCTTTAGTCCGGTCCTTCCAATTGTGGGTGGTTGAGTAAAGCGGAAGAAACGTGTTAAATCCCTTGCTGGTTAGAACCTGATCCACCATTTTCTCATGCTGATGGCGAGTGTAGAGCGCATACCAGGAGGAGTCACAAAATTGACTCCCAACTGTAGACGTTGATTCAAAAAGCATAGCGCTCCGCCCTGTGACTTACAGACTTGGAATCCTGTAAGCCTTTGACTACATTCAACTTACATCCGTTTTCGGCTCTATAACGCTTGCATTGCTTGAAGCCGTCCGCAATTTTCCTGGCACATACTCGCCGCGAAGTTCTTTCGGAGATTGGTCCTTACATTCATTTCGATCGATCTCCTCAATATTGAACCGCAAAACCACCCGTCAGCATTCCTCGCTCAGCTGGGCATTGCTCGGCCCGCAGAACCTCCCCCTCGACCTCAACTGGGAGTCGTCCAATCTCATCGGGAATTCCTTCTAGATCAATCTTTAGTACAACACTCGTACCCACAGGCGGACAGATTGACGCAAAAACAAACGCACCGTGCTCGCTCACGTCACGGCTGCGCCCCTCTCCGAGTCTTGCCTCCCCGTTCCCATTCGTCCACGAGAATGAGACTGCTGTTTGCAGCACGAACCGGAGGGTCTTTCTTGCTGGCCGTACAAGATTCAACGAGCACCCCCACTACGCTTCTCGAGTTGCACATTAGCTACGTCAGTGGGGACTGACAAGAGAAGGAAAGTCATCAAGATATTTCCCCAACGTCTTGAGACGTGAACCTCAATATTAGGTACAAATGTTTCTGTTCACTTTGTAACAGGCAAGCGCCGCATGGCTCGTGATCAGAACACTAGCTAAGGGGGAGCAGAACGAGACAGATATCCTGGAAAGACTAACTCACGGGTCTTCTTATTCTTTTACTTCGACAGAATGGGATGTTCGACGGAATGATCACCTATGCGGCGATTCCATATTGTTGTTGCTTCAGAATTAGTGGAAAGGGATAAATGGATCTAGCCGGCGGACGTTCTGATCAGGCTCGTCTTGTGGAAACAGCTTGATTCGCGCTTGTCTGTGACTCATCCATAGCAGCCAGTGTATTCTGCTGATCAAGGCCTTCTCTCCGATCGATCGCGTAAAGAGCCAACTCAAGTCGATTCGAAGTTCCCACTTTGTTGAAGATCCTGAACAAATAGTTCCGGACAGTGTGCTCACTCAGGTTTAATTCATGGGAAATATCACGGTTGGTCATACCTTCAGCCACTAAATGGACGACTCCCTCTTCCCTCTTGGTCAGCAAGCCCGTTCCTCGCACCGAAATTGTCTTTGCGGGTGCTGCGGGACCTAGCGCTTCGATCACAAAGCGCAGTTCCTTACTGCTGGCCCACACTTGCCCAGTGTGCACTGCGTGGATGCACTTGCACAGCAATTCAGATGATTGATCCCGGGAAAATATGCCGCTGGCTCCTGCTCGAAACGCTTCCACGACCATCGCAGGTTTATTCGAATCAAGAATTATGATGACATTGGGCTTATGGGGGGATGCTAATATTTCTCTCGTAACATGGAAACCTGCCAAGTCTTCGTTTTCGAGACGAGCGCCAATCACCGCAACGTCCGCCTCGCTCTCTTCGAGTCCTTCGCGAACTCCAGTGGCGTCAGTTGCATAGCCAACAACGCGGGTCCGATAGCGGCCCCTTCGCACCGCCGCAGCTATCAATTGGCAACTCAATTGACTGCCGTCGGCGATAAAGACTCTTACCGTTCCTGCGCGCGCTGCGGATTTCGACACCTTTTTGCTCCTGTGCGTTATGTCCGCGGCCCCAAGATCCCCATCCAGTTCCACCTTGTTGAAAGACCTAAGCCCACCACGACACCGCAGTTACCTCGTGGTGGCGAATCCTGACAATTCGGCGATCCGCATGATTCTCTGACAAAATCGCCAAGTCCTTCAAAAACATCGCCACTGCTACTGTGCAGTACCACATTGTTGGTACTTTCGGGGAGTCGCGCTGTTCCCTTTTGCACAACCTCGAGGGCTGTCCCTTTTTATACATCATTCCGGAACTTTTCCTGGAAGGCGAACACACTTGGAAAGCGCACCATTAACATGGTCTTTCCAACGGAATGATCTCTGGAATAGAGGCGCAGGGTGCGAATCTCGAGAGATCTTAAGAAGGATTCTAATTCTGCCGGCACGTCATGCGGGAACTACAACTTGCCGGAACAACTGCGGAAACCAGCCATAAGGTTTTGTCACAACCTTCAACGGAAGGCTATCGATTCATAACTCCCACCAATGAGGAGCCGAGACTAGCCTTACCGGGTTCACTGGCATCTGAGACTGTCAACGGACTAGGCAATCAGTCCAGCGCTGGCACGGCGTTCCGTTCCTGCCGCCGCCGATGCAAATAGTGCATGGCGATATTAAGGTAGATCTCGCCGCAAGGAGTCTCAATGCAAATGACAAGCGCTTCGGTGTCCGCGCTTCCCGCCAGCCCCTCGTCATTCATGTGAATTTCCGGCGGAAACACTTTAAAGTGAAATCCCTGATCGTTCAGCAGCGTCACCGAATTTCCGATGACCATGTTCGCCAGCTCGCAAACAGTTTCTTTCACCACCTGCTCACTGGCCGCAATTTCCTCTCCCGCGAGTTGGCTGGCCACCTTCATAGCCACTTCCGGGGACAAATCCAGAATCACGCGCCCTTCGATGTCGCCCTTGATGGCGATCAGCGCCGCAATTCCCTTTCGCCGGTAGGCATCTTCCTCCATCGCCAGGTCCACGATTTTCGTGGGCGCCTGCAGCGACTCCGCAAAAACCGCGTCCGCGGCGTTGATGAACGGCTGGATCAGTTCCATTCTCATGTGCGGTGTTCTCCTGCGAACGCCACCGGCGCGCCGGCCGCGTTGGGATCGTCGCTCAAGACGTACCGAAGGATTTCATACAGAACTTCCGGCTTCACCGGCTTCTGCACGAAGTGTTTCGCACCTTTCTGGAGCGCCGCCAGGATGTTTTCCTGGTATCCAACCGAAGAGACCATGACGATGCGAGCGTCGCTGTGCTGACGCACGATGCGCTCCACGGCCTCGATCCCTTCCATCTGCGGCATGGTGATGTCCATGAGCACAATGTCCGGTTTGGTGCGATTGAATTCCGCGATGGCCGTCAAGCCGTCGCCGGCTTCTCCGGCTACTTCGCCGCCGAACATCTCGATCATCTTGATGAGGTTCTTGCGCGCGAAGACGGAATCGTCTACCACAAGGTAGCGAACCGGCCGATTATCTTTTCTCAGTAGCGCGGCAAATTGTTTCATAGCCTTCTCCTTGTCCCGGCGCGCGTCTTCATGAGCGCTGGGATGAAACTGGGGTCCGTTCGATTTTCTCGTTCTTTTCGTTCTTGTCGCTCTTGTCGTGCTTGTCATGCTCTTTCGCTTTCTCAACAGCGCTTTGTCCCGCGGTGCTTCCTTCCTTGCCGCCGCGCTCCGCTCCATACTGGTTCACCAAAAACGTTCCGAGCCCATCCAGCGGAATAATCTTGTTAGCGTAGCCTTTAAGGATTGCCGCCCTCGGCATCCCACTCACGACGCAGGTGTCTTCGCTCTGTGCAATAGTCATTCCACCCGCAGCCTTGATTGCACCGAGCCCTTCCGCGCCGTCGTCGCCCATGCCGGTCATCAAAACGCCGACGGCGGTGAGCCCAAACTCCTGAGCCACGGAATGGAAAAGGACATCGGCGGAAGGACGGTGTCCATTCACCGGTGGTCCATCGGATAAGACCGCCATGTCTCCCCGCGGCATCCTTCGAACCATCATGTGGCGATTACCGGGGCAGATCAGGACGCGGCCGGCGAGCAGAAGATCGCCGGAGCGCGCTTCGTGAACTTCAAGTGCGCAGCATTCGTCCAGGCGCTTCGCGAACATTTCCGTGAATCCTTCGGGCATGTGCTGGACGATCACAATCGTGGATTGAAAGTCCGCTGGAATTTGTGTCAGAACGAACTGCAGCGCGTTGGGACCGCCGGTCGAAATACCAATCGCGATTACGCGGCGCGGCGGCAACGGAGGGCGACTGCCCTTTTTCGGAGCTGACGGCTCGTCAGCTACAACAGCGGGGGGGAGCTTGCGTCCGGCGGCGCGTTTGGCGACTTTTATTTTTGCAATTAGTTGGTCGGCAATTTCTTCGAGGCGGCCTGCGGCGGCATCTTTGGGTTTGGCGACAAAATCGACGGCGCCGAGAGCGAGCGCTTTGAAGGTGGAGTAGCCGCCTTCTTTCGAATGAGTGCTGAACAAAATGACGGGCAAGGGCGCGCGGCGCATGATCAAGCGCAGCGTTTCCATGCCGTCCATTCGCGGCATTTCCAGATCCAAAGTAACGACGTCGGGCCGGAGTTCCTCGATTTTTTTCAGCGCGAATGCGCCATCCATGGCGGTACCTACAACTTCAATGGAAGAGTCGCGGGCGAGGATTGCCGGAATCAGTTTCCGCATCAACGCGGAATCATCCACGACGAGAACTCGGATGCGTTCGCTCATGCGATCGCTCCCAAAGGATTCGAACGAGAAAGGCGCGAAAGAACTGCCGGAACATTCAGGATGAGCACGACCGTACCGTCTCCGAGAATAGAAGCGCCGCTCACGAGATCGCTCGAAACGATTTCTGCGGGGAGCGCCTTGATGACCAGCTCTTCTTCTCCAACCAGGCTGTCGACGAGGAGCCCGAATCGCTTTTCGGCCGCACCGATGACGATGACGAAACTTTTCTTCTTTGCGGGCTGCGTGTCGATGCTGCGGAGGCGACTGAGGTGTTCCAAGCGAACGAGCGTCAGGATGTGGTCGCGGAGGCGCAGCACTTCGCGCTGGTCAACGCGATGGATTTCCTGCTCCGAAACCCTGGTGATCTCCACGACGGAAGACAAAGGCACGGCGAACAAGCGGCCGCCGACACGGAAGAGCAACGTTTGAATGCTGGCGAGCGTAAGCGGTGCGCGAAGCTGGAAGGTGGATCCGCGGCCTTTTTGCGAAGAAACCTGGACGGTTCCCTTCAAGCGATCGAGGACCGTTCGAACAACGTCCATGCCGATTCCGCGGCCGGACACTTCGGTGACTTCCGAGGCGGTGCTCAGACCGGATTCGAAAATGAGATTCAGGGTATCCTGTTCGGAAAGGCGCTGGGCCTCCTCGGCTTTCAGAATTCCTTTTTCTACGGCGCGGGCGCGAAGAGCCATGAGATCGATGCCACGGCCATCATCACGGACTTCAATCACAACCTGGGTGCCCTGATGATAGGCGTTGAGATAAATCGTGCCCCGAGCAGGCTTGCCGACGGTGAGCCGTTCGTCGGCAGGTTCGATGCCGTGGTCCACGGAGTTTCGAACGAGATGCATGAGCGGCTCGGCAAGGGCGTCAAGAATACCCTTATCGAGATCGGTGTTCTGCCCGGCGAGATCAAGAGCCACGTCTTTTCCGCACTGCTTGGCAACATCGCGAACAACGCGAGGAAAGCGGCGGAACAGCTGCTCTACGGGCACCATGCGAATCTTCAAGACGCATTTGTGAAGCTCATCGAGGATGCGCGCCTGAAAGGCCATGGCGTCCGCAAGCTTGGCGCGGAGAGGATCGCGCGCATGCTTCTGGTCGAATTCCGTCAAGGTGCGATTGAGCATGGACTTTCCGATGATCAATTCCCCGACGAGGTTCATGACCGCATCGATACGGGCGGCATCGACGCGGAGCGTGCTTTCAGCCACGGTAGTTGCGGCAGAGGCGGAGTTTGCGGGGGCAGACGGACCTGCGTTTTCTCCATTCTCAGATGCCACAGCGCTGAGTTGCGCCGCTTGAGCTTCGAGCAGGTCCCCGAGCATTTCATGTTCGGGTGTTTCCGCCGTGGCAGCATGCTCGATGCGCACTTCAGAAACGATCGAGGGGATACGGCAGCGTTGGGCCAGTTTTTCTTCGGGTTGAGAACTCGCGAGCGCCGCTTCGACAATTTCCACTGTAGCGGCAGCAACATTGTCCTCTGGGCGAAGGGCAATAACCGTGCCGCTTCCGTGAAGGACGTTTCGAATGAGCTGAAACGCCGCGGCCCGCATGAGGCTGTTTGGATCGATGCGCAAAGCGATGTTGTAAACTGATTCGCCTCGATGAACGGCTTCTGAAATCATTAACTGCTCATATTCGGTCCAGGCAAAGCGCGCCGGCAAGTGGGCGGCCGCAACAGCGGTATTTTCCGGTGAAGCGGAAGACTCCAGCAGCTGCCGAATCATTTTGTGAAGCGCATCCAGGGCAGGCGGTTCCACTCTTCGCTGATAGGAGGTCAACATGGCGCCGAAACTATCGGCAGCCGCAAGAACAACCTCGGCAAGTTCGGCGCCGCGAGCCAGGGCAACTTGAGGAGTGAGCACATCCTCAAGTTCGTGCGCGAGCTCACTCAGCTTATGAAAACCACAAGCGGCAGAGTCACCCTTTAGGGTGTGCACCGCGCGGCGGACACGGCGGATCACTTCCTCATCCGCAGGGCGCGCCTCCAGTTCGAGGCCCGCCTCATTGAGCGATTGGAGCAGTTCGTTGGCGCTCTCAAAGAAGAGAGCGCGCAACTCACTGCTGCGATCCTCGGGCGGACGGCTCACGAAGTGGCCTCGACGCGTTGATAGGCGGTGCCGTTGTTTTCATGCACCATGCGGAATTTCTGGGTGAGGCCGAAGAGACTTTCAGCATGCCCAACAAAGAGATAACCGGCGGGATTCAAGCAATGCCAGAACTTTTCGATCAAGCGCTTTTGCTCGGCTTCATCAAAATAGATCATGACGTTGCGGCAAAGAATGATGTCGTTGCGGCGAGGAAGGAATTCTGTCTTCAGGTTGTGAAAGTCGAACTGGACAAGCTCCCTGAGCTGCGGCTTGACGGAATACTTGTCGCCCGACTTTTCGAAATAGCGTAGGCGGCAAGTGTAGTCGACGGGCTCCATCTGCTGGTCGGTGTAAAGGCCTTCCTGGCCGACGCGAAGGCTGGCATAGCTGATGTCCGAAGCAACGATTTCCACTTTCCAGGGAGGAGGAATGAGCGGCTTTGGCGAGGGCATGTCAAAGGGGAGCGGATTCCGCAAGTAGTAATAGGCGAGGGCATCGCAGATCAAGATGGCGACAGTATAGGGTTCCTGCCCCGCGGAACACCCGGCACTCCAAACGCGAAGAGTAAAGTCGCGGCGTTCCTGCTTCCGACGGAGAATATCCTCGAGCACCGATTTCTGGAGGAGATCGAGCTGCGGGCGATTGCGAAAGAAACTTGTTTCGTTAACGGTCAGATTTTCGAGAAGCAGAGCCAACTCGGCGCGGCCTTCCCTGCTGGTGAGCAGCCGGTAGTAGGCGTAGAAAGAATCAAGCTGGCAAGCCTTGAGCCGGCGCTGAAGGCGATCTTTCAGGAAATGCGAGCGGCGTTCATCAAAAAACATGCCACATTCCTGATAGACGAGGGTCTGCAGGAGTTTCAGCTCCGCTTCGGTGAGTTGAATCTGGGCAGTGATCGTTCCCATAGTGATTGAGTTGCGGGGGACCGGCAGTGTGTCCCGCTTTCGGATAAGGCCGAAAGCAAGGCTACCTTGCAGTGACGACGGGTTCCGCGGCCTCCTCGAGTCGTTTGTACTCCGGGCGATGCAGGAGTTTGGAAATGTCCAATAGAATGATGAGACGGCCCTTCAGTTTCCCGACTCCCGTGACGTAACCAGATTCGCCTTCGGCAAAAACAGTACCCGGCGCTTCGATTTCGGAAGGCGGGATTTT
>Ga0210400_10001219_pt1 | contig 25874 bp, 24 predicted proteins | sample IncBWH26MmetaG_FD_155456 | JGI IMG/M metagenome (GOLD analysis project Ga0210400, IMG submission 155456) | Forest soil microbial communities from Barre Woods Harvard Forest LTER site, Petersham, Massachusetts, United States - Inc-BW-H-26-M | ecosystem: Environmental > Terrestrial > Soil >...
AATGCGAAAGTTCAGTCGCGACCGGACTTGTTGCTCCTCCTGTCCTTGTTGGTGGCGATTCTGTTGACTCCGGTGTTGAACCAGGATAATTGGAGGCGGCTGGTGCTCGCGGCCGTCACCTTCATACCAATTGTCTTATCCATTGTCCGGTTGTCGCAGATCAAAAGGTGGGTGTGGCCGTCGGTTCTGTTGGCACTGGGCAATGCGGTTTTTGTGGTGGCGGGCAATACGTTCCCAAGCCCGACGCTGACCGGCATTCGATGGGCATTTCTCGCTGCTTTCTTCGGGCTCACGGCCACAGGTCTTTTCTCATATCTCAGGAATTCTCCTTCGGTCGCTCAGGCGGAGCTCTACACTGCTGTCAACATCTACTTATTGCTTGGGTTGCTGTGGGCGGCGATTTATCTGGCGATAGATGCTTTCTCTCCGGGTTCAATCCAGGTTGGAAGTCACTCAGCCGACCGTCAGACCGAGCTGCTTTATTTCAGCCTGATAACGCTCACTACTGTCGGATACGGCGATATCGTGCCGCTCAGCGGAACGGCCCGCATACTAACGGCACTGGAAGGGGTGACCGGGGTTCTCTATATAGCGACTACGGTGGCGGTTTTGGTAGGCAGGTTCAGGAACGAATCTTGGGAATGACTGTGCTGGATCGAGAACCGCGAAATCTATGACAACTACAAACCAGGCGTCTTTAGATGCGTCGATGACTAATCCAACGGTCGGCCCAAAAAGTCTTGTCGTTGTGGGCGCGACTGGAATGGTCGGCGGCTACGCCCTTCGCTACGCGCTCAACAATGCCGGCGTGAATAGCGTGACTTCGATTGGTCGCAAGAACCTCGGCATCAGCCACCCAAAGCTCAAAGAGGTCTTGCATCAAGACTTCGCAGACTGTTCTCCGCTCGCAGACGCACTCTCAAACCAGGACGCGGTGGTCTATTGCCTGGGGACCTACACCGGGTCGGTATCGGACGACCAACTGCGTGTCATAACCGCCGACTACGCGATCGAGTTCGCGCGAGTGTTTCGTGCTAACAGTCCTGACGCCGCGTTCTCGTTCTTGAGCGGGAGTGGCGCGGACTCGACGGGACGAAGCCGGCTTGCGTTCGCGCGCTACAAGGGGGAGGCTGAGAACGTAGTGCTAGCGGCGGGTTTCCCGCAGGTTTACCTTTTCCGGCCTGCGTATATCTACCCCGTCGAGCCGCGGAACGAACCGAACTTCAGCTACCGGCTGTTGCGCACGGTCTATCCCGTATTCCGGGTGCTGTTCCCGAACCAGGTCATTCGCGCCGATGATCTGGCCCGAGCCATGGTGGATCTTGTGCTGCGACAGACGCACGAGCGCCAAAGCTTGATTTTGGAAAACCGCGATATCCGAGCCATGGTCGAGTCGCGTGTGTCCCTCGGGAATCGCCTTACGTGAAAAAAGGCGATTTCAATGAGGACTCAGGAATTGAGTCACAAATTGAGGCTATGAATGAAAAGGAACGTGCATCGGCGGCCGCCTCGGCAAACTTCGAATGGATCACGAGTCTTAGCGTGTCGGAGACAAACGATCCCTTCGCCTACGCAAGGAGGCGCTAGTGTCCGCCGTTCAGAACTCTGGTCGAAGCTAGTGATTTCGCGTCACTCTAGTTCCTCAATCCGTCAGCCGAGGGTTCACGAGGGTTCGATAAGCGTTTCTGAGAGTGCTTTATGGCTCTAATTGTTGCGATCCGTGCCCCTGGTTTCAATTACTTACAAATCGAAGTATCTCTTTCACGGCGATGGCTTTCGGGAAAAGGATCAGTTCCTGTGGCGGACTATTAGTGTGAGCTGTACTTCTTGTGTCGGGAGAGCGGGGCGGAGTCAGAGAGCGTGGATGAGTTGGTCGACGAAGGGAACCCGTTTGAGGCCGACGTTGCGCCAGGCGTGGAGCACGCCGACCAGCAGGAGAAGAAGAGGAGTGGATACGGCTTGAGATACTGCACGACGATGGCTCCCGGACGAATGTCTGGCCGAACAGAAGTGAGTGTGGCTTCTCACGGGCGCGATGGAATTGGTACTCTTCGAACCTAGCAGACCGCACAAACCGCGCTACGAATCCCCCTCAATAAAGTGCGGCTTCCGCTGCGAGAGTTCGGCTTGGTCGGAGCCTGTACCAACTCGAATTGCCTCTGCTACAATTCATTCACGGTGCATGGACAGATGCGCTGGGTTGTAGGGTCGTGCAGCAGGATTTGGGCGTCAGCTTCCTGTCCATTAACCCCCCGGAATTCGGTTATGTGGGGTGGAAATGGTTGACACAGGCGACCTATGGACAGTAAGAAAAGACAGGAAAATCAAGGGTTTCCCGCTAACCCGGTGAAAACAAAGTGGGGGACGTAGTTCAGTTGGTTAGAACGCTGCCCTGTCACGGCAGAGGCCGCGGGTTCGAGTCCCGTCGTCCCCGCCAATTCTTTCAAGCACTTGCAAGGAATTGGCAATTCGCGCGTCCTGGTCCAATTAGGGCCAGGTGCCTCTCCCTCGTTGAGCGCCCTCCAAACAGGTTTGCTTTGTCCCAGCCGTTTGTTCGGCATTCCAGCCTGAGCATAAAAGATCCAGCCTAGCGTTCGCATGACGCGCTCTCATTCCGCGCGTCTCCCGTGGCACGCCACCTAGCTCCTCTAGTACCACCTTCACTTCCTCGTTGTTCTGAGTCAGCAAAGCTGTGCGCTAGTGAATCCCGGCGATGGCAGTCACTTCCTTACTCACGACCTCATTGGGCAGAGGAAGATATCCCAATGCCGCGGCTTGGCGCTGGCCAGGTCCCAACATCCACTGCAGAAAGCCAGCGAGTGCATTCCGCGTGCCGTCGCTCGCACTCTGCACAGGAATAACAATCCAGGAAAAGGAACTGATCGGATAAGCATCGGCACCTGGAGCATCTTCGATAGACACTTTGAAGTCCTGACTTATTTTCATGGAGCGGCTCGCAGCCGCGGCGATGCTTTCCAGGTTGGCTGAAACAAACCTGCCATCCCGGTTTCGAACTCTGCCGTAGGTCAGGTGATTCTGCAAGGCATAGATAAATTCAACGTACCCAATTGCGCCTGCTCGTTCCTTCACCAGTTTGGAGACTCCGTCATTCCCGTTCGCTTCCAGTCCTACCGGCCACTTCGGGGCCAGGCTTGTGCCGACCTGGGCCTTCCACTCGGGGCGCTGATCTTTGAGAGATAATCCGTCCAGACGTAACTGGTGCCGCTGCCGTCCGCGCGATGAACAACTGACCACTTGGTACCGAGTCCTTGCGACTAGTGCTGTCACGCCCGTTCCGTAACAAGCCCTGGAGGTCTGTAAGGACAGGGTTACTACCTTGGGAGCGGGTCATTTTGGCTGAAGCGTCACGAGATTCGCTTGCCCGATGCTTCGCTCGGAAACGCCGCGCCGATGTCCGTTCAAAACGGTTGCGTCCCGCTGGTGGCAGTTTACGAACCGCACGACGGCAGGGAGCATCGACCAGAAACGCATCCAACCTCCGCCAGGGAATGTGGAAATGTCGCAACAGTGTAAATGACAGGGAGCGTGACAAATATGACAGAACCTTTAATTCTTATGGTTTCCACGTGGAGAACGACGCCAGAAATCCGCTAAGGATACTTGCATGAGGGGAGTTCATCTTTTCTGGTGCGACAGTCGTCAAGGCAGAAGGTACGCGAAACCAGCAAGCCTTCCCAATGTGTGGAAGTTCTGGTCAATCCACGATCGAAGCCCGCGTCGATCACGAGGTTCTTCCGTACCGAGTACGACGTGCTCCAAAGATTCCCGACCGCATAGCTGTGCGTCAAATGACGTCGACGCTGAATTTTCTCGCGTTTTCGCAATTGTGAAGGTAGATTCAAGGGGATGTCGCTTTAACGTAGTGGCCGGCTCGGAGTAGCCACACGGTTTGATCTGGCGCCAAAGACCGTTTCCCGGAGTAACCGCCTTATGGGCAATGCGGTTGCAGACCTCCAGGGCTTGTTACGGAACGGGCGTGACTGCACTAGTCGCAAGGACTCGGTACCAAGTGGTCTGTCGCAAGGACAGGGTTACTACCTTGGGAGCGGGTCATTTTGGCTGACCCGACCGGTCCGCCCTCATTGCCTTCGCGGTGAACCGCCGCTCGCCGGTAACGAACTCTCCGCGACAAGCCACTAACTCCGCCTCCAGAAGGTTATTCATGACTCGATTCCGCACGACCTTTCTCCTCTCCATCTCCCTTGTTATCCCTTCCACTGTCGCAGGTCAACCTGCGCCCGGGTTGACGAACTCTCCGGACGCCTTTCCTGGCGCCTCCTGGCAACGAATCACGACTTTAGAGAAGGCGGGTTGGTCCAAAGAGAAACTTGGCGCCGCGCGTCAATTCGCCGAGACCGATTCGATCCACACCTCCGCCGTCATGATTGTCCAGGGCGGAGAAGTTGTCGATCAGTGGGGAGACTTTGACAAAAAGATCGACGCCTATTCGGTGCGCAAGAGCTTGATTAGCGCGCTCTACGGAATCTATTCTTCCGAAGGCTTAATTGACATTAACCAGACACTCGAACAACTGGGAATTGATGATTCACCCGATCCGTTGACCAAGGAAGAGAAGCAGGCGCGGGTCGTTGATCTGCTGCGCGCACGATCGGGTGTGTACCACCTCGTCGATTTTGAAACCGCATCCATGGCCAAGAATCGTCCGGCTCGGGGTAGTCACGGCCCGGGAACCTTTTGGTACTACAACAACTGGGACTTCAACGTCCTGGGAACGATCTTTGAGAAGAAGACCGGCTTGAGGATTGGCCAGGCGTTTTATGAACGCATCGCCAAGCCAATCGGCATGCAGGACTTTCGACCAGACGACGTCTTCTATTTTGGTGGGCCTGCTTCCATCCATCCAACGTATCATTTCGAAATCACAGCGCGCGATCTGGCGCGGTTCGGTTTACTTTATCTACATCATGGACGCTGGAATGGAAAGCAGATCGTGCCCGAGGCTTGGGTCGAGAAAAGCAGTCATGCCAACGAAATGATTTCGTCCAATGGGGTGAATCTTGGGGGATACGAATACCTCTGGTGGATCGACTACGGCGGTGTGCACTTTCCCGAAGTTTCGCTTCCCGGCATCTATTCTGCGCGGGGTGCGGGAGCGCACTATCTTTTTGTGATCCCAACGCTCGACCTGGTTGTCGTTCACCGCACCGACAACGATCCACCGATACGAGATGCGAAGACGATAGCGGAAATAAGCAACCGCGGTTCCATCAGCGAGGACAGAGCTCAGTTTGGCCATCTCCTGAAGCTGATCATGGATGCACAAAACAGGCATTGAGCAGCTTGGGTAGATCCATGCCTTTATCGCTCGACGGGAAATCGCAAATTCACTCATCCAGCGACGTATGCCAAGCCATAGTGTCACCCCCTGAACTAAAAGTTAAATTTCAAGGCCACCTGTCCGATGCGCGGTGGCGCTGCTTTCAGCACATGCCCGAATGTCGGGCTGTTGATGTTTCCGTCGACCGAACCGTTCGGATAGAACTGCGCGTGATTGAAAGTATTGAAAGTCTCGAAACGAAATTCGAGTGACTTGGTTTCGGTGAGCTTTGTAATTTTGTGAAGAGCAAGGTCGAAATTGTTAATGCCGGGCCCATAGAAGAATCGCCGCTTAGCATTCCCTTGGGTTCCTAATGCGTTTGGAGTGAACAACGATGTATTGAAATAGGGTAGCCCGTTGCGCGGGTTGTGATTGATCTGCAGGTTGCCGGGAGTGTAATTTGGCAGATCGATGCTGACGGAATTTACGCCGTTGTTCTGGACGTTGACCAAAGCGTTATCCCCGAAGCTGGTGAACGTCACCGGCAACCCCGATGCAAAGCGAGTAATCCCCGAGAGCGACCATCCGTCGGTCAGGCGATTCGACTTTCCAGTGAGCTTCGCGAAGGGAAGTTCGTAGTTGTAGCTGACGACAAAGTTGTGCTTGATGTCGAACGCTGAAGGCGCGTATTCCATCCCATAGTTATAGGGATACACTTGCTCCTGAATGCTGGAAGACTGATCGAGAGATTTGCCGTAGGTGTAGCTGGCGAGCAGCGTCAGGGGTCCAGTTGTGCGCTTAAGCGTGAACTGCATGGCATTGTAGTTCGCGTTGCCCATGTTCTTGTACCAGGCGTCGGTGCCGATCGTATTGGGAAACGGCCCGCGCGTGCCGTTGACGACGCTTCCGTTGGCTCGCGTGAATACATCATTTTCCAGAAACGGCCCGCAGGTTGGAGATCCGGGAGCCACGTCTTGCGGTTGCCTCAACCCGAGGCAGAGAGAAGGAATGCCCGGATTTGCTCCGACCACGGTCAGCAAATGCCGGCTCTCAGAGCCAATGTAGCTCACGCTTGCCAGCATGTTCGAGCCGATCTGCCGCTCAACGCTGAAATTCAGCGACATTGTGTATGGCGTTTTGTTTTGGTACCAAACACTTCCTGCCCCGCTAATCGGTGTGTATCGGGCCCAATTTACATTGCTGTCGGGATTCTTCGGAGAAACGTTGTAGGGCGGAACGTTGACAGGGAACTGCTGAATGTATTGTGTCCCGGTGAGCGCCCCAACGAACGGGGTCGCCATCAGCGGAGGTTCGGGGCTGGTGTACGTTAGTCCGTAAGGTGGATTGCCTGTAGGATACGCGACCGTCAGTCCCTCGGGCGACGTGAAGAATCGCCCGGCGCCGAAATGAATGCTCGTTTTGCCGGGTCCACCCGTCAACTTACTCAGAAAGCCATCTGCCCAACTGGGAGAGTAGGCCAGACCGATACGAGGCGAGAAATTATCTTTCGGACTGGGCGCAATCCCAGCCGGGATTGTCTGGCCATTCGGCAAGTGGTCGCCCGGCACGAGATATCCGAGCGGCGCACCGGGGAAGGTTTGCGATTCTACTCCGGGAATGAGAGTGGTGGTTTGATGATGCATCTCCGCCCACGGAGTTACGTAGTCCCACCGCACCCCATAGTTCAAGGTCAGATTCGTCCTAATTCGCCAGCTGTCCTGCGCAAAAACTCCCCCGTCTGCGGCACTCTCGTAGAAGGGCGGGGAAGACTGCTGCGAATAAAAATCGGGCAATCCCAGGAGAAAGTCGGCGAAGCCATTTCCGGTGGACTGAGTTCCAGAGCCGAAAAAAGAGAACGTCCCGTTTGCAACCAGATCGGGCGACTGCTTCACCTTGTACCAGAGGTACTGGCCGCCGATTTTAAAAGTGTGATTCCCAGCGACCTTCGAAAAGTTATCCGCAACCTGGTACGTATTGTTGACCTGAGCGAGAAAGAATGGGTTAGTTCCAACGGTGAACGAATTGAAATAAAGAGTCTCAACGCCGGCAAATTGAGGGAAACCCTGTTGAATGCCTTGTGGGCCGCTGGAGATTCCTTGATCCGCCAGACTTACTCCAACTCCTCCCTTGGGAACACCAAGAGTGTTGTTCAACCGCGTGTAGCTGAAGTGAGCCTCGTTGACCATGTTCGCGCCAAGAGTCTTGGTATCACGCAGGACGATGACCTGATCCGTGCCGTTTGAAAGTGCGTCGTAGGCGCCGGAGGGGCCGGGAACAGTGGCGCCGCCGAAGCCGACCGGATACGGATCGTCGAGGTTGTAGCGGTCGATGAAGTAGTACGCGGACAAGTTCCCGTACTTCGTGGTATCAGCGTCGATTCTGACGGAGCCTTTGTCGTCATTTGCCCGCCGTTTTTCCGCGCCAGAGGAAAACTGATTACTCCCAACATTGGGGGAAGGAATGAATTGCAGCATTTTGGTTGCCGGAAGTCCAAATGCTGGTTGAGGAATGATGGCGTTGGGAAACACACACTGGGTGTTGGAAGTGCAGCCGGGTGTATAAAACGACTCGCCGTTATTCACCTGATATCCCACGCGGCCGGAAAGAGTTTGGGCCAAAGAGGCTCCGTTAACCTTGCCGGTAAGGGAACTAGCCGAATCAGAAAAGTTTCCGGTGCGGTTCAGCAGGGAAGGCACACTCACGAGGCCGGTTTCAATCCCTTCCACCGTGCGTTGACCCTGATAGTCTCCGAAGAAAAAGACCTTGCTTTTCTTGATCGGTCCACCGAATGTCCCTCCGTATTGGTTTTGCTGAAAGGTCGAGCGATCCGGTGAAAAGTAGCCGCGGGCGTCCAGATTCGTATTGCGAAGGAATTCAAATGCCGAGCCGTGAAATTGATCTCCGCCAGACTTGGTGACAACGTTAATCAGCCCGCCGCTGTAGCCGCCGTATTCGGCGTCGGCATTGCTGCTGATGATTCGGAATTCAGCGATGGAATCCAGATTCGGAATGACGCCGGCCTGTTGCCCGATCGACTCCTGAACGCTGGCTCCATTCAGGAAAAAGCCGTTGGCCGATTCGCGCTGGCCGTTGATGGAGAACTGGCCGGTGTTCTCGTTGCCCGCCACTGGCACCGTCCCGAACCCGCCGCCGGAACTGCTGTTCGCAGCGCCACTGGTGGTGATCGGTGACACTCCCGCCTGCGTGGCCAGAAGGTCCGTGTAGCTACGCCCGTTCAGCGGTACTTCCGCGACATGCTGGCTGCTGATGGTCTCGCCGATCTCGGTATCGGACATCTGAATGGTTACAACGCTATCGCTGACCTCAACCGTCTGAGTGCTCTGCTCAACCTGCAAGGTCGCGTCGATTTGCAGTGCGCTGTTTACGTCAATCACGACACCCATCTTCTTATATGGCTGAAAACCAGGAGAACTGATCTCAAGCTCGTATTTGCCAACCGACACGACAGGGAATGAGTATTGTCCCTGGTCGTTGGTGGTTGTCGTTTGTTTGGTTCCGTTGCCTACGTTACTGAGAGTAACTGTCGCACTGGCGAGGAAAGCGCCACTCGGGTCACTGACCATCCCGGAGATTCTTCCCGCCACATCGGCCCAAGCGGTGTTGAGCAGGAACCAAAGCACAACCATCACCCATGTGAGCTTCTTGATTGTTGAGCACGCCTCAACTTTCATTTCTCCTCCCCTGAACGGGGTCATGAACAACTGCCCGGCGAAGAGCCCCTTCTCAGGAAAGGGCTCCGCTGAGGCTCCAGGTTCGCATTCGTCATTCGTCGCGTGAAGCGGTGCGGCAGGCTCCACGTGAACGAAACTGCGAAGTTCGGGATCAATCCATACGCGATCGAGTGGATGTGCTGGATTTCCCGTCTCGATCCAAACGCAATACAGCGGGTTACGACTTAATGTTGGAATAAATGTGTTCGTCATTGTTTCCTCCCGGCCAGAGACACGTGTCCTGTTTGGGCGCGGAGCATGGTTAGCGGCGTCCGAAGACACGGTCTCGGCAACAAATTTGGTTAGGAGGAGTGAGTCGAGCCGTTCAGATACGGCGGGATTCGCTCGCTCAGGTCACAGGTCAAGTGCTGTGGTGAGCGAGGAGGAGATGGCCTGCAAAACGCTAGGTGCTTCTTCTACAACGCTGTTTACAGCACAGTTCAGCGCTCCGGCTACCCGGAGGTTCTTGCGCAGATTCAATCTTCATAGTGCTTCTATAATTCTCCGTTGAGTTCCCTCTGGGAATCTCGACTCAATCCTTATATCATATCCCCCTAGCATATAGGCAAGGAAAAAATGTCGCATCTCGAAAAAGAAAAGCAGAAGCTGATCGCTCGCATTAAACGGATTCGAGGCCAGGTCGACTCTATCGAACGTTCGTTGACGACGGACGACCACTGTGCAGATGTCTTGATGCTCCTGGCCAACGTTCGTGGAGGGATCAACAGTCTGATGGCCGAGGTTCTCGAAGACCACATTCGTCTCCACATGTTGAGCGACGAAAAGAGTTCAATGCCGACAGCAGAACTCGCAGAAGATCTCATTGGGTTGGTCCGTGCGTACCTCAAATAGTTTCACCGGACGAAGCCTGGAGACGAAAGTGGAGTAATCCGCCCGTCAGGTCCAATCGGGTGAAGTTTGATGGCATTGCGGTGGACCTGGAAAAAATTGAAGTAGTTCGAAATGGTACTCCGGTGGTCTTGTCAGCTCACGAATTCAGAACCCTCCAGTTTTTTCTTTTTGAATCCCGAACGCCTCATCACACGGGCGGAGCTATTGAACGCGGTCTGCGGCTATCAAAACGGATACACAACCCGTTCCATCGACAATCACATCATGAAGCTTCGGCAGAAGTTAGAGAGCGATCCGAGCGCTCCGATTCATTTTCGGACAGTCCACGGTCTCGGGTACAAGTTCGCGTCCTTAGTGTTGCGATAGCTGGCAACGTGAAAAATCCAAACATCTTTCTGGATTGTCGGCTGCACGATCCAGTGAGACGAAAATCGCGCAATCCATGCCTGCGAGATCGATGCGATACTCTGAATTCTAAGATACGGCTACGAGGGGTGACTCGATGATAAAGCGATTTTGGAGCTGCGCCCTCATGACGCTCCTAAGTGCTGGCGTCAGCGCAGGCTTTTCCATTGCAGCTCTACTCGGCTCAGGCAGAGACGACGGCTTCGCCCAGTATGCGGCTTCGCGAAGCATCGCCTTGTTGCTGACGGTCCTGATTGCGCTCGGTATTCGTTCCCGCACGGCAATCGCGTTTCTGGGAATTGCCATGACCGTAGTGCAAGCGCTTGACGGCGTCATCGGTGCGCTTGCCCACGATCCTTCGAAAACCTACGGACCGTTTGCCTTTGCACTTCTCAACGCACTCGCGGTGGGGTGGCTCCTGCGAGAGCATGTGAGTCAGCCAAACGAGCCCGTGAAAAGCTAGTCGCCGACCTCTTTACGATCAGCAGAGCAAGCCACTCCCCATGATCCGGATTTCACACGATGTCTACGGGCGAATCGGGATTAGTCGTGTACACGTGCGAAGGGCCTCACGGCGCATCAGCGTTTGAGCCAGCCAGTCCAGCAGATTCGTATTAGACGCGGGCGAGGAAGGGCGAGATTCGTGCTGTATGTCATTTGATTGTTAACTCTCGCTCAGGGTTCGTAAGACGCCAAGCAGTTTAAGTGTTGAGGCGAGGCGGTCGCGTTACAAAAAAATACGAACCCTTGACCGCCGTGTGACAAAGCATGCTCTTTTGTTTCTTATGCTCTTCAGGAAGGCAGCAACTCTAATTCTGGAGACATAGATTATGAAAATTCGTTTTGTACGTCTTTCACTCTTTCTTTCCACTGGGCTGGTCGCTCTACAACTTTGGGCAGGACAACTCAACCAAAGTGGTCGGCAGGTATTTACCGGGGAAGTCACTGACACGTTTTGTGCCAAGAACAAGTCGCACGAAGAAATGATGAATGAAAATAAAACCATGGGACGCGACAAACAGACCTGTGCACAGAAGTGCGCGCAGATCGGCGCCAAGTACGTCTTACTTGACGCGTCCAAAGGGACGGTTTACCAGCTCGACGACCAAGCAAAAGCTGCGGCGTTTGCAGGCCAGGAAGTGCGTGTCGTCGGTACCGTGGAAAACAATCTGCTCAAGATTGCAAGCATCGACGCTGGTTCGTCAGTCCAAGCGTCCGGCCAGTAGGCCGACTCTCTACGCTGGTGGTAGTGCCTTATCAACCTGTGTCCCATGGTTGGTCAAGGCACTATCCGGCAAAAGTAACGTACTTGAGGCTCGTAAAAGAGCGTGGAGGGGAAATGCGCAAATTCATTCTCGGAATCATTGCTACGCTGATGGTGCTCGGTCTGGGTGGGCTGGCTGTGGTGAACTTGGGCTTGATGCCAACCAACGCGGATGCGACTCCGCCTCGGCTCGAACGCCGCGTGGCCGCCGGGGCACTGGATGCGTCTATGGAGCACCATGCAACGCGAGCAAGCAATCCGATTCCGCCAACCGATAAGAACTTGATCGACGGCATGAGGGTCTACACCATGAATTGTTCCATGTGTCACGGAACACTCGACAACCAGCCTAGTCCGCTGGAGAGGTCGTTCTATCCGCCCGTGCCACAGCTGATCCTCGATCCGGTCGATGACCCTGAATGGCATATCTATTATGCTGTCCGCACTGGAGTCCGCTACACCGGCATGCCCGCCTGGAATAAAGCGCTGAGCGACCAGGACATTTGGAAAGTCACGGCATTTCTTGCCCGCATACAAACCCTACCTCCGGGTGTGCAGGACTACTGGAAAAAATCGTTCGGGGTTAATCCGCCGCCTGCTGGTTCGAAGAAGCACGAGGACGAGTAACCGCAGGCCGAGCTCGATCTTTCGGATAGGCGACCCTTCGGATATATCGCTGTGTTCCTGGCATCGGACGAAGCCTGGATCACCGCCGAGGTCATTCGTACCGCACGCGGTCCCGTTGTACCCACCTGAGGCCAAGTGCTAATCTCGCAATAACAACCCAGTAGGGCAACCCCAGAAAGGAGAATACGATGCAATTTCAGAGTGACTATTTCAATGCCTATCACAACCTAAAGCTGACACGAGATGACAAAGGCGTGCTGGTTGCTGAAGTCCACACCAACGGCGGGCCGTGCATTATGACTGCGCAATCTCACACGGAATTTGTCGATGGCTTCTACCGGATTTCGCAGGATCGCGCGAACAAGATCGTAATCCTTACCGGCGCCGGTGGGGAGTTTATTACTGACGTCGATTGGGCCTCCTTCGGCAACTCCGCCGATCCCGGCGTCTGGAGCCAGGTTCACGATGAAGGTGTTCAGGCTTTGGAAAACATAACCAACATCCGCGTCCCAGTCATCGCGGCAATCGAGGGACGTGCCCACGTGCATTCCGACTACGCCCTGCTTGCCAGTGTAATTGTGGCGGCAGAGGGCGCGACTTTCGAGGATGTGGCCCACTTCTCCCAGGGCGTTGCGCCCGGCGACGGAATTTTCACCACCTGGAGTTATCGCGCCGGAGCAGGACGAGCCGAGGCGTTCCTGCTCAATCCCCAACCGATCACCGCGAAAACCGCACACGAATGGGGAGTGGTTGCCGAAGTTGTGCCGAACGGTAAGGCGCTGGCCCGCGCACGGGAGTTGGCCAAGCTGTACTTGAAGGCTCCCGAAGTGACCCGCCGCAATACGCGCGTGCATTTCATTCAACCCTTGAAAGAGCGCATTATCCGCGAAGTCGGCTATGGACTGTCGCTGGAGGGAGCATCAGCCGCTGACCTTGTGAAATCAATGCAAGCAAAACGTGAGCCCGTCGCTCAGAAAGAAAAAGTCGCATAAAGCCCACCGAACCTCGGGTGCGCCACTTTTAACAATGTTCGTGTGCAGCAGTCCCACCGAGGGTGCGAGGGTGCCCCATTTCTCGCGCGTTCTTTGCGCGAGAAGTGGGGCTTTTCGACGGAGCGGAGCCGAAGGAGTGGGTGGCGATGCTGCCCGTACTATTCTGATTTGTTGTGGCGGCGCGGTCAAAATCCACTTGGCGCGGCATTTGCGACTCCTAATCCTTCGCAAAGTACGCGAAGGACAGGGCTCGCGCCACCGAGATCAGAAACCTGAGCCACCCACCAGAAATTAGGTGAACGTCCCGTCTGTCACCATATTTCCCTGTCCATATTTCCCCCCATATTTCCCTCCCATATTTCCCGTCCCCGCACATATCCCACTCAAGCCAAAAGACGGCTTGAGCGGGCCACCGGACAGTCCGCTTTCTCATGGTTTCGAGAATTTCCGATACCCATTCCTTTTCCAGTTTGCTAACTTCAGCATGAGCAGCTGGCCAAACTCCAAACCCAGAGTGAGCCCGATGCGAGCTTGTTCTCGTTCCGGGACACCTGGATGAGAACCCGCCGAGAGCGTCCCCCAAGCCGAATTGAAGGCGGCTTTTTCATTATTCGTGAGAAATCCCACTTGTGCTAGATAGTCGATCCGATTGCTCGTTCCTCCAGGTAGCTTCGTCGTGTGCTTACCATGTGCTGCCGTCTCGGCGCTGATTCCGTCGATCAGAGACTGAATGACGTTCCTTGACTCGCCCAACGATGGATGATCCTTTCCATCCGCATATAGCAACTGTGCATCTTGAATGTGTCTCAGCACGACATCTGGATTCGGAATGCCACAATTGTTAACCAAAGAGCTTAGCCGGTCTGCTTCTTGTTGAACGCTAACCGGACCTTCGAGTGGAATTAGTTTAAGCTTGGCTGTATCCACGTCGAAGCCGTCCAACTGAATTGATCGCATTAGTGAGTCGCTCGACGCGAGAGTGCATGCGAAGGCGGCGAGCTTTTGAATGAAATATTCCCCTAGCACCTTTGCACGTTCCGGTTCTAGAAATCGTTGCTCTGGAATGATGGTCTCTCCCGGTGTAGCGTAAGTGCTGTTTGAGTAGAAAAAAGCGCCTCTCCTGAGACCCACGAGGACTGAACTCCAATCCCACAGAAGCTGACTTGTACCTGAATCACAAACCAATCGGGAAAGTTGTTCGCGTACAGATCGTCCGAGTTAGCGCGATGGTTCTGGGAAAGAACTTTCTTGATTTCGATGATTGTCCGCTGTGACACCTGCGTCATCGCAACATTCTAGCGCGAGTGCTGCGTGCGCTACGGGGGAATATAATCACCACTGATGAGCGACGATAGGCGCACACTCGTAGAATTGGCGGAGCTGCGAGAAGCGGGATTTGCAGAATCTGCAGCTAGAGAGGCTACTCTACGGGAGCGCACTCTTGCGAAGCTGCTAGGTGGTTTGTGGCATACCACCCGCCCCGATCGGTTCGATGCAATCTTGAAGAGCGGCGCGATACTACCGGAACCTAACATTCCAAACAACGAGCGATGGGGAGCGCTAGCAGATCGGGAACACCTGCCATATGTTCGCTTCCTCGGCGGTGTCAGCCTTTTTGAGTTCGAGGGGTTTGACCCTGAGCCCTACCGTGAGCGATGCCCAGCGTCGTGTTGGGCATACTTCGTTCCGTTTCACTCTATGTGGGAGAGAGCAGTTTGGATCGAAATTGACCGATCCAAAATGGTACCTCCTACCTACATCTCCGGTTCCGAGTTGCTGAATAAATGGAGAACGGAAGGTGCTTACGGACACAACTTCATGCCCGAGATCGAAGCCGCGTACTTAGGGCCCTTGCCGCGAGCCGCGTTCAAGCGAGCTTTTTTAGTGTGCAAAGAAAATGCCGGGATCACGGAACTCGCCGTTTAAGTCCCGTAGGAAATGAATGGACAGACAGAGCGTTTCCCAGTTTGTTGACGGACAAGAACTGGGACAAAAACGGGGACAGACGGGACTTCACCAATTTCCGCCTTCGAAAAATGGAAACCGTCTCGTGGAGTGCACCTCAAAACTGAGACAGAGATAATGGTGACAGTTCTCAATCAGAATATGTAGAAATATGGGGACAGACGAGAAATATGGGAGAAATATGGGGACAGACGGGACGTACCCCAGGTTCTAATTCGCGAGACCGGTGAACGTCCCGTCCGCCTGTCGCAAGGTTTTGTCCCCTAGGTCTCGCAAAGATTTCCACGGCCCATTTGTGACATCTGAGCTTGCGCTCGACCCTCGATTCGTTCCATCATTGTCCCGGCAGAGAAAGTAGACGCAGCAATATCGGGAAGGACGCCCGCAGTCAACAGTCGGCCCATAAGTCCCATGCTTTCAAGGTCTTGACCTATAAGATCTTTGGTATTAAGGTTTTGCGAGGAATTCCCCGGTAAGTTATTGATTCTAGATATTTTGAAAAACGGGGGGAGGGGGGTAGGGATAACTAAAAGATAAACTTAGAGCCGAGAGCGGGACGTCCCATCGTTCGCTCAGAAAGGAAAAGTCGCATGAAGCGCACCGAAAGCAACTCATCCCCTCAGGTACTGGAGAAAACGCAGCCGGAAGAATTTGACCTGGTGATTCTCGGCGGCGGCACGGGCTCCACCGTCGCTGCGTGGATTTTCGCTGGCGAAGGCAAGCGCGTCGCAGTCGTCGATCGCAAATACATTGGCGGGTCATGCCCGAACATCGCGTGCCTTCCCAGCAAGAACATCATCCACAGCGCGAAAGTTGTGGACTACGTTCGCCGAAGCAAGGAATTCGGTATCACCTGCGATGGCTTCGCGATCGACATGTCGGGCGTCCGAAACCGCAAGCGCAAGATGGTCGTCGGCCTGAACGAAATGTACATGGAGAATTACCGGAACACGGGAGCCGAGTTCATCTTGGGCTCTGGGCGATTCGTTGCTCCGCGAACTGTGGAAGTCACCATGGCCGATGGCACCACACGTCAACTGCGGGGCGCGAACGTGATTGTCAGTACGGGCACGCGTGCCGCGCTGGATGCAACTCCTGGTCTTGCGGAAGCGCAGCCGCTCACGCACATCGAGGCGCTCGAGCTCGATGAAATTCCCGAACATCTGCTCGTCATGGGCGGCGGCTACGTAGGAGTTGAGCTTTCTCAGGCCATGCGCCGCTTCGGCAGCAAAGTGACGATGATCGATCGCAGCGGGCGGCTGATGTCCAAAGAAGACCCGGACGTATGCGACGCTCTTCGCAGCCTGCTCGCCGATGAAGGCGTCGACATTCTCCTGAACGCGCGCATCAAGCAAGTGTCGGGCAAATCCGGCGACTCGGTAAGGGTCGTCGTCGTACAGAATGGCGACCAGAATGGCGCGCAAAATGGTGAGCAGAATGGAATTGAGAAAGTCCTGAACGGTAGTCATCTATTGGTCGCCACTGGCCGAACTCCGAACACCGAAGGACTCGGCCTGGAACTGACCGGCGTTGAACTCACCGACCGCGGATATATCAAAGTCAACGAGCGGCTTCAAACTACCGCGCCCGGCGTCTGGGCGATCGGCGAGGTCGCAGGTAGCCCGCAGTTCACGCACATCAGCATCGACGATTTCCGCGTAGTTCATGCCAATCTAACCGGAGGCGACCGTGTAACCACGGGCAGGCAAGTTCCGTATTGCTTGTTTACCGATCCCGAGCTTGCTCATATCGGCCTGCATGAAGCTGACGCAAAAATGCAAAGCATTCCATATCGCCTTTTCAAGGTGCCAATGGAAGCCAACCTGCGCGCACGCACTCTTTCGGAGACTCGCGGATTCGTGAAGGCCCTCGTGGCTGCTGATAGCGATCGCATCCTCGGGTTCACGGTATTCGGTGTCGGTGCCGGGGAGACCCTGGCCGCCGTCCAGATTGCGATGATCGCGGGACTGCCCTACACTGCGCTGCGCGATGCGGTCCTGACTCACCCAACGCTGGCCGAAGGTTTAATATCTCTGTTCTCATCCGCCCCTTCAGCCCACAACGTCGCCGGGAGAAACGGAGCACAGAGCTCCGCGGCATGAGGTGAACTGCAACAGATTACGGAACGAATAATCGAACGGCCTTTCGTTCATCGTCGGAGATTTGCCCTACTGATCCCAAAGAAACATCCGCCTTGCTGCAAATTAACTCGACATAAAGAATCCTTATATAAGGATAACTCATCTCATTGACTGCCGCGCCTGAGCTTTAGGCGTGGACCTTCAATGAAAGGAGTTTTCCGATGATTCGCAAATTAATTGCCACCGACAACGACAGCGCGACCGCTATCGTTCGGTTGGTGCTCGGCGTAATTTTCTTCGCGCATGGTGCCCAGAAGATGCTGGGTTGGTTTGGAGGATATGGCTTCACCGGGACGATGGGCTTTTTCACCGGCGCTATGCATATTCCGGCACTGTTCGCATTCCTGGCGATCGTTGCAGAATTCTTTGGAGGATTGGGTCTGATTGTTGGATTCCTGACCCGAATTGCGGCAGTAGGAATCTCCTTCAACATGATCGTGGCTGTGGCGATGGTGCATCAGCACTTCGGCTTCTTTATGAATTGGACAGGAACACAAAAGGGCGAGGGTTTCGAGTATCACCTGCTCGTTCTCGCAACTATGATTTTGCTGATGATTCGCGGCTCCGGAGCATTTTCCATCGACTGGATACTGTCATCGCCGGCAACGGCTTCCCGGGAGCAACTTGCGTGACCGTAAAGATATGAAAAAGTTGGCCAGCCGGGTTACTGCGCCCCAGTTGTGGATGGTGATGACGAGGAGCCATCATGCGCTAAGGCTGCTTGCTGAACAAAGCATTACAAAAGCGGGACTATGCCTCAGCGATTTCGCGGCACTGGAGGCCCTGCTGCATAAAGGTCCGCTGACAATCTCCGCCATTCAGGAAAAGGTCCTGCTGGCCAGCGGTTCCATGACCGCGGCAATTGATCGTCTTGAGCAACGCAGACTTGTCGTGCGGAAGTCCACCTCAAGCGATCGGCGCGCACGAGTCGTGGAACTCACCCAGGAAGGTCAACGAGTTGCAGCGGAGTACTTCGATAAGCATGCGAGTGATCTCGAGGATCTGATGTCGGTGCTTTCGGCGAACGAGAAACGACAACTATACGCATCACTGAAGAAACTCGGTCTGCTGGCAGCACAGAAACTTCGTGGTTTCCGCCAGCCAGTTCAAAAATAAGACGTCTTGTAAGACGTCTTCAAGGTCGGATGCTACCCCCAATCTCGGCGGGTGAAAAAGTCACGCGCAAGACTGCCAGGGAGAAACGGATTCACAGGGGCATTCAATTCGGAGGTCCCGTAATATCAGGAGTCATAAAGATGCAGATCGGTGTTGATAGTTTTGGAGCAGTCATTTCTGACCCGGCTACAGAGGTTAGTCTCAGCCCCGTCCAACGCATTCAGAATCTACTGGAGGAGATTGTACTCGCCGATCAGGTTGGCCTGGATGTTTTCGGCGTAGGCGAACACCACCGTAGTGAGTTCGTTGACTCCGCCCCAGTCGTCATTCTTGGGGCAGCGGCGACACGCACAAAAAACATTCGTCTCACAAGTGCCGTGACCGTTCTCAGCGCGGCGGACCCGGTCCGAGTCTTTCAGGAATTCGCCACGCTGGATCTGATCTCCCGCGGCCGGGCTGAGATCGTTGCAGGACGAGGTTCGTCCATAGAGGCTTTTCCGCTCTTTGGTTTCGACTTAAGCGACTACGACTCGCTCTTCTCAGAAAAGCTGGATCTTCTGCTCAAGATTCGCGAGAACACTCGCGTTCACTGGACGGGTAAGCACCGCGCACCTCTCACGGGACAGGCGGTCTATCCGCGTCCGCTCCAAGATCCGTTGCCCATTTGGGTCGGCGTCGGTGGCACTCCCGAATCATTCGTTCGTGCCGGTACGCTCGGACTTCCATTGATGGTCGCCATCATTGGCGGCGAGCCCAAGCGATTTCGGCCGCTGATCGACCTTTACCGCGAATCGGGGCGTCGCGCGGGCCACTCCGCCGAGAAACTGATCGTCGGACTTCACGCAATCGGCTTTGTTGGAGACACCACGCAGGAAGCGGCGGACGATTTCTATCCCGGATATGCCCACACGTTCACCAGGATCGGCAAAGAACGCGGCTGGCCCCCGGCTACGCGCGCACAATTTGACGCTCTGCGAGGACCTACGGGTGCTCTGCTGATCGGCGACGCCGAAACCGTCGCACAGAAGGTACTGTATGTGAATGAAGTCCTCGGCGGCCTGGCCCGCATTACTTTCCAGATGGGTGTGTCCGCGCTCCCGCACGAGAAGATGCTGCGCGCCATCGAGATCCTGGGGGCGCGCGTCTCGCCTATAGTTCGCAAAGAAGTGTCGCCGCGGTCAGCTGTCCTGGCGTGATCTCATAAGCCGGGATCAGGCTGAGTTTTGTGCTCTTTTGGCTGGTGACGCGTCTATGGTCATCCATATTTGAATCCGTTTATGGTCATCCATATTTGAATCTAAGAGGGTTCTTGGCTTACGCCGAAGCCGCCAAACATTGACGAAGTAGTAGTTCAAGCAGGGAACTGCGGCGCTCATCGGAAACTGGTTCTTCTGAGCTGGCAGGCGGCAGTTCCTTGGGGTGAGATGCCATCGCGCTTCCGGTTTGCTCGAAAGCGCGAGTGCGCGCGGCGATCACGTCTCGCCGTGCGCAACCCAACAGAAGAGAACAATCCTGATCGGAATAGCGCTCAAGAACCGTCATCACGTAGACAAAGCGCTCAAAGGGCTGGAGCGCAAGCACTGCGGCAATCTCTACCTGCTCCACCGGCGGCGCTTTGCCATTGCTGCTGACCGAGTTGGGGCTCGAGCGGTCATTTTCTTCCGTTGGCCGTGGGTTGATTGCCCTAACGGCGTTCACGATGATCACCCGCCGAGCCCAGGACCGCGCCCAGTCCTTGAAAACAGGGCTACCCTCTACCACGTCCTCCAGGCCGGAGACAAAACACTGCTCAGCTTTCTCATGATCTGCTGTTAGCAGAAACGAGAGCAGGTACAGGCTGTTCATGTCCTCGTCGAAAACCTGGCGGAAATCGTCGCTGCTTGCGTACGGCGTGGGTCTCGTGATTTGCTTTGCCTCGGGCATGGCTACCTCCGTCTTTCATGGGTTCGTCGTTGGAGCTTGGCCAAAATCGACAACGAAAGCCAAATTCTTCTGATATTTTCAACGTTCATAGTCTCTTCTCGAGGACCTGCGACGCTGTGCATTGGCATCTCCGGGCCAGTCCCTTAAGCACGTGTCGGGTAAGAATGCCGGCGCAGGAAAACTTTGCGCCCTGCTTCATTAGATCGAAAATCGCGTCTTCTCCCTCACGGCTGAGGACGGTCAGGCTGCTTAAATCTATAACTACTTTGCGGCCATCTAAGTCACGGCTTGCAGTTCTCCAGGTCGTGCGAAGCTCGTCGACCCACGGTTCGCTCAACTTTCCCTCCACCACCAGCTTGCGTTGAGTTCGGGTATCGACGATGGAAATCTTGAACATATCGGATCTCAGGACCGACTATCTAAGCGCAACGCGCATGCCAGAGGCAGACGCCTGCAAGATGTTGAAACTATTGGCGGGAGCAGAAACTTCGGGGCATTATGTCAACGAATGTCAAAATCAGAATTGACACTTTCGCGACGCGAGACAAACAATGTGGACTCGGCGATCACAGCAGGTGGGTAGTCCAGAGAATCTGAAGAGACGCAAAGGTGGAATCCGTGCGTCGCTATAGCTGGCGCGGTAGCCTACCTCCCAGATCTTTCGCCGCTACCGTCGAAAACCTCAGGACACTCTTCGCGGGTCAACGCCCAGCTTCTTCATGCGAGCGATGAGAGTTGTGCGTTTGAGGCCCATGCGGGCCGCAGCGCCGTCGATGCCTGCAACTCGTCCTTTGGTGGTTTTCAGAATGCGCACTATTTCATCGCGTTCATTCGCCTCGCGCGTCCCAACCCCCGGAGTGGGCCTGCCGTTGTTAGTCAGTTCAGCGATCGGCGCTTGCAGCGCGGCGCCGTGAGTAAGGATCACAGAACGCTCAATGAAGTTCTCCAGTTCACGAATGTTCCCCGGCCAATGCCAACTCGCGAGCTTCCTCATGGCCGCCGCGGGAATCGATTCGATCTCCTTGTTCATGAGGCGGCCATACTTTTGCGTGAAGTAGCGGACCAGCAGCGGGATGTCCTCTGGGCGGTCCCGCAAAGGTGGGATGCGGATAGGAAAGACATTCAAGCGATAGTACAAATCGCTGCGGAACTCGCGGTTCTCCATCATTTTTTCGAGGTCCCGATTGGTGGCCGCCACCAATCGGACGTCGACCTTTTTGGTTCGGTTGCTGCCCAGCCTTTCAAACTCGCGCTCCTGCAACGCTCGAAGCAATTTGGGTTGGATCTCGACGGGGATGTCCCCGACCTCATCCAGGAACAGCGAGCCTTGGTCTGCCAGTTCGAGGCGGCCAATCTTCTGTGCAATCGCGCCCGTGAAGGCGCCGCGTTCGTGTCCAAAAAGTTCGCTCTCGATCAGCCCCGTCGGAATCGCCGCGCAGTTTAGCTTTACGAAGGTGCGACCCCTTCGGCGGCTGCGTTCATGGATGGCACGCGCGATCAATTCCTTCCCCGTGCCGGTTTCGCCCAGCAGCAGCACTGTCGAGTCGCTGGGTGCCACGGTTTCCACGAGGTTCAAAACATGTCGGAGAGCCGAACTCTGCCCGACAATTCCTTCGAAGTCCATCTCGCCACGAATTTCTTCTTCCAGATACAGCTTTTCCTGCGCGAGTTTGTCTTTGAGATCAGCGATTTCACCGAACGCCAGAGCGTTCTCCACGCCGATCGCGACCTGCTGTGCAACCTGGGACAGAAAGGCCGTCGCCTCCCGATCAAAAGCATTCTCTTCCCGGCTCGCCAGGGCAAGCACGCCAAGCGAGCGATTCCTGCTGATGAGAGGCACGTCGCAGAACGAATTGATACCCTCGCCTGAGGCCTTGGCGTACATCTCAGGAGGCACCTCAGCCGGATCAAGCCGGTTCAAGACCCAAGGCTTGCCGCTCTGGTAAGTTTTACCAGGAAGCGAATCCGCGATGGGAATCAGTACGTGCTTTGTGAAAATTCCCCTGCTATCCGGGAAGTCCAGAGCATGCACCCGCAAGTGTGCGCCGTCTGGCTCGGGCAGCATGATCGCAGCGGCGTCACAGCGCATGACCCGGCGAACACTTGCCGAGATGGTTCGCAGCAACTCCTGAAAATCGAGATTCGAGACGACCTGGTTGGTTAGATCAAGAATGAGCTTCAAACGATCCTGCGCCTGCCGTGACAAGTAGAAGTTCACCGCGGCATCAATCGCGAGAGCAATCTGGTCGGCCACCAAAGAGAGGAAGCGAACTTCCTCCTCGGGGTATGCGCGCGGGTGGGCGCTGCCAATGCTCATCGCACCGAGCCGTCGTTCGCCTCTTGCGAGCGGAAACACAACAGTAGAGGCGATACCTAATTCATTCAGAGATTCCCCATGTTTCGGAAACCGCTCCTCTGCCCTCCAGTCGGCGATTACGAGAGCCTGCTGAGATTCATGCACCCACGCAATGGGCGTATCTTCCAGAACAACATCGTCCTCGGACACATCGTGCCTTCTGCCATTTGAGTACAGCAGATGCCACTCGACTGTCGTGGTGTCACTCTCAAACGCGACCAGTTGCAGGTAGTCGAAGGGAACAACCTCAAGCAGCGTCTTGACAAGCATGTCAGCGGCGACGTCGCAATCGCTGCACGTTCCAATGGCATTGGTCGCGCGCAGCAACGCCTCATAGCGTTGGGTGTAGGTCTCTGAGATCGAGATTGTTGCTGCCAAAGCGCTCATAGACTTGTTTGCTTGTCACATCGAGTAGGAACACCCCACCCACAATTAACGCCTCAAGGGCGCTGCGGATTTCGTGAATATGTTTGATCTGATGTAGCGAAGTGACAGAAAGCTTCGACAAAATGTCGCTGTCGTCGCCACATGTCAAACCATGTGTCGGGGGCGCGTGACAGATCGCATAATCAGCTCTCGGCTTCAAGTGCGCAACCTGCTCTCCCTCAAGCATTTCGGAACAACCCCAGCACGGGCGCAACTTTGGCACGCCACATGCCTATAGCGAAAGGGTGACACGATTCGTGTGACCATCAAGGTCGCGGACTCGTACACGCAGATTCAAACAATGGAGGAGAGTCACAGAATGTGACAAACAGCAATTATGCTTGTAGGCTTCGTCATGCTGTTCGCTTTTGGCGCCGCGGCTCAAGAGAGCCGGTCGGAGATCAGTGTGCAAGGCACGGGGTTTTTTACGCAGGACACCAGCGGCCAGGGAGTCTCGCGGACGACCACAGACACCGGCGGTTTTCTCGTTGGCTACCGTTATCACATTAACCGCTGGCTCGCCGCGGAAGCGAACTACGGCTTCGACCGCGATACCCAGAGGTATTTTTCTACTGGGGGACTGTCGCGAGTTCAATCTGACGTGCACACAGCCACTGCCGCAGCGGTCATAAACCTTCCTTTTAGAATCGCCAGGTTGAACCCCTATGTTCTTGGCGGGGGTGGCAGTCTGGTGTTTCATCCGACCGGCAACGCGGGCGGCTTTGTCACCGGCGCTGATAACCAGGCTAAAGGTGCTTTTCTCTATGGCGCCGGCGTCAACTACACGTTAAGCAAACATTGGTCTGTGCGCGCCGAGTATAGGGGCTATGTCTACAAAGATCCTGACTTTGGCGTCAGGGCACTCAACACGGACAGCTGGACGCACACTGCCCAACCGTCTGCCGGAATTGTTTTCCGGTTCTGATCGTAAAGCTCCTGGTGGGCAGGGCTTCCTGCCTGCCATGGTACTTCGATCCTTGCAGAGAGTGTGGCCAGTCGATCAGCAGGGTTCCTCACTGGGTTCTCTTAAGAGCGATCTGCGTTAGGAGAGCTTGAACTTCAAGCAAATACCATTAGGGATGGAAGGACGTGCGCATGATGGAAAGCAGTGTTGAGTTGTTGGGGGCCATAAGTTTGAGCGCTCTGACTTTACTGGTCTGGTTTTGTATCGTTGGATCGATTGTTGCGGCACTACGAGCGGTCAACCGGGGAAGCGCCGCAGTGGGTCCGAGGAGGTGAACAGAGTTCTTGGTTTCGTTGCGGAAGCGAGTGTGAGCGATGACTGCGACCGCAATGTTCCTTAGAGAAGCCAAATGTTCGGAGGAAATGCAGCATGGCTGAAAGAGAGCGCAAGACCTGGAGAGAGTTGTGCAACGCTGCGTTGGGAGCTAAAGATCCCGATGAGTTGCTGAAGATCCTTCAGGAGCTCAACCAGGCGCTAAAACGCGAAGAGCAAGTCCGGCACGATTTCAGGGAGGCCATGAGATCAGACAAGGCCTCAGCCTAAATCAAATGTTGAAAGTTGATAATCCCGCGTGATGCAGTGACATCTCAACAAGGAAACGAAACCCGATCGCGAGGGGCCAAGTGTCAGAAACGTCCAGGTGCTGGCCCAACATCCACTCACAAACAGCGCCGCCTCAACCAAGCGCAGCCGTTCGATCCAGTCCCTCTATCATTGATCGACATGACGGACTAGAAACATCCAGGCCAAGAGATAGTCATAGAGTGGCTTTCATTTCGTTCCCGAATGTTCGCAGTCTTGCCCGCCACTGTTGGCTTGTCCCTTGGAAATTCGATCACTTTACCGCGCCGGCGACGAGGGGCCAACTTTACCCTTGTCGGAAAGAGATCTCGAAGGTGGAATTCGATCACTTTCGCCATACCATCATCCCATTTACTCGCAGATACTGAATGACTCGAAATCTGCTACTTCATTTGATGCTGTGTGGGTCCGTGCGGTCTCACACAGCGTAAAGGCCACCGTGTGGCGTCACGCGGTTTGTCGTTGCTTTCTTCATCGGAATGGGGCAGTAAACGACCTGTCCTGAACAGCTGCTGCCGCGGGCAATGAGCGCCGTTTCATTTCAGCACACCCTTACGGATTCTCCTTACCTGTTGATTGGCGAAGAAGTTCTTATTGCCCGGCGACCAACACCATGCGGAAGCGCGCCTTGCCTTGCATCATGCGAGCGTAAGCATCCGCCGCCTGTTCGAGAGGTACCGTCTCGATCATCGGTCGGATGTTCTCCAGCACACTGAAGGCAAGCGTATCCTCCCCATCAATCGGCGTTCCGGTCAGGCTCCCGTAGATCGAGCGCCCTCCAAAGACGAGCGGGAATACATTCAACCTAAGGTCGTCTTGTGGTACACCGACCACGATGAGCTTGCCGCGGGCGGCAAGACCAGGGACAAGTGTTCCCATGGCATTCCCGCTGGTTCCGGTTGCAAGAATCGCTCTCGCCCCGCCCATGCGCTGCAGGGTCGCGGCGGCATCCTCGGCGGAGGTATCGATATAGACGTGCGCTCCCAACTCTTTCGCCAGCTTTTCCTTGTCGCGTCCACGCCCGATTGCGATAGTACGAAATCCCATATGCCGCGCAAACTGGATGCCAAGATGCCCAAGTCCACCAACGCCCTGCACGGCGACGAGATCTCCGCCGCGCAAGCCGGCGTTGCGAAGAGCGTTGTAGGTTGTAATCCCCGCGCAGAGGAGAGGAGCGGCCTCGGCGGACGTGAGCTCATCCGGAACAGAACTGAGGCCGCGCGCTTCGGCG
>Ga0210400_10001220_pt1 | contig 25870 bp, 28 predicted proteins | sample IncBWH26MmetaG_FD_155456 | JGI IMG/M metagenome (GOLD analysis project Ga0210400, IMG submission 155456) | Forest soil microbial communities from Barre Woods Harvard Forest LTER site, Petersham, Massachusetts, United States - Inc-BW-H-26-M | ecosystem: Environmental > Terrestrial > Soil >...
CCACATCATCGCGCTTGATGAATGGTTGGTTTGACATGTAATCGATGACCCACATGTTGAGCGACGCGATCGCGAGTCCGGCATCTCGGAAATTGGCATCCGAGCAGTTGCCAACCCCCGAGAAAAACAGCCCGAACAAGCCGCGCTCGGGAATTTCGATCGCGGTAGCGCCGTATCCAGGGCGCACAGGCGCGACGACGACGTAACCCTGCTTTGCGAACCAAAGCGCTGCATCGCGGAATTCAATTGCGGGAAAGAAACTTCGCTCCTTTGGATCGAGCGAAACGCCATGGTTCATCATCAGAAGCGGAAATGGTCCATCCCCAACGGGTCTGACCACATACGCCAGCATCGGAATGATTGCCGGTATTCCCCATAGCTCCTCGTGAACCTGGGTAATTGCGGTGCTGGCAGATTTTCCGTCGGGTCCGGCAGTAGCGAAATTGGGCACCAGCAGCACCAGCGCGATTATCCCTAGTAATCGCCTCAAAAGCTGCCGTACATCGGCGTTCAGCGCAACGCCACGAAAACCCGTACGCCGTCCCGCCCGAGGGGGGCGATGGCTGATGCAGACCAACAGGATTCCAGCCGATTGTGACAGAGTTGATCCTCCCGAAGTTTGGGCCAACTCGACAATGAACCACGAGAGCGCCTTTTCGTGACATTTTGATGTACCGCCGGCACCCGAGAGCTGCGTGAAAGAAACGCCTCACCTCCGAACTCTACGGTGATCTGGCGCGCGGGGCTGGCCAACGCTTATGAGGTCGGTTGGACTACGCCCGATACCCTTCAAGGGCTCAAAACTGCGCGTGCAATCGTCCGGAGAAGATTGAAACCGGACCCCGGTCGGCGTTGTACGCGGGATTTTTGACGAACTGATAGTCGAAGGTGAGCGTTGCCGATTTGTTGAGGCTGTAGGCGTAATAGACTTCGAGGATCTGCTCCGGGCGATAATCGAGCTGGCCATCGCCGATGAGTATCCCCAGGCCACCGGCGGCGAAATACGCGCGGGCTATGGGCGAGAGACCTTCGACCACGCCACCGACGCCAATCTTGTCATCCGGTCGTCCCCACGCATTGCCCTTGAGCACCGTGCCGAACGAGAGACTCTCATCGCAATCGGTCCAGCCGATGATCTCGACAAGACCGGGGCTCCAACTCGCCCGCGAGAACACGCCGAGATCGCTCGTAATCGTCTGATCCAAATTGAAAACGAAACCATCGTTCGTGCGCACCTGCCGTGTTTGCGTAATATCTGGATAGTTCGGGGTGGTGACCGGCATGGCAAGAGCGTCAGCATACCTCCCCATGTTGGCGATATTCGCCCATCCCATCAATCGCAATTTACCAGGCTGCGAGAACAGCGAATACCGCAGTTCCAGTTCGCCGATATATTCGCCATGTTCGGGGACTCGAGTGTCGAAAGTGTCGACGTTGGAGACCGTCGGCACCAGAAAATAACCACCGCGGATCGCCCAGTTCTTCTGGTTGAGTTCGACAGCGGCACCCCAAGTGTAGCTTATCTTGTCCATAGTCAGGTCATATGACCCGCAGCAATACATATTCCAGTTGAGGAAATCGGCACGCGGATCATGCGAATAGGTGTTGCCGTCGAAAATATCTATTACCGCGAACCGACCGGCGGTGATGGTGATCCGGGAGATGTCCTGCTTTCCCGCAAGTATGTTGGGGCCGTCCGCGACAGTTTCCTGTTCACCACCAAGGCCAAACGTTTGCCGAACGAAAACACGTGCGATGTCTATTCGCGGTATTGGAAAGTTTGATTTTTGGGCTTCACCGTTTGGAAAGCCAGCGACTCCCAACGTGTTGTCCAGACCGAAGCCCTGCATGAGTTCCGGGTTGACATAAATTTCGGTACCGTCCCACGGTCGATAGCCGAGGAACGCCGTTGCGCTCATCGTATTCTGGATTTGATTGGCGCCAGTCAGGCTATTGGGACCTTGGTAGGGTGAGCGGAAAGCGGGGTAGCCCTGCTCGATATAGGTCAATTGCCCGTGGACATTCCAGCTATTGGGGTCGATTACCCAAGAGTCACCGGAGTTGGTGCCGCTCTTGGCCGCTCCCGTCCAATCAAGCTTCCGGTTGAGGCCAATCCGAAGACTATTGAGCTCTACCGTCGTCGACTCGTAACCAGTGCCCGATGGGAACGCGCCGTTAGCCTTCCCTAATCGGTCGTATAAATATTCAAATCTCGCGGTCCAGCCCGGCGCAATAGCAAGTTCAGCGCCTGCCCCCAGAGCCCACCCCGAGCGCATTCGCAGAATCTTGTCCTCGTTGCCGGTCGAATTGGAGTCCGCCAGGAAACGCGCTTGGGACCAGGCGAGCCCCCCGGTCGCGTAGAGAAGCCAGTGGTCAAATGCGTAACCCGCCCGGCCGCGCACCGTCGAGATAAAGTCGAGCTTTTCGGTGATGGAACTAGCCGGAGTTGATCGCGACGCGACTATGCCGTCATCGAGATAATTCGGAAACGAAAAATCTCCTTCAATTCCAACTAGCAGCCGCGACGGCAGCCGATAATTGTAGCCGAACTGCATACCGCCAAACAGGCTGCCGAATGAGCCATCGGCAGCAGTCGGGTTCGGATCGAACAGCGTGTCGCGCCCGTTTCCTCGGCCGTATCCGACATGGCCACCGACATAAAACCCCGACCAATCGTAGGTCGCGATTGGAGGTGCCTTGAGCGGCATCGAGCCAACAACTGAAATTTCCGCTGCCAGACAACCGGTCACGAAGGAACACGTTGTAGCAGCAACGCTGGCAAGGCGTATTTTATCAATCGTCTTTCGCAAGCCAGCCCTCATTACTAAACGGAGGATCGGGTCAAAAGCCACGCTGATCTAAACACGTCAAGAATAGTGAGTTTGGAATCGATCATGCCTGGAAGCAATCGCATTGCTCGAAGCAAAGGGGATATTCGGCTGAATTTGGACTTCCAACGGGCATTTCGATTTTTTGTGCTCCTCTGGAGCGTCCAAGGCGACAAATGGCGCAGGATTGACCCTCCCATTTGCGCTCCCTAGACTATCTCTGGCATCCTTCACCGGGACGTGTAATGGCCAATTCTTCGGATCCCGCACGACGACGCCGGTCTGCCTTCGACGTGTTCGGGCGGATTCGCGCCGCCACCGCACCTCTCAGGCAATCATTTGTCGTTTCGTTCTCGGCGCTCGGAGATAACGCGCAAGCTGCCTTCGTCCGTCTTTTCGATAACGGCTACGATCCCGACGCATCCGAAGAACACGCTCGCCGCGGAGAGGAAGGGATCTCAGTTCGCAATCTTTCCGTTCGCTATGGCGAAAGATACGCGTTTGAGAACTTGACTGGCGAGTTTGCGCCCGCAAGCCTCACAGCCGTCGTCGGCCCAAACGGCGCCGGGAAGAGCTCGCTCCTGAAAGCGCTCGCCGGGATCATTCGGCCTGCCGGCGGCGAAGTCACTTGCGCCGCTGTTGAGCGCCATCGCCTGGCCTATCTGCCGCAGCAGGACGAACTCGACCGCGAGTTTCCGATCACGGTCGCCGAACTGGTGGCACTTGGCGATTGGCGCAATTTCGGTGCGGTCCGCGAGCCCCCCCGGCGCCTCGCCGCGAGTGTCGACGAAGCACTCGCGGCCGTCGGCCTCTCAAGCGTTGCAGATCGACAAATCGCCGAACTTTCCGTCGGCCAATTCCAGCGGGCTCTGTTTGCACGGCTGCTCCTGCAGGACGCCGAAGTCATCTTGCTCGATGAGCCCTTCGCCTCCCTCGACGAGAACACGACCGAGGATCTGCTGCATTTCCTGCGACGTTGGCGGACAGAAGGACGCACCGTCGTGGCGGTGCTGCATGGTCTCGATCAGGTACGCCGATATTTCCCCTCGACGCTTCTGCTGGCGCGTTCGCCTATCGCTTGGGGGGAAACCTCGTTTTCGCTTTCGGCCGACAATCTTGCGCGAGCCCAAAAAGCGCTGAACCCGCCGGAGAGCGCTCGCATCGGATGGGTCGCGTGAGTGGACAGATCCTTGGCTTTTTGATCGATCCATTCGCATCATTCGGATTCATGCGAATCGCACTCGTCGCGTGCTTCGCGCTCGCTTTGGCAAACGGGCCGATCGGCACACTTCTGCTCATGCGCCGCGAGAGCCTGGACGGAAATGTGTTGTCGCATGCGGTCATGCCGGGCGCTGCGCTCGGCTTTCTTTACGCTGGCTATTCCCTGGCCGCCCTGACAATCGGGGGTCTGCTAACCGGGCTTGCGGTTGCGGCTCTCGCCGCGCTTTCGGCAGGCTCGAGGTGGCAGCGCCAGGACTCAAGCTTGATCGCCTTCTACCTGGTATCTCTCTCATTCGGCGTCCTGATCGTCGCCGCGCGCAGCAGCCAAGCCGACTTGATGCACGTTCTTTTCGGTACTGTGCTTGCGGTCGATGTGAAAGCGCTGCTGCTAATCGCCAGCATCAGCAGCGCGACCATGCTCGTTGTGGCAGCGCTCTATCGCCCCTTGGCAGTCGAATCCTTCGACCCCGCTTTCCTGCGCGCTGTCGGGGGTGGCGGCGGCGGATTCCGCGCGATTTTCATCACGCTCGTGGTTCTCAATCTCGTGGCCAGTTTCCAGGCCTTTGGCACCTTGCTTGCGATAGGGCCGATGCTGTTGCCCGCAGCCGCGGCGCGCTGCTGGACAAACAAAGTGTGGCCGATGATCGCCCTCGCGACGGTCTTCGGAATGGCCGCGGCCCTTGCAGGGCTCCTCATTTCCTACTACGCGAATCTGCCCTCCGGGCCTGCTATCGTGATCGGCGCGGGGGTGATTTACGGCATGTCGCTGCTGGCGGCGGGCCGGACACGGTTTAAACCCAAGAGCCTTAGGGGACAGCGATGAAAAGCGATGCTTCAATCCGCGCTCGGTTCCGCGTTGTTCTTGCCGGTGTTTCGATATTGCTCGGCGGCAACACGGCCGGCGCTGAAGAGAGGATTAAGGTCGTAGCGACATTCAGCGTCATCGGTGACATGGTCACCAATGTTGCCGGCGACAAGGTCGATCTTGTCACTTTGGTCGGACCGGCCGGTGACACCGAACTTTTCAAGCCGTCACTCGCCGACGGCAAGAATGTCGCCGAAGCCAAGATCGTCTTCATGAACGATCTCAATGACGAGTTCGAACCCTGGCTCGAGCCCTTGCTGAAACAGGTCAAGTTCAGCGGCGCCAAAATCATCGTGAGCAGAGGCGCGAAAACACATACTTCGACTGAGGAGCGCGCACCGCGCAGCAAATCCGGCGAAGAAGAGATCGACCAGCATGCCTGGCTCGACCCGAAGAACGGTGTCATCTACGTCCGGAACATCGCCGCTGCCCTGGCAAAGAGCGATCCAGCCAATGCCGCGGAATATCGCGCGCGCGCGGATGCCTACATCAAGGAATTGCAGGCTCTCGACGCCTGGGCCAAGGCCGAGATCGCCGCGTTGCCGGTCGTAAAGCGGCGTGTGCTGGCCTCGCACGATTCGTTGCAATATCTGGCGAAGGCCTACGGCATTACGCTGCTGTCAATCAATGGTTGGACCAACAACAGCGAGCCCTCTGCGGCCGAGCTGGCGCGTCTCACCCAACAGATCCGGCAGGAGGGCATACACGCGCTGTTCCTCGACAGCATCACCGATCCCCGCGCCATGCAGCAAGTGGCAAAGGAGACCGGAGCCTCGATCGGCGGTACGCTCTACGGTGACGCTCTTTCGACGCCAGGCGAGGAAGCCGACACTTATCTCAAGATGCTCCGTCATGACGTGACGGCGCTCAAAGCCGGCATGATGAAGAATTGACGGAAATGGATGTCACCCAACGGTCTCCTATCGGCGGACCACTGCTGGCCAGCGCGCGTTCCCGCCTCAAGGTGGCAGGTGCGATGGTCGTATGCCTTTGGATCGCGGTGTTATGGGCCAGTCTGTCAGAACCCACCCGCAAGACCGCGGCGCCAACGGCCTCTCAAGTGGTCAATACGTTGCGGCTGGTCGTGGCCTCCGGACAGGCCGCCCCCGGTGGCGGCAGCTTCGACCGGTTTGACGTCGGCTCGCAACCGATCGTTGCGCCGGTCAACAGTCGAGGCCAGGTTGCGTTTTACGCAAGCCTAGCGCGGGCGAAGGCGGCTGAGGGTATCTTCCTTGCGACCGTCTCGGGGATTACGAAGGCAGCGGCGGTCGGCGATGCGGTGCCGGGAGGTGGCGTCCTGTCCGAATTTGCGCGGCATCCACTTCCTGCATTGAACGATGCGGGCAAGATTGCATTTGGTGCGAGTGTTGCCGGAGCGCGTGCCACCGAGGGGATTTTTCTCGCTGCCGAAGGCCGTCTTAAAGTCATTGCGCTGAGCGGAACGGACGCGCCGGGTGTGCGAAGCGGCACCTTTGCCGAGTTCGATACGCCAGTGCTCAACAATCGCGATGAAATCGCTTTTGTGGGAACGGTCAGGCGGGGCCGGGAAACGCTGCAGGTATTGTATCTGTATAGTGGTGGCGTGTTGCGCAAGCTCGTGGCAAGCGGCGACGTAGCCCCGCGCGGCGGTACTTTTGACCGTTTCGGTCTACCGGCAATCAACAACAAAGGAGTAGTCGCCTTCCCCGCGATCGTTGAGCACGGGACGATACTGGGCGGCATTTTTGCCGTCGGCGCCAGCGAATTGCACGTTCTTGTCGGTGCGGGAGAGACCGGACCCGGAGGCCAAATGCTGGTACGTTTTTCCGAGCGGGCTGCGATCGACGATGATGACAACGTGGCCTTCGTCGCCCATCTCGGCTCGAGCGCCGCATCCGAGGCGTTGCTGGTTGCGAATGCAGGCGGTTTGACGCAATTGGCGGTCACGGGCGAAGCGGCACCCGGCGGCGGCCGCTTTTCCGCGTTCGGGCCTTGGCCAAATTTCGGCCGAACCGGCGCCATCGCCTTCGTGGCCGCGGTCGATGACGCGCCCGGTCCTCTCGGTATTTACATCGGAAGCGCCGGAGCCATTCGGCGGGCCGCAATGGTGGGAGACCGTCTGGCCAACGGCGACCTCCTTCCCGCCCTCGCGCTCAACTCCGTTACCTCGGCCGGTTCGAACGATGGCTTGACATTCGCCACCATGACCAATCCTGAAGAGGGCCGGAATGGTATCTATTATTATGGGCCGCCGGGGAGCTAAGGTCAGTTCATGTCAACAGGCGGATATTCTGCAAATACATTCTTCGCCGAAATCAGGACATGTTTGGTTGAAGTTTGTGGCGGCACCTGCTCCCCTCGCACCATCCGCAGGGCGATTGGCAGGATCTCGTAGCCGTAGCGGTCGAAGAAATAGGCCACCGACCCCAGAATGACGCTGCCGCGATTGGCGGGATCAATCTCTTTCTTCTCGCTCGCGCCGCCATGAATGCTGCGGTCGGCACCCTGGCTAACGATGACGCAGTCGCTCATACGCGCGGCCGTTTCGACTGCAGATTTGGCGGCGAGCGCCGAGGCATCGTCGAGCGTGGCCACGAGTATTTTGCGCCTCGTTTGAGTGGCGAGAAATCTAGCGAGCACGCTCCCGGCGCGAACCGAATGACCAGCACTATCCAATTGCACCGGCGAAAGATCGGGCAGTTCCTGCCGCAACCCTTCCGTCAAGCCCTGAATGCGCGCGGTGACGGCAGCGCCTGGATCGGAGACGTCGCCGAGGATCGCTGCGACCGGTGTCTGATCGGGCCAGTTCTCTTTGGCGAATTTGCCAAGGGCTTCGCCGGCGATGCGGCCTGCCGCGATATTATCGGCGGTATAAAGCGGCGCGCCCGGAATGGAATAATTCACGGCAAGCAAGGGAATGCCCGCCGTTTTCAGTTGGCGTCCGATTTCGGCATTTGCTTTCGCATCGGAATTATATTCGATCAGCAAGTCGACCTTGCTGGAGACGGCATCCCGTGCATTGCCGACCGCCTTTTCGGCGTCGCCGCCATTGTCGTAGTAGATTATGTCCAAGGGTAAGCTTCGTGAGGCGAGCTCAAAGCTGCGGCGGATATCCGCGCCGGTGAAGCCCAGACCATCGATCCGCGTGCCTGGCTCCTCGTTCAGATTGGCAAAGGCCACTCGGAAGCGCCGAGGTTCGGCTGCGGCAATCCGCTTTGCTGAAATCACAGCAAGGGTGGCCAACAAGAAATGACGGCGCTTCATCCGAAACGCCGTCATGGGACCTCGCTCAGTCGACCCTGATCCAGGCACGCTACCGGATTGCATCGATATTGACGAAGGTGCCGGTCGTGCCGACCGCCTTCGGCACGGTCATGGAAAGGAAGAAGGTCGCGCGCTTGCTGCTCGCCGCCTCAGCGGCGATCAAATCCGTGCGAACGTTCTCAATGATGTGGATGCCATTATCCGTCAGCAGGATCGCATGGACAGGGAAGGCTTCCATCGCATCCTCGCTGGGGATTACCTCAACCGCCCAGGTGTCGGTCCCGATCGACACCACCTTCTGATCGGCGAGCCATTGCGCGGCAGCTTTGCTAATACCGGGCTCCGACTTGTTGTAGTTGGCGTTCTGCGCCGGGAACTGGTTGAACAGGTCGCCCCAGCCGGTATGCACAAACACGGCATCCCCTTCGCGCAGAGTGACGTTGTACATTTTCAAACCAGCCTGAATGTCGGCATCGGTGATCACCGTGCCGCCGTCGAGACACGGCGTTCGGCAGGCGGGATTGGTTTTCAGCTTGCCGGCATCCTGGAACACCTTGACCATGTCAATGATCACGCCGCGCGTTGCAAAAGTCTTGAGGTTTTCAAGCCCCAGCTTCTTCAAGCCGTTCTGGCTGACGAACTTACCCATCGGGGTCTGATTGTAGTAGCAATCCATGATGCCGATGTGGCCCATGCCGTCGATATGCGTACCGACATGGCTTTGGCTGAGGTAGGTGTCTTCCATATAGGTCAGTTTGTTTTTTCCGTATTCGGCACCAGGAACGAGCGAAGCGGTCGTCAGCATCGTCTTGGTGAAGCGGGTACCGAACAGAGGCACGCCGTCGACCAGATTGTAGGCCATGGAAACAATAGCGCCCGTCTGTATTTCCGCAGCGGCAGCCTTGGTCACGGCTGGCGTAATGCGATTGGTCGCTCCGATCTGATCGTCTGGACCGAACGGAGACGGTTTTACCAGAGTCTTGCAATCGCTCTGAGCGTTAGCGACGCCGAAAGTGCCGAAGAACGCCAATGCCGACATTGCGATGCCGATGATCGCGCCGTACTTCATGATCGCCTCCCTAAGATCTGCAGTTCGGATGGACTGCTCTGATGTTGGGCGATCATGGCAGCCCCAGCCCGCCGTTTCAATCGGCGTATTTGTGACAGTCGGAGGTTGTAGGTACCGGTGCCAAAGAAAAACCGGATGAGCCCCGCCCCCCTTTATATGCCAATGCGACAGTATGACTGTCGTTTTATGATCCGGCCAGAGCTCAGCAGAAGGCTCCCGGAGCATATCGCCGCCCGTACCCGCTAAACCCAGCCGGATCAGTTGCGACCGGCCGATGTCCGAGTTGGGTTCCAATCGGCGACATCGGCGCTGTTATTCGATCACCTCGTCGGCGCGCGCGAGAAGTGTTGGTGGGATGGTGAGGCCCAGTCCCTTTTTAGTTTTTGTATTTATCATCAACTCATATTTGGTAGGGGCCTGCCCCTGCCCATCGTCGAGACACGCACCATTGAGCGCAACGCAAGCTCCGGGCGGCAGGAGGGGATAAATCACTGCCGCTCGTAAAGCAAACCAGGAACCTCGAGATCGCGAGATCAGCGGATCGGCAGCATCAAATGCTCGTACTGCGTGCCAGGCCACATCACATAGGGCCTCGTTGGGTCTGCCTTCGCATCGCGTGGATAACCATCCAACATCTTAGCTCCAGAGCCGACGATCATCACGTGTGCGCCGGTCTTAATCCAATTGTTGCCGGGTTCTTCCTTTGTTGCATACGGGTCGGTGTTGCTTGCACCGCCGTCGCCTCGGAGCATGTACATGAACCCTACCTTATTCGCCGGCGACTCCTTGTGATTCATCCAAGCCGTCCCCCATTCCATCGCGTTTTTATCGCCGCACATCGGATCCGGGTTGGCCGGATCGGCGTGACCCGGCATGCACGTCCACTGCCCCGTTCCTTGGCGCAATGTCCGCATCTTGCCGTCATGGTCCATAACGACGACTGTTGCGTCTTTAGCGATGGCCTCGGGCGCCGCCGAAAGCGACAGCTTAATCAGCTCTTCGTCGCTCATGTTGTGGCCGGTTCGCTCTTCAGCGAAGCCGTAGCTCGGGGTAAGTGCGAGCGTAAATAGAGTTGCATAGGCCAGCGATTTCATCGCGAAATCCTCCCGTGATTTTGGTTGATGCCAGCCGCGGAGTAAGCCGAAGGCGGGCGTCTGCGCTGAGGCGCTTGCACGTGATTATGCTACGCTCCCTTTTGGCCTCCTGAAAGCGATTCCATTGCTGCGCAGCAGTGAATTGACGCGAACGGCCAACCGCAGACGTTTCAGCTCTGCTTTCGCTGCGGTGCAGGAAACGAAGTCAGCGGCCGCCAGTGCCCAGGTCGTCCGAATACCCGGCCTTCAGACGAGACCACTGGGGGATGGGACGTCCGTCGGTACGGAATTGCTTACCTCGTCCGTTCATGGCCGCCCTCTTTAGAATGAAGGCCGGCGAGCGCTGCATCTGATGGGCGATGACCTCAAGCCTATTCGTTTTCGCCAGCCCCATGGGATTACGGTCGGACTTCATCGACCACATGCGACGTTTCGGTTTGCCCATTCTCAGCCCCCCGCGACATTGAAACTTGCCGCCGGGCAAGAGACAAGCTTGCGTCCATAACAAATGCAGGACCCGTCCCATGCCAGCCGCTACTTCGGCACCCGCGATGAGAAAAGCCCAATGGCGGGGCTGTGGTGCGGGTTGCGCGGGGCTATTTTAGATCAGGCGTCTCAGATGCGAAGGAGCCTAGACCATGTTGATGCGAGTATCCCGAGCCGCGATTTGCGCATTAGTGATATTTCCCATCGTCTTACCCGCTTATGCCCTGACCAGTCCGGAGATTGTAGCCAAGCTCGAGGCAGCTGGGTATTCGCAGATCCGCGAAATGAAATCCGGAAAGATCATGACCTACAAGGCGGTCAGAGCCGGGAAGGAAGTTTCCCTGGTGATTGATAGCTACGGCAAGGTCAAAGAGCTGCCGTAAAAGCAATCTGGGCGTCGATTCATTTTCCCTTCGCCTTCTCGCCATCGCCGTCGGCTATATCGCCTATGCGGATAACAGCAACTATCTTGACCGCGAAGGAGCGACTGGAATGGCGGTTTTGTTCTTCTACGCGCCCCTTGGTGGGATCATAGTGGGCATCATTTCCGCAGTCGCAGTGTTCAGGAAGTGCAGGGCATCTGACCAGCGTTGCTCAAGGTTGCGTCAGCGGTGGCCCGCCAGGCGGCATTCGAGGTTGTGTTTGACAACCTCTCGGGCTGAGGCTCAAACCTCGAAGTAACCCGGCTGGCCGATGTCGGCGATCAAGTTAATCCCAGTGGGCGTCCAGCCCAACCGCTGCTGCGTCAAAGCGCTGGAGGCCGGCATGTCCAAACCGGCGAACACCGCCAAAGGCCCGTAATAATCGCCCGCCTCTTCTTTCTTGATCGAAACTACCGGCACATTCAGCGCGCGACCGATCACTTCGATGACCTGGCGCATGGGTACGCCTTCCTCGCCAACGGCGTGGTAGATCCCGTCTACTGCGCCCTTCTCCAACGCAAGCCGGTATAGGCGGGCGACATCCAGCCCGTGCGCCGCAGCCCAGCGTTCGGCGCCATCGCTGACATAGGCGGCGGCGCCTTTTTGACGCGCGAGCTCGACCAGATAAGTGATCAACGCAGCTTTTCCGTCGGCGCCATGGACTTGCGGCAGGCGTATCGCCATCGCGCGCACGCCACGCGACGCATAGGCCAAACCGGCCTGCTCGGACACGCGCGGAACATGCGGGCTGGAATCGCGCCGCATATCCTCGGTGATCACCACACCTGGCGCGATGAGGCCCGTTCCCGAGGTGACGATGAAAGGCTTGTTCGTGCCTGCCAGCACATCGCCCATTGCTTCGATGGCGGTCTTGTCGATCGCGCCATTCTCCGCGAATTTCGAGAAATCATGGATGAAGGCCTGATGGATCACGCCGTCTGAATCCCTTGCGCCGCTCTTCAGGCTTTCGAGGTCCTGCAGCGAGCCGCGATGAACTTCCGCGCCTAGTTTCTCGAGCTTCCCGACGTTCTCTTCAGATCGGGCGAGGCCGACGACCTGATGCCCGTTTGCGATTAGTTCTTTTGTAGTTTCGGCGCCGATAAATCCGGCAGCGCCGGTGACGAATACGCGCATGAGAAAGACTCCCTGTTCAGAACGCCGGGATATTGGTACCTTGCTCATTCGGGTAAAGTAGTGAGATTATACGGGTATAATCGCTAATAGGATGACGGACGCGAACTCGCTTGGGACTTATCTTAAGGATCGCCGCGCTAAGCTCGATCCTACGGCATTCGGCTTTCTGCTGAAGCGGCGGCGAACGCCGGGACTTCGCCGCGAAGAAGTGACGCAGCGCGCGAATGTGAGCGCCACCTGGTACACCTGGCTGGAGCAGGGGCGCGGCGGTGCGCCCTCCGCTGATGTGCTGGATCGCATCGCCCGCGCCATGATGCTGACCGACGTGGAGCGCGAACATCTGTTTCTGCTCGGTCTGGGCGGCCACCCGAAGTCCGCTATCACGCGCCCGAAGGTATCTCACCCCGGCTGCAACGCGTGCTCGACACGCTGGAATTCAGCCCCGCTTTTATTCGCACGGCGACATGGAATGTGATCGCGTGGAACAGGGCCGCCGCGGCGGTCCTCACCGACTACAGCACACTGCCGGATGGGCAGCGCAATGTTCTGCGCATGATGTTCCGCGACAGCCGCGTACGCGCAGCGCAGCCCAACTGGCAAAGTGTTGCGCGCTATGTGGTGGCGTCGTTCCGCGCGGACGTGGCGCGCGCCGGTGCGGCGCGCAATGTGCAATCGCTGGTCGATGAGCTATGCGCGACAAGCCCCGAATTCGCGGCGATGTGGCGTGACAACGATGTGCAAGGGCATGGCGATGGCGTGAAAGTCCTGCATCATCCCATCGCCGGACCGCTCTCGATGGAGTTTTCGGCTTTCGCCGTCGATGGCCGGCCCGACCTCAACATGGTGATCTACAATCCTGCAACACCCGCGGATGCGGACAAAATCCGCGCGCTGCTGAAGTCTCTACCGAAGTAGGCGCGACCCGCTCCGATGCGCTCAATCGCAGCCGACGGTCAAAAAAATTGACGTGGCCCGCCACTGCCAAGCCAGCAGCAAGCCGCCCAGTACGGGACTTATCAGCGAACCAAACCTGCCGACCACAAGCGCCCAGCCGACGCCGGTCCCGCGCATGAACGTCGGATAAAGCTCGCCGGCCAGCGCGCTTAATCAGATCGGATTTTCTCGCGGATTCCCTGAAATGGAAAGCAGCGTCGTTTCCAATGCGGTTTAGTTGCCGCGACGCTCTTGAGAATGCTGGACAGCCGTCAAGCGCGCCGGGCGTGTTTGAATTTCACCCCAGGCAAGCACGCCCGCAAACACCAGAAACATTGATATCACCGCTGCGCTCACCAGCATTGCATCGATAGGCATCACGAATCCTCCTGTGAATTGGAGGCCATTATCTCTGGCAACGGATGACGGTCCTTGATACGGATCAAATCTCGAAAACGGACTTGAGGCTTGCGCGCACCGTCTAGGCTGCGGTCAGCGACTGGAGGCGTTCCAAGTCCGGCACGCAGACGCCTGCCGGCACGATTTCGATCAATCCGTCGCGTTCAAGCTTGGTGAAAGTACGGCCGACCGTTTTGATGGTAAGGCCCAGGAAATCCGCGATAGCCTGGCGCCCCATTGGCAAGGGCACCGTGTTTGTCGCATCCCCAAGCCCAGCCAGTCGATCGCGCCACCCGATCAGGAAACTCGCGAGCGCGGCGACCCAGATGATCGAATTCCCGTGATTCGGCCCGATCGAGTGCCGCGCAAGCGCCGAGCGGGCGCACAGCGCAATCGGCGCAGAGTTGCTCATTTGCCTCGCTTGCAGCAGGGAATTATTCATGCCGCGCTCCAGGATGATGCAGACGATCCACGCTGTGCGCCTAGCCGACAGGTCAGACGCGTCTTAGCGGACCGTCGGCTTTCCTTTTGATTCAGATCAACGACGACCGATCTTGTCGAGCCCACCATCAAAACCTTGATTTCGCGGGTGCTGGCCCGAATTTCAGGAGATCCATCCGCAATGCTGCCACCAGTTCTGTACCCAACGCTGGTTACGCTGATGCTGACGACGCAGGCGCTGGCGATGTCCCCTGCTGAGCAGCGCGGCAAGACCTTTGCACTAAACAATTGCGCGCGGTGCCACTCCATTGATCGGGCAACCCCAAGCCCACTCAAGATCGCGCCGCCGTTCCGAACCCTGCATCTGCGTTATCCTGTCGAAACCCTTGGCGAGGCTTTGGCCGAAGGGATCGTAACCGGCCATCCGACCATGCCGGCGTTTCAGCTCGACCCTGACCAAATCAACGACCTGCTGTCGTACCTGAAGACCCTCGAATAAGTTCACCTTTGCCTCTACGGCTCCGCCCGCACCGCCCAGTCGATTATATTCCTGGCAATTCGTCCGAATGCAGCGTCGAAGGCTGTGACGGCGTCCTGTGGCTCGATCTTTTCAAATTTCTCGCTCTCTTCGAACAAGCGCGACGCAACGACTTTTCCGTCCTTGTCGACAATACGTGCCGACAATCCGATCTGAGCTTGCGGCCCTGATTCCAAGGCAACCCGGAAACGCCTGACATCGATCAAAAGCTGAAAGTCCGCCTGTCCGGCATCCGCTGAGCGCAACGGCGCGTGCGCGATATCGTAGTTCTCAAAGCTCTCGATCAGCCTGGCCTGGAGCAGCTTAGGAATCGTGTCGGCCCAAAGAAATTCAGCAAATCCCGGAACCTCGCTCGCTGGCGAGAATAGCATCCGCTGCGTCTCGAGCATCGCAACCGCCGTCGGCTCGGGAATAACGAACTGGCCCTTGATCGTCTTTTCCGCCGGTCCCTCATTTTGCAGAGCCTGCAAATCGTAGGTAATTTTCGGCACCGGCGTGCCTCCACCAGTCATCTTTTCGAGTCCGGTGACAATGCTGTCTAGTTTTCCAGTGTTGCGTGCCAGCCCTTCGGAGAAAACCTGCAAATTGGCGATGGTGTTCTTCAGCGGCTCCGCATTGTCGGCCAACACGGAGTCGACCCGCCGCAACGCACTGCGGGCAGCCTGCGTCATGCCCTCGCCGGCCCCGGGATCAGCAATCAGCGTGGACACCTCGCCGGAATTCGAAAGCAGCATGCCACCTTCCAGCGCGATCACCGGAACCCCGGTCAAGCCCTGGAATTCCAGCCCGACCTGGGTGTCGGATCGAACCGGGGTCGTTGAGGCCACCGAGATCGTCGCATTGACGCGGCGCGGGCTGTCCGGCGCAAGGCCGAGGTCAGTCACCTCACCGACGCGGATGCCGTTGAACAGCACGGCGGCGCCGACCAAGAGCCCCGGCACAGAACTATCGAACTGGACGTAATAGGTCGCGCGGGGTCCGAGCCCGCCGGTATTGTGAAGCCAGTACACGAAGCCGAATGCAGCGGCGATGGCCGCCAGCACGAAAGCGCCGACAACGACGAAGGGAGCGCGGGTTTCCATCTCTTAACTCGCCTTTGGTTGCAACATCAGGGAGCGCTTGCCGTGAAAATAGGCCCTCACCCAGGGATGCTCGGATTGAAGGAGCTCGCGCATCGGTCCGATGGCGACGATCTTGCCGTCCGCCAACGCCGCGACGCGATCGCAGACGGTATTCAGGCTGGCGAGGTCATGGGTGACCATGAACACCGTCAGCCCCAGCGTTTTCTGCAACGTCTTGATCAGGACGTCGAAATCGCCCGCCGCGATCGGGTCCAGCCCCGAGGTCGGCTCGTCGAGAAACACGATCGCGGGATCGAGCGCGAGCGCGCGGGCCAACGCCACGCGCTTGGTCATGCCGCCAGACAATTCGGAGGGAAACTTGTCGCCATCTTCGGGCTTCAGCCCGACCATTTCGAGCTTGGCAGTGGCGATCTCGTCCATCAGCGCGTCCGACAGCACCAGATTTTCGCGCAAGGGAAACTGGATGTTTTGCCGCACGGTAAGCGATGAAAACAGCGCCCCCTGCTGGAACAGAATGCCCCATCGTCCCGCGGCGCTCTGGGTGACCCGATCGTAGCTGCCGCCGATCGCCGCCCCCATCACCTCGATCTCCCCGCTTTGCCGCGGAATGAGACCGATGATGGTCCGCATCAAGACCGACTTGCCGCCGCCGGAAGCGCCCACCAGGCCGAGGATTTCGCCTCTGCGCACGTCCAGCGACAGCTGGTCGATCACGACATGCCGGCCGAAACCGACCACAAGCCCTTTGACGCGAATCGCAAATTCCGGGGTCTCTTCCAGCATGTTCACATTCCGACCGAAGCGAAGAAGATCGCAAACAGCCCGTCGAGAACGATCACCAGAAAGATCGACTTCACCACGGAGGTCGTGGTCTGCTTGCCGAGCGACTCGGCGCTTCCCTTCACCCGCAGACCTTCGCTGCATGCGACCATGCCTATCACCAGCGCCATGAATGGCGCCTTGATCATGCCGACCTCGAAGCTGGTGACGGATACAGCGTCATGCAGGCGCGCGATGAAGATCGCCGGTCCCATGCCACCGTAGAACCAAGCCACCAGACCGCCGCCGTAAAGCGCAGCCATCGATCCTATGAAGGTCAGGATCGGCAGCGCGCAAACCAGTGCGACGATGCGGGGCAGGATCAGCACTTCGACCGGATCGAGGCCCATGGTTGACAGCGCGTCGATTTCCTCGCGCATTTTCATCGAGCCAAGCTCGGCGGTATAGGCGCTGCCGGAGCGGCCGGCGACCATGATGGCGACGATCAATACGCCCAGTTCGCGCAACACCAGGATCCCGACCATGTCGACGACATAGGAATCGGCGCCGAATTTGCGGAAATGGAAGATGCCCTGTTGTGCGATGATCGCGCCAATCAGGAAAGTGATCAGCACGATAATCGGGATCGCCTGCCAGCCGACCTTGTAGAGCTGATAGAATAGAGACGTCAGCCGCAGCGATTTCGGCCTGCGCAATACCCCGACAATCGCCAAAAAAAGCGAACCCAACATCCGGAGGAAAGCCGTCAAGTCTTCCGTCGCACCGACGGCGGAGCGACCGACATCGCTCATCGTGGCCAGAACAGGATTTGGCGCCGGCGCCGGCGCGGGATTATGACGATTGACCTGGCGGACCTCCTCGATCAGCCCGGCATAGTTGTCGGCGACGCCGACCACATCGGCGCGACGACCAGCGGATGTCGCGCGCCGCGACATCTTTTCGAGTAGCCAGGCTCCGAGCGTGTCGAGCTCGCGTACCCCGGCCATGTCCAGCCTCACGGTCTTCGACCGATCAATCTGTGCCGTTACGCCGCCGGAAAGGGCCTCCAGCGTCGCGACGTTTGGCGCCGTCCAGGACCCGCCGGGACGCAACTCAAGGATATCGCCTGATGCCGTGGCCGTTAGCTGAGGGGCGCTCGCCAAGATTTGTATTCCTCATCAAATGGAATACGTCCCTTCTAAACCCGGGCACCGCCTTCAAATTGACCTGCCTCAAGAAGGGTCGCGATCGAGGCTGGCGGTTGACGCAAATCAATTGCTCCTCCGTGGCCCGACGTAGAGTTCCGATCGGATCATGACGCAGAGGCGGGCCCGATGTTCGACTCGAGCGTGCCGATCGCCGACGGCGAGCAATCAGGTTGGCTAGTTCAAATCGCCTTCGTCTTGACGTCGGTACAAAATATCGGCCTATTCGGAATGGGCGTTGCAATGCTGCTGGGGCTGCTGAAACAATTTAGAAGCCTAGTCATTCGATAGACGCCAGGCAAGATCAACGGCAGATCGATTCCTACTGACCTCAAATACGTCCCAATTCCAGCGTCACATCGCAAAGGGTAGGTTCGGCCGTATCGGACTTTACCGCGAAACCGAGCTCCCGGCACATCTTCAACATCGCCGTATTTTCCTGAAGCACCTCACCCGATATTTGTTTCAGTCCTTCCGACTTCGCGTATTCGATGATCAGCTGCATCAATGTCCAGCCCAGTCCCCTGCCCTTGAGGTCGGATCTGAGCAGGATCGCGTATTCGCCGTTCTCGTAGATTGAATCCGAGTGAAGCCGCACCACGCCGACCAATTCGTTGGTGGCTTCGTCGAATGCGACAAAGGCCATCGCGCGGGCGTAGTCGAGCTGCGTCAACCGAGCGATGAACTCGTGGGTAAACTCCTTCATTGGCGCGAAAAACCGGAGCCGCAGATCCTGGCTGGTGACGTGCCGCAGTAATTCATGGATCAGCGGTTCGTCCTCCGGGCGAATCGGTCGTACGAAGAGCCTCCAGCCATCCTTGACTTGGAGATGCCGCTGCCATTGCGATGGATACGGCCGCACGGCGAAGTTGGCAGGACCGGACCCTGCGAACTTCCGCGCCGCGTGCCCGACGGCGACGCGCGCATCGACTGCCAGTACGCCGGTTTGATTTGCCAGTAACGGATTGATGTCCAGCTCGCGTATCTGCGGAATGTCCGCCGCCATCTGCGCCAGCTTGACCAGAACCATCGCGACCGCGTCCTGCTTCACCGCGGGCACGTCGCGGTAGGCGCGCAGCAGCCGTGAGACGCGCGTGCGTTCGATCAGGTCACGCGCTAGTTGCAGATCGAGCGGCGGAAGCGCCAGCGCCTTGTCATTGATGATCTCCACCGCCGTGCCGCCGTGGCCGAATACGACCACCGTACCAAAGATCGGATCGTCGGCGAGGCCAAGAATGAGCTCACGCGCCTTCGGCTGAACCACCATCGCCTGCACGATAACGCCGGCGATCCGCGCCTCCGGGCGAAGCGCCTTCGCCCGCTCAAGGATAGCGGTGGTTGCCGCACGTACAGCGTCGCCACTGGTCAGATTGAGAACGACACCCCCGACATCGGATTTGTGAACAATGTCTCGTGACATGATCTTTAGCACGACGGTTGCGCCCTGAGCGAACAGCGCGGAGGCCTGAGCGACAGCCTGCTCGGCATCGGCAACTGCAAACGTCGGCACCATCGGGATTTGATAGGCCTCGAACAGCCGTGCGATCTCAATTGGGTCAAGCCACTGGCGGCCCTCGGCGAGCGCCGTCGCTACGATTTGCCGGGCAGTAGCGGAATCAGGCACAAACTCGCCGGGCATGGAGGGCGGGACCTGCGCCAATGTCGCCACTACCTCTCGATGCTGCACCAGATGAATGAAGCCACGTACCGCATCGTCTTCGGTGGGGTAATTGGGAATCCGGGCGCCGACCCAAACCGCGAGCACCGGTTTAGCCGAACCAAGGCACCGCTGGCGGTACTTGCTGACGACGTCCGTCACTGTAGCTGCGATCTCGTCAGCCGCAGCGATCGCGGTCTGAACGTTCATGACCAGGACCGCATCATTGCCGGCGTCAGCCAGCAACACCTCGAGCGCTGCTGCATATCGCGCGGCGTCGGCGTCGCCAACGATATCCACAGGGTTCGATCCGGACCATGTTGGTGGCAGGACCGCGTCGAGTTTCTCGCGGACAGCAGGTCCGATTGCGGCAGGGATACCGCCGAGTTCGACCAGCCGATCGATGGCAAGGACCCCAATGCCACCACCGTTGGTCAGGATGGCCAGCCGTTTTCCCGAAGGCGCTTCGACACGCCCCAGCGTCTCGGCGCAGTCGAACAACTCCCGAAGATCTGATACCCGCAGGATCCCGGCGCGACGGAACGCGGCATCATAGACCGCGTCCGAACCGGCCAACGCGCCGGTGTGGGTCGCAGCAGCCTTTGCCCCCTGCGCCATGCGTCCGGATTTGACGACCACGACCGGCTTGATCCTCGCTGCGGCACGCGCGGCGGACATGAACTTGCGGGCGTCCTTGATCGCTTCGATATAGAGCAGGATCGCGTGCGTCTTGCCGTCCAGCGCGAAGTAATCGAGCAGATCGGCGATATCGACATCGAGTTGGTCGCCAACGGAAACGATCCCCGAAAAACCTACCCCGCACTGCGCCGCCCAATCCACCATGCCGGCCGCAATGGCGCCGGACTGGGAAATCAACGCCAGGTTTCCCGAAGCCGGCATATGCGCGGAGAAGCTTGCATTGAGTGCGACGCCGGGCATCATGATGCCAAGACAATTCGGTCCAATCAGCCTCATTCCATATTTTTGCGCGGCGCGCCCGGCGGCCTCGGCCAGCGACCCCGCACCATGACCAAGACCGGAGGGGATGACGAGAGCGCCCGCCGCGCCCAGTTTGCCGGCCTCCTCGATGAGACCTGCGACTGCTGTGGCCGGCGCGGTAATTACCACGAGTTCGGGCACAAATGGCAATTTGCCGAGGCTAGGGACGGTGGCAACGCCGTCGATCTCGGCGTAATGCGAATTCACCAAGCCAAACTCGCCTTTGAACTTCGCCCCGTGAATATTCCCGAGAATGGCCCGCCCGACTGAACCTCGGCGCGGACTCGCCCCGACCAGCGCGACCGAACGTGGCGAGAGCAGATTTTTTAGGCGATAGGTAGACATCAGGTTCAATTGCTCGGCTGGCGTCGGCCTCGAAACGTGATTTTTTTGAGCCGGCGTCGTCTACGTCCGGGGCGCTAATGCGACATAAGAACCCAGCACGGTGGCCGCGCGATAACGGTCTTGGTCGCGCCACCCCACACGTTTCGCTCAGCCGGGAGTTCGACCTCCCTTGAGGATGACGGTTGGTGCTCGGTCGCATCCGTCGTTGATCTTACTCAAGACCACGAGAGCTTCTTCCAATTCATATATGACCTAACCATCGTGCATTTGACTGAGATCAAGAGCTCGTCGGTTTCCGGCGTTATGCGTTATTCTATCCGGCATACGAGTTCCTTCGGAGAGAAGCAGATGCGTGCAATGGTATTGTCTGCTCCGGGCGCCCCTCTTCAGATGCGAGAGCGCGCCGACCCCACGCCCGGCGCTGGACAAATTCGCGTTAAGGTGAGTGCATGCGGGGTTTGCCGAACCGACCTTCACGTCGTCGATACAGAACTCCCTGGCATCAAATATCCCATCGTTCCAGGCCACGAAATCGTTGGACGCGTCGACCTCGTCGCCAACAATGTCACGACGCACCGTGTCGGCGACCGGGTCGGAATCCCCTGGTTCGGATACACCTGCGGCGTCTGTCGGTTTTGTGAGGAAGGCATGGAAAATCTCTGCGATCGTCCTCTCTTCACCGGGTACACGCGGGACGGCGGCTTCGCTACGCACACCATTGCCGACGCGCGCTATGCTTTCCCGCTCGGAGAAGACGGTGACGATGTTTCGATCGCGCCGCTGTTGTGCGCCGGCCTGATCGGTTGGCGATCGCTGGTGATGGCGGGTAACGCCAAACGGCTGGGCATCTATGGTTTCGGCGCCGCAGGCCACATCGTCGCCCAGATCGCGCGGTGGCAGGGCCGGTCTGTCTATGCTTTCACGCGACGTGATGACACTGCGGCGCAGGACTTTGCCCGTCAGCTCGGCGCGGTGTGGGCCGGCGCGTCGGACCAAGGGCCAGACACTCCGCTCGACGCCGCCATCATCTATGCGCCCGCCGGAGAATTGGTGCCGGCGGCGCTGCGTGCGGTGCGCAAGGGCGGCAAGGTAGTATGCGCGGGAATCCACATGAGTGATATTCCGAGCTTTCCTTACAATCTTCTTTGGGAGGAAAGGCAACTGTTGTCGGTCGCCAACCTCACACGGCAGGACGGACTGGATTTCCTGAAAATCGTCCCACTGGCCGGGATCCGGACCCGGACGACGGCATTCCCGCTCAGTGAGGCCAATGAGGTCCTGCAAAAGCTGCGTACGGGACAAATCCTGGGTGCCGCCGTGCTCAAACCCTAGGTCCACAGCATGACAGATTCGAGATCAGCTGATGCCGGCGTGCAGGAGAAGGTCTTCGCGTTTCTGATGGATCCGACCACGCATCCCGGTGTGTGCTGCATCGATACCCACGCAGCGTCAGTCTTCCTCCAAGGCACCCGCGCGCTGAAGGTCAAGCGCGCCGTCCGCTATCCATACCTCGATTACTCGACGTTATTGAAGCGGAAAGCCGCCTGCGATGAGGAGATGAAAATCAACAGCCGATTTGCACCGCAAATCTACCGTCGCGTCGTCCCGATTACGCAAGGAGATGATGGATCGCTAAGCATCGACGGAGACGGCGTACCGGTCGAATTTGCAATCGAAATGACGCGCTTCGACGAACGTCAGACCATCGACCATCTGGCAGAAGCCGGCGAGCCAGATCGCGACCTCGTTGACTCCATTGCCGACGCGATCGCGGCCTCCCACGCCGCCGCACCGCCGGCGCCGGTTGAACCCTGGATCAAATCCATTCCGGCGTTCATCAAGCGCAATACGACGGCATTCCGAACCGCAGCTTGCTTTCCTGCCAGCGATGTCGCCGACCTCGACGACGCGTCTCAGTCTGCGTTTTCCAGGGTCGGCAAGTTGCTGGAGCAGCGCGGGAGGCAGGGATACGTGCGGCGTTGCCACGGCGACCTGCATCTGGCGAACATTGTGCTGATCGATAGCAACCCTGTTTTGTTTGACGCGATCGAGTTCGATGCGGCCATTGCCTCGGTCGATGTGCTCTACGATCTCGCATTCGCCATGATGGATTTCATCCAATACGGCCGGCATGCCGCCGCAAACGCCCTCCTCAACAGGTATCTGAAGAACTCATCCATCGAACATCTCGATGCGCTCGCGGCGCTTCCATTGTTTATGTCGCTCCGCGCAGCCATTCGCGCCAACGTACTGCTCGCCCGCCTCAACCAGGCGTCCCGCCACGATGCGGATGTCATGCGGTCCGCGCGCGAATATTTTGAACTTGCCCGCCGGCTGATCCACCCCGCGACACCGACGCTGGTCGCGATCGGCGGCCTATCGGGAACTGGAAAGTCGGTTTTGGCCCGCGACCTTGCGCCCGATGTCATGCCGTTGCCAGGAGCCATCGTTTTGCGCACCGACGTACTGCGAAAGCAGCACTTCGGGGTCAATGAAACGGCCCCCCTACCCAAGGAGGCATACCAGCCGGAGATAACGCAGAAGATCTACGACCTCCTCGTGCAACACGCGTCGCGAATTCTTTTACAAGGCCATTCCGTCGTGGTCGACGCGGTATTTGCGCAGAACTCAGAGCGAGCCGCGATCCGCGATGCCGCGCGCCGGCTGAATATCAGGTTTGTCGGCATGTTTCTTCAGACCGATCTTGCGACCCGGCTGAACCGCGTCGGGCACCGCGCGGGCGATGCGTCCGACGCGACGCCCGGGATCGCCGGGCTTCAGGAACAATATGATATTGGCGCGGTCGATTGGCACATCATTGATGCCTCCGGAGCGCCCGAACTCACCCTGCGTCGCAGCCAGATCCAGATCACTCACAACGAAGCGGCCTCGACGTGACGCAGATGAGCATGGAACCGCGGTGATTATTACTGGCGGACGTAGTCGCCGGACGCATCTGGTAAAATCTCACCGCCCACGCGCCCGGCGCCCATCCGAGGCTGCTCACCCGCTCCCCGGGCTGCGCGGTCAGCATCGTTGTCACCTCTGGTTCATGATCGATATTCAATTGCGGAAACGGGCCCGACCGATCAATCCTGCGACTGGATATTGAGGAGGTTAGAGGTCGTTTCGATCATGCGTTCGCCATGCTTGAACAACCGCTCGCTGTCACGACGAACAAAGTCGATCTGGTGCTGGCCGCATTCCTCGCACATCGTTTTCAGGTCCTTGACCGAATGCGAGCTGGCCATTTTCGAGGCAAATTCGCTAAACAGGTGCGTCTCGGTTCGGATGCGATCGATGATTTCGTTGCCGGCGAAGATCATTTCTTCAAGCATCGCCTTTTGCGCGCGGAACGTGAAATCCAGGGCGTTCCTGTTCGCCTTGGTCGCTCGTGCCACAGCGTGAGCCGCCGAGTCCTCGATAATCGCAGCACATGGTTCGTAAAATTCGAGCATGGCCACCTCCAGCTTTTACGTTATTTAAAATGATACGATCCTGGCCCGAAGCTCACATTGAGCTGCATCAAGCAGAACGACTTCGGCAGTTGCCCCTTCGACAGTTGCCCCTTCGACAGTTGATTTGGGTCAAATCGCGACGTGGCGGTCGGGATAGCCTGTCTCACATTGATATTGATTCAAGCCCGTAGAGGCCGCCATGCGCGCCCATCAGATCATGACCAGACCCATAATCACCGTCGCACCGGAGACACCGATCGTTGAAGCCGCGAACACCATGCTGCAGCGGCATATCAGTGGACTTCCGGTCGTCGACAAGGCCGGCCAGCTCGTCGGCATCATTTCGGAGGGCGACTTCATTCGCCGCAGTGAAATTGGCACACAGCGCAGGCGCGGCCGATTTCTGAAATTCATTCTTGGCTCGGGCAGGGAGGCAACCGATTTCGTGCACGAGCACGGCCGCAAGGTCGCCGAGATCATGACGCCGGATCCGCTGACCATCAGTGAGGATACGGATCTCGCAAAGATCGTGGAATTAATGGAAAAGAACGGTGTGAAGCGACTGCCGGTGATGCGCGGCGACAAGCTGGTCGGCATCGTATCGCGCTCCAATCTCCTTCAGGCCGTCGCCAGCCTGGCACGCGAAATTCCCGACCCGACCGCTGACGATGACCATATTCGCAACCGCATTATCGATGCGCTCGAGAAGAATACCTGGTGCCCCTTCGGCCTCAGCGTCACGGTGCGCGACGGTATCGTCCACTTGAGCGGCGTCATAACCGACGCGCGTTCGCGGCAGGCAGCCGTTGTGGCCGCCGAGAATGTTACCGGAGTAAAGACGGTTCACGATCATCTGTGCTGGGTCGACACGATGTCCGGGATGTATCTAAACTCGCCGGAAGACGAAAATCTGGCAAAGGCAAGCTAAGCCAGGCAACGCCGCCTGTCGCCAGCAGACCCGCAGCCCGCCCCCGATCGATGGTGAGCGTAGCCAAATACGCCATATTCGGTCCCGGTGTAAGCTCGAGAAGAAGGACTGCAAGGACAAATTCAGGCAAATTGTACAGCTCCCTTTCGACGCGACGAACCGTCGGCAGTCTGCTTCAGAGAACACGTTTTAGGTTATATTTTTATCGCCGGCGCAGCGCTGCAGTGTCCGCATGACGTCTTCGCGCGCGATCATGCCCACCAGCTGTTGATCGCTTTCGATGACCGGCATGCTTCGGATTCGATGCTCGACCATGAGCTGAAGCACCCGGGTCAACCGGGTCTCCCCTCGGACATAGATGAAATCCGGCGTCATGATATCGGCAACGGTTCGTTTCATCAGGTCCTCATAACGCGGCGTCATGTGGGCCGGAGTGAACACGAAGGAGGCCAAAAAATCGAACTTCGAGACCAGTCCGACGATCTGCGAGTCTTCCTCGACCGGATACGCGTTGAAGTCGTCCCGTTCGAATAAATCCTCAAGTTCCCGCAGCGTGAGGCTGCGCGACACCGTCTTGACATCTGGCGTCATTGAGTCGGCGGCCGTCTGTTCCAGGAATTTGTACAAGGCGCGATCCGTTCGATTTGACTGGGTTGGCAATACAACAATGACAACACTACGTTCCCGCAACGATGGTATTGACCAAAGTCAACGCGCCGGTCTTAACGCGACAGCAGCGAACAGCGGCTTGCGTGGGTAAGTAG
>Ga0210400_10001221_pt1 | contig 25868 bp, 17 predicted proteins | sample IncBWH26MmetaG_FD_155456 | JGI IMG/M metagenome (GOLD analysis project Ga0210400, IMG submission 155456) | Forest soil microbial communities from Barre Woods Harvard Forest LTER site, Petersham, Massachusetts, United States - Inc-BW-H-26-M | ecosystem: Environmental > Terrestrial > Soil >...
TCCAAGCCGCCACCCTTGCAGGACCTGTTTTTCCGAAAACTTATTACGGAAAAACTTCCCGTCACCGTATTCCTTGTAAATGGCCTGAAGCTACAGGGCGCGATCACCGAGATCGATAGCTTTTCGATGCTTATTGTCTCGGGGTTCCGCACAACTGCTGATCTACAAGCATGTCGTGGCGACCATCCTTCCCGATGCGCCCATTAACTTGAGGGACAAAGGAGAAGCGCAATGAAACCGGCCGCCTTGCCGATGGAACCGCCCGTACCGGGAAGCGGTATCATGAGGGAGAAAACGTTTTAGGGGAGGCCTGTTTCATGAACGTAAATGGCAGTCTCGTCCATCAGCGGCAGTTTCCGAACTTTCCGCAAGACTTTAGCGCCCCTGTATTCGATCTGACGCCACAAGCGGCCCCTGTGCTCTCGTGGGAAGTGGTGCCGCAATGGGCGCTCGTACCGCAGAGATACCAGCCGCCGGTGCAATTCGTTCCGCAGCAAGACGGGATGTCGTTCGGGACATTCCTCGCGGGCCTCGTGACGGTCGTAGGCGGAGCAATCATGCTCAGTCCCGGCGCGAGCAAGGAATGGAAAGCGCTCGCCCAGATCGGGGTCGGCGTATCCTTGCCGCACCTCCTGAACCAGGCATTCAACTTGCAGGCCTGGCCGGGCCAGCAGTTAAATTAAAAATAGCGCCAGGGCGGAACGGCCTCCGATTGACGACGTCGAGAACTTCGGCGGCACCAGCAGGGCTGGGAGGCAACAGACTGTCCTTTAGGAAAACTCGGGCCACTGAAGCATTGCCGCCCTGGCCACGGCAAGCAGTTCCTTTTGCGTTGCCCCGTCCCTGGCCTGAATCGTCATGCCCTGCATGACCGTCATATAATACTTGCCCAGTGCGGCAGCATTCGTGCGGGGAGGAAGTTCTCCGTCCCTGACACCACGCTTAATCTTGGCAGTGATGCGCGCCTCAGCCTCAAGGCGGCAACCCCTAAGGGCGGCCTGCAAGTGGGCGGATTGAGGCGAGCCGTTTATGGCGGAAGCAACCACCATGCATCCAGGCGGATGGTCCTTGGTATTCGTCAACTCGATCGCGGAGGCTTCGAGAAGCCGCTTGATGGCGCCCCGTGCGGTCGCCTCCCCGGCGAGAATGCTGCCTGAATCCCCGAGGCCGGACTTGTAACGCTCCACAGCCTCCAGATACAGGCGCTCCTTGTCGCCAAACGCGGCGTAGAGGCTGGGCGCAGTAATTTCCATAGCGGAGGTCAGGTCGCTGATTGACGTCGACTCATACCCCTGTCGCCAGAATAATTCCATGGCACGATGAAGCGCCGCGTCCCGGTCGAATGCCCGAGGACGTCCACGTGCCTTTCTGGGTCTTTTTGAGGGTCCTGCCACTGTACTTGAAATACTAAACGCCTTGACTCTTTCCCGCAACAACTATTGTATAATGATCGCTACATAAATCGAGGCTACCCATGAGCGACATCACGCGCACAGCCACAACCGGTCTCAAGGAGCAAAATTATGAACGCAAATAAACTAGAGGGAAAAGTAGCCGTTATCACGGGCGCTACCAGCGGCCTCGGCCTCGCCGCGGCGAAACGGTTTGTCGCGGAAGGCGCCTATGTTTTCATTACGGGCCGCCGCCAGAATGAACTGGAAGAGGCCGTCAGGAAAGTCGGAAGTAATGTCACCGGCATTCAGGGCGACATCGCCGATCTGGCCGATCTCGATCGTTTGTATGGGCAGGTGAAAAAAGAGAAAGGACACATTGACATCCTGGCCGCCAACGCCGGGGGCGGCAGCTTTGCTCCGCTCGGCGCAATAACGGAAGAGCATTTTGACAAGACATTCGACGGCAACGTCCGGGGCACGCTTTTCACAGTGCAGAAGGCCCTGCCTCTGATGAAAGACGGCGGCTCTATCATCCTGACGGCTTCGTCCGCGGCCTCGAAAGGCACGGAAGCCTTCAGCGTTTACGCCGCCAGCAAAGCCGCCATCCGGTCTTTCGCTCGCGGCTGGACGATCGACCTCAAAGCGCGGAAAATCCGTGTTAACGCCATCAGCCCAGGCGTCGTGCCAACAGAAGGTTATAACACCAGCCTCGGCATGAGCGCCGAGCAAGTGGTTCAGTTCTCGCAGCAGATGTCCGCCAGCATCCCTCTGGGTCGTGTCGGAACGCCGGATGAAGTCGCCAACGCAATGGTTTTTCTGGCATCGGATGATTCAAGCTACATCACGGGAATCGAGCTTGCTGTCGACGGCGGCATGAACCAGGTTTGAGCCACATCAACGCGTTTGAATCCCGGAAGTGGCATTCCCGCGCGGGCGCAGAATGAAGCGCAGCGGAATAAGAAGCAAGAACGCAGATGATTAGCATGCGTGGTGAGTAGCTCGTTCCGCGAAAGGGATCGTCACCCGCACGGGCCGAGACTCCCCCGCCGCTTTGCGGCAATCAAAAACGGGAGGCTCGGTGGGCGAAGCGCATAGAGCCCGGTCCGCGCATCCGCGCGGATTCGCCCGGCTGGGGAGCCAAAACAAGTCCTGTATTTTCAAGGCAAGCCTTAGACGTCGCGTCGGTTCCCTGGTCGTCCGCAATTGTAAATTTACCCGTCCTTGCCCGAATTTCCTATTTCATGGACTTTGGGCCGGCTATTTTTCACCGAGTTCAAACTCCAGGTATGCCAGGTTATTTCCCTTGCTGTAGTGCACCGTCAATAGATGCAGCCTGGATTTGTCGAACGTTATCGCGCCGACCTGCGCCTTATTCCAGTTGTGCGGCCCACCCGTGGCAACGTCTCTCAGAAGCCATTTCGCGCGGTCTTAACAGTCCTGTCACTCCGAGGCGCCTCACGAATGTTGTTGCGCGGTATTTCACGACCTGTTAACCAATGGGGAGGGCGTCAGAGAGCCTCAGAGAATGATGGGTGTCCGGAGCCAAAACAGGCGACAGGTCGTGGTCCGACCGGCAGTTCCAGCCGAACCGGAGAATCGGCAAACTCGCCCTATCGCGCCGATTTGCGCAATTTCGGAAGGCGTATGGGAATCAAGCAGTTAACAAACGGCGAGAGACATTTCGCCGGAAGTTTCTGGCTCCTCAGGTAGGACTCGAACCTACAACCCTTCGGTTAACAGCCGAATGCTCTACCATTGAGCTACTGAGGAGCAACACTGGCGGGCTTTTTCAATTACAACAGAGCCGATCCGGCGTGTCAATCGCGATGGTTTAGAACGCCGCTGTGCCGTTCGCGGATGGTTCTCCGCGGCCCGGCCAGGCTTGGTCGACTCTGCTATAGCGTCAGAGCAGACCTTTCGCGAAGCCTCCATCGATGGCAATCGACTGGCCGGTGATGTAGCTGGAGCGCTCTGAACACAAGAACACAACGGCGTCGGCGAACTCTTCGGGGCGCGCCAGCCTATTTAGCGGGATCTGCGCCGTCCAGCGCTTTTCGATATCCGCCGCCGGCACCCCAGCGGACTTCGCCAGCGTCGACGACAATTCACCGAGCCGGTCCGTCGCGGTGTAGCCTGGGCAAACATTGTTTACCAGCACATTGTGCGGCCCGTATTCGTTCGACAAGCTCTTCACCAGTCCGGCCACCGCCGCGCGAACAGAGTTGGAAAGAATGAGATTATCCACGGGCTGCTTGACCGTCAGCGATGTGATGGTGATCAGCCGGCCCCAATGTCGATCGCGCATGCCGGGCAACACTGCGCGAGCGAGAAACAGCGTGCTCATCAGGTTCAAGTCGATTGCACGCCGCCAGTCTTCCACCGTGGTCGCGTCGAACGGTTTCGCGGGAGGCCCGCCCGCGTTCGTGACGCATACATCGACACGACCGAAGCGCGCAATGGTCTGCTCAACGAAACGCACGACTTGATTCTCGTCCGTCACGTCGACCGGCGCCGCGAACACCTCCACGCCCGTTTCGCGACGAATCGATTCCGCCGCCGCTTCCACGGCATTCGCGTTGCGCGAGCACAACGCCAGCTTGGCACCTTCACGCGCCAATCCGAACGCGACGGCTTTCCCGAGTCCCTGACTCGACGCGGCCACCAGCGCTACTCGATCCTTCAGTCCCAGGTCCATTACGTTTTCTCACGGTCGCCACGGCGCAGGTACGCGTCATCTTTGGTGAGCCAATCCTTGCGGATCGGAGAGAAAATATCGAGGTCGAGCGTATCCTCCAGCGCCACCGCCCGATGCGGAACGTTGGACGGAATATGCAGCACCTCGCCTTTGCGCACGATCACTTCCTTGCCCTCCAGCTCGAACTTGAGTGCGCCCTCCATGATGTAGGTGATCTGCTCGCTTTCGTGGTGATGTTCGGGGACCACTGCGTCTTTTTTGAGGAACACCTGGGCGACCATCGCTTTTTCGCCGGTGATCACCTTGCGCGAGATCAGGTCGCTCATGGTTTCAAGCGGGACCGAATCCCAGGTCTGGAATTTATGTGTCATTTGGTTGAATCCTTGGAGACCTATTTTACTAGGTCGAGGATGGTGCTTTTCACGACCGGCCATGCGTCCGACCGCGGATCGATCAATTCGAAATGCCCCGCTCCGGCGACCTCAATCAATCTGGCATCGTCACCGCTCTTTTCCGCCGCCGCGACGTACGCGCGGCTGATCTCGATAGGCACCACATCGTCCGTCGCCCCGTGCAGCACGCGTTGCGCTACGCCTAACGGGACCAGCTCGATGGGCGACGCAGCACGGTAGCGCTCCGAAACTTGCTGTGGCGATCCGCCCAGAAAATCGGCGACCACGGTGTTGCTCAGCTTCAATTCCCATGCACGGCGCAAATCCGCCACCGGAGCCAGCGGCACAATTCCACGCAGCGCGAGCTCTTTCTGTTTCGCCAGCCACAACACCAGGTGGCCTCCCGCCGAATGCCCCGTTGCGACCACGCGCTCGAGATCGAGCGACCGCTCCATCGCGATTCTCTTCAAATGCGCCGCACCCGAGCGAACGTCGTCCAGCGTGCCGGGAAATCCGCCGCCCGGATTCCCGATCCGCCGGTATTCCAGGCTCCAGGTCGCCAGTCCCTGTTTCGTGATCGCTTCGCACAAATGCCCGATGTGCGCCAGATCGTAACGCGCCCGCCAGTAGCCGCCATGAATCACGATCGCCACTGGATGTGGCCCGCGTCCCACTGGCACGCGCAGTTCGCCAAACTGGTTCTCGTCCGGCCCGTACGCAAGGCGCTCGCCTCGGGGAGCCGGCGGAACGTCGAGAATGCTTTGCGCCGCCAGCGGCCGCGTAACCGTAAGAATTGGAGCCGCCAGGAATACCCGTCGCGTCGTCATGCATCCCGATTATCGGCTATCATGGCGCGCAGGGGGAAAGAAAATCTATGTCTGCCATGCCGCCACAGATGCCGCCGCAAGGTCCTGGAGCGCCAGCCAAGAAAACCAGTCCGCTGGTCTGGATTCTGGGTGGAGTCGTCGTGCTCATGTGCGGGATCATGCTGACCTGCGGAATCGGAGCCTTCTTCGCCTATCGCATGGTGAAGAATGCCGGTTTCGATCCCGACCTGATGCAGCGCAATCCCGGCCTCGCGCTTACGAAAATGGCGGCCGCGTTGCATCCCGATCTCCAAATTGTTTCCACCAATGAACGCACCGGCAAAATCGTGATGCGCGACAAGTCCACCGGCAAAATGATGACGTTCAAGTTCGATCCCGACAAAAAATCGCTGGTGATGACAGGCGAGGATGGCAAGGAAGTCACCATCAACGCGTCGGGCGACGGCAGCACTGGATCGTTAAGCGTCGAGTCAGCCGAGGGCAGCATGAAGCTCGGCGCGGGAGCCGCGAAAGCGCCGGCGTGGGTGCCGATTTATCCCGGCGCGTCCACCGTGGGAACATTTTCGGCGCAAGGTCCGGAGGCCGATAACAACAGCTTCACCTTTAAGACCAAGGACGATCCCTCCAAAGTGATCGCGTACTATCAGGAACAACTCAAAGCCGGCGGCTTCACCTTGACGCAGATGACCACTGACAAAGGCGGCCTGGTGAGTGGCGAAACCGCCGACAAGAGGCGAAACATCACCGTCACAGTAGGCTCGTCTGCCGATGGAACCGAGGGCAGCGTGCTGTCCGTCGAAAAGAAATAAGCTCAGGGACGCGCCGTAAGGATCAACTGCTCCGGCGTCGGCAAGCCTTGTATCCGGCTCTCACCGAACCCGGCATCGCGGAACATCTTATCGAACTCGCGGAAGGTGTACGCATCGCCGTGTTCCGTGCTTCCGAGCATCATGAAACTGAACGCTGCCGCGACCGGCGGGGTCACGCGATCTTCGTTAGGCACGAACTCGATGGTCGCCAAGGTTCCGCCCGGCTTCATTGCCGCATGGATCTTCTTCAGCAGGCCGACGTTGGTGGCTGCATCGAAGTGATGCAGGAAATTCGGCAGCAGCACCACATCGTAGCCGGTCCCCAACTCCACATCGAAGGCGCTGCCCGGCACGGTGCGATACCGGTCGCCTACACCTAAGCGGGCGGCGTTCGACTTGGCGACCTCCAGGACGTTCTTCCAATCGACGCCCACGATCTGTGCCGCCCGATTGTAGACGCCAATCATGATTCCGTACATGCCGTGCCCGGCCGCGATATCCAGAATCTTGGCCGGGCGGTCCGGCTTCGTCACCAGCGGCCCCAGCGCCTGCGCCGCCGGCATCATGATGGGAACCATGCTCTGAGCGAACTCCACCCAGATTTCGTTGTCTGGTTCCATGTTGCCGTGGCCGTGCAGCGTGCCCCCTTTGCGAACCACCGCCGCGACGTCACGATAGTTCGCAAAGTGCGCGTTCGTGGTCAGAAATTTCGCGATCGTTCCCATGTACGCAGGAGAGTGCTTGTTCAGGAACGTGGCCGATTCCGGCGTGAGTCCGTACGCGCCGCTTTCTTTGGTGAGAAAGCCCTCGATGGTCAGGTAGTCGCACAGGATGCGCATCGCACGCGCATCGGCGCTCGCCCGTTTGGCGATTTCCGCCGCCGATGTCGCTCCATCGGCGATGTGCGTAAATACCTCCAGCTCGATCGCGCCTTTCAATGCAAAAGTGCGTTGATACGCGTTGAATGCGCTAAAGATCAGCTCGGGATTCGGTTGGTGCGTCGGTGTGGCCATAACGGACATTCTATGCCCTGCGCTACGATGTGTCGAGTGTTTTCTTCCCGCCTGAACTGGAATCTCGCAACCAATCGGCTCTCGGCAATGGCCGCGGAGAAGCGCCGCGCAGGAGCGCATATTCTGGACCTGACCGAATCCAACCCTACCCGTGCCGGCCTAGACTACCCACGATCCATCGTGGACGCGCTGGCCGACGAACGAATCCTGCGCTACGATCCCGATCCTCGCGGCGTCGCATCGGCACGGGAGGCGGTATCGGCATATTACCGCGGCGAGATCGCGGCTTCCCGGATCATACTCACCGCCAGCACCAGCGAAGCGTACTCATATCTTTTCAAGCTGCTCGCCAATCCGGGCGACGAAATTCTGATCCCTCGTCCGTCTTATCCGCTGTTCGACTTTCTCGCCTCGCTCGAATCCGTCGCGACCAAACAGTATCCCCTGCGCTACGACGGATCGTGGCACATCGATTTCGATACACTCGAGCAACACATCACTGCGCGCACGCGCGCCATCGTGATGGTAAATCCGAACAACCCCACCGGATCGTTTCTGAAGCGCGCGGAGTTGGAGCGTCTGGAATCGCTCGGAATCCCAATCGTTTCCGACGAGGTGTTTGCCGACTATGCGTTCGCGCCGGACGCATCGCGAATAAGTTCGCTGGCAGGGTCGCGCCGAACGCTGACATTTTCCATGAGCGGTCTCTCGAAAATCGCAGGGCTCCCGCAAATGAAGCTTGGCTGGATCGTCGCAAGCGGCCCCGGTCACGAAGAGGCGCTGGATCGTCTGGAACTGATCGCCGATACATATCTTTCCGTCTCGACTCCGGTGCAGCTCGCGCTGCCCAAGCTTCTGTCGTCTTCGATGGGAGATCAGATTCGCCACCGTACCAGCGCGAATCTCAAGCTCCTGCGTGCTGCGGCTGCCGGCTCGCCCCTGCAAGCATTGAATGTCGAAGGAGGCTGGTATGCGACGCTCCAGGTTCCTCGAATCCGCAGTGAGGAGGACTGGGCTCTCCTTCTGCTGGCCGAACACGATGTGCTCGTTCAGCCTGGATTTTTCTTCGACTTCGAATCCGAGGCGTTCCTGGTCATAAGCCTGCTCACGCCGCCCGAAGTGTTCGCAGAGGGCGTGCGCCGAATCATCGGCGCGATGTAAGATCACAGTTTATGCCTGAAAAACGCATGTTCGCTGTAGTCGCCGTGTGCGCTCTTCTGCTCGGCCAAATGACCGAAGTCTCCGCGCAAAAGAAATTTCCGTTAACCATCGAAAACATCATGCGCGGCCCCGGACTGTATGGTTACGAGCCCGCCGCGGTTCGCTGGTCCGGCGACAACCAGCGCGTTTTCTTTCAATGGAAGCAGGCCAGCGATCCCATCAATCATCCGCTGGATACCTACGTCGTGAATCCCGACGGCTCCGGTCTGCGCAAGCTGAACGACGATGAGTCCAAGCTCGCGCCACCCGCGAACGGCTCCTTTACCCGCGATCGCAAGAAAGCTGTGTACGCCTCCGACGGCGATCTTTTCTTATACGATTTCGCGACCGATACACGACGCCAGCTCACCAAGACCGCCGACGCCGAACAGAATCCCACGTTCACGCGGGACGAAAAACACGTCGCGTTCACGCGCGGCGGAAATCTTTACGTGATGTCGATCGAGACCGGCATGCTCGAGCAAATGACCGAGATCGTCGCGCCGGGCGCGCCCCCCGCAACACCGGCACCCGGCGGCAGAGGCGGACGCGGCGGCGGTGTACCTCCGCCCACCGCGACGGGCGCCGAGCAGAAGGGCACCGACAGCCAGGAATATCTGAAGAAACAGGAAAAAGAACTGATCGAAAGCGTCCGCGAGCGCGCCAAACTCCGCGAGGAGAATGAAGCCAAACGCAAGAAGGACCACCCGCGAAAACCGTTCCAGCTTCAAGCGCGCCAAACCGCCAATCGACTCGAATTGTGTCCCGACCAAACCTGTGTTATCGCCATGGTCAATGAAGCCGGCAACTTATCGAAAGGCGAAAACGTTCCGAATTACGTCACCGAGTCGGCCTATACGGAAGATATTCCCGGCCGCAACAACGTCGGCGACGCGCAGAATCACACGCGCGCCGCAATCCTGGACGTGATCACCGGCGAGGTGAAGTGGGTCGATCCGGGCATTGAACATCGCGACGTGCAGCTTCAACCTCCGCTGTGGAACGAGGACGGAACCAAGGCAGTGCTGGTCGCGCGCGCAGCCGATAACAAAGATCGCTGGATCCTCGGACTCGATCCATCGACCGGAAAAACGCGGGTCTTATTCACCGAGCACGACGATGCATGGCTCAACGGCCCCGGCGCCCAGACCATCGGCTGGTTGAAGCACGCAAACGAGATATATTTTCAGAGCGAGCGTGACGGCTACTCGCACCTATATAAGCTTGCGGTCGATGGCGGCGATCCCAAGCAGCTCACTTCCGGCAGGTTCGAAGTCAGCTCGGTCGAGTTGTCCAACGACGGTTCGAAATTCTACCTCACCACCAGCGAGCCTGGTCCCGGTGAGCGGCATTTCTATTCGATGAGCGTCAATGGTGGCGCGCGTACGCCGCTCACTAAGGATGTCGGAAGTCATCGCGTGGTTCTTTCACAGGATGAAAAACACATGGCCGACGTGTATTCCTACACCAATAAACCTCCGGAGCTGTACCTCGACGGCAAGAAAGTCACTTCGTCTCCTGCCAGTGATTTTGCAGACTTTCCGTGGCTGGATGTTCCCACCGTGCAGGTCCCCGCGCGCGACGGCGCGATGATCCCCGCTCATTTCTACAAGCCCGCGAACTACCGCCGCGGCGGGCCTGCCGTGGTTTTCGTTCACGGCGCCGGCTATGCGCAGAACGTCCATAAATACTGGTCGCCGAACTACTCACATGAATATCTGTTCCATCATTTCCTGATGGAGCACGGCTACATGGTGCTCGACATGGACTATCGCGCCTCCGCCGGATACGGGCGCGATTGGCGCGCGGCGATCTATCGCCACATGGGCGGCAAGGATCTGGAGGACAACGTCGATGGCGCAAAATGGCTGGTCGCGCAAGGCGCCGACGCCAAACGCATCGGGATTTACGGCGGCAGCTATGGCGGATTCATCACCTTGATGGCGATGTTCACCACTCCCGACGTCTTCGCCGCCGGAGCCGCGCTCCGCCCAGTGACCGATTGGGCGCACTACAATCACGGCTACACTTCGAACATTTTGAATGAACCCCAGAAGGACGAAGAAGCCTATCGGAAGTCATCGCCCATTTATTTCGCAGACGGGCTAAAAGGCGCGCTGCTGATCTGCCATGGAATGGTCGACACGAACGTGTTCTTCCAGGATTCCGTGCGGTTGATCCAGCGATTGATCGAGCTGCACAAGGACAACTGGTCGGTCGCCGTCTATCCCGTCGAGGATCATGGATTCGTCCAACCCTCCAGTTGGACCGATGAATACAAGCGAATATTCCGGCTCTTTGAGACGAATCTAAAAAAATAATTTACACGCGAGTCCCGCGTCCCATTCCGGTGTTTATACCCAACGAGGTACTCTGGAACAAGATGATGCGATGCGTGTCTCTGGGTGTAGCGTTAGCGGCCTTCGCCGCGGCGCAGGTGGACGTCTTGACATCCTACTACGACACTCAACGTACCGGCGCGAATCTTCACGAAACCATCCTCAATACGAATAACATCACGCCCGATACCTTCGGAAAGCTGTACGCTGTCGATCTGGACGGGCAGGTGTACGCGCAGCCTTTGTTTGTCAGCGCGATTCAGATGCCGGATACGAGCGTCCGCGACGTGGTCTACGTCGCCACCATGCACAACTCGATTTACGCTGTGGATGCCGCGACCGGAAGCGTCTTATGGCAGACCAGCCTCGGCCCCTCCGTCCCGGCAGCGGATTACGCGTGCCGTGACATTCAGAACGAGGTCGGTATCCTCAGCACGCCGGTAATCGATCGAGGTCAGCAGACGATTTTTGCCGTGGCTAACACGCTCGAGGACGGCGTGTATCGCTACCGCCTGCACGCGCTGGATCTAACCACGGGACTGCATGTACTGGGCGATCCTCCAGAAGTCACCGCTCCCGGTTTCGATCCAATTCAGCACTGGCAGCGCCCCGGTCTGCTGCTATCCCAAGGTGTGGTCTATGTTGCCTTCGGATCGCACTGCGATGTGCAGCCATTCAATGGATGGATCATGGGCTACTCAGCCGCGTCAGGATTGCCGCAAAGCGCCTTTTTCAATACGACTGCGAACGGATTGGGCGCTTCCATCTGGCAGTCGGGACGGGGCATCGCCGCGGACGGCAACGGGATGATTTACGCCGTCACGGGAAACGGCGATTTCGACGGTGCTCTCAACTTTGGCGAAACGGTCTTGTCTCTATGGCCCGGGCTGGGCGTGGCGGATTGGTTCGTTCCAGACGGCTGGGGCGACCTCAACGACAACGATCGCGACCTGGGGACCAGCGGAGCCATTCTCGTTCCAGGAACCAATTTCCTGATCACCGGCGCGAAAGACGGGCGGATCTTCGTGCTCGCCCGCGACGCGCTCGGAAACTTCGCGCCCGGCGACACTCAAATTCCACAGGAGTTTCAGGCGATCGGGTTCGGCATTTTCACCATGACGGTCTGGCCTCGCGACGCCGACACCCTGGTCTACGTCCAGGGCGGTAATGACGTCATGAAAGGCTTCTCGCTGGGGCCCAATGGAATTGCCGCCAGCCCCGTGACCCAAGGATTGCTGACGACGGGCATCCCTTATCAGGGAATGGCAATTTCGGCCAACGGCAGCGATCCGGCTTCGGCCATCTTGTGGGCGAGCTCGCCCGACGACGCGATGCACGCCTACGCCGCCGCGGACCTGAGCCACGAGCTTTGGAACAGCTACCTGTTGCCCGATCGCGATTCGCTGGGAAGTTTCACCAAGTTCGCGCCACCTACGGTCGCCAATGGCCGCGTTTTTGTCCCCACTGCCACCCGCCAACTCGTGGTCTACGGGTTGTTCCCCACTCCTTAACGAAACGCGACCACCCATTCGTACTCTCGCTGCCGGGCCGGGTCCGGAACGGGATCGCCACGATTCAACCGTGTGACGTGAAGATCGGGATCGTGATAGTACAGGCAGATCAGGATGGAACTGGCCAGCGTAAAAGGATCGGGGAACGGATCGGACACCACCAGAACCTTGCCGCCTTTCGGGAGCGGCGGATGATGCTCGCGCAGTTGATTCACGACGCTGCGCGTCACGTCTTCCTCCGTCGTGTCCATCAGGCGCGCACCGTGGCGCAGGTGAATTTGCACCAGCAATATCGTGAGAACCGCGAACAGGGCAATTTGCGAGCCTATAACCGCGCTCGACGGCGATCTTCGGAAGATGCGCTCCCGCACCCGGACCGCGACGTTTGCTGAGGCGATCGCGAAACCCAGTGCGGGAACCCAGGCCTGCACAATTCCGCGCGGCTGGATGAACGCGATAGGCAAGATACCCGCCATCACCACCAACCACGAAAACCGCAGTACGGCGGACCGGCTGAGCCACGCGATCGCCCCCAAAGAGACGCACACAAAGACCGCCTGCAGGGGGCGAATCGTGTCGATCAAATACAGCGTTTCGTCCAGCAGATGCGCGCACTCCCGCCAGTAGTTCGCCGCCGTGACCGTGGGCTGATACGCGGCCTGACTCGCGAAAATGCTCGCGCCGCTGAGCTTGCCTGCGACATACGGGATGGTGAGGATCGCCAGCAGGGCTCCGGTTGCCAGCCGGCGTCCAGGTTTCGCGATACCGCTCCACTCCAGCCAGAGCGGGTGAAACAGCAGTTCCCACAGAATAACGATCAGTGGTAGCGTCACCGCCATTTCCTTGGCGTCCAAAGCCGCAATGTACAGTAGCGAGATCGCTGCCATCTGCCACCACCGGGGCCAGTCGCGCTGTTCACGAATCCGAATGTAGTAAAGAAACGCCGCCCAGTAAAAGAAAAAACACAGGATGTCGTAACACAACCCTGTGTTGTAATACAGCGGAGTAAAGTAGACGTGGTAGCTAGCCAGCAGCACCGTCAACGCGCCGGCCTCGCGCGATCCTGTAAGGTTTCTTGCCACCGCGTAGCCGATCCACAAGTCCGCGGCGAGCATCGCGAAGCAGAACACGCGCGAGGGAACCGGGTTGAGACTGAACCATTCGTAAAATACGCGATAGAACAATGCTCCCAGCGGACGATACGATGGTGAAAAGTACAATAGGTTCCAGCGCAGCACGGTCGCGATGGAATCCCCCTGCACCCGTCCCAGGTTGGCCAGATCGTCGTGCGTAAAGAACTGGCGAAGTCCGATGCCGGCGAGTCCGAAGAAATACGCGGCCAGAGCCAGGACCGCCAGGCTGGCCACCATGCGCCTCTCGACAACCCGAGGTTCAGTCATCCCTATCGGGTCGCGGCCGCCTCGCCTGAATGCACGTTGGCGATCGCGCGGATCTCGCCGATGACTAAATCCAGCTCCTCATCCTTCGAATAAAAATGCGGCGCGACGCGAATTCCCGCGCCGGGACGATAATCCACCAGAAAGTCGCGGCGCGACAATTCCTTGGTGACTTCGTAGCCGTTCGGAACATCCAGCACCACGACACCGCCGCGCTGCTCCGGATTCTTCGGCGAATTGATTCGAAATCCAGCCTCTTCCGCAAGCCCGATCAATCGCGCCGTCTGGCGTTGAGACTTGGCCCGAATATTTTCCACGCCGGCTTCGTGGACGATCTCATAGCCCGATTGCGCCGCGTACATCGCGGGAATGTTCGGCGTCCCGTTCAGAAACCGGTAGGCGCTGTCGGCGTAATCGTGCTCGGTGGAAAACGCGAACGGATTGCGATGCGCCGCCCATCCCGTGGCGCGCGGCTTCAACTCCGGCCACAAATCGCGCCGCACGTACAGATAGCCGGCGCCGGGCCCGCCGCACAGCCACTTCACCGATCCTCCTGTCGCGAAATCGACTCCCAATTCGCGAACATCCACCGGAACCGTTCCGGCCGACTGGTATAAATCAGCCACGATTTTAGCGCCCACCTCATGCGCTTGCTTAGTGATCGCGGCAAGATCCTGAATGAACGAGCTGCGGAACAGCACGTGCGAAACTGACACCAGCGCTGTCTCCTCGTCGATCGCCGCCAGCATCCTATCCAGAGGCACGGTCATCCGATCTGGACACGGCACCGTGACCAGCCGCGCGCCGAGCTGCTGATACACGTACAGGTTCGAAGGAAAATTCATCTCCTCGGTGACGATCTTGTTGCGTTTCTGGCTCCAGTCAAAGCACGAAAGCACGATCGCCTGGCAGATCGAGACGTTTTGCTGCATGACGACCTCGCCGGAGCCCGCCCCTATTATTTTGCCGATCAGGTCGCCCACCGTGACCGGCATCTCCCACCAGCCTTCCTCCCACGCGCGGATGCCGCGTGTGTCCCATTCGTCGGCGTATTGTTTCAGCCGGTCCCGCGTCCGCCGCGGCATCGCGCCCAGGGAATGGCTGATCATATAAACCGTGCGCTCGAGAATCGGGAACTCGGCGCGCCATTGGAGCAGCGAATCGGTGGTCATGAATGCTGTATAGCACACCACGGGCTGAGAACAGGGCAGGGTGGACCTGGGAGGTTCGGACTCCTGACCTCTTCTATGCCATTTTAAGAAATGTCAATCGATCGCAGCCGCATCAACGACCGGAGGGTTGCCGGGCCGCCGTTGGCTGCCACGCGGAAGGGCCGTCTTCCCATTGGTTGTCGGTGAGTTGCTCGATATGCGTGCCATCGTGCCGCATCACGAATAATTCCCCGTACGGCTGCGGCGCATCCGTGTAGGGGACTTCATCCTTGAAGCCCATCCTCGAACTGGCGAATGCAATGTACTCTCCGTCTGGCGACCATGACATGTGCGCGTCGTTACCCCGGGTGAAGGTCAGGCGCTTGAGCGAAGTCCCATCCGGTTTGATGGTGTAAATCTCGTATGCGTCGTCAACCAGGCGCGAAAACATGATCAGGTCGCCGCGCGGCGACCACAGCGGGAAGTTATCGTACTCACGCGTCACCACCGTTACCGCTTTCGTTTCGAGGTTCATAATGCGCAAACCGTACCCGTCGCTCTCAAAGGTGCGGAACACGAAGCGCGTTCCGTCGGGAGCAAACGACGGGAACGCATTGTTGCCCGTTCCGGCCGTCAGTTCCGCAAAGCCGGTCCCGTCCGGGTGGACTATAGCGACTTGCGCTCCGCCCTCGACGCGGTCGGCAGGCTTCACAAACAGTTCGTGGAAGCCGTTGAAGAACGCGCCAAACGCCCCGATGCTGAAAATGATTCTGTCGCCTTGCGGAGACCATTGCGCCGCAAGCACATTGCGGTTGTTCTCCTGGTGGAGGACTTCCGAGCGTCCTGTTGCCGTGGTGGTCACAAACAGGCTCGCGCCGAACGGATTCGGCGAGGGCCGGCTGTTGGTGACGAACCGGTCGCCAGAGGGACTGAACGCCGCAAGGTACGTCCCCGTGAGGTTTAGTTCGTAGTTCGGATTGCGGGTAAATGTTTTCTGAAGCGCCGGCATTGTGACGGTAAGACGCTTGTGAAAGACGACGCGCGTGCCATCGGGCGACCACGCTGCGGTCCGAATGTCGCCGCGTGGTCCCTGCTTACCGCTGGTGTAGTAGATGCCGGCGCCAGTTCCCGTCTTATCTCCAGTTTTATCTTTCCGCACATAACCGACGTCGTTTCCCGGGAGTGGGGACGGATTTATTTTGACGCCAGGACCGGCAGCCAGGTCGCTGGAAACTCCGGTGGTCGCGTCGATCGACACCAGCCGCGTGTCATTCCCAGGTTCGGGGTTTGCCATGCGATTCGCCAATGTCTGTTCCGCGGTCATGCAATAGGCCACGACGTGGCGGCTGTCACCCATCCATTTCGGGCTTCCGCAAAAATTGCCGCTTTCTGTGATCTTCTTCAGCCCGGAGCGGTCCGGTCGAATGATGTAGATATCCGCCAACTGAAGGCGCTCCCACCGTCCGTGAGTGAACGGTGCAGCGTTGTCGCGGCCTGACGAGAATGCGATCCACTTTCCGTCCGGCGACCACGAGGGCCGGAAATCACCGCCCTTTCCCGAGGTCAGCTCTGTCGCGCGCCGCGTGGCGAGATCCATGGTCCACAGAACCGAGGTTCCGCCTCCGCGAGTGCTCACGAACACGAGCTGCTTGCCGTCTGGAGAGAAGGCCGCCTGATCGTCGTAAGCCGGATCCGTGGTCAGCCGTTCGAGACCACTGCCATCCGGTTTCACTCGATAAAGATCCGCCGATCCAGCCCGATCGGAAGTGAAGACGATCGACGACCCGTCGGGAGCCCACACCGGATCGTAATCCGTGTCGGGCGACGAGAGGAGCGGATGTTCGTCGCTCCCATCGGCGGCGGCAATGAACAGCCCGACTTGGCCGGGATTTCCGAACGTCCTGGCAACCGCGATTTTCCGACCCTTGGGCACCTCGGCCGCAAAGACAACCAGCGTGGCGACGGCGATCAGCACAGGGCGCATTCGAGTATTCTAACCGGTTCTTACGGATTCAGGTGAAACGGATTTGGCCAGGATCAGGGTGCGCCTACTGACCTAGATCGGTAACGTCGATCGTGCTGCCGTTCGGCCGCTTTGCCTCGATGTGCGCCTTCTTGCCATCCATCTTCACAACCACGAAGTTCTCAGTGCTCTCTACCTTCTGAGTGATCCCGGCCGGCGCTGCATCGACATCGTAGAGCGGCGCTCCTCCGCCTCCGGTGACGAAGTAGTGGATGCCGTCTTTCAGGTAGTGCTGGTAGTTATGATCGTGGCCGAAAAAGCCGGCCGCAAGGCGGTATTTCTTGAACAACGGCTCGAGGGCGGTCATGTGCGGATTGTCGCCCTGCCGGCGCTTCACGGCGGTCATCGGCGGGTGGTGCGCGAACACAAAGCGGAAGTCGCTCTTTTGCGCTTTTTCGAGATCGTCTTCAAGCCATCGCATCTGCTCCTGCCAGAACGCCTCTTTCTCCGCCTGCGTTGTGCCGACGTTCCCCAGATCGCTGTCGATCACCGCAAAATGGGCGCTTCCCCAATTGAACGAGTAATACGGCTTCGCGTTCATGTAGTCGTAATAGTTATTCGCATGGCGTTCATGATTCCCCAGCGCTGGAAAGATCGCCGCTTTGCGCAACAGTTCGCGCTCGGCGTCGAAAAAAATCGGCCACAGCGATGTGTCTGTACCGTTTTCGACCAGATCGCCGGTGTGCATCACAAAATCGGGATCGGCGTACTTGATCACGCCTTGGATCACGTTGCGATGCACGTCGTGGCGGGTGCGCGTATCGCCGTAGACCACAAACGTAAACTGCGCAGCGCTCGAAGGGGCGGTTTTGAAAGATCCCTTGCCGGCATCGCCCGGGAACGCCTGGTAATGATACGTCGTATCGGGCCGGAGCCCGTTCAGAACGGTCTTTTCCGAGCGCAATACGGGAACCGTCTTGTCTATCTTTCCCGGCTCCAGCCCAAACGCGACTTGCCCCGTCTCAACCACCCACATCACGGTGGCGGTCCGCTGTCCCACGTTCACGACGTACGGCCCGCCGATCACTTTTTCGCCAGCGGACGACTGCGCCGCGATCCGGGTTGCAAGCACCAAAGCCGTCGTCAAAAACATTTCGCGCACCTGGCGCCTGTGTCGAATCACGCAATAATCTCCTTCCGATTTCCGCAAGTATACGCTGTTTTTACGGCGCGGTAATTACAAATCGCAATTCGCAAAATCGTCACGATTTCGTGATGCGCCTGCAATCTGTGCACCGCACACTAGGCGGGGATTTATGAGACGACTTATCACTGTTAGCTGGTTTCTTTTTTCCGTCAGCTTGTTCGCGCAGGATCGCGCAGCGATCAATGGCACTGTCACGGACCCTTCCGGCGCCCTGGTCAACGGGGCGCAAGTCGAATTGAAGTCGGCGTCCACCGGACTTCATCGCACGGCGGCCACCAACGAAAAAGGCCTGTACGAGATCACGCCATTGCCAGTGGGGACGTACACAGTCACGATCACCAAGGCTGGCTTTAAGCCGACTGCGGTCAATGAGATCGATGTTCAGTTCGGGGAAACCCGGACCATCGATGCAAGACTGGAAGTGGGGAGCACCAGCGAAACAGTGGAGGTCACGGCCACAGCGGAAACGGTGAATCGTACCAATGCCGAAGTCGGAGGAGTGATCGAGTCCACGCAGATCAAGGAAATTCCGGTCAGTGGGCGAAACTGGGCGAGTTTGATGCTGCTGGCCCCCGGAGCGATCAATTATGGCGACGGCGCGCAGCGCAGTATCCGCTTCTCCGGACACTCCTTGGACGACAGCAATTTTACTTTTGACGGCGTCGACACCAGCGGCGTACAGGAGCAGACGCAGAAGGCGGACACTCGCCTCAACATTGCGCTCGATGCGATCTCCGAATTCCGCGTCAGCACCGCCAACTACACCGCGGAAACCGGAGCGGCCGGCGGCGCGCAGGTCAACGTTGTGTCGAAAACCGGGACCAACCAGTTTCATGGCAGCGCATTCTATGCGCTCCGCAACGATGCACTCGATTCGCGATCTCCGTTTGACGGCTCCACTCTGCCTCCCTTTACGCTGCATCAGTCCGGCGCCAGCATCGGCGGGCCGATCGTGAAGAACAAGGCGTTCTTCTATCTCAACTTTGAAGATCTGCATCAAAATCTGGGCCAGACGTTTATCAACTCGGTGCCGAACGCGGCGTTCCGGGCTCAGGTCCTGGCGAAATCTCCCAGCTTGAAGCCGGTCCTGGATGCGTATCCAACCGGTCAGGTCCACATCGACGACGTGAGCGATCAGGTGACCAAGGTCGCGACAGATACGATTCGAGAAGACGCGGGCATGGCCCGGTTCGACTATCGTTTCAACGACACCAACTCGATGTTCGCCCGCTACAACATCGACAACGCGTACATTGACTCGCCGACGGATGCGCTGGGCGGCCACAATGTGATCCCTCACATTCCCACCAATTTTGTCCTGCAATATCAGCGCATCATTTCTCCCACCGTCATCAACGAAGTGAAGTTCGGATTGAACCGAGCCAATTACCACAACTTCGGATACGGAACCTCGCCGGTGGCCGTCAGCGTTCCGGGATTCGATGGCGTCAGCGATACTTCGCTCGATACGGAAGTCGGCACGACGTTTTCATACATCGATAACCTGACCATGATCCGCGGACGCCACACGCTCAAGTTCGGAGCCGAAATTCGCCGCGTCCGCTTGAACAACTCCGGCAACACACTGACGACATCATCGATCACCTACGCAACCAATGACGATTTCATCGCCAATAGAGCCGACTCGGCCAGCTACCTTCAGGGAGAAGGCGTGGTGGGCAATCGCCGCACGATTTATCAGGGCTACGCGCAGGACGAATTCCGCGCGACTCCGAACCTGACTCTCAATCTCGGCCTCCGATACGAATACTATTCCGTCATGCACGAAGTCAATAATCGGTCCGCCGTGGTGGACATCCTTGGGTGCGGCGGCTTCTGTCCCAAGGGCACGCCCTATTACGACCCCAACACGAAGGACTTCGGACCGCGTTTAGGGGTCGCCTGGGCGCCGCAGGCGCTGCATGGCAAGACCACCATCCGCACCGGTTTTGGAATTTATTTCGGCGGCAACCAGAATGACGATTTCAGCGATCCCGCTGAAAGCGCCGTTCCTCGCTACTCGCTTTCCTCCTCCGATTTTCCCGCGCTCGCGTTTCCGCTGGTGGCGTTCCTCGATCCCAAGAATCAGCTCTTCAGCCCCAAGGCGATCGACCGGCATCGCAAAGATCTGTACTACGAAAACTGGGACTTCCTGATCCAACAGCAGCTGCCCAAAAACTGGCTGTTCCAGGCGGGCTACACGGGCGGCGAAGGTCATCACCTGTTCGACCGGTACACCGTTAACCTGATTAACCCCGCGACCGGGAAGCGTCCGCTGGCAGGGTTCGGCTCCTTCGGGCTCAAGGCCAATGACGGCAACAACAACTTCAACGCGCTGCAGACTTCCATCAACCGTCGCTTTACGCACGGCTTCCTGTTCCAGATGAATTACATGTGGTCGCACGGGATTACCGATTCTTCCATCGGTTCGGGCGAATCCGTCGCATTTGAGAACCAGGCCTGCCGCGCATGCGACCGCAGCAGCACCAACATCGACGTTCGCCATACCATGACCGCGAACGGTGTGTATGAACTTCCTTTTGGAACCGGCAAGCAGTTTTTGAACAGTGGAACGGCGGCGCGCATTTTCGGCGGATGGGAATTGGCGGGGATCGCCACGGCCAGAAGCGGTCTTCCGGTCAACATCTCGATGTCGCGTAAGTCCGGAGATCTGCCGGATGGCAACACCTCCAGCCAGCGACCCAATCTGGTCCCGGGAGTGGATATTTACGCGGTCAATCAAACCATCTACACCTGGTTCAATCCCGCCGCGTTCGCTCTGCCTGCCAAGGGCACGTGGGGAAATGCGGGACGCTACCTGGCGAGCGGTCCCGGGATGTACGAGATCGATAACTCGCTCCAGAAGCGCTTCAAGGTCACCGAGCGGCTGTCGCTGAACTTCCGCGCCGCGGCCTACAACCTGTTCAATCACCCGGTCTTCTCGACTCCTTCCGGAAGCATCGGCTCTCTGACCGGGAATCCGCCGTCAGTGAGCGGCAACTTCGGACGAATCACCAAGATCATCAATACAGGTGCAGTGGGAACGGGTGCGCCGCGCCGCATCGAGTTCACGTTCCGCGCTGAGTTTTGACCTGGTCACGCACGTCGCTTTGCGTCTCAAAGTTTAGAAGGTAAACTTCGCGGCCATCTGTAATTGCCGCGGCGTGCTGGCTACGCTGCTCACTACGCCCGCCGACGCCAGCCCGATCGTGGTCCCGGGCGTTCCCAGAATTTGGAAGTTGAACACGTTGAATCCCTCGAACCGGAGTTGCAACTTCCGCGCTTCGCCGAGTGGAATGTTTTTCAGCAACGAAAAATCCAGATTGAAGAATGACTCGTCACGAAGCAGATCGCGGCCGGCGTTTCCGAACGCGAACGAGGGAATCGTGAACGCAGCGGGATTGTAGAAGCACGCTTCACTGCCGGTTGAAACCGATGCACCGCCAATGCTGCACGAGGAATTCGGGTTTCCGATAAGATTGGGCCGTCCATAACCGCTCAACGATGCTCCGTTGCCCGAAATATTTGCGACATCGCCATTGACCACCAGGTTGTAGGGCTTGCCGGACCGCGCCAGGAACACGTAGCTGGTTTCCCAATTTCCCACCACCCAGGAAAGCGGACCGCTCTTGAGCCTTTGCTTCCCGCGGCCGAACGGAAGTTCATAATTGGTGCTCAACACCAGCAGATGCGGGATGTTGTATCCGGATTGGCCGTAGTTGAGATGAGGTGTGAAATAATTCTGCACCACCGATCCGCCGCCGTCTCCGTTTTCGACGCCAAAATATCCGCTGCTGGTATCCAGCGCTTTCGACCATGTATACGAAATCAACGTCGAAAAGCCCGCGGAGAATCGCTTCTGCAAGCGCGTTTCGAGCGCATCGTAGTTGCTCCAGCCGATGCTTTGCGAATACGTCCATCCGGCCACCGACCAGGGGATCGCTTTGAGCGCGTCGATGCTGGCCGCTGGCGTTCCGGCCGGCGAAGGCGTGCGTGCGGCGTTGGCCTTGCCGCTGTAATCGAGCCGCGAATTGTGGCTGCCCACAAACGCGACCGACAGCAGCATGCTGCCCGAAAACTGCTTCTGAAGTTCAACGTTCCATTGCTGCGAGCGCGGGTTCAGATAGTTCGGATCGTTGGTGAAGCCGCTGTTGGTCCATGGACTCGGCGCCACCACGGGACTTGGGAAATTTCCCACCAGGCTGCTGATCGACGTCAGCGGGTTCCCCGTCGCGCCCGGCCACACTCCCGCAAGCTGCACATTGGCGCTCTGCGATCCGATGCCGGTAGTCCACGGCCAAGCCGTTCCTTCGATCGTGTTTTGCGCGTATTGGCTGCGGGCCGCAACGGTGTCGTAAAACAGACCGTAGCCCGCGCGCAGGACCGTTCCCTTCATGAACTGCCAGGCCAATCCGGCGCGCGGCCCGAAATTATCGGCGACCGCCGGGGGACCCACACTCTGCAATCCGGTGAGCGAGATGTGATCGCTGAACGGAACCGCGGAGAGCCCTCCTGGAATGCATGGATCCACAAAAGGCGTTCCGCACGTGCCGACAGACGAAGCGCCGATCAGCCATTTCTGGTTGAACAGATCCAGCGAATTCGAGAGCCGGCCGTTGAGCGGCACGATCTGTCCCAGGAAGTCGTATCGCATGGCGAGGGTTACTGTAAGGTTCGGCCGGACTCTCCATTCGTCCTGGAAATAAAACGCCCAGGTGTTGTATCGAAAATAAACCTGCGCATACTGCGGCAACTGGCCCGTGTATCCGTTGGGCAGTCCCATCAGCGCCGAAGCGAGTGAGTTCCCGGTTTTCGGCGCTCCGATGTTGCTGGTCTGCGAATCCGAAAACGTATACTGCTGGAACAGATTGTTCTGCAACCGGTTTACGTAAATGAACTGTGCACCGGCCTTGATGTTGTGCGTCCCCTTGATCCAGGTGACCGAAGCGTCCCAATTCACGCCGGGATTTCCGCGCTGCGAAAGGCCGCGCTGCCCGATATCGGACGTAAAATATGGCGACGCGAAATCCACCACCATACCGCCGTATTGCTCGACATTCTTGAATCCCGCGGTTTGCGCCGGGGCGATTCCAGCCGCTGCGGAGGCCTGGTTGAACACGTAAGGCTTCAGCACGGCTCCGCCACGGACGTCGAAGATCACGTTCGGCCGGAAAATGTAATCCCATCCGCCGCCGAAATTGTAGGCGTGATAATCCGAAGGTGTGGTTTCATTTACGCCGTTCACGGGCTGCACGTCGCTGACGAACATCTGGGAAAGCCGCCCGAAAACGGATTGACGATCGCTGATCCGATGATCGATGCGGATCTGCCAGCTATTCGAGCTATCCACTTGGGCGCGGGTTTCCAGGTAGTTCGATCCGACAAACGCGCTGGTGTTGGGAGCCCGCAGATAGCCCTTCAAATACGTCTGCATCGCCTTTGAAACCAGCTCCGGCGGAATCATATTGTTGCCGAAAGGCGCGCGAGTGCATGTCGATCCCGTGCATTTGGTCGTGGTGGGATCGTAAATCACCTGGTTGTAGAAGGAATGCGAAAAATCGCCGTTCAACTCGTCGGCGGTCGGCACCAAGGCCAGCGACTGCGTCGGACGATTGTAGCGCCAGCCTTCATAGCCAACGTAGAAGAAAGTTTTGTTCTTGATCACCGGCCCGCCGCCCGCCGCGCCGAACTCGTTCTGGTGATAGCTCGCCGGAGGCCCGGTAAACGGATTCCGCGCGTCGAACGCGTTGTTCCGAAGGAACTCCCAACCGGCGCCATGGAACGAGTTGGTACCGGATTTCGACACCAGATCCACTACTCCGCCCAACACTCCGCCAAACTCCGCCTTGGCGTCGTGCGATTCGACTTTGAACTCATCCACCGTATCGATGATCGGAAGCACGCCGTAGATCGATCCGCGGAAATCGGTATTGATAATCCCGTCCATGTAATACAGCACGCTGCGATTCTGCTGTCCATGCAGGGACGGCTTGAAGAACTGCGTATTTGGAATGCCAGTGATCCCGGCGTCCTGGAAACCGACGCCAGTGGAGCCTTGCGCGGTCGAGATCGGATTCGCGCCAGGAGTCAGGATCATCAGTTGAGTAAAATTGCGGCCGTTCAGCGGAAGCTCCTTCACGGCTTGCTCGGAAATTACTGTGCCGAGCTCGGTGGTGGTCTGTTGCAGCAGAGGCGCCTCAGCGGTCACCGTGATCGTCTCGTTGACCGACCCGAGTTCGAGCGTCAGATTCTCCGTGAGCGTCTGATCGACTTCCAGCGTGAATTCGGGGACTTGCGCCTTCTTGAATCCCTGACCCTCGACGCTCAGTACATACTTTCCCGGCCGGAGGTTGATGAACACGAAGTAGCCCGCTGGATTGGTTTGCGCCTGGTCCACGATCCGTGTGGCGTTGTTTATGATTTTAACGGTCGCATTCGGGACCGCGCTGCCGCTGGCGTCGGTGATGGATCCAGTGACGGAGCCGGTGCCAGTCTGAGCCCGCGCGCTTGGAGAAAATGTTGCCACAACGGCCGCGATCAACACGGCAGCAGTCTTCAGGTTGGAACAATGCATGGTTCGCCCCTTTCGCGATAACGCCCGGAGAGCACGCCTTGACCGCTAACGTTACCGCTAACGTAACCTGGGTGAGATCATATTCCCATCGGCCGCTAACTGTCAAGGGATATTCTGAGCCGTGCACGCCTTCCGCTTGAATTTATCCATTTTTAACGCTAAAGTTTACAAAGCAGCCTATGAAGTTGATTCTAGCGATGTGTGCTTTTGGCGTCTGCTACGGCGCCGATCTGACCGGAAACTGGCTGGCTGCGACGCCCAATGGCGACGGCACCCTCCGGAAAGTCTGGCTCCATCTCAAACTACAGGACGGGCGAGTCACCGGGACCATTCGAGCCACGCAATTCTTTTACACGATCTCCAATAGCACCGGCGGACCCGATCGCTTCACGCTGACCGCGGTCATGCCGGACGAAGGACGCGAGCGTCGGGCGACCTACGAAGTGACCCTTGCGAACGGCGACGAGCTCCTGGTTTCCCAGGTTCGCAACAACACGCCCGCCACTCCCATCTCAGCTCACCGCGTTGCGGACGGCGATGGAGCTCTGCCCGCCCGCGTCACCATGCCTGCTCCGCGCAAAGTCGCCGACAATGGACTCGCCCGAACTCCTCCCATGGGATGGAACAGCTGGAATAAGTTTCATACTCGCGTCAGCGACGAGATCGTCCGTGGCGTGGCTGACGCGATCGCCGGCGACGGCATGCGCGATGCCGGTTACGTGTACATCACCATCGACGACACCTGGGAAGGCGAGCGCGACGCGCAGGGTATTTTGCACTCCAACAATAAATTTCCCGATATGAAAGCGCTGGCCGACTACGTCCACGGCAAGGGGCTGAAACTCGGCTTTATTCCCGGACCCGGCCCGACCACTTGCCAGGGATACGAAGGCAGTCACGGCCACGAAGAGCAGGACGCGCGCACTTGGGCAGCCTGGGGAATCGACTATCTAAAGTACGACTGGTGTGGAGCGCGCATGCTGTACTCCGATGCAGACGAACAGCCGCTGTATCAGCGCATGGGCGAAGCGCTGGCTGCGTCGGGCCGCAAAATCGTCTTCAGTCTATGCCAATACGGCCGGCTCGATGTCTGGAAATGGGGACCCCAAGTCGGCGGCAATCTGTGGCGGACTACGGGTGACATCAGCGATCGGTGGGATTCGATGGACCGCATCGGGTTCAATCAGGATTCCCTGGCGCCCTACGCTGCGCCAGGTCACTGGAACGATCCGGATATGCTCGAGATCGGCAATGGAGGCATGAGCGACCCGGAGTATCGCACGCACATGTCACTGTGGTCGATACTGGCCGCTCCGCTAGTGGCGGGCAACGACGTACGCGACATGACGCCGGCGATTCGGGAAATTCTTCTCAATCGCGAAGTGATCGCCATCGA
>Ga0210400_10001222_pt1 | contig 25838 bp, 25 predicted proteins | sample IncBWH26MmetaG_FD_155456 | JGI IMG/M metagenome (GOLD analysis project Ga0210400, IMG submission 155456) | Forest soil microbial communities from Barre Woods Harvard Forest LTER site, Petersham, Massachusetts, United States - Inc-BW-H-26-M | ecosystem: Environmental > Terrestrial > Soil >...
AAAATAGTTCCGCCGTCCGCCAGCTCAAAACGGCCTAAGCGGCGGTGTGTGGCCCCGGTGAAGGCTCCCTTCTCGTGACCGAACAGCTCCGAAGAAATCAGCGACGCCGCCAGCGCCGCACAGTTCACGCTGACAAATGCGCGCCCCGATCGCCTGGAGCTTTTATGGATAGCGCGTGCGATGAGTTCCTTGCCAGTGCCCGTTTCTCCAGTGATCAAGACTGTGGAATCGGTCGGGCCAACCTTAGCCACCCACGCAAGTACGGCTTGTAGCGCAGGTGAGGCACCGACAATTTCTTCGAACATCGAGGCTCGGTCGATTTCGTCTCGAAGAGCTAGGTTCTCTTTATAGAGCTGGTCTTTCAGTTCACGGATCTCCTCGACCGCTTTCTGCAGCGCCTCGGTCCGCTCTATCACACGTTGCTCGAGTTCCTCATTCAAACGCTTGATTTCGGTCTTAGCCTTTTTGTAACCAGCGGTTTCGATAACGTCCCAACTGCCGCGCCGCTTTGTCACCGCAAACTCATGCGTGCGCACTACATCCAAGATTTCCTGTGCTCCGCATGCGGCAAGCGGGTAAGTGCACAACACTGCCAAGCGTTGATTCGCGATGGACTCGTTGAGTGCGTCTTCGTATTCACAGAAGTCCTTCCAATGTTTTCTTTCGAGCCAGGCGGTATCGCCCGTTACTCTGACCCCGACGTAACCTCTGGCGGAAGCGCGCCGCAGTGTCTCATTCCAACCAGCAATCACTCTGTTGAGATCAAACGTACCGTCTTGCAGATACCAGTCCCGAGCCGGAACTATCTCGATGCCACCGTCAGGCAGGTAGCGATCAAAACTAGGAACAGCTTGTCGCAGGGCTTCGAGGGCGTCTTCTCTTGTGACGGGCGGCGCGACCACCCATAAACAGAACTCCTGGCTTTGCAACCCAGCCTTGCAATAGCAGACTAACGTTTCGAGTAGGTCAGCCTTCGTGTCGTAAAAGAGACAAAAAGTGGGTGCCCCACGGAATATCGCCAACGACATCGATCCCTGCCCTCCGCATCATGTTTGTCTGTGTGGTTGCAAATGGGGTCTTCATTGCGGTTGACTCCTGAGGTTGAAGAATCCTCCGGGCCGCCGGGAGTATGAGTCGTAACCAGGGGCCATCGTTCGACTTCAGTAAAGGAATAGCCGACGACGAATCATACCCCTGCGTAGCCCCGACCGCTAGCGCGACCGACCTTAACGAGCAGACGCAGGCACCACGAGTTCTAGCCCGATTACAGGGTCGAAAGAACTATGGTCGCGGGCTTTCATGAGGTTTCGCGGGCCGTAGGCCCTCCAAGACAGGTGAAGAATTACAGGTGAAGTTTCTGTCGGATTCCCTTCGAGTGGTCTCTCAAAAGCACCTCAGAGACTCTTCACGATGGACTTCGTTCCTGGTATCGGAATTTTCGACTGGCGTCACCAGGGAACGACGCCCCCCGTTTCGAAGAAGCCACCCGTGGGAGCGTCGTCGGGAGCAAGAGCCTGTCGGAACGCCTCCGCAGCGCCTTCTACGAGCGTTTGCGTGCCCTTGTTGCCGTTCATATCGGTCGCGGTGTAACCGGGATTTACGGTGTTCACCTTGATCGCCGTATCACGCAGCTCCCATGCAAGTTGCACGGTCATCATGTTCAGGAGTGCCTTTGAGCCGTTATAACCAAGCAGCTTGAAGGAGGCGAAAGGCCATTTCGGGTCCGCGTTCCAGGTGAGCGAACCCAGACCGCTTGAGATCATCACAATACGCCCCGCTGCCGAATTGCGCACCAGCGGCAGCATAGCCTGTGTAACAGCCAGGACGCCGAAGAAGTTGACATCAAGGACATGTCGGACAACCTCAGGATCAGCGGTGCTGGGCGGTCCGTCACCCTTGTCGGTAACTCCCGCATTGTTTACGAGAATGTCGAGCCTGCCGTATCGCGTTCGAACGGTCTCGGCCGCCCTCGCAATTGTCTCGGGCTTCGTGACGTCAAGCTCGATGAAGTATGCGTCGGTGCCGTCCGCTTTTAATTTTTCTGCCGCAACGCCTCCCAATTCCGCATTGCGAGCGGCGATCAGCACGGTAACGCCTTCTTTACCGAGTTGACGGGCCAATTCGTACCCAATCCCCTTGTTCGCGCCCGTAATCAGAGCGATCTTGCCCTTGTGATTCTGTGCCGCCATGTCGTGTTTGCCTCGCACCGTTTAGAAGGCGAAAGATGGCCGTAGGATTCAAGAAACACCGATTACAGGTGAAGTTTCTGTCGGATTCCGAGAAACTGGTGCCATCTCCCTCCCATCACATGCGGGCCGGATGAGGTCGCTACGTCCAAATGACCTTAATTCAATTTCGGGTTTACCCGTTAACCTACAACAATCCCGCTAGGCCTCGCCGCGAGCACTTGCAAGAGCGGACTTGCTGGCAAGCCCTTTACCAAGCATGTCCGCCTCCATCTTCCGCGCAAGAGAAGCGGGCACGAGGGCGTTCATGATGCGGTTCAGGCGACCTGGAACGATTCTGGAGCGGTTTTTGAGCAGACCGCTGAGGCCCTCAGATACGCACTGCTCGACGCTCATCGGTTTCAGCGGCATGGTCTTCGGATCGAAGCCCAACTTTTCAAGCACCGGTGTGTCCGCAAACCCGGTTGCCAGTACAGTTACGTAGACACCTAGAGGTCTGAACTCATAGTGAAGTGCTTCGCCAAGACTATGTACATATGCCTTCGCGCCTCCATCATTCGCAATACACGGAATGCCGTTTTCCGCCCCCATTGCCCCCACGAGGATCAAGCCACCCCGCCTCCGCTCAGCGAGCTTCCGACCGAAGTAATGGGCGATGTCCAAATGCGCCATGGTGTTGAGTCGCAAGGTCTCCTCGAGCAGCTGGCGATCGAGCTTCAGGAACTCGCCCGCGTTTGCCGTGCCCGCATTCGAGACGACAAGGCCGATATCCAGATCCTTCGTATGCTCGGCGAGCTTCGCGATGAAGCCCTCTTGCGAGAGGTCCATCGTGAGGGCGCGGAACTGAACACCAAAGTCCCTTGTGATACGGCGTCCGACCTCATTAAGCAATGCCTCTCTCCTCGCCACCAGCACGAGATTGATCCCGGCCGCCGCGATTTGTCGTGCGAATTCGACGCCTATTCCGGACGAGGCACCTGTGACGAGCGCCCACGGCCCGAACTGCTGTTTATCAAGCAACGCTTTCATGTTTCCTCCCTTTCTGTCCGCTTAAATTCGTCAACTGCTCCATGACCTGTTGCTCCATCGTTTCGTCTCACAGCGTGCCGATCCAATCTTTCAGGCGCTTTACTTCCATCACCACCAAGTCGGGGTCATTAGCGGCGTGTGCCACCACAGCCATACCCTGATAAGCACAGAAGAGATGCGCGGAAAGTTCTTGTGCATCCTTTTCATGGCCGATCGCCCGGAATTGCTCCTCGAGCCAGCCCATTGGCTCGGTGAAGAGTGCCGCAGATTTCTTCGCGATAGCGCCGCCCTCCTTCCGCAACTCGGAACATAAGTTGCCGAGCGGACATCCCCCACGCGCAAGCTGCTCCCGGTTCCCATGGATGCTTTCCACAAAAGCAAACAGCCGCTTCTTCGGAGAACTCAACCGGTCGATCTCCTGCCGTAATTCTCGAAATTGCGCCAAGCGCCGCTCCACCACGGCCTCTCCAAGGTCTTCCTTGGTTTTGAAGTAGTAGTAGACATTGCCTACCGGAACGCGAGCCGCCTCGGCGATGTCCGCCAGACTCGTCTCTCGGAAACCGCGTTCATTCGCCAGCTTCATCGCGGTCTCAACCAGCCGCGTTCGCTTGTCGGGTTGTGGTTTCACCATTCTCATTGTGAGTCAGTCAACTAACTATAGGATGTTTAACGGCACAGTTTGGATACAGGTTTTTTCAACCGACCGGAAGTGGTCGCGTGCTTCCGGCAAGTCTACGAACGCCGACTCCGACTTTCCCAAAACACCACTTTACAGGTGAAGAATTACAGGTGAAGTTTCTGTCGGATTCCGACGAAAACTCTCTAAAGTATTGAAAGTAATGGTAGGCCCGTGCGGACTCGAACCGCAGACCTCTACCGTGTCAAAGGCCAACTGACCAATACTTACAATAACTTAGAGGGCGAGGGAGGCCGTCGAAATACGCGGAAATACGTGTAAGACGAAGTTTCAACGGTACGGAGAGCGGTACGGGGTAGTTTTACGAATTGAATATAGGCTCGTTCCCCTTTGGTGTGGAGAGGGACAGCTGAATTCTCAAGATACTCACAATACAACGACAACGCGCCCGGGCCGCACTGGTGCTCCAGAGAGTAGCAGCAATCGAACAACAGATTAGCGAGCTTGAATCTGAGCACTCAACCATGCAAGAGCTTATCGAGCAGGCCGCACTTCGTGTGGTGCACCTAGCTATAGCGTGGCAGAACGCAGGCATCACAGAGAAACTAGAGATTCAAAGTGCGCTGTTTCCCGAAGGTTTGCGGTGGAGTCCAGAAGAACGCTTCTTTGAACCGGGTAACAAGTCCCTCTTCAGTGGCTTGCAGGAAATGATTCATGAGCTAGTAAGTAATGGTCGGGGCGAGTGGATTTGAACCACCGGCCACCTGGTCCCGAACCAGATGCCAAGGCTTGTTGAACTCTGTAGAACTCTGTGGATTTTAGGTGATTCCAGTTGAATCGTTTGCGGTCCGCATCAAGTTGCTGAAAAATCTCTGAAGATAGGTTCGACATACGCCACGAAGCTGGTCTGCTCGCGTGACAATCTTCGACCACGGGCGAGGCAATGCCTTCTCCTCGATCCTCCTATTGATAGTTAAGCTTACGGGCGCTAGGATCTTAGCGCGTTGCAGCGATTGTTACGGTCGGTGCCACTATGGCCAGCGCGTCTGCGAGACTCGGCGTATACGGTGTCAGCACAAGGCTGGCGCGCCACCCACGTTCGTGGGGCGGATATTCTGAACGCGAACGACCGAAGACGCCGTAGGAATTTCCATATCGTGAGATGTTGCCGAAATATTTTCAGAGTCAGGAATCGTCACCATCCACGGCGGTCATAATGGTGCAGCAAACGCGAGGAGCCCCACCGACATGTTGGGCCTTTCATCTCGGTTCCGTCCTCATCCGCGCTACTTGGTGGCGAGTTTGGCTGGGCTTGCCTTCGCTTTTGTGGTTTCGCAGGCTGTGACACTGGAAAGCAGGTACCTGATCGCGTTCGTCGGTGGCGTGATTCTATTGTCCCTCGGCATGTCGATGGTTGGTAATATCCGTGATGTGCTGCTTTACGTGCTGGCCTTCAATCTTCCATTTACCAGCATTGAAAAGGGATTTCTAATTACGGACCAGCCCACATTTGTGGTTTCAGCCATCGCGGTCGGTTTGACGGATCTCTGTCTGGTCAGCTTGTACGCACTGTGGTTCGCCAGCATTTTCGTTGCAAAAACCGAGAAGCTCCCAAAGCTAACAAAACTCGACTGGTGGGTGTTCGCGTTCGTGGTTGCACACGTCGTCTCGCTTCTCAATGCCACAAGCGCGGTACTCACGATCTACGAGATCATAAGGGTAGCGAAATATGCGCTCCTTTATTTCTACGTCGCCCATCACGTCCGCCGTCGGCACTTGAAATGGATCGTCGCCGGAATCCTGTTTGCGATTTCCCTGGAAAGCGCGATTGGCATCGTCCAGCAGCGTAGTGGCACTTTAGTGGGTGTGGGCCGAACCAAGGGAGACTCGGAACTGCAGTACGAGCAGGGAACTGTGCCAGGATTTGAGGAAGTCCGGCGCGCGGAAGGGACCACCTTCGATCCGCATACGCTAGGTCTCTTTTTCGCCATGACCCTTCCTGTTCCCCTGGTATTGGCGTTGAGCCCGCAAGTTCGCGTGTTGCACCGTCTGCTGGCTGCCGCCGTCCTTGTTGTGGGCGCATCTTGCCTGGCCATCACTTTCGCCCGTGCCAGCTGGCTGGCCTTTGGAGGCGCATGCCTCGTTGTGATCTGGTGTCTGGCGCGCTGGAAGCAGTGGAGCAGTATTGCGCTGGCCAGTATCATCACTCTCTTTCTCGCGGTTTCTGCGACGGTGCCTTTCGCGGATTGGATTCACCAACGCCTTTTTGAGGCCCCGCCCGAGCTTGTGACCACAAGGTTCGAAACCCTGGGCATGGCCATGGAGATCTGGAAGCAGAGCCCGTTGACAGGGTGCGGCGCAAACGGCTATCTAGCCGCGACGCAAAAGGTTCTCAGTGTTTTTGAAGGAGACCCCTATTTCGTTCCGGCTCACAATATGATGGTCATGATCATGACGGAGCTCGGTATCATCGGCATCGTGGGGTTCCTGGGGTTGAGCGGGGCGGCTGTCCTGACCGGGTGGCGGGTGACGCAGACGAACGACCCGTTGCTGAGGAGTTTGGGCGGGGCGTTACTTGCCGGGTTTATCGCGTTGCAAATCGAGGGGCTGACCGACCCGATCTACATCACGAATGTGACGTACTTTTTGCTGTGGTTCGAGCTTGGCGTGACAGCGGCGCTTTATTCGATGTGCCGGACAGCGCCGGCGCTGTCTCCTGCCGCTTCAAGATCTGCGCGAGCGGGAGAAGAGCCTGCCCTCGCCTGAACCGTTCAGTCCTACGTCCCCGATATTTGGCTCCAGCCCACTCGTGTATCGTTCCGCGACCGCGCTGCCGCCTGGTCGCGGCAGCCTTTCCCGAAATAGTAGAAAACTGTTCCTCTGTAACAATAACGCGGCAGGAGCGCGGCAAGGACCCGGCTATTTTCCGACTTGGGCAGCAGTTTCATCCATAGTCCCGGCACCGTCAGGCGGTTGAACACGATCGCGCGAACGGCTTGCTTGAAAAGTAGCCATGGCAAAATTCGATCGGAGAGCGGCAACGAAGACTTGGACAGGTTTTTGAAGGTCAGGTAGTGGTACTTCAGAGTACGAAGGTTCAAGATGTGATACTTCACGTAGATCTGCGGATCCGGTACGTTTTCCTCAATGAACGCCCAGTTGCAGCCTCGTTCGTAACCCCGCTTCGCGGCGGTCTGCAGGGTCTCCACGTGATAATGATACGCCAGCGCCTGCGGGTGGTAGAGGATGCGGAGGCCCTTTCGACTTAGCCTGTAGCCCAGTTCAACGTCTTCATGTGCCGCGCCTTTGAGTTCCCGGAATAGCCCGTTCTCCAGCAAGAAAGCTCGCTTCGCCGAGATGTTGCATGCCCAAAACTTCCAGTAGGGCAGCTCTTTTTTGCCTTTGAGTTCAAAATATCGAAACGGATCCCATTTTCGTTGAAATACGGTCTGCGGCAGTTCCGGAGATTGAAATACGCTTCCCAATGCCGCGATCGAAAGCTCGGGATCTGCCTGATGAAATCTGGCGTGGTGTTCCAACAGCCCGGGGGCCGCATGCACGTCGTCAGCGAGTAGTACAATCACTTCCCCGCGGGCCTCGCGAATACCGCGGTTCTGCGTGGCGCCTGGCCCCTTGTTCTGGTGATACAAATAGCGCAATGCATAGGGGACCGCGGACGCCATAGATTCCACCATTTCCCCGGTGCCATCATCCGAGCCGTCGTCCACTACTATTACTTCGTAAGAATCCGCCGAATAGGTCTGTTCCCCCAGCCGGGTCAGCGTCAGGCGCAGCGTTTCCTTCCTCTTATACGTTGCAACGATAACGCTGATGACAATCACTGTGCGGTTCTCCGATAGACTTCGGTTGCTATTCGGCGCGTCGGGTGGGAATCACCCATAGCATGGCTCCATAAACCAGGGTGCCGGCGGTGCCCGCGAACAAGAACGGATATCGTGAAAAGAACAGTACAGCCCCAGCCATCACCAAGCCAGCTAAAATAGTCCGGCGCAGGGTGCGTGTCTCAAGGGTGAATCCCCTCTGATTCTTCAACACGTAGTAGGTCAGGAATGGGGCAATCATCGTCCCAGCCAACCGAGCTGTAGCCGCTCCCCAAAACCCCCAGAGCGGAATCAGAATCCAGTTCAACAGAAGATAAGCTGCCACACAAATTGATTGAATCCAGATGAAGCTTCTTTGAAGCCCGGCGGCCACGGCCGCGATGGCCACGGCGTGCGAAACCCACATGAAAACAATTGAAAGGACCAACAAAGGCAGCACGGGTGCGGCCTCGGCGAAGCGCTTGCCGAATAACAGCGTAACCGTTTCGCGCGGCATCACCAGCGCCACGATGGCGATCGGCATCAAGAGAGCCATCACGCCGTCAAACAAATTTTGATACACGTGCTGGAAGCGCTCTCGCAAGGCTTCACCGAACGATTTCGACAATATCGGCAAGAGGGGAGTGGTGACGATCGAAGGGATAAGCAGCGAGTACTCCGGAAGCTGAGCGACAACTCCGTAGAGCCCCCCGGCGGCCGCTCCGGAAATGCTCGCCACCATCAGGATGTCGACCTTCAATTGCACAGCTACGAAAAACCCGGCCAGGCCCATCGGAAACGATTCTCGAACGAGGCTGCGTAACGTATCGAAGCTGAAGCGAGGGCGCACTCGAAGCCATACGAGCACGGCCCCCCAGACCAAGACAGCCAGCAGGATCCTGGAAATAAACGTGGCGAGAAAGAATTGATAAAGTTGTCCGTGGTAATACATCAACGCGATAAACATCGCGAGGTTGACAAGCCTCGTTGCCAGGACCACCGCCAGCTCCAGATGCATTTTCATCTGGGCCCGGAAGACCGCGATGGGCATACGCAGAGCTCCAACAGGCAAAACCAAGCTGGCGATCCAAGCGGTTGTGAGCAGCCCGGGGGTTCGGGCGATCTGCCCGTGATAAACGTAAACGAGATAGGCGAGAAAACCCACTCCGGCCAGGAGTAATCGCAGAATCGTGCCGCTGGCCAGCCAGGTTCCTGTTCGTTCCGGGTCTTTTGAAATCTCCCGGACCGTGATGTCCGTCACCGTCATGTCGGCAGTGAGATCAACCAGATTCAAGAAGGCGAGCAGAGAAAGGTAGTGGCCGTAGTCCGTGGGGCCAAAGTACCGCGCGACCAGAATGTACGTGATCCCGTCAATCAGTGCGCCGCCGACACGCGTGACGCCGATGGCGGCGATATTTCCAAGAACCAGAAGCGGGCGTTCCCCCATGTTTTTTCGAAGATTGGAAAATGACATGTGTGTGACGGCCGCCGCCCTCGCGAGGCGGCCGGCAGCCTCGCCTCAGGGCTCCAGGAGGTTCTTGCTCCCAGGAAGTGCTGAATTCGGAACCGCCGGTATGGTTGCGAACACGGGCGCGCCAAACAGGCGTTCCACCTGGTCAATTTCCCGGACCGTGGAATCGAAGAAGTCGAACATGAAAGCGAACCCGACGGAGAGAACTAAACTTAGAAAAAAGGTTGTGCCCACGTGCAAAATCTTGATCGGACGCGCCGGTTCGGAGGGAACCAACGCCTTGTCTTGAAGGGTCACCTCACTCGCCGTTTTGGACTCTCCCAGGCGAGCCTCTTCGTACGCCTCGTTGATTAGTTCATAGGACTCTTCCGCGGCCTTCAGCTGTAATGCCAACTGAGCAAACTGGGGCTCGCTCTCGGTGAGCGTCCGCGCAACGCCAGTCTCGCGGCTGACGACTTGGCGTAAGGTCTGCTCCTTGGCTTTAAGCGTTTGGATTTCCGCGTCTGTGCTCAACTTATCGCTGAGCACCTTCTGGTAGATATCGTTGAGACGAGTGGATTCCGCGCTTACGATCGTGGGAGTCTCGCGCGCGAGTTTATCCCGCGCCTCCGCAATTTTCGCGTCCACGGCTTTCACGTCCTGGTTCTTCTCAGTAAATTTCTCGAGCAATCCGGAACGCTCGACCTCCAATCGCGACAGTTCCAATTTCAGGTCGTCCACGACAGGGTTATCCGTGGTCGTCGAATCGTACTTGACGGATCGATCCTGCTGTTGCAGCTGGGCGATCAGCTCGGCCCGCTTGCCCTCGAGCGATCGAAGCTCATCGTGTACCGTCGTCAGATCGCGGTCGAAATCGCTGATCACCTTTAATTTCAGGGAGAGTTCTTCGGCTTGCGATGAGACCCCCGTTTTCTCCTTGAAGCTCTCGAGTTCGGTCCTCATTTTGGCGATATCTTCTTCACTCTGCTTCAGTCGCGGAGCGATTTTTTCCCTCGCCTGGCGGGCTCCCTGGATTTGTTTGCTAATGAGGAAATCCGACAGGAGCGCTCCCATTGTGTCAACAATCATGGCCGCGCGTTGCGGGTTTTGGTCGAGCGCCTCCAAACGGAAGCTATAGGCCTTGTTTGTGCGCTTGATCGAGATACTGCTTCGCAGATTCGCCATCGCGTCTCGGAGCGGGTCTTTTGGCAAAAGCCGGCCGTACTTCAGGATCTCCCACGCATCGGTTCGGAGTTCCTTGACGTCATCTTTCAAATCCTGGTAGGCGGCCACGAACATGTTGGCCGAGCGTTTCTTCTCATTCACATCTAAATGCAAGACGCGAACGGTTTGCTCGATCACGCCGTCGCTTTGCACCACATCCTCTAGCGTGTTCGCAATCGATTCCAACGGAACGATCGGGGGAGGAAATCCAAGCGCGTCCTGCTGCTTGGATTGAAACGAGACCGACTCGTGCGGCTGGTAGAGGACCACGACGGTCGCTCGATATCGTTCCGACAGTACGTAGGTCAAAGCCAATGAGCTTAGGGTAGCGGACACGCAAAACGTCAGGATCAGGTACCTGTACAGTGCCAGCGGCCAAAGGAACCGTTTGAGCTCAAGATTGTCACGCCTCTCGTCAATCATTGCTTTTAACCTCGAGAACTCGTTAGTGCTCCGCTCGTTTGGCAGGGGAACCAGCAGGCACGAATTCGCCGGATTGAGCCTTCTTCTCTTCGGGCCGCCGGAAGAAGTCTCCCAGAATCAGCGGGGCAGCTCGCAACGCCAGAGCCAACGCCGCGATGATCGACCGCGGGTCAAACGGCCCTCTCGTATAGTGTTTCCAATAAAAGCGGTGGGCGCCGTAGTGGAAGTCGATAATTCTGCTGGCGCCCTTCTTCTTGCCTGCGCGATTCTGGTAAAAATGCGTCACGCGAGCCATGGGCACGCAGTAGATCTTCCCGGCTGCGTGTGCCTGCTTGCACCAGTCTGCCTCTACCCAATAACCCTTGAACCCCTCATCCCAGGGCCCGATCCGCTCGGCCAGCTGTCTGGAGAATATCATGCAAGCGGAGGAGACCCACTCCACTTCGTACGGTTCCACTTCATCGGTCTTTTGACGGCACACGTAGTCGCGCGTGAATTTATTGTTAGGAAACAGGGATGCCAGGAAGGTCTGACGTCCGAATAAAGCGTTGATTGGTTTAGGAAAGCTCCGCGCGCTCTCCTGAACCGTCCCATCTCCATTGAGCATTTTTGGAGCCGCGATGACTACATCTGAATGACGACGCATGAACTCGATCAATTGCTTCGTGACGCCGGGAGAAACGACGGTGTCGGCGTCGAGGACCAGGACGTACTTCCCGCGTGCCGACCGGATACCCCGATTGATGGCCCGGCTATGTCCTTCATTCCTGGCGTTTCGGACGACTGTTACTGACGAGTAATGGTCACTTAGATGGGAAACCGTTCCATCGGTTGAACCGTTGTCTACGACGATGATCTCCTGGCGGACGGAGTCGTCGGCGCAAACTGACGCAAGACAGCTGGGCAGAAAGCGCCAGCTGTTCCATGCGGCGATCACGACCGAAAGTTCCGGGCATGTGGTTGTGAATTCCAATTGCTTGGCCTCTTGCGTTTCGCAACGGTTCGGCGAACGCGACATCCTTTGGGCGGACGAAATCAAAAGCCGATTTTTCCGAGCAAATATGAAACGCCGCCGGCAAGCAACATGGCCGCCAGGCTTGCAACGATCAACTGCATGCGGGTGGTCCTCATGATTTCGCCTCTTGGGCCGGCGTCAACGTCCTCGTCGATTGAGAGTCGGCTCTAGCAACCGGGGCGGCGTCCTTGACGTATTCGCTGGCGTACGGGTGATACGGCTGCATGTGCTGCTGAGGAACGTAGGTCAACACGCAGCCCACCAGCCTGGCGCGAACCGATTGCAAGCGCTCGCGAACCACCATGGCCTCCGTGGTTGTAACTTCTCCGGATTTCAATGCCAGAATCAAGCCATCCATTTTGGGGGCCAGCAGGGTAGTATCCGCGAACGCGAGCACGGGTGCTGAGTCGAAGAGCACCACGTCGAAGTCGCTTTTGAATTGACTCACGATGCTCTCGAGGTTGCCGCCGAGAAGTAGCTCCTGAGGGTCTCGAGCGAGTGGTCCGCTCGTTAGCACCGTAAGTCCATTTTCTATTCTCTGGTACACGACTTTGGGAGCGACGCCTCCGGTTAGCAAGTCCGTCAGACCTTGCCGGTTGCGAAGGCTAAAGAGTTCGTGGAGCCGTGGGCGCCGGAGGTCAGCGTCTACTAGGAGGACTTTCCTGTTTCCCGCGGCTATTACGTGCGCGAGATTGACTACGATCGTGCTCTTTCCCTCCCCGGGTCTGGCGCTCGTGACGAGGAAAGCTTTGTCACCTTGCCGCATTCGGAGCAGCAGGTTGCTACGGAGCGTCCGGAAAGCTTCCTCAAAAAGAGAGGTTGCTTCGGATCGCACCGGCTCGGGCCGCGGAGATAGTGGCAGCTCAATCGATACACGGACGCGCATGACGGCAAATCTCCTTCTGTCGGGTAGAACGGCCTATCGAAGAATTCATGGTGCGTCGCTCCCGGCTTCACGGCCGTTAGGGGGAGTGAGGTCATGTGCCGCCGACGCCCCGGCCGCCATGGCCTTCGCAAGAAGATCCCCGTTGAAAGCATTCGGAGCGGCGGTTCCGGTATGAATGGCCCAACTTCCGAGATAGTCCTGCAGCGCTTCACGCCACTCTCTGACGTGTTTCAGACCGAGTAGTTCTATTTTGTAACTGCGCGCCGCCTCGGACTGAGCGCGCGGCGCGGAAAGGACGAAGGCGTCGGATGTAACCGGCACGACTTTGACGTGACCGCCCAGAATCTTCGCAATCTCCACAGCCATCTCGTACCGGGTGCAGGAGCCGGTGTTTACTACGTGGTACAAGCCGAAGAGCCCGCTCTCGGAAAGGAGTTTCGTGGTATGCAGCAGGTCCCTCGCGTACGTCGGGCTGCCGAATTTGTCATTCACCGCCTTTATTTCGTTCGTCCCGGAATCCTGACGCATGCAGAGAGCGGCAATCTTACCCACGAACTTCTTATCCTTGGCTCTTCCTCCGAACATCCATCCCGCCCGAACAACGTAATGCCGCGAAAGCAGGGATTGGACAATCTTTTCGCCCTCCCATTTCGATCTCGCGTAGACGGTCTGTGGCGCAGGGGCATCGAATTCCGTATAAGGCTCCGGTTTAAGACCGTCGAACAAAGCAGTTGTGCTGATGTAGACCATCTCCGCGTCGTAGCGCTGGCAGGCACTCGCAACGGTAAGAGTGCCCATGGCATTGCTGCGGTAGGCATGGTCCGGCTCGCGCTCGCACCGGTCCACGTCGGTTTCCGCCGCGAGGTGAATGACCAACCGCGGCCGAACCTGTCCCACGACAGACATCACCTCGTCATGGTTTCTTATATCCATCCGGTGGATACCCGGCTCTTCCTCAAGGTCGGTTCGAAATAATTCGCCCTCTGAAAAAACATCTAGCAGGTGGCTCCCTACCATTCCAGCAGCGCCAGTCACAAGAATCATATTCTCCCCCTAAGACTTATCTCCATTCGAGAGCGGTGGCTGAGCTCTCTCCTGCGTCGCATCATACGACTTCAACCCAACATCCCTTAGAGCACTGTCAATTGCGTGGCAGGCACAGAGGCCGGCGGAGGTGCCATGTCCATCTGCGGTTTGTCCACGCGCATGCCGATCTTATACGAGACGAATTCCGTTCGATTCACTGTTAACCACGCCAGCTGGCGTAAGTGTTCCAGCGTCTCCGCGGGAACCGCGATTCCTTTCAAAATGGACTTCGTCCACTTCATCTGGTCCGTGTCGAAGTCTTTGTCTAACTGCCCCCTCGCAACCACCGTGTCGTACAACAACGTCCCCGGAAAAGGAACCACGGCGAAGAGGGCGGCGTGATTTAGTCCCTGGTCGACATGCCGTTTGGCCATGAGGATGGTGTTGTAGATCTCGCTGAGCGTCTCGTCCGGATACCCAATCATGTAGTTGCCTGCGGTCTTGATCCCGACACTCGCGCAGGCCTCGATCAGCTTCTTGGTGTCGGTCAATTCGATGTCCCACTTAGAAGAGGAATACTTCTGCACAAGCCGGGAATTAGCCGACTCGAACGGCAGGTGGAGCATGTGGAATCCGGCTGCGGCCACCACTTCCAGGAATTCCATGTCGATGTCTAATCTGCCGTTGTAGTTCTTCAGCAAATGGCAGATGTTTATGCCGTTGACGTCGGAGAGATCCAGCCCCATGTCGCTGGCGGCGCGAAACAGCGTGTAGGCCCTCTTTTTCTTGGCGAACAGGCTGTCGTCCTCGAAGAAGATGTGTTGTGCCCCGAGGTCCTTGAGTGTCTGAAGCTCTTCCAGCACCCGTTCGATGGATTTCAGCCGGAGCGTGCCGATGGCGCCGGCGACTTCACCGTCGGCTTCTTTCGAGATGTGGCAATAGAGGCAACGGAAGGGGCATCCCCGCGAGGTCTGAAGGGAAGCGTACTGGATCCTTTTTCCTTCCGGGAATTGCCCACCATGCGGGCGGGAGATTTTCCAATATTTGTCCAGAGGCAGAAGATCCCAGGCGGGAAAGGGCAACTGATCCAGGTCGGACATGACCGTCGCATGCCGATTCACTACCTCTTTTCCCTGTTCATCGCGGAAAGCGATGCCGGCAACATCCGTCAGGTCGCGTTTACCGCGAACCGCTTCAGCGATCTCGACGATGATGGTTTCAGCTTCCGACAACACGATGATGTCGACGCCAGCGTTGAAAAACCTTTCGCGAAGGTTTCTAGAGTTCACACCGCCAGCGATGACCAGCTTGTTTGAATCAACTTGCTTGACGAGCCGGACCAGCTCCAGCACCATGCTCGTTTGCGTCGTGAAGATCGACGAGATCCCGATCACGTCAAAGTCGGCAATCTTGCGGGCCACTTTTTCCAGCGGCAATCCGCAACGGATGAGGCCGCTCGGCAATCGGCTGGTCTTGAAAAATGTGTCCTCCAACCGGTCGTCGTTGTCCCCGACCGAGACATCCAGGATCTTTACGTCGTAATGCGCCCGGCGCAACGCACCCGCAACATAGGGCAGGCTGAGTGATCCGTCCGGTTTGGCCATCTCCTCCGGGCCAAACTGCAGCGCCGAGTACATAAGCAGGAACCTCGGTTCCGCGAATCTAAACGTTTTCAAACCGCTCGCCATAAGTTGCCCTTCTCCTCTGGTGGTGCGCGCCGAAGGCAGCGCCCAAAGATTTCTACGCGAAGAAAAGACAGCAAAGGTTCCCGCGAAATACTTATAGTTAGTGCATCAGTCTATTTGCCCGCCTCGCCGCGTTCTAGCTTCATCTCAAGTCCCCCGGGGCGCTAGGGCACTGACAGCGGGGCAGCGAACACCAAGCCGCTCGCCGTCACCCAAGCTGGCTTCGGCGGGCCGTCCCACACGAGCATCCCCATCGAGTTCAGTTCGTTAAACAATTCCGTCGGGTCAACGTTGAATCCCAGCAAGATGTTGATCTGCGCCTGACTAAGTTCGGACACGTGAAAATTATCGACGTCATGCTCCATGACCCAGATGACCAATGCCGGTTGGGTCTTCGCCATATATTGGGGCAGCGCTGCCATGTATTTGTTTTGGTCGGACAGGTTGCTCAAACCGCCTGACGGCCAGCCGACTTCGGCAAAGACGATGGGTTGCGTCGGGAACACGATTCGAAGGCGATCGTAATATGCCAGCGCGATCTGGTCCGGCGCGGGATAGACCCCTTTGTATACCGTCCACGCCGGGTATGTGGTGAATCCTATGAAATCCTGGGGACCCAGTAGAGCAGGGACATTAAATTCGTTGTAGCCGAAAAACAGATCCAGGTGATACGACACGCCGACCTGAGTTTGCGGCGACGTCTGCTTGACGATCGCATAGGCCTGTTGATAGAGCGGTATAAACGCGTTGAATTCGGCAGGCTCAAGGTAATACATGAGATTGATCTCAGCGCCAAGGTTCAGATAGTCTGGATGCAATGCTGCGAGTCTTGCCGCATCATTCAGGTATTGGGCCTGGGTGAGCGGGTCCGTGAACGTCTTCGGCAGGCCGTTTGGCGGGGCCGGCGAGCCGATGCCGGTTGGTGCGATTTGCAGAAACACCTTCAATCCAACTTCGCGGAAGAGCGTCGTAAGGGTCTGCAGGAGTTGATATTCCGGGTCGCCGTTGGACCAAGTCCAGATAAACGATCCGCAACTCCCAATCGCCGCGATTTCCTTAACCGCTTGCGCCACGTCTTGATCGCTGGGTGTGGGACTGTGAGCGGGCGAAACAACGCTTCCGAGCGGTGTGCCGGTTTTCGCTTGACCATGCAAATTGACAGGCGCGATCACGGAACACGCGACAATCGCCGCTGCCGTGGCGATGATTGCGACGCGCTGAATGGAAAGGTTGAAGGGGTCTAGCGGCATGAAACCTCTCGCCACGGAACTAAGGAAGTAATGGTGCGGTTACATTACTAAGAACATAAACTGAAGTCCGGTATCTCGCGCCATCGGTCGCTTGGCATTTCAGCGAACACGAGAATCCCCAGGGGCCGACGCCCCGATGCTGAGCCACCGTTGCTAAGGCAGCTTCCGCCGTTACAGGCAATCGAGCGATCTGCGGCCACTTCCGGCGAGGACACTTGACCCATTTTCTCTACTCAAATATTTTATCCTCTGGATAACCCGGGAAGATGGCCGACTATGTTGAAACAAACCCACGTTGGACCGACGTGGAAGGCGCAGTCTACTGTAAGGTAACCAGGAGTCAAGTCATTTTTTCATCTTTTTTGTCGCGCCCCTCCGCAGCCCGCGCTCTGGTTAGCTCTTGTCATAATACGTGAATGTAGATCTTTCGGTTACCTTTCGACTGGGCAAATCCTCTCATTGACAAGCAACTCGATTTTGGTAGAATCCGGGCTCCCATGGTGCATTGGTCGGCGTGTTTTCGATTTGAAAGATGAGCCCTTGCATGAATCCGGGAGCGTTGTCGTGAGTTCGCATTTTCCTGAGAGCCTTCACTCAATGCCGTCCAGGCCTTCTCCTGTCATGGGGAGGGAAGTGGAGAGCGCGCCTTCTCCAGAACGTTCACGCCCGCTCCAGGATCGCCGACCGGAGGAGCGCGGCTACGTCGAGCCGGCGGCGGAGAAAGTCTCGCGGCGCTTCCTCGCCGGAGTGACGCGGATGGTGGATGTAGTCGTGGCAATCGTCGCGCTGATCGTCGCCAGCCCGATCATGTTGGCCATCGCGATTATAATCAAGCTCGATTCCCCCGGCCCGGTGCTGTTCTGTCAAGAACGCGTCGGTCTCCATAGTCACTTCATCATGTTCTGGAAATTTCGGACGATGTTCGTTGATGCTAAAGAACGGTTCCCGCAAATGTATGCGTATGAATACACGCCGCAGGAGATTCGGTGGGTGTGTCTCAAGCAGCCGGATGACCCGCGGGTCACCAAAGCTGGAAAATGGCTGCGGAAGAGTACGCTCGATGAGCTTCCTAACTTCTGGAATCTCCTCAAGGGAGATGTAACCATCGTGGGACCGCGCCCCGACATTGCGGGAGCGCTGCCTTACTTCACGCCGGAGCAAATGATTAAGTTCTCTGTAAAACCCGGCATCACCGGGCTGGCGCAGACGCACGGCCGCGGGAGACTGCGATTTCAGGACCAGATCCGATATGACATGTTCTATGCCAAGAAGAAATCGTTTTGGCTGGATGTCCATATCATCTTCAGAACGATCAAGCTGCTTTTCAAATCCGATGGCGCCTTCTAGATCGGACATCAAGTGCATGGACCGTGCGTGCTCGGGGGGTGTTCAATGCCGATTGCCTTTTCTTCCGGAGTTCACCGCAGGCCTAACGGGCCGCGGCCTTCACCCTCCCTGCGCCCGTCTTTCGGGAAGTTGCTGATATCTTGCGCGTTTTTTGGGGCGCTTTGGGTCTCTTTCGTTCCGGCGGCCCCGCGGGGGCAGGGAGCGCAGAAATCGTCTTTGGATCGTCCTAGCAGCCAGGCGGCCGAGCAGCAGGGATTTGATCCCACCCTACGGGACGGCCTTTACGTCCTGCAGCGAGGAGATGAGATTACCATCAAGGTGTTCCGGGTTCCCGAGTTGGAGGAAACGCTCAAAATCCGTCCGGATGGAAAAATCTCCATTCTTCTTCTTGATGACATTGATGCTGCCGGCCTGACCACCAAGGAATTGCGTGCCAAGCTCACGACTGGGTATTCGGAATTCTTTCGCGAGCCTCAAGTAAGCGTCATTCTGAGGACAGGCGCCGACCTGAAAGTGTATGTCGGCGGCGAGGTTCAACAGCCGGGAGTCATCCCGCTGTTGGGTGATCTCACCGCACTCGCCGCAGTTCTCCAAGCAGGTGGTTTCAAAACGAGCGCGAAGACCGACAACACCATTCTGATTCGCAACAATGGTCATGAAGCCCGGATCGTCCAGAAGTTGAATTTGAAGGACGTCCTGAACAACGGCAAAGGCGATGTTGAGTTGAGACCGTTCGACGTGGTTTATGTGCCGGCGTCCCGCATCGCCCGGGCTGATCGTTTCGTCGAACAGTATGGCCGGGACATTCTTCCTGTAACTCTGACCGGCGGATTTACGTACGTTTTTGGCGGACCGGGGGCGTTGTTGGGCCTTCCGTGACACTCGGGTCTGAGGCTGTTCAATGGCGCTCGCAAAAGATGACCGCATGATCATACTCGGCGGAGGCTTGGCTGGGCTGACGGCCTCTATGTACAGCGGCGCGCCGGTTTACGAGGCTGAAGATGCGGAGGGTGGGGTAGCTGGATCGGATTTGATCGAAGGCTTTGTTTTTGATCGAGGTATTCACGTTCTACAGACGAAGAATCAAGCCGTCCTCAATCTGCTTGCGGATCTGGGCGTAAAATTCACGAATCATAGACGCAATGCCCATATTTACTCGCACAAGCGCTATGCGGCCTACCCCTTTCAGGTCAATACGGCTGGCTTGCCGATTGGGTTGCGCGCGCGCTGCGCATGGCATTTCCTCCGCCGGCGGCGACACCCGAACCCCACAAACTACGAAGAGTGGATGTATCGAAGCATCGGAACCCAGTTCGCTCGGACGTTCTTGATTCCGTATAGTGAGAAATTCTGGACCGTCTCTCCGCGAGAAATGAGCTGGGAATGGACCGGTGGCCGCGTTCCGCAACCGACGGTCTGGCAAGTCCTTCGCGGAGCGCTTTGGGCCAAACAAACCCGCATCGGCACAAATGTGGACTTTCGCTACCCTCACGGGGGGTACGGCGCCATCGCTAAGGCTTTACGACAGCGAGCCGGGCCTGTGCATCTCGGCTATCGCGCGACACTCCTCGATACCGCCAATCGGCAAGTCTCTTTCAGCAATGGGACCACCGTGCGTTACGACCAGCTGATCAGCACGATTCCGCTGCCTGAGCTGATCCGAATCTGTCCCTACGCCCCCGATAAGGTGAGGGAGGCTGCCGATAAACTTCGAACCAACAGCATCCGTGTGGTGAATCTGGGGATCAACCGTCCGAATCTTTCCGACAAGCATTGGGTGCATTTTCCCGAGAAAGATATCAGCTTCTTTCGCGTCAGCTATCCGAGTAACTTCGGCTCGGGGCTCGCGCCTGCGGGTACCTCGTCAATTTCGGCGGAGGTAGCCTATTCTTCATCTCGCCCTCTAGATACGGAGCGTATCGTTGATCGTGTGGTGGAAGATCTCATCCGGGTCGGCGCGCTTCGCAGAAACGATTCCATCATTTTGAAAGCGACTCGAGACATCAAATACGCGTACTGCATTTATGACCGGCACCGGAAGGAATCCGTGGGTAGTATGTACAACTGGCTGAGAGGCATCGGAGTTATACCCTGCGGGCGCTATGGCCTGTGGACTTATTTTTGGAGCGACGAAGCGATTCTGAGCGGCAAAAAAGCGGCGGAGAACGTCGCAAGTGCGGAGAGCAGCTGCTCCTTGTCGTCGAAACTCAACTGAGGTGATACTGAAATTATGGCTTTTCGGTTCGAGAAATTGGAGATTCCGGGCGCTGTCCTCATCGAGCCCAGCGTCTTCGCAGACGACCGCGGATTTTTCATGGAGACGTATAAGCATTCGGATTTTGCGGCAGCGGGGATTCCCGTAGGCTTCGCCCAGGAGAACCACTCTCGTTCCGCCGTCGGCATCCTTCGCGGTCTCCACTACCAGCGGGCGCCGAAGGCTCAGGGTAAATTGGTAAGAGTCGTCTCCGGAACGGTATTTGATGTTGCGGTCGATCTCGATGCGCGCTCATCGACGTTCGGCAAATGGATCGGGGTTTATCTTTCCGCTGAGAATCGCCGCATACTGTATGTCCCGCCATGGTGCGCCCATGGCTTCTGCGTCACGAGCGAGCACGCGGAGGTCGTGTACAAGACAGATCAGGAATATGCGCCGGAGAGCGAAGGCGGGATTATTTGGAACGATCCCAGCTTGGGAATCCAATGGCCGATTGATGATCCGATCATTTCTGAGAAGGATCGCCGTTGGCCACTGTTCGAACGCGCACAGGGTGCACCCCGAAGTTTGTAGTTCTACCAAACGTTCCCACCGCATTGTGCGAAGTGCGGAGAAAAGAAGGACGCATGCGAGTTCTTGCTCTCGTACTCTCCCTGGTCATGGCTTTAGCGGGGCCGGCCCCGGCCACGCCTCAGCGCCGGGAAAAAATATTTCCCTCTACGGGCGTCGCGCTCACGCCCGCGAATTTCCCAAACCATTCTGCAAAGGATGTAGAGGATATGTTCCGAATCGGCAAGGACGCCGGGGACGTGGCGGTCTTTATCTATCAGTGGAGCCAAGCGGACCTGCTGGGCACGGCGCAGAGCATGCTCAAACTCAGCAGGGAGAATGGTTACACACCGATTCTAGCAATTAGTCCGACAAAGCTTGAGGGATTGCGCGGCGAATTTGACCTTCCCGAAAGTGTGCGCCGGAGGGTGGGCCGGAAAGTTTCGTTCGCTGATAAAGCTGTTTACGAACCCTATATCTATGATGTGCTGGAACTAGCCAAGCTCCATCCGCCGTATCTTTGCTTGGCGACAGAGATTAATCTCCTGGCTTTCAGCAGCATCCAACAATACGTCACCTTCGCCGCTGTTTACAAAAAACTGTATCCCGAAATCAAGAAGATATCACCGTCAACTCAGGTGTTCGTCTCCTTCCAGTGGGACTTCTTTCAACTCATGGATTCCAAAGAGCCTAATAAGATCGCCGAACATTCGAAACTGATCGATATTTTTCGCCCCGAGCTGGATTTGGTCGCTTTTACTTCTTATCCGGCTGACCATTTCCCGAATCCGGCCGCCATTCCAGAAAATTATTACGAACAGGTATATCGGCACATCAAGCAGAATGATCCCGTAATGTTCATGGAAATCGGGTGGCCCTCAACTGGAAAGGGCAGCGAACAGAGCCAGGTCGCTTTTATAAACAGGCTGCCTGCGCTAATGGAAAAGGTGAAGCCCAAGGTTTTGGCCTGGCCGCTCTTACATGATGTGTCGGGAGCGCTGGGCGGGGATCTCGGAGCCACGGGGCTACTGACTACAAAAGGACAGGCCAAGCCGGCATTTGAGGCTTTCAAGGCGATCAGGGACAAGTAGACCAGAAGGCATCCCTGGCAGTGTACCCGGATCGATAAGGGCAACGGAGGGCGAATCATGAAAGGAATTATCTTGGCTGGCGGAAAGGGTACGCGGCTTTATCCATTGACTTTGGTTGTGAGCAAGCAACTCATCCCAGTCTATGACAAACCGCTGATTTACTACCCCCTGACAACGCTGATGCTCGCGGGTATCCAGGATATTCTCGTGATTACAACTCCGGAAGATCAGGACAATTTTCAGCGTCTTCTGGGCAACGGCAGCCATCTCGGTATACGCATCTCCTACGAGACACAGCCTCATCCGGACGGTCTCGCCCAGGCCTTTGTTATCGGTCGTGACTTCATAGCAAGAGACCCTGTAGCTCTAGTGCTGGGAGACAACATCTTCTACGGCAGTGGCCTGCAGAATTTCCTCCGTCGAGCAGCCGATCGCAAGTTTGGAGCGACAGTGTTTGCGTACCGTGTACGCGATCCCCAACGTTACGGCGTCGTTGAGTTCGCGGCCAACGGCCGTGCGATCGCGCTGGAGGAGAAACCGGCTGAGCCGCGCTCTCAGTACGCTGTCACTGGGCTTTATTTCTACGACAACCAAGTAGTGGATTTTGCCGCATCGCTCGAACCCTCTGAGCGCGGCGAACTCGAGATAACCGACCTGAATACGAAATACCTCGAACGCGGCGAACTCCATGTTGAGATCCTGGGGCGCGGCATCGCCTGGCTCGACACAGGAGTTCACGAAACTCTCCTGCAGGCGGCAAATTTCGTGCAGGCCATCGAGGAGCGGCAGGGACTCATGGTGGCTTGTCCGGAAGAGGTGGCGTACCGCATGGGTTATATCAATGCCGACGCTGTTTTGCGCATCGCCAGCGCGATGGAGAATAATCATTACGGTCACTATCTCCGCCGAATGATCGAAGAAGAGGCGCCTCCCTTGATATCGCTTAAGGCCGAGCACGGAACTACGCAAACGGTCCTACATCTGGATCCGATAAAATGATTGAGGTCCTGGTAACGGGCGGGGCGGGATTTATGGGGAGCAACTTTGTCCGCCACGTGCTTCGCGTCCATCCGGACTGGCGCGTCACCACCCTTGACAAGCTTACCTACGCGGGCCGTGTCAAAAATCTTTGTGACTTCATAAACAATCCCCGCCACTTCTTCGTGCACGGGGACATCGCCGACGCCAAGATCGCCAATTGGCTCGTCGAACGGTCGCATCTCGTCGTACACTTCGCTGCAGAGACATTCGTAGACCGGTCAATCGCGAGTTCAGGCGATTTTATCTGCACAAACATTGTCGGCACTTACGTCCTTCTCGAGGCCGCGCGTCGGGCACCTAGACTAAAGCGATTTATCCAGATTTCGACCGACGAGGTGTATGGCAGCATCCCGGCGCGCGCCAGCCGCGAGACCGATGAGCTGAAGCCGCGCAGTCCCTATTCCGCTAGCAAGGCTGCGGCGGATCGCCTCGCTTACGGCTACTGGACCACGTACGGCGTTCCGGTGATGATCACCCGAACGTCGAATAACTATGGCCCCTACCAGTGGCCCGAAAAGCTCATCCCGCTCTGCATCACCCAAGCGCTCGACTATTTGCCCGTTGCACTTTTTGGAGACGGGGAGAATGTCCGCGATTGGCTGCACGTCTCGGACCACTGCTACGCCCTTGACATGCTTGTCGAGCGTGGTGAACCGGGCGAGATCTACAACATCGGTGGGGGCAGCGAGGTCCGCAACATCGATGTCGCCTATCAAATCCTAGCTTTGCTCGATCGGTCGGCGTCACTTATCAAACCTTCCCCAGGTCGGCAAGCGTATGACCCTCGCTCTTGCCTGGATTCGACCAAACTGCGCGGCCTTGGGTGGCATCCTCGGGTCGACCTCGTCCGCGGTTTGCACGAGACAGTGGAATGGTATCGAGCAAACGAAGCGTGGTGGCGTCCAATTAAGCAAGGTGAGCCCGCGTCTCTGAGTTACTTCGTTGCCCAGTATGGCAAGCGACGACGCTCGCGAACCTCAGGCTTGACTTAAGGGATTTCGTCTACTTGCAGTGCGTGGCGATCACGGCCCTCCAGCTGGCGCACGTTCGCCCGGTTCTTCTGCTGTCGTTCGCCAAAAATCTGTCCGCCTGTGATTTCAACAATATACATGGTTGCCGTCCACAAGCGAAATGAGGTAATAGCATCGGATGATCGACCCTATCGGCCTGCTCACCGGTTTAATCCCTCGTCTTTTCCGGACTCGTCGGAAATTGCTTCTTGAGAACCTTGCTCTTCGCCAGCAACTCGTGGCACTGAATAGAAGGTTTCCCAGGCCGAGACTCACAGTATTCGACAAGATCTTCTGGGTTTTGGCGCAAAGGCTCTGGTCCGAATGGAGACAGGTACTTATCATGGTTACTCCGGAGACCGTAGTCCAATGGCATCGGGATGGCTTCCGCTTGCGTTGGAAGCTGATTTCCAGAGTGCGCCGGCCGATTGGCCGAAGACAAACGTCGAAGCAAGTGCGCGAGTTGATCTTCCGCTTTGTGGCAGAGAATCCGACTTGGGGAGCGCCGCGCATTCACGGGGAGCTTCTTATGTTGGGTTTCGACGTTTCCGAGCGAACGATCTCCCGGTAGATGAAGCGGGCGCCGAGAGACCCAGAACGAGCCAAACGCTGGCTGGCCTTTCTTCGTAATCATCGGGAAGTCATCGCCGCGATGGATTTCTTAACGGTTCCAACGGTCAGGTTCAACCTGCTTTACTGTTTCTTCGTGATCAGCCATGATCGTCGACGCATTTTGCACTTCAACGTCACGAAACATCCGACAAGCCTCTGGATCGTTCAACAGTTGCGGGAAGCATTTCCATTTGAATCGGCCCCTCGATTTCTCATCTTTGATCGGGATAGCAAATATGGAGTTGAGGTTCCTGCAGCGGTGCGATCTCTCAAAATAACTCCGATCCGCACCTTCTTCGAGAGTCCTTGGCAAAACGGTGTAGCGGAGCGATGGGTCGCGAGTTGTCGACGTGACTTACTGGATCACATCATCGCCACGACCGAACAACATCTGAAGCGACTGCTTTCCGAATACGTTGACTACTATCACGAGGACCGCACGCACCTAGGACTGGGGAAGGGAACACCGCACGGCAGGACTCGTTCCACTGTATCGGGCAGTGTGATTTCTCATGACCGACTCGGCGGATTGCATCATCGTTACGACCGAGCGGCGTAAAGCGTGATCCCCTAGTGAAAAGCCAGTGAATAAAGGGCAGCGCCTCGTCTGAAGCGTGCGGTCGGGGATTCTAGAGGAGCGGATTGGCTTTCCATATACATGTCATTTGCGATTTTGCCTGTAACCAATGCAAAAAACGCGTAAGTGATAAGCACTTTTAGGCGCGGACAGCGTTTTGGCGAAGGACAAGGGTGGCTCTTTGCTCTATCCGATAAGCAAATCAGCGTGGCGATTTCGTCGATGCACGACGAGCCGGCACGTGCTTGGACAGTCGAGGAATTGGGGCAGCGTGCCGGCATGTCCCGATCGACCTTCGCGCTGAGGTTCAAAGAGACCGTTGGGGTGTCGCCGATGGAGTACCTGACACGCTGGCGAATGCTGCTAGCCGGGGACAGAATGGCGAATACCAGCGATTCCATTTCTGAAATCGCACAGTCCCTTGGCTACGAATCCGCTAGCGCCTTCACGAAAGCCTTTAAGAAAATCATGGGCTGTTCGCCTCGGCAATACAGCCGTGAGCAGAACAGGATTCGTGGCACTCGCGATCGCAGGCAGCCGAGCGCAGATCGCCCACTTTACAGGTGAAGAATTACAGGTGAAGTTTCTCTCGGATTCCGAAGAAAACTCTCTAAAGTATTGAAAAGAATGGTAGGCCCGTGCGGACTCGAACCGCAGACCTCTACCGTGTCAAAGGCCAGCCGACCCATACTTGCAATGACTTAAGCCGCGTCGGGTGGCGCGTAAACACGCCGAAATACTCCTAAGACGAAGTTTCAACGGTA
>Ga0210400_10001223_pt1 | contig 25827 bp, 19 predicted proteins | sample IncBWH26MmetaG_FD_155456 | JGI IMG/M metagenome (GOLD analysis project Ga0210400, IMG submission 155456) | Forest soil microbial communities from Barre Woods Harvard Forest LTER site, Petersham, Massachusetts, United States - Inc-BW-H-26-M | ecosystem: Environmental > Terrestrial > Soil >...
CGCCTCTCAGGAAGTGCTGGAGCGGCATGTTGCGAACTGCAGAAGAGCCGATCCTGCCTATGGCGATGGTGTGGCGCGAGCATTGAAGCTGAATGTTCTTCAGTCCGCCTAACAAAATAACGCCACGAAAAATAACGCCGCGAAAAAAATGACGCTTACGGCTGTGCTACGCCGCTAACGAGGATTGTGGGGGAGGCGGCGTAGGATGGCGGTGGCAAGAGATTTCGATTTGGCGATGCGTATGGATTCTTTGGGGATGCCGCCTACGCTGATGCGAAGGAAGAGTTCGCCCTGAAGGACATACAAGGCTCCGGAGATGGGATTGCCTACCCAGTAGGCTTCTTCGCCGAGAGCGGAAATTGGCTGCGGCTTGCGGCCGGCTTCGTCGGCTTCGCCATCGGATTCGCCCTGCGGAAAGGCTTTGGATTCACCGGCTTCGCGCGACGAGAGGAACGCAGATTTCGCCGGGCTTTTGCGCGAAGCGGGCCGCTTCTCCTCTTCTGGCTTGCGAGGCGAATGGAATTGATTTCGCCAGAAGACACGCAGGCTGTGCCCGCCTGTGTCATCCGCAGCCGGAGTGGCCACGGCCAAACTAGCCGATTTCGCAAAGTCCCGCGTGACGAAGACGCATTGCGACATCCTCATGTTGCCCGTCGTTTGCACGCTGGGCTTGCGCTCCTGAAGCGGCTCGCCTAGAAAGGAGGCAATCTCCCTGTCGGTGAGAAGCGAGCAGGCATCAAGCGTCGCGCTCGTGTTTGTTTTGGTCTGAGGTTGCTCGTTCCGCTGTGTTCTGTCCTGGCTGCTGCTTATTTTCTTCGCTGGCAAACCCACGGCTGGGCCACAAAGCCCGAATGCGGAGCATAGCAGCAGGGCGCAAGGCAAAGTACGAATCACCGGGCGGTGGCTGGTTGCGTTTTTCTTCGGACGCAGAGATATCGGGTTGCGGGTCATCTGTTCGTTCACGCGTTGGGTCAATCGTCGACATCGTGATCGTTGCAGTCGGGATCGCCGCTGACGCCAGTGGCGGCGTCGCCGTGACATTGCTTGCCTCCACCGGCGTTGTCGCCTGTGTTGGTGCCGAATTGCGTGCCGTCAAAAGCTTTGAAGAGACCGCGGCCGCCGACTTGGCGCGCAATGGTAGCGAGAGCATCCTGTGCCGTGGCAGGACCGGAGCTCGCGTTCTGCGTCGGGTCGGTGACGCACGAGCCGGTGCAGCCGTCCGCATAGCCAACCAGAACGCGGCCGGTGTTGTCCACCGTGATGTCGTTGAAATCGAGAAGATTGCGGCAAGGATTGCTACCGCCGCCATTCCAGATGCAACCGCGCTGTACCGGATCGGTCGGCGTTGCGTCGACCGTGGTCCACGTGCGGCCGGTGTCATAGGTGAAAGCGACGTAGAGGTGCCACACGCCGAGGAAGTCGGCTGACTGCGTGTCGCCGGAAGTCTGGGTCCCAAGGAAGGCAAAGGCGGCGCGATTGTTGTCGCCGGCAGTCACTTCCGCAAATTCCGCGTTCTGTATGCCGAATGGTGTGCCAGCGTCTTTGGATTTCGACCAGTGCAAACCACGGTCAGAAGAGGCGGCGATTTTTGCGTGCCCGTCAGTATTCACGTAACCAAGATAGATCGTGTTGTTGGCGCCGGCCGCTACGGACGGATCGCTGCCGGGGCTGATGCTCTTGGAATCAGGAATGGTGCGCACAGACCAACTGAGGCCGTTGTCGGTGGAAACAGCAACGCCGATGCGGCTGACCCCGTTGGCATCCATGCAGCTCTTGTTGGGAACGTAGGCGGTGCCGTCGGGTGAGACGCGAACGTGGCCGTGCAAACCGCCGCAGGTGCCGGGCGCAACGGGCAGGTCGACGCCGTTAACCGTGGTGAAAGTGTAGATCGGAATGCCTGGACCAAAAGTGAGGCCGCCGTCATCGCTGCGAGAGCAGAAGGCTGTAGCGATGTCCTGCGAGCAATAGTAAATGGCATGAGGATACGTGGTATGCGTGGCAGGCAAGGGTGCCGCGTAGGGACCGCCTCCGACCGTTTGGTGATCGACGCCGGCAGGCTGGCCCGAACCTTGCGTCGGAAACCACGTGTTAGCGTCATCGTCGGTGAAAGAGAGTTCGCTGGTGACGCCGTTAAGTTGAGAAGAGAAAGTGCGATTGGTCCCGCCGAAATGGCCATCGTCGGTAAAGAGGATGGGATCGAGGCTGACACGGGCGAAGGGCGAACGCTTGTCTTCCCAGAAGGCAGAAGCAGGCGTGGCGGAATCGTTGAAGGTGACGCGGAGAGTGTGATTGCCAGCCTCGATGAAGACTTTGCCGGTCTTCCAGTCGACGCCAATGGAGGGCTCACCGGCACCGTGCGCGCCAGAAGTAGAAGAGCCAAGCGATGGCGTGATGCAGCTTGGAGGCTGCTGGGAGCCTGTGCAGTCAGGAGGGGCGGGATAGTTCACGAAGGTGGCAAAGCCGGGAGCGGGAGGAGGAGGCGGAGGGGTGGTTGGACGCGGAGCGACAGTCATTGTGACGATCACGTGAGCGGCCGTAGGAATTGGGACGAGAGCGGCGACGGAGCGAATGTGCCAGAGTCCGGGGATGGGATCCGTGAGGGTCAAGTCTTCTTCGCCGGGGCCCGTGGAAGTGTCATCGGGAGAGCCGGGACCGTGGTCGGCGGAATTAGGGCTGATGGCGAAGATGTCGAGATCGGTGGGCACGGTGGAGGTCCAGGTGTATTTGAATGTGACCTGGGCGGTCATCGTTTGGTAGAACGTGGCGGCTGCAGAGGGTAGAACGACGTTCAGGTCGTGGTCATCGCACAATCCAGGAGGGCAGACGTCCTGAATGCCGACATTGGCGACTGTGCCTCCGCCGACCGGAGCAAAATCCCATGCCACCGGACCGGAGCTGCTGCTAATTGTGCTGACGGGCGGAGTGGTTGTCTGCGCAAAGGCGGTTGCCGCTCTGCGGGATAGGAACAGGACCATCGATGTAAGGAGGAGAAAGGAGAGGGACAGGAGGATTAGAACACGAGCGAGTCGCATGAAGCCTCCGCAAGAATGTACCCAAGAAGCGGCAAATACCCTTTGAGTGGTCGGTGCTGGGCCGGTTGGTATGTGCTGGTAATTTGCGGCACACGCGGATGGCTTGCGTGTACTCGGACAACTTCTACTGTTCGGAAGGTTAGGACGCAATCAGGGAATTGACGGAATTCGGAATCAGGTAAAAACCTGAATAAGCGCGGCTGAGTGGCCCGCCTGAGAGGCCACAGCGGCGGGAGGACTATGCGGCTTCGGGGATTTCGTCGGGTTCGGCGGCTTGCTGCTCGAAGAAGCTGAGGGCGGCATCGCCTTGGCGCAGGATGCGGGTCTGCTGGAGGCGGCCGATCCGCCGGGGAAGCTCGAATGTGCGGCGGTGCTCGGCGATGACTAGGCTGCCGGTGCCGAGGAATGGGGCAGAGCCGAGGAAGCCGAGAACGCGGTCGTATTGATCCTTTTCGGCGTAGGGCGGGTCGACGAAGACGAAATCGAATGGAGCGTCGGTCGGCTTGTGGCGGGAGGCTAGTTTTTCGAGAGCGCGAAGGGCGTCGAGGGGGAGAACTTTCGCTCCGTTTTGGATGTCGAGGGATGAGAGGTTGCGACGGATGAGGGTGGCGGCGGGGACGTGGTTTTCGATGAAGACGACTTCGATGGCGCCGCGACTTACAGCTTCGATGCCAACAGCGCCGGTGCCGGCGAAGACGTCAAGGAAGCGCGAGCCGTTGACTTTAGGGCCGAGGACGTTGAAGAGAGTTTCGCGCAGGCGGTCGCTGGTGGGGCGGAGGGCGTTGCCTTTGAGGCTTTTCAGGATGCGGCTGCGATATTTTCCGGCGACAATGCGCATTTTCTTCTAGCCGACTTTCGCAAGATGATAGCGCCGCTGCCATTCCGGGGCGAGATTGCGAATGATGCGATCGAGGGCGGGCTTTTGCGATGGCGCATCGGCGATGGCGAAGGCTTCGTGGCGTGCTTGCTCTAGGAGTTCGCGGTCGCGGAGGGGGTTGGCGATGTGGAAGCCGAGGGCGCCGGATTGGCGCGTGCCGAAAAATTCGCCGGGGCCGCGGAGCTCTAGATCGGTTTCCGCGATCTCGAAGCCGTTGGAGGTGCGAACCATGGTTTCGAGGCGGGCGCGGGCCTCGTCGGTCATGCGCCCCGGGCCGACGAGAACGCAGTGAGATTTTTGCGCGCCGCGGCCAATGCGTCCGCGGAGTTGGTGCAGCTGGGAGAGGCCGAAGCGCTCGGCGTGCTCGATGACCATCACCGTGGCGTTGGGAACATCGACGCCGACTTCAACGACAGTTGTCGCAACCAGGATGTGCACTTCGTTCTTGCGGAAGCGCTGCATGACTTCATCTTTTTCTTCGCTAGAGAGGCGGCCGTGCAAGAGGCCGAGCTTCAGTTTCGGAAAGACTTCCTTCGAGAGGCGCTCGTACTCTTCCACGGCAGCTTTCAATTCAATCTTCGATTCTTCGATGACGGGATAAACGATGTAAGCCTGGCGGCCGGCTTCGACTTCGCGACGGATGCTGCCCCAGACCCCGGGAAGATGCGGCTCTGAAGTGAGATGGGTCTCGATGGGCGTGCGGCCGGGCGGTAGTTCGTCGAGGATCGAGACGTCAAGATCGCCATAGAGCGTGAGTGAGAGGGTACGCGGAATGGGCGTGGCGGTCAGCACGAGAACGTGGGGCGCGTGGCCGTGGGCGGCGGCTTTGTCCATTAGACGCTTGCGTTGCAGGACGCCAAAGCGATGCTGCTCGTCGATCGCGACGAAACCGAGGCGCGCGAACTGAACATTGTCTTCGATGAGGGCGTGGGTGCCAATGACGAGCTGCGCTTCGCCGGAGCGGATGCGCTCGAGCGCGGCGGATTTTTCCGCGGACTTCAAGCCACTGATGAGTAGCTCGACGCGGTAGTTGCCGCGTTCGAGGATGCGGCGGGCGGAAAGAAAATGCTGCACGGCGAGGATTTCCGTGGGGGCCATCAGCGCGGCCTGGCAGCCGTTTTCGATGGCCACGACGGCGGCTTGCAGGGCGACGATCGTTTTGCCGCTGCCGACATCGCCTTGGAGGAGGCGATTCATGGGCGCGGGCTTCTCGAGGTCGGCGGCGATTTCCGCGAGGACGCGCTTTTGCGCGGCGGTGGGCTTAAAGGGAAGGATTCGTTTTAGCGCTCCACGGATATTTTCTTCACGGAGACGGAAGGCGATGGCATCTTCTTTGCGGGCGGCGCGACGGTCGAGCGCGAGGCTGAGTTGGTAAAGGAAAAATTCCTCGAAGATCAGTCGCCGCTGCGCGGGAGAGCGAAATTCGTTGAGGGCTTCGATGGACTCTTCGGCGGCGGGAAAATGCGCTTGCGCGAGAGCTTGGAAGCGCGCGGGATAGCCGAGACGCGTGCGCAACTCTTCCGGCAAAAGGTCGGGCATGCGCGGGTCGAGAGTTTGCAGCGCGGTGTAGATCGTGCGGCGAATGGAGCGCGAGCCGAAAGTGCCGATGGCTTCGTAGATGGGAACGATGCGGCCGACTTCGGTGGAATCGATTTCTTCCTGAGCTGCGGATTTGTCGGCTTCGTGGGCGGCGGCGGAATGGTCGACGCTGCTGAGAAGCTCGATTTGCGGATTGACCATTTCGATGCGCGCGGGGCGCATTTTGTCGACCTCGGCTTTGCCGTGGAGGACGAGCAGTTGGCCCTGCTTGAGCCGGCCTTCGAGATAGCCGCCGTGAAAAAATTTGCAGGGGAGCTGGCCGGTAGGATCCTGCACGAGAAGATGATAGATGGCGTCGCGTCCGCGCATGGTGCGGACGGCTTGGCCGCTCATGACGCGGGCGCGAATGGTGTAGACGCCTTCGGGCTTGATGTCCTTGATGTTGGAGAAGTGGATGCGGTCTTCATAGCGGAACGGCAAGTAGTGAAGGAGATCGTCGACCGTATAGATTCCGCGCTTGGCGAGGAGTTCGGCGCGGTTGGGGCCGACGCCTTTGATCATGCGGACTTCCGTGGTTAGGGATAGGGACATCGATGTGTCATTTATACCATTGGGGGAAAGGCGGCCCTGAAAATTGGAACTTGGGGATCGAGGGGTACGCCCCCTCCCCCGGTTTTTGCATAAGTGTTGATTCTGGAGATAGTTAAAGTTGTTTGTTTTGTTGCACTTTTGCAAGTGTTGATTCTAAAGGGTGTTATTGAACACCGCGGAGCAAGGCACAAAACTCCAAAAGAAGCTGCCGGAGGCACCCCCCACCCCGGGTGTTTTGCAAAAAGAGTCTGGATTTGCCTGATTCCAAAGGAGTTGACTTTTTTGAGAGCGCCAAAGAGACGGCAAGAGTATCGGAATAAAGGAGTTAGCTTGGTTGGGAAGGGTCGAGAGAGGATTGCCTGTCGAGCTAACATGACGGAGAGTATCACATTGGTATACAGATTGTCAAGCGGTTTTTTCGGGGGGGTGACGTCAATGGTTTTGTGTAATTTTCATGCCTTGCGACGCTCTGCGAAACGATGCCATTGGAATCATTTTGATCTGCTAACTTCGTGATGCAATGAGAGCCCGTCGGTATTAGAATCGATTCTTCGACGAGATCACGCGATCCTCAAGCTTCAAGCTAGGAGCTGAAGGAGCGCAACCATATGGCCCGGTTTGTCCTGTTTCGTGGTTCAGTTGCTACGAACCCTCCAGGTTCGGTTTCCAAGAATCTTACCGGTTCGATCCTCAAGAAGATTTTAATTGTTGCTGGCTGCGTGGTGGCTTTCGTCTGGGTGCAGACTGCTGTTGCGCAGGCACCACGTGGCGGTCACGTTGCCGGCGGCGGTCACGTCGGCGGTGGGGCGCGCGTCGGCGCGCCGGTACGAGGGCCGATTTCGCGGCCTGGCGTCTTTGTTGGTGGTCCACATGGGGTAGGTCCGCGTGGGCTTGGTCCGCATTGGGTAGGCCCGCGTGGGGCAGGTCCGCGTCTGGGAGTCGGCACCGGAGGTTTCCGCTTTCGGCAGGGCCCGATTCACGATTTCCGCCGACGGGTGTTTTTCGGCGCGCCGTTCTTCCGTTTTGGGGTGGGCCTCGGATTCAATTCGCTTTGGTGGCCGACCTGCGGTCCTTCCGTGGGCTGGGGCTGGGGATTCGAGTGCTATCCCGTGCCGTTCTTTGGGTATGGTTACTACGGGGGGTATGGTTACGGGGGATACGGTTTTGAAAATTATGTCGCCCCGCAAACGTACGAATATCCTGAGTATGTGTATGGCGAAGAAGAACGCAATCTAATTTGGCTCTATTTGAAGGATGGCTCGGTATACGGCGTGACGGATTACTGGTTGGTGGATGACCAGATGCATTTCAGCATGGTCGAGGACGAGGCAACGAAGTCCGCCGAGCACATGGTTCCATTGGACGACTTGGATTTGCCGAAAACCATCGATGTGAATACGCGGCGGGGATTCCGGGTAGTGTTTCGCGACGAGCCGTGGCAGGACTATTTGAAGCATCATCCGGATCTTACGCCGCCGGATTTGCCGCCGCCGCAATAGAATTAGCGATGGTGCGCCCTCGTCGGTCCAATCCTCAAGAGCGCTACGAGCTTTCTTCAGGGGCTGAAGCCCGTTGAGGGGATGTCGCTACGTGGCGGCTGAAGCCGCCACCTCCTAAATATAAGAGCAGAGATAGGACTGGCGCAGCTTGCTGCGCTGCTACAACGGAGGAGTTGTCGCGCTCGCGGACTCGCGCTGGGCACGACGTGTCGTGCCCCTACGATGTGTGGTCACTTGCGGTGGCGGGAGGCCTATCTATAGAGTGGGTTGGTGTGTCTAAGATGTTAGCCTGAATTGAGAAGTGTCTAGGAATTGACTCTTCGTTGTGCGGATGCGTACGGCCCCTACCTCTAGTGAGATGAAACTGCAAGAAGAGATAAAACTACGACGTGAGATTAAAGAGCGGAGGCTTCTGTGGGTGGTGAACGGCTGAGCGGGTCGGAAAAGCGGGCGCTGCTGCTTTGGGTAGTCCTCGGAATCGTCGGAACCATTTTCGCTTACAAATATTTCTTCCGGGCGTTTCCGGAAGCTTCGGTGGACTTCCGCGTGACGCGCGGGGAGGCGCTGAAGCTGGCACAAAACTTTGTGGCGGGGCTTGGCGAGAACGTCAGCGGCTACCGGTCGTCGATCGTGTTCAGCGTCGACGACGATGCGAAGACGTATCTAGAGCGCGAGCTGGGATTGCAGCAAGCGAACCAGCTGATGTCGTCGCAACTGCACATGTGGTATTGGGATGTGCGGTTTTTCCGTCCACAGCAGGAAGAGGAATTTTATGTGCGGGTGAGCCCGGCGGGAAATGTCGTCGGGTACACGCACAAAATCGAAGAAGCGCGAGCGGGGGCGGCGCTGGACCGCCAGGCGGCGCAGGTTCGCGCGCAAAACCTTTTAGTTTCGAAACTGGGACTCGATCCGAATCAATGGGATTTCCTGCCGGAAGAAGCGAATTCGACGAAAAGGCCGAACCGGACGGATTGGGATTTCACGTGGGAAAAGCACGGGTTTCGCGCGAAGGACGCGCCTTACCGGTTGACGGTACTGCTGCAGGGGGAACGCGTCGGAGGTTCGCAGGAATATTTGCGTGTGCCGGAAGCGTGGCAGCGGAGTTACCAACGGCTGCGCTCTGGCAACGACACGCTGGCGCTGGTGTTCACGGTTCCCTACATTTTGCTGCTGGGATTCGCGGTCTGGCTGGCGTTTAAGCTGACGAATGCGGGGCAGTCCTCGTGGCGGGGAGCGATTTTGCTGGGATTGCTCGTCGCGGGATTGTTGTTCTTGCAAAACCTGAATGACTGGCCGCTGTGGAGCGCGAGCTACGACACAAACGCTTCGTACAGCGGGTTCCTATTAGCAAAGATTGGGGCGGCGGTGCTGGTCTCGCTGCTGACCGCGCTAACCGTGACGCTGGTGTTGCCGGCGGCGGAACCGCTGTACCGCGCTTCGCAACCTCAGCGATTGCAGCTTTCCAAAGCATTTACGTTGCGCGGATTGCGGTCGAAGGAGTTTTTTTCGGCGGCGGTGGTGGGGCTTTCGCTGGCCGCGGCGCACATAGGCTACGTGGTGGCGTTTTATGTCGTGGCCCAACATTTTGGAGCGTGGGCGCCGCAGGAAATTAATTATCAGGATTCGGTGAATACGCTGTTTCCGTGGCTTTCCGGGGCGGCCATCGGTTTGCTGGCGTCGACGAACGAAGAGTTTACGTTCCGGCTGTTTGCGATTCCATTTTTCAGGCGCGTAACCGGATCGCGATGGATCGCGGTGGTGTTGCCGGCGTTTATGTGGAGCTTTCTGCACAGCAATTATCCCCAGGAGCCGCCGTACATCCGCGGAATCGAAATCGGGCTGTTCGGCATCATTGCGGGACTGGTGATGCTGCGCTGGGGAATTCTGGCGACGTTGATCTGGCATTACACGGTGGACGCTTCGCTGGTGGGATTGCTGCTGGTGCGTTCGAACAGTTTGTATTTCAAGGTTTCGGGCGTGGTGGTGGGATTGGCGGCTGCGGCGCCTTTGTTGTTTGCGGCTATTTCGTATTTGTCGCGCGGGAGATTTGAGCCAGACGACGATTTGCTGAACCAGGCAGCGCCGGCTCCAGCGATAAGCCTGGCCACGACGACGGAAGAAGTGGCCGCGGTGGTTTCGGCTCGGCGTTATGACGCGCTGTCATCGGGAAAGCTGGCGTTTTTGGCGATCTGCCTGGTGGCGGGCGGGGCGCTGGCCTGGAAACTCAAACCGGAATCGATTGGCGATTATTTGAAGCTGTCGGTGAATGAGAGGTCGGCGCGGGCGCATGCGGATGCAATCTTGCGGCAGCGCGGACTGGACCCCAATAGCTACATACATGCAACGGTGCTGGTGAACGTCACGGATCCGGTGACGAACGAGTTTTTGCGGGAGCGCGTGGGGGTTGCGCGCCTGAACGACATTCTGAGGGCGGTGCCTGGGGCGTTGTGGCGGGTCCGATATTTTCGAGATTCGCAGCCTGAGGAGTATGCCGTCGTATTACGGCCGGATGGATCGCTGCATGCAGTTCGGCACACGTTGGCGGATGAGGCGCCGGGAGCTTCGCTGAGCAAAGAGGAAGCGGTGGCGCGCGCGGAAAAGTTTTTGCGTGAGGAAAAGAAAATTGATCTGAACCAGTGGTCGCTGGTGGAGTCGAATTCGGACAAGCGGCCGCATCGCACGGACCACACGTTAACGTGGCAGCAGAATGCGGCTCTCGATCATGGTGGAGCACGGGGCGCGGCGGAACACGCGTTTGCTCGCATCGAGCTGGTGGTGCTTGGCGATGAGGTGACGGATTACCGGACGTACATCAAGATCCCGGATGAGTGGCGACGCAAACAGGAAGAGACGACGCTGACGAAGATCGTCTTTGGGTACGCAATACCGATCCTGACCGTCGTTGGGTTTGCGATTACGGCGCTGATCGTTTTCCTGAAGAACCTGCGTTCGGAAGCGGCACGCACCATTCCGTGGAGACGGATGGCGAAGTGGGCTCTGTGGGGACTGGGCGGATCTTTGCTGATCCTGGCGTTCGGCGACTTCGTGCAAAATGCGCTGAGCAATTACAGGACGGCGATTCCTTTCAAGATGATGATCGGGGTCACGGTAATCACCGCGTTTCTGGGAATACTGTTCTCGTTCGGATTCTTGGCGCTGCTGTTTGGCGCAGCGTGGTATTACGGCAAGCGAGCGTTCGGCGAAGAGCGGATACCGGAATGGACAGGAATGCCGCAGACGTATTACCGGGACGCGCTGTTTATCGGGCTGGGTGGAACGGCGGCTTTCGTGGGACTGGATACTCTTTCGAAATGGGTTTACCAGCATTTGCCGGGAACGCAGGAAGGCGCCGCGGCCGCCTTCGGCGCAAACCTGGACGCATTGTTTCCCGTGGCGGCAATTCTCGGATCGGGGCTGCGCACTGGCTTGACGCTGACGGCGCTCGTAGCCATAGCGGCGGGCTTTATCGCGAGCATGATTCGACCGAAGTGGGCGCGCGCTTGCGTTTTCGTGCTTGCGGTGCTGACGGTTGGGGGATTTGGCGCCAACTGGCATGACCCGATGGACGTGGCCAAGAAGATGATCATCGGGGCGGTGTGGATCGCAGTCATTGATCTTGCGGTGCGGTACGTGATCCGGCTTAACGTGCTGGGATACTTTTTGATTTTGGCGGGCCTTGCGCTGCTGGCCGGCGCGGGGGAAATGCTGCAGCATCCCGATTATTTCTATCAGGCGAACGGGTATGGGGTTGTGGCGGCTCTGGTGGTGCTGTTTGGGTGGCCTTTGGTTGCTTGGCGGAGGACGGAGAAGGAAAAGGCTTAACACAGAGGGCACGGAATTCGGACACAGAGGTCACGGAGACATTTTGCTTGGGACCGACGCGGGCTTGACGCTGCTGACGGACTCAGGATGTTTACTCTGATAAAGCGGCGGCAAGACCGCCGCAGTCCAAAAACCCCGCGTTACCAGGATTTGACATCCAGCTGGAAACAAATAAGGCGAATCGTGCGTTAAGAGAGTAGAGGTAGCTGCTCACCCATTGGGGCAAGGTACGTCCAAATTGGGTGGTTCGCGCTGGCCCAGGTTCCGCTCTGCATGCTATAAAGCTGCGGTAAGGTGTTAGGGCCAAGGCCTATAACACCGGGAATTGCGAACAGAAGGCGAATATGCCGCTTCCTCAATTGGCTTTGGCGAGCATTGCGTGCCGGGCTACAGATACGGATGCCATGGCCTCGGTGGCCTCATTGCCGCAGCTTGACGACCGCTGCATAGTCGCGGAAGCGCAGACCGGAAACCGCGCTGCGTTCGAGGAACTGGTGCGCCGGTATGACCGGGACGTGCTGCGCCTGGCGCTGAATCTGATGAAGCGCCCCGAGGACGCGCGCGACGTTTACCAAGAAGCTTTCCTGAAGGTTTATCGCAACCTGCATCGCTTCCGCTTCGAGTGCAGCTTCTACACGTGGTTGTACCGCATCGTCACCAATGTTTGCCTGGACCATTTGCGCCGGCGGCAGGCGCGTCCTGAGGATCAGGCTCCCGAGACCAACGCTGGCCGTGCCGACGAAGGGATTACCGACTTTTTCGAGCGGCAGCGCGAGCATCGGCCGACACTGGATCCGGAGCGGCGGCTGTTCGGCAAAGAAATTCAGGCGCGGATCGCGTTGGCGATGGAGCAGCTTTCGCCTCGCGAACGTGTCGTATTTGAGATGAAACATTATCAGGGACTGAAGCTGCGCGCGATTGGCGACGCGTTGGGCACGACCGAAGAGACGGTGAAAAATTCGCTGTTCCGAGCCACTCGCAAGCTGCGCACTCAGCTGGGAGGCCTGCGATGAGCGCGAACCGGCTGACGCGCTGCGGAGACATCGCTCCTCTGCTGGTGTTTTATGCTTGCGATGAAGTGGAGCCGCAGGAGCGCGAACAGATCGATGCGCACCTGGCAGGCTGCGCGTCTTGCGCGGCGCAGCTTCGTGAAGAGCAGGAAATCCAGAGCGCGCTAGTAAGCGCGTTTCAACCCGCCGATCAACTCGACCCCTCCGGAACCCTCCTCGCGCAGTGCCGCAGTGAACTTTCTGAATTGCTGGATGATTTGTCGGCGCCGCCATTGCGCGAGCAGTGGAGTCCGTTTGGGTGGATGCGGCGATGGATGGCGCTGCGGCCTGCTTGGAGCGCAGCGCTCCTGGTGCTGCTGGGACTGGCAGTGGGAACGCAAGTCGCGCTGTGGATTCCGGGTCGCGATGGTAATTTAAGCGGCGGCCAAGCGATGAACGTGAAGGCGGCGGGCTCGCTGACGAATGAAGATTTGTCGAAGATGGTAGTCGCGGGGGTGAATTTTGGGCCGGCGGCGGATTCCCTGGGCACGGTGCACCTGCAAGTGCGCACGGAACAACCCATCGTGTTGAGCGGAAGCGTGGATGACGCGGACGTGCGTCGCGTGCTGACGTACGTGGTAACGAACGGAGAGCGTTTTGATCCGGGAGTGCGATTGGATTGCCTGGATGTGCTGAAGACCCGCACGCGAGATAAGGACGTTCGCCTTGCATTGCTGGCCGCGGCGCGCCGGGATCAGAACGCGGCCGTGCGGATGAAGGCGCTGGAAGCGCTGCGCGATTCCGCGGTGGACGATGCGGTGCGCGATACTTTGCTGGAAGCGCTGCAGCACGATGCGAATCCGGGCGTGCGCGTAGAGGCGGTGAACCTGCTCGTGCGTTCGCTGGGAAGCGAGGCGCCTGCTGAGCCTGCGGTCCCGGGAACTCCGCCAGAAGTTGCAGGCAGCCAAATTCCTACCGATCCCTCCGTGAGTCGCGTGATTCGCACGCTGGAAGAATTGCAACGCCGTGACCCTAACCGCTATGTGCGGCTGCGCAGTGCGGCGGCATTGCGAGAGATTGGTCCTCGAGAAGTGCAGTAGGTGTGAACCGCAGCGGCACCATGCAAACGGCAGTGAAGCTGGAAATGAAAATAGCAAACATTTCCTTTTTGCCCGGAATTACGTCGCGTCTCTTGTGCGCCGCGCTGCTGCTGGCGCCGGGAATGGCTGCGGGCAGCCGGGAGCCTGGGGCACCGGCAATAGAGCCTACGAAGCCGGGTGAAGTAACACAGCCGCGGACTTCCGCGGATCGCACCGGATTCGTACCGACATCGGACGGACTTACGCTGCGGCTCGCTACGGATCTAGGTTCCGTGAAGATCGTGCCTCTTGAAGCGGGCGCCGCTCCGGTGGTCAAGTATGCCGTGCATATCGAAACAGATGTACGCGCTCCGCTAGCACAGCATCTGCTGGATCATTATTCGCTGATCGCCAAGTCCACCCCCGCGGGAGTCGAGATCATCGGAAATACCCCGCCGCAGCTAGCGCATTTCACGGCATCTGGCGCGCAATTCTGGGTGCAATTCGAGATCGCGGTGCCCCGCAATTACAGCGTCGAAGTGAAGACGGAAGCGGGGGACATCGAGACGGGGGATATTGGCGGTACAGCAAGCCTGACGACGCAGGGCGGCAACATCCGAGCCGGACGCATCGGCATCGGCAATTTGCGGAACGCGGCGCCTGAACGCTTGGTTGCGCAGCTGACGACGGAAGGCGGCCACATCCAAGTGCAAGACGTCGTTGGAGACTTGAAGGCGTTTACGGCCGGCGGGCATATCAACGCCGGAAATATCTCAGGTGACGCATCGCTGCGCAGCGGCGGCGGGCATATTCGCGCGGGACAGATTGGCGGGCGCGCGGATTTGCAAACAGACGGCGGCAACATCACCGTGGGCCAGGCAGGGAACCTGGTGAGCGTGCGCACGGGAGGAGGTCAGATTGATTTTGGAGAAGTGCGGGGTTCGGTTCGCGCGCAAACCGGCGGCGGTGGCATTCGCATCATGTACGTGTCGGGACCAATGGAAGTGGAATCCAGCGCGGGAAGCATTTGCTTGACGCGCGTGGCGGGAACAGTGCGGGCAGCGACGGCGGGGGGAACGATTACGGCGTGGATCAACCCGGATGCGCCTTCCCCTGGCGCCACGGTGCACTTGCCGGGATTGTCACAACTCACGTCCGGAAATGGCGACATCGTCGTGTTCCTTCCGCGCAACTTGGCAGCCGACATTGACGCGGTGGTGGAGTCCGGCGGGCAGCAGCGCATTGAAGCCGATCCGGCACTGGCATTGCAATTTCAGAGTCGCGGAAATGGGCCGGTGCACGCGATGGGTGCCCTAAACGGCGGCGGGCCCCCGCTGAAGCTGCGCACGACGGCGGGAAAGATCCGGCTGCAGTTCCTTGACTCGGAGATTGCTTTGCGCCAATCACTGATCCAAGAGCAAAGAGAGCGGCTGATGGACCGCTTGAATGCGGTGCAGTTGACGCCCGCGGGATTCGAGAAGCCTCAATCGTGGAGCACGCCGGAACTACCGGAAATGACGGGTGACCAAGGCGATTGGATCGACCGCTGGCTGAACACACTGGAGATGACTTTCCTCGGCGGCATTCGCGAAGATCCCGACGAGTTGCAGAAACATCTGATCTCGGCGCCGCCGCCGGTGTATCCGGCAATTGCGAAACGAGCCGGGGTGCAAGGGATTGTGCGGCTGCAGGTGCGCGCGACAAAAGACGGCCGCATCGAAGTGGACAAGATACTTAGCGGGTCGCCGACGCTGGCGGATGCCGCGATTACGGCGGTCAGGCAGTGGCGGGTGAGGCCGTTTTCGAATGCCGGCAGGCCAGTGGATGTGATCTCTACGGTTACGTTCAATTTTCAGCTGCGTTAGGGGCTGAGCGCCGTTTGTGCGCCGCAAGCGAGTTTCGTTCTGGTCTTCGATTCTGGAATATTGGTCCTCGAAGGAGGTAGAACGTTATGCTCCGCCGCTCTGTTAGTTTCATTTCGCTGTTTATCCTAATGCTGGCTGTGGCTTCTGCCCCGGCTTGCCTTGCCATCAGCAAAGAGTTCAACCAAACCTATCCGCTGCAACCCGGCGGCTCGTTTGAGCTGCAGAATGTCAACGGAACAGTCGATGTGCAGGGCTGGGACCGCGACACCATTGAGATTCACGCGGTGAAGACCGCGAAACAGAAAGAGTCGGACCTGGAGCTTGTGTCGATCGACGTGGACGCCAAGCCAGGCGTTGTCTCCGTTGCGACGCGCTACCCGCAGAATGAAGGCGTGGAAGTGGTGGTGGAATACACGGTGCACGTACCGCATTGCGCGCACGTGGAGCATCTCGGCACCGTAAATGGCACTCTGCGCGTCTCGGGAATCGAGCGGGTGGAAGATTTGCGTACGGTGAACGGAAATATTGACGTCTTCGAAGCGGGTGGCTCGGTGCACGCGCACACCACGAATGGCAATGTGCATCTGGAGCTTTCGCACGTTCAAGACAAGGCTGGCGCGACTGCGGAGACAACAAATGGCTCCGTGTTGCTGGCGGTCCCAGCAGACACGCACGCCGATCTCGAGACACGGTGCCTGAATGGAAACTTTTTCTCGGAACTCCCGGTGACTTTCGAGAGCACGCTGAAGCCCCGTGAAATGCACGGCAGACTGGGCCGAGGCGGCGCGCCGATCCGATTGCACACGGTTAACGGAGGGATTCGATTGGTGGCCTTGCGGTCGACGGTTTAGTGAGACGTGCGTCTAAGAGAGCAAGGAGTACGCAAGCTAACAGGAGAATACGAACCATGAAGAAGACTATCTTGTGGGTCTGCGCCGGCACTGCGGCGCTTAGCATGGCGCTGCTGGCAATGGCAAGACCCTCGGCGGCTGTTCAAGAACGGCAAGAAGGTTCGACGGTGAAGGTCGAGCGCATTCCGCTGGAGCAATCCGAAGATACGTGGACGAGAGTGGAGGCACTCACCGATCCGGAGACCCAGCAGATTACCGGTTTTGATGGTGACGAGGGGCCGAGCTGGCTGGGCGTCGAAACGCATGAGGTAACCGCGGAGAATGCAAAGCAGTTGAAGCTTCCTGCCGAGCGGGGCGTGGTTGTAGCCGAAGTGGCGAAGGACAGTCCGGCATCAAAGGCAGGATTGAAGGAGAACGACGTCATCACCGAAGTAAATGGGCAGCGAGTGGAAGGCGCGGCGCAGTTTCGCAGAATGATTCACGAAATTCCGGCGGGGCGCTCTGCGCAGCTTACGGTGTGGCGCGATGGGCGCGCGCAAACGCTGGGCGCAACCCTGGGCAAGGCTGAAGAGCGCCACAATACCTGGATGAACGCGATGCCAGGAGCTTTTGCGTTTCGCATGCCGGATGTGGACATTCCGGAAATGCCGCCGATTGATTTGGGCGGTGAGATGGCACTGTTGCCTGGCGGGCATCCGCGGCTGGGCATTGATGCGGAGGACATTGGCGGCCAGCTGGGTACATTTTTCGGCGCTCCGGATGGTGAAGGAATACTGGTGCGCAGCGTGAACAGCGGCTCGCCCGCGGAGAAAGCCGGGCTGAAGGCGGGAGACGTGATCACCAGCTTTAGTGGCGAACGCGTGCGCAGCCTGGGCGATCTGCGACAGAAGCTGGCAGCGCAAGCGGAAAGCACGACGGCAAAGATTGGTGTGCTGCGGAACAAGAGTGAAGTGACTCTTTCCGTGGAATTGCCGGCGCGCAGATCCAAGCTGCAGCACAAAATCATGCAGCGCACGAATATTTAACTGTTTTCGTTTGCGGAAAGGGTCCGGGTCTGTGCGCCCGGACCTTTTTCTTTGTGTTGCTCAATTGTTGGAGCGCCGGCTGTGCTTTCTTGCGAGGCGAAACGGTCGGCTTACGGCGTCGACGAAAGCGGAGCGATTCCCTTCCTTTCCTGGAGTCCAATCCTCTTCAGTAGGCGAAAGCAACAGTCTGAACAAGTAGGCCGCGCCGGGGAGCAAGCCGCCACGCATTCGGACGCGAAAAGCGGCGCGCTGCAGTATTCCGATGTCGCGAGGCTCGCAAGACGCCAATCGTCTCGTGATTTGGGCGGCGAGTTTTGAAACCGCGCGGTCCGACCGTATGCCTGGTTCAAGGTGCACAGGCAGATCGGTGCCAAGCATGTCCGAAGCGAGGCGCAGCCCCAAGCGCAGGATTCGCTCGGCACCGACCTCGCGGGCTACCGCCACCACGCGGTCCCAATCCGGCACGCGCGTTCGGGAAATCAGCGCCGCGACGTCCGCAATCCACATCAGGCGCTCCCAAAAATGCTTCGCGCCGTGAACGCAAATGAGGATGAGTTCGTCTTCGAGGGAAAGCGCTGGAACATCGCGGCCGTCAATGGTGACGGAAGCGTGCCGCTGAAAGAGATTTTCTATTTGCAATCGCCGCGGATGGTAGCGAAAGGTGCGCTCGGTATGGAATTCAATTAGAACTTGCGCGTTCGGTTGTCGAAAAACGTATTCGCCAGGAATTTTTTCTGCTTGAATGGCAGTGACCGGCACCTTCGGTGTGTAACCGAGCGCAATCATCGCTTCCGTCGAGCGGTGAATATCCTTGTCACGAACGATCAGGTCAACATCGCCATACTGCCGCATTCCGGGGTCGCCGTAACATCGCACCGATAAGACCGGACCTTTGGTGACGAGCACTTCGATACGGAGAGCCGTGAAGTGCTCGAGCAGGCGGAACATTTCCGCCGTAAGACTCAGAGTAAGCACCGTTTGGCGGCGCTGCCATTCACGGACTGCTTCCCTGATTTCAGCCTGCGGCGGTGGATTCAGATTTTTCAGTTGTTCGGCCAGGAGGCCCAGCACACCATGCTGATCTGCGCGAATCAGCAGTTCACGCCAATCGAAAGAACCTTGCAATCGCTCGCTAAGGAGATGTGGCGCGCCCCGTTGAGGCGATGCGCACTCGACGAGCACTGCCCATTCTTTTTCACGATTGTTCGTTGTGATGGATGATGCGTCTGACACAGAGTTCTCGCCGCCGCTTCGGTGCTTCAATCTAGCGCGGAAGCTCGGTCCATACCAGCTAACGCGAGAATCGCGCGGCAAGCTCCGCGGCGCGGTGGAGCGCGTCTTGCCAACGCGGAAAGATCTTGGGGAATCGTTCCGCGGCTGCCTGCGCCATCTGCTGCAAAGAAGTTTTCCCGTCCATAGCCTGCAGCAGCCAGCGATCTGCCTGCCCGTCTTCCGAGAGCGAAGGGACAAAGTCCGCAGCGCGTCGCCGCAACGCCTGCGGCGTAAAGTTCGCGCCCTGGAACGTAGATTGCTGGAAGCATCGGCCGGGATCGTTCGTGTCTCCGCAGATCTCCGTTTTCCAGCGCCAAACATATTCCTCGCCGACTAGATTTGCGTTCAGGCTCACGAGAATCTTCTGACCTTGGCGAACAGGAACTGCCTCCAACCACGGCAGAAGCACTTGTCCATAAACCGTTTTTTGCGAGCCAGGCCCTGTGGAGTACCCGATGCCGTCGATCAGTTCCGTCTCAAACCACAGGCACACTCCGTGACCCGTTCCAGCCCGGGTTACCGAAAAATTCAGGTCGGCGGCCGCGCACTCCTTTGCACCGGCTGAATAATCGAGCACGGCCCAGGTCTGAGCTTCTGTCAGGAGTTGCTCGCAGTTGAAGTGGCTGCTGTAGGATCCGTTCAGCAGAAGTGGCGCCGCGGGCGACAAGTGTAGTCCCGGGCTAGGTTTCAACCAGGGCGCGACGAGCTTCGAATAAAACTCGCTCGCGTCGATCACCGCGGCCTTAAGCGTATCCCGCTGTGGAATCAGGCGGCCGCCCGGCGCAAGGAGGCGCTGCCGGGCGTCCTCGATCGATGCGATGGCATGGCCGAAGAATGGAAGCGAGCCGCGGATGTCCGAGACGATGACGTTCACGCGCTCAGGCAATTGCACCTTGCGCGAATCGCCTTGGACAAATTCCATCCGCTCCGCCAAGCCGTTCGCGGCGGCCATCTCCCGCGCGAAATGCACGATTTCTTCGGAATCGATGGCGTAAACCTTTCGCGCACCCGCCTGGCAAGCTAGCAACGCAAATACACCTGGGCCGCAACCAATTTCCAGCACCACATCGCCCGGCCGGACCGCCTTAGCAATGGCTTTGCTGTATGCCTCAAAGCGCTCGCGATCCGCGATCATCTCCCCGTAATCGCGAAGCGAGTACATTGTCAGCAGCGAGGAAAGACTGTTGGGAACTTTTGGGCGGTCGTCAAACCTGTCGCGTCGACGGCAATGGCCTCACAGAGCGTCGCCAGTCCCGAAGTATTTGTCGTGGGACGAATGCGCCGAATGGGAATAGCGGCCATCACATGGCTAAGCGCGCCGAATTCTCGGGATCGCATATCGCGGTCCAGAAGATAGTTTACGTACGTGTTGGCCACCAGCACCATGAAGGCCTCACTGCCGGCAATGTCTTCGATAATTGGGTCGCTTAGCGCCGCTTCCCGTGCACCGAGAACGTAGATAGCGCGAAGAGGTAACGCTTCGGTCGCAAAGCGACAGCCGCTGTGGTCTAGGGCGAGATACCGTTTGTCCCATGTGGGAGTGATACGGGGCAGGGCATTCTCCGAACCACATAGCGCGCGAACCGAGTCAGGCCACAAGTTCACCCGCGGATAGCCCGGCTGCACCAGAAGCTGCCCTCCCTCGTCCGTCAGGGCAGCGACATCGTCCGAGAGAACCCGGAAGCCGCTGCGCGCAAAAGCCGCAGCGAGCGTAGACTTCCCTGCTCCCGGAAGGCCTGTCAGCGCAATCGCGTAATCACCCAAAGCGACTGCACTCGCGTGGAGACATGTTATTCCGCGAAGCCGCAAAACGAATCCCATTATTGGCCCGAGCAGATAGGTGCAGGCATCTTCGAGTGTGTAGCCTTCCGGCCAATCCGCCCACACCTCCTGGCCGCGGCGTTCCACGGCGAATCGCGTCCCGTCGCGATAGAAAAAACCAAGATACTTAGAGTGTGAGTCCACGGCGACGCGCAGGTTAGGCTCTTCCCGTCCGTCGCAGTCTCGACTGACATACAAATACTCGAAAGGCTCGGAGAATGTTGGGGGAAATGCGACTGAGTCCTCCAACCATATTCGAACGTCGGCCGCTTGCGTGTCAGGTTGAACGGTGAGGCCTGGGATAGCTACATTGGCCGCAAGGCGCAGCCCATAAACAACATGCGATACGGACAAGAATCCCTCGGTAGGACGACATCAAGTAGTTTTATTGTGCATGCCGTCACTCGCACCCAGGCGGTGAACCGTTGCTTTGGTCACAGCTTGGATGTCACCGTACAAGCGTAGATTGGGCTTTTCGTACGGCTTCTTGCCATTTCCTGGTGGGTTCGACTTCACGAAACCGCTCCCAAATGTTTTATACCCGATGCACCTTGTGACCGCAACCAAAAGTTCAGACTGAGTGGCCGGAGATGGATCCAGACATTCCAAGCATTCTTATCTCCAAACACCTTAGGGATGCGATTTCGTTGTACATATTCACCTAATTCAGGGCACGGCTCGAAGGAATCTACCCATGCTGACTCTGGCCGTTGGAGGAGTGCAATCAAGGGATCGGCGAGGAGCGGAGACTTGCGGCGGAGACGCACGGCATTCGGCAGAACACCGCGAGCCGCCTGGCGAAGCAACTCCTTATCGGAGCACCACGGCAGCGCAGGCAGGGCAAGCAGGAAATTAACAAGGCGCAAGTCAAAAAAAGGATGAGCCACTTCGACGGGCGCGCGCGTCACCCCGGCATCGTATAGTTCAAACAGGTTTGGCCACAGCGGATGAACCATTGCGTCGTAAGCTACCGGCCGAACACCGGGATTCGGCGTCGCCGCTCGGGTCAGAGTCTGCCACCGCTCGCGCAAACCTAGGCGTGTTTCCAGGTCGAGGTTCACCCATTCAGGATAGTGCGGCCGCTCGCTCTTGGAAGTAAACCATCGGCGCCAGCGAGTGTGAATGTACAGCCGCGAAAACCTGCCCTCGGCTGCGACATACCGCACAGCATCAGTAAATGCGCGGCCAAACTGCCTCTTCTTCAGCAACTGCAGGAAATGGACCGTAAGGAGACACGAAAGTGCTGGGTCGCCCCCGTAACCTGTCAGTGCCACGCGCCTGGTCGTCGCGATTTGGTGCAACTGGTGAAGTCCCCAGTCGGACCAAGGTGAATGCAAGGGCTCAGGAAAGCGAGTTTCGGGGCAATTCAGATACTTCCAGAGGCCAAAATCATCGGCAGTCTGAAATGCGATGGGGATTTTGAGTGCTTTCGCGACAAGGCTTGCGTAATGGCGCTCTTCGTGTGGGATTAAGCTGTCGAAGACCTCAGTGTACGCGCATAGGCCCGGACGACTGAGGTGCTGAGAAAATATCCCCTGAGCGCTGGCTGCCACAGTCGCCGAATCAAGTCCACCACTCATCAGGACGCCCGCGCCGTTCGTTCTCAAGCGCTCGGCAACAGCGGTGTCCAGTAGTACGCGAAACTCCTCGACACATTCAGCAGAATGCCTGCGATGAATCGGCGCGCTGAACGGCAGCGTCCAGTAGCGCCGAGTTGAGACTTTTCCTCCGGTATACGCGAGGGTGTGCGCGGGTGGCAGTCTCTGTACGTCTTTAAAGGATGTCGCTCCGGGCTCTTGGATCATGTCGAACAGGAGAAAATCGGCGATAGCGAGATCATTCAACGCATCGGACACGGCCGGATGCTGCCGAATACAGTCAAGCGTGTTGCTGAAAATTAAGCGGGGGCCGAGGTGCGCGTAGTAGAACGGTTTGACGCCCATCTGATCGCGAGCACAAAAAAGACGCTGCTGCGAGGCATCCCAGATCGCGAAGGCGAAGTCGCCCAGCAGATGTTGGACGCAGTCGTCTCCCCACGCGCTATAAGCGCGCAGGATTAGCTCGGCGTCGGCGACCCCAGCGATGTCTCGATGACCGTGCTCCTGGAGTTCCGCAACCAGCGCAGGCCGCGCGTCCAGACGACAATCCGCAACGATCCACGCCTCGCCGTTCAGGGTTAAGGGCTGGTGTTCATGCTCTGATTCCGGGCTGATCTTCAGCAGCGTGTGGCCGAACCCAATCTGGCCGCCCACCCAGGTATGCAGTGCGTCAGGGCCGCGAAACTTTTGAAAATCCGTCAACCTCTGCAGCAAACAGTGCTCGACCGGCGCTCCGTCCATGTGGAGGATGCCGGCAAAGCCGCTCATGAGATTTCCGAACTCTGCGGCGGAAACGCGGCGTCGAACGTCGCATAATGGCGGTGCTCTTGGTGAGGTTCGTCCAGGGCCACCCCCTCACACTCCACCCAGGCGTGTGCTTCAAACTTTCCATCAGTCTTGCGCGCACCGATGCGGACGCTCGACGCAATCCCCTCCTGGCGCAGCAACCACCACAGTGCTAAAGATCTTTCCAGACAACTGGATTGTCCCAGGCCATGACGCGCCGCGGCATTCACCATCCGTGCCGCCAGTTTGACTCGCTCGCCGTCCGGCACACGCTGCCCAGATCGTTTTTCTTTTTTGGAAGGAATTGAGAGGTTCTGCAGAGCTTGCTGAGTGGCTCGAAAGCCGCGCATCTTGAGGCTCAACGAAATCGCCGGCAAAACTACAGCCGCGCGAAAAAACATCTTTCGCGCCATGGGGTCCAGAGCCCTAAATCTTCGGAGCCGTTCCCACATCGGATGGCACAACTTCCAGCAAGCCGTTTTCCACCAACTGGCTCAACAGATCGGTCAGATTTGCGCGCAACAACCCAGGGTCGACGTCGTATTCATCCAGGAGCTGCTGAAAGGCAATCTCAATTTTTGAGGCCGCGGTGGCAAGCTGCCACATTCGCGTGCCGGTCTCATCCAGACCGAAATAGCGCTCGGTTTCGATATTCAGCAGCACGGATTCTTTGTCGAGAAAACGTACCAGCACATGCGACGGCACCGTTACGCGATCGTCTAGCGACACCATCAGCGCAGCTCCTTCGCCAAAGCTCGCGCACGGTTATAACTTGCTATCAGCACGCCTGATGAGAACCACGTTGTCTTAGATACTACAAGCGATCCAACCGGTTGGCCATATCGGTGGCGTCGAGAGAGGCTCGTGGGGCGACGTAAATCGATACAGCCAAAGAAAAAGGCCGGCTCGCAGATTCGCCAGCCGGCCAGACCGCACTATATGTTCAGGACTTCTTTTTCTTCGTTTTCGTGTCGATTCCAGGAGCAATCTGCTGCAGCGCTTCCAACCCTAGCTTCGCTTGCTGACCGTACGGGCCGTTGGGATCCAGCTCAAGGGCTTTCTGGTATGCCTCCACGGTGCCGGGCTGCACCACCACTTCCAGCTTGCTGCCGACCTGCTTGTAATCCATCGACCCAACTAAGGCGGCGCCAAGCAGATACCATGCTTGCGCGCTCTTGGGATCAAGCTCCGTCGCTTTCTTCAGCGGCTCGACCGCTTCCTTCATTTTGCCCGCATTGTACAGGGTAATCCCGCCATTGCGGTACGCCTGCGCCGCATTGGGAGGATCCAGTTCCGCGCTCTTTTTGTAGGCTTCCATTGCTTCAGGAATCTTGCCGGTGCGGCCATAAATGCCGCCTAGATTGTTGTAATATGCCGCCGTCGGCTTGAGCTCGATGGCTTGTTTGTACGCGTTAACAGCATCTTCAGTGCGCCCGTCGGCATCGTAGGCGTCCGCCAAGCGCGCCCATACAAGGTTAAGATTGGCGTCCTTTTCGCCCGCCGCAGCCTTTGCCGCTTCCAGTTCCGTCACTGCCTTGTCCGATAAATCCTTTAGCTGCTGCTTCAGCGTATCGCGCTGGTCCGCCGGAGCCTTCGCCAACTCCGCCTTGGCTTGACCCACCTGACTCAGAAAACCGACGCCTGCATCAAAGTGCGCCTTCATTCCCTGGAATTTTTGCCGTTCTTCTTCCTGCTTCTTTTGCGCTTCCGCGTATTCGGAGCCTTGCTTCGCTACGACATCCTTGAAATTCAGACTCACCTTTGGAGTGTCCGCACCCGTAACGCGAACTTTTACTTCATAAGGCTTATTAGGCGCCGGCAGTTGTATGGCAATGGTATAGACGCCATTTCGCAAACCGCGAATTGTAAAATTGCCGTCCTTGTCGGTTTTGGTGTCAGACTTCGCGCCCTGGTCGCTTACGGCTTGGATCCCGAGGTCCGCCCACGGCTTGCCGGTCACATCGAGAATCTGTCCGTTAACCACTCCGTCCTGTGCGGCGGCCTTCGGCGCAAACCCGCACGTTAAGGCCAGCAGCAAAACCAGTGACACCGCCCACGAATTCACGTTCCTCCAACGTAGCTTCATGCCCCTCTCCTTTGCCGCTCGCGAGCCTACCTGTCTCGCGCCGGCGTGCGCTTATTATCTCCAAACCTGGCCGGATGCCAAGCTCAAGGCTTCGCTACTACCGTCCGCCGGTACGGAATCGGATCCGGCACCCCAGCTTCGGCGAACGCCCGCAAGCGCAGCAAGCAACTATCGCAGGCGCCACACGCTGCATCTTCGCTCTGATAGCAGGACCACGTCAAATGCAATGGCGCGCCCAGTTCCACGCCTCGCTGGATGATCTCGCTCTTCTTCAGCGTGATCACCGGCGTGACAATTTCGATTTTTGTCTCCGGCCGTGTACCGACGCGCACCAGTTCCTGAAATGCTCGGTAATACTCCGGCCTGCAGTCCGGATACCCGGAGCTGTCCTCTGCAACCGCGCCGATGTAGACAGCCTCCGCGCCAATGGCTTCGGCCCAACTCACCGCCACGGAAAGAAAATGCGCGTTGCGAAACGGCACGTAGGTCACCGGAATATCGCCGTGCGGCCCGGCCACGCCTAGCTCGTCCTCCGGCACGGCAATCTTCCGATCGGTCAAAGCGGAGCCGCCTATGGCGCGGAAATGATCCAATTGCGCAACCAGGCGCTCGCGAATTTCATAAAAATCGGCGACCTCTGTGAATGCGCGGCGCTCGCGTGCTTGTGTAAGCTGGCCATAGCTCGCGTGCAGCGCGGCGACGTTCCCGGCACCGTGGCGTTCAACTGCGATGGCAGCCGAAACGCAGGAATCCATCCCGCCACTCAGAAGCACCACCGCGCGCCTAGGTATCTTGTTCATGCTTGCTTCTAAACACCCTTTGTCGCCGGATCCCACACAAATTTATGAAGCTGCAGCCCCAGCCGCACCGGCAATCCGTCCGCAAGAATCCATTCCACCAAAGCACGCGGCTGCAATCCCTGCCACTTCCCTTCCGGGTCCTCAAACACGGGGGAGAAAAGAACCGCGCGCACTTTCTGGGCGAGCTGATGCTGCAGGGTGAAGTCGCGTGCAAACTCGTAATCGCGCCGCGTCGAAAGGACAAACTTCACCTCATCCTTTGCGCTGATGGCTTCAAGATTCTTCATCTCGAACG
>Ga0210400_10001224_pt1 | contig 25813 bp, 22 predicted proteins | sample IncBWH26MmetaG_FD_155456 | JGI IMG/M metagenome (GOLD analysis project Ga0210400, IMG submission 155456) | Forest soil microbial communities from Barre Woods Harvard Forest LTER site, Petersham, Massachusetts, United States - Inc-BW-H-26-M | ecosystem: Environmental > Terrestrial > Soil >...
CCATGGCGTGCACTGATAGGTTTGGTTGCCCGCGAGAAAATCCAGGAACAGGGCCGAGTGGTTGAACGACCAGGCAGGCTTTCCCGAGGGCCGGCGGCTGCGGCGGAAAATGTCGCGAAACAGCTGCTTGCTGGCGTTGCGCCCGAGAAATACGTCCTGTCGCGGGGCATGGTGATAGCTGTACCCCGGAGACACGGTGATGCCCTCGACGCCCAGCTCCATCGCGGTGTCGAAGAACTGGGCCACATCGTCCGGATCCTCGCCGTTGAACAGGGTGCAATTGACCGTCACGCGAAAGCCCTTGCCGCGGGCCAATTTGATGGCGGCGACGGCCTTGTCGAACACGCCCTCCTGGCACACCGATTCATCGTGACGCTCCTTGTTGCCGTCCAGATGGATCGAAAATGTCAAATAGGTGGAGGGTTGGTACTCGTCGATGTGCTTGGAAAGCAGGATCGCGTTGGTGCACAAGTACACGAACTTGCGCCGCGCCACGATGCCGGCGACGATTTGCGGCATTTCCTTGTGGATCAGCGGCTCGCCGCCCGGTATCGACACGATCGGCGCTCCGCACTCATCGACGGCACGAAGTGCATCCTCCACCCCCACTCGCTTTTGCAGGATTTCCTTCGGATAGTCGATTTTTCCGCAACCGGCGCAGGCCAGATTGCATTGGAACAGGGGTTCCAGCATGAGAACCAGCGGATAGCGCTTGTCGCCGCGCAGTTTGCGCCCCGCGATATAGCGGGCAACCTTGTACATCTGCAAGAGTGGAATGGCCATACGGCTATATTACCAGCACCGCTTGCCGGTGATCGCGCCAGATTCGAGCCCATTCCAGCATGAACCAGGGGGTAAAAGTCCGGCCGCCCTCGGCGGCGATCCGCCTTTGCAGGGCCTCGGGCGCGATCCAGCGCCAGTTGACAATTTCGTCGGAATTGACCCTGATCGGCTCGCGGCATCGTCCTACATACACCGAGCACAGCTCATTTTCCGCGCCGGTCGCGTCGAATTGCGCCTGATACTGAAATTTGAACAGAAATTGCAGGGGGCAGCGGATTCCCAGCTCCTCGTACAAGCGCCGCTGCGTGGCTGTCTCCAACGACTCCTCGCCGCGCGGATGGCTGCAGCAGCTGTTGGACCAATACATCGGCCACAGCCGCTTGGAGGCGGCGCGCTGCTGGATCAGCAATTCGCCGCGATCATTGAAGATCAGCAATGAGAATGCGCGGTGCAGGACGCCGCGGCCCTCATGACATAAGGCTTTGCTCAAGAACCCGAGGCTGCGATCCGCCTCGTCGACCAAAATCAGCTCGTCCGAATCCGACAGCACGCTATTCATCCAAGAATCATATCGGCCATCGAGCGGCGTGTCTTGCGCACGAATACCGTCCTTGACGGCATTGCGCTGTCCTCGAGGACGCTCACCGCAGCATGCCGCTGTCGCGAAACCAGCGTATGGCATCCTCGAATGCCTGCACGGGAGGACGCGCCGCGTATCCCAACTCGCGCCTCGCCTTGGCGCTGGAGAAGAACATCCGCTTGCGCGACATGCGCACGCCTTCCAGTGTGATGCGCCCGCTGCGGCCTGAAATCCTGGCGAAACCCTCGGCCACATAGGCGATGGGGAGAACCACGCCGTAGGGCAGCCGCACACGCGGCGGTTTGCGCCCGACCAGCGTCGAAATCTGCGCAAGAATGTCCCGCAAGGTCATGTCCTCACCGCCCAAAATGTAGCGCTCGCCCACCTTGCCGCGCTCGTAGGCCAGCAGGTGCCCGGCGGCGACATCATCGACGTGGACGATATTCAATCCCGTATCGACGTACGCCGGCATTCTGCCGGCCGCCGCGTCGAGCACCAGCTGACCGGTTGGCGTGGGTTTCAGGTCGCCGGGTCCCACCGGCGTGGATGGGCTGACGATGACCACGGGCAGCCCTTCGCGTGCCGCTTCGCGCACGACTTCTTCGGCGAGATATTTCGAGCGCTTATAGTGGCCGATCATGTTCTCGAGGGAGTTGGCCGTCTGTTCATCGCCGGGCGTGCCGTCGGCCGGAATGCCGATCGTGGCGACGCTGCCGGTGTAGACGATGCGCCGCACGCCCGAGCGGTGCGCCGCACTCAATACGTTGCGGGTTCCCTCGACATTGACCCGGTACAATTGCTTAGGGTCGCGCGCACCCAATCGATAGTCCGCGGCAACGTGAAACAATCCCTCGCAGCCTCGCGCCGCGTGCTGCAGCGAATTCAAGTCGGTCAGATCGCCTTCGATCACTTCCGCATCGAGACCTTGCAAATTACGCCGATCCGAGCCCTGACGTGCCAGGACGCGAACCTGCCATTGATTGCCGAGCAGCCGTCTGGCAACGGCCGCACCGACAAATCCGGTCGCCCCCGTGACCAGCGCCTTCATGCGAGGTGAGCGCCGATGGCGCGCAAGGAGCGCATCGCTATTCGATAGCGCTGGGCAAGCCTTAGCAACGCGGCGATCTCTCGCGGCCTCAGAATGAGACCGCCGATCAATCGCCCGATGTGCACCCGCCCCGCTCTACTCGCGGCGACGACCGCGCGCGGCAGGAAGTCCGCGGCCGTATCGACGATGACGCGCACCGCAATGAAGGGAAGATTGTGTTTGGCGGCAACTTCCGCCACGGCCGCGCTTTCCATGTCGACGGCGGCGGCACCGGTGCTGCGAAGCGCCGCGGCTTTTTCCGCCGGCGTGTCGATCGGCTCAGCGCCGGTCAAGAGATTGCCCTCGGTCACGGCGCACAGAGGACTGACGGCGGCGGCCACGCGCTCGCGCCATGATCGGCAGGCGGTGTAACGGGCGCCGTCGCTCGAGAGCAATTCGCACGGTATCACGACGCTTCCCGGTTTCAGCGCGGGATCAAGTCCGCCCGCCATGCCAAAAGTCATCAGCGCCGACACGCCGGAATCGACCAGCGCTTGCGCCGCCGCGGCGGCAGCGGCGCGGCCGATGCCGCTCAATGCCAGCAATGATCCCGCGCCGAGCAGGGCCAGGTCGCTCAAGGGTGGGTCGCCGCCGCGCGGCATGGAGGGCCCCAACGCACGCGCTTCCGAGGCGAGCGCCACGACGACGCCCACGGCACTCAATAATGGATTCTTGGGCTCAATGAGCGATACCGCGACGCGTGAGGTTACGGTAGGCGGCGAGCGCCCACAGGGGAAAATAGGCTGAATAGCCGTGGTAGCGCAGATAAAACACGCGCGGGAAACCCGGCGCCGTGTAGCTCGGGTGACTCCAAAGATGATCGGCCTGCCGCGCATGCAACAGGAAATCAGCGGCGCGCCGCGCCGCATCGGATCCCGCCTCGCCGGCGGACAACAATCCCAACAGCGCCCAGGCGGTTTGGTAGGGAGTGCTGCCGAAATCCTCCGGCGGACGTGCTTGTAGCGCATAGCTGTCATTGCTCTCGCCCCAGCCGCCATCCGGGTTCTGCCCTTGCTTGAGCCATGCGACTGCTCGCTTCACCATGGGATCGCCGGGTCCCACGTGCGCCTGCGCCAGCGCCATGAGCACCGACCACGTGCCGTAAACGTAATTCGTGCCCCAGCGGCCGAACCACGAGCCGTCGCCTTCCTGTTCCTTGCGCAGGTAGGCAATCGCACGATCGAGAGCCGCTTTATCCTCAGGCCTGCCGACGCGCGCGAGAAGGGTCACGACCCGCGCGGTCACGTCGCTGGTGGGCGGATCGAGCAGCGCGCCATGATCGGCGAACGGAATCTTGTTCAAGTAGAAGCAGGTATTGTCCGCGTCGAACGCCGCAAAGCCGCCGTTGCGGCTCTGCATCCCCACCAGCCAATCGAGCGCACGGCGCACGCTCTCGGCATAGCGCGATGAATCGCGCGCCTGATGCATGGCCCACGCCACGACCGCGGTGTCGTCGAGATCCGGATAGAAGTCGTTCGCGAATTGAAACGCCCATCCGCCGCCCGCCAGATGCGGACGTCGGACGCGCCAATCGCCGGGTTCATCGAGCAGCTGCTTGGTCTTCAGCCAGTCCAACGCACGCGACGCAGCATCGCGCGAGGCCTCGTCGCCGGCCTCTTGCATGGCAAGCGCGGCGAGCGCCGTGTCCCAAATCGGCGAGACGCAGGGTTGGCAATAGGCGCTCGACGGACCCACCACGAGAAGTTTTTCCAAGGCTCGCTTTGCCGTGACGCGCCGCGGGTCGTCCGCCGGATAGCCGAGGATCACCATGGCTTCCAGGGCATTGACCATCGCCGGAAAGATCGCGCCGAGGCCGTCCTCGCCGTTGAGCCGCTCGACGAACCAGGATTCCGCGCGCCGCGTCGCCAGCTCGCGCATGGCTTTGGGAACCAATGGGTCGATCATGCGGCCGACGTGGTCGAACACCAGGAACGCCTTCGCCAGGAACCCGGCGCGCCGGAAGTAGTGCCGCTCCTTTTCGGGCGGCGTGGTGAACAGCTCGCGGATGCCGATGTTGCGCGGATTTTTGGCTTTTGGCTTGCGCGTGCAGAGGATGAACAACGGCACCATCACCGTGCGCGACCAGTACGAGACCTTGTCGATGTGGAATGGAAACCATTTCGGCAGCAACATGATTTCGACGGGAATGTAAGGGACGCCGCGCCACGGTAGCTCGCCGAACAGCGCCAGAGCTATTCGCGTGAATACGTTGGCCCTGGCCGCGCCGCCGCGTTGCAAGATGGCCTCGCGCGCCTTCACCATATGCGGCGATAACGCATCGTCGCCGGCGAGTTTTAGCGCGTAATACGCCTTGACGGTGCAGCTCAAATCCAATTCGCCGTTGTGGTAGAGCGGCCAGCCGCCGTGTTCGGCTTGGCGCGCACGCAGGTGATTGGCGATCTTCGACTGCAGGCCTGAGTCGATCTCATCGAGGAAGTGCATCATCATGATGTACTCCGCGGGAATCGTGCAGTCCGCCTCCAGCTCGTACAGCCAATAGCCCTTGTCGTTCTGCTGCGCAATCAGCGCGTCGCGAGCCTCGGCGATCGCGCGGTCCAGCGGGGAGGAATCCGCGATCCGCTTCAACGTGAGCGAAACGATATCGCTGCGCGCGTCCGGCGGCTCCGCGGGGAACGGAGCGGGTTTGGGGGCCGTTCTATTCACGATCCCGAACTCCCGTAGCGCCGCAGGGCCTGCTCAGGTTCGCGCTCCGCGCTGTCGTTCACGACCGGGGCGGCTCGCGGCCAACTCGCCTCCGCCAGCCGCGCCAACGGCAGGCCGCTCGCCGCGGCGGCGAACAGGCGCCTCAGCATCCAGTCGTTGCCGATGAAGGTATTGGTCATGAGCATCGTCATGCTGACCGCGGTTCGCGTTACCTTGACTTGCGCACCGGCGGTAAAGCCAGGGTTGTGGGCGATCTTACGCAGCGTCAAGACGGCAAGACCGATCGCCCAGAGACAGAAGCGGCGAATGCCCTTCTCCCTGCCCGGAATTAATAATGTGTAATCCAGAGCATTGCGCAGGTGTGCGTGCGCAACCGCGACCAACTCCATGATCCCCGCCCGGAAGCGCGGGTCGTCGACATCGCCGGAGAGTTGCGCCAGATCGAGGCCGTGCCGGGAAAACACGTCCTGGGGCAGCCAACAGGCGCCGCGACTGCGGTCCTCCCAGACATCCTTCAGGATGTTGGTCATCTGCAGTCCTTGGGCAAACGAGGCTGCCAGGGCCGTTAAGCTGGAATTACGGCGCGCGATCTCGGCCGAATAATCGCAGAATAGCTCGGTGAGCATCTCGCCCACGACTCCCGCCACGTAGTAGCAATAGTCGTCCAGATCGCTCGAACGGGGCAGTCCTTTGACGCTGGCATGGAATTGGAAGCGCGGCATGCCGTAGCACATGAGCTCTACGCAGCGCTTGATGGCGGCATGCTGGGCCGCGCCCAAGTTGGCCGCCACCCGGACGACGCGGTCCATGTTGCTCACCAGATCGCGTTCGGTCGGCAAGGTGCGGTCCGACAGGCGATGCTCGAGATCGCGCGCCAGGGCCTGCGGATCGCCGCTGCCGCCCACCACGGCGCTGAAACGCTGCAGAAAGGCCAAAGTCTCGGGTGCCGACAGCGCCGGTTCGTCCTCGATGGTGTCGGCAATTCTGCACAGCAGATAGGCACAGGTCACAGGAATGCTCAACGCAGGCGGCAGTTGCGGTATGGTCAACGCAAAAGTGCGCGAAACATGCGGCAGAATCTGATCCTGGTAGACCTCATCTGAACTCACGGAATCCATGCTGTCAGTATCTCGGAAACCCGTAAAAATAGCATCATGTCAGCCAGTTAACCCTGGTGCAAATCCGCAACAATACCTTGCAGTCAATTGCCACTATGGGGGGCGCGCAGTATAAACTGGGGTGCTATGGACGTCCCGCCCCCCAGCTATCCGTTGCTCGAAACCATCGCCTCCCCGGCGGACCTGCGCAAGCTGCCGGCGGCCAAATTGACCGATCTGGCGCAGGAATTGCGACAATTTCTGATCCACAGCGTGGCGACCCGCGGCGGCCATTTCGCGGCTGGATTGGGCACGGTCGAGCTCACGATTGCCCTGCATTATGTGTTCAATACCCCCGACGACCGGCTCGTCTGGGATGTGGGACATCAAGCCTATCCGCACAAGGTGCTGACCGGACGCCGGGAGAAGCTGCACACCATCAAGCAGGATGCGGGGCTCGCGCCGTTTCCCTCGCGCGGCGAGAGCGAATACGACACTTTTGGCGTCGGCCACTCCAGCACGTCGATCAGCGCGGCGTTGGGGATGGCCGTCGCGGCTGCGCAACGCGGCGAGAACCGCAAGGTCGTGGCCATCATTGGCGACGGTGCCCTGACCGCCGGCATGGCGTTCGAAGCGTTGAATCACGCGGGCTCGCTGCCTGCCGACCTGTTGATCGTGCTCAACGACAACGACATGTCCATCTCGGAGAACGTCGGCGCGCTCTCGAACTATCTGGCGCGCGCGCTCTCCGGCCGCATGTATTCGCACCTGCGCGAAAGCGGCAAGAAGGTGTTGCGGCAAATGCCGACCGTCTGGGAACTTGCGCGCCGTTCCGAGGAACACTTGAAGGGCATGGTTCTGCCGGGAACCTTGTTCGAGGAAATGGGCTTCAACTACATCGGGCCCATCGATGGTCATGATGTGAAAGCGCTCGTCAATACCCTGTGCAATCTGCAAAAGCTGCGGGGCCCGCAGTTCCTGCACGTCGTGACGCGCAAGGGCAAGGGTTACGCGCCGGCGGAGGCGGACCCGATCAAATGGCACGGACCCGGGCCGTTCGATCCGGCCAGCGGCATGATTTTCAAGGAAGCGAGCAGCGGCCCCTCGTACTCGCAGATCTTCGGCAAGTGGTTGTGCGACATGGCGGATCGCGACCCCGCAATCGTCGGCATCACACCCGCCATGCGCGAAGGCTCGGGTCTGGTCGAATACTCGAAACGATTTCCCACGCGCTATTTTGACGTTGCGATCGCCGAGCAGCACGCCGTAACTCTTGCCGCGGGCATGGCCGTGGAAGGACTGAAGCCGGTCGTCGCCATCTATTCGACCTTCTTGCAGCGCGCTTACGATCAGCTCATCCACGACGTCGCCCTGCAGAATCTGCCGGTGGTTTTCGCCATCGATCGCGCCGGCCTCGTCGGCAGCGACGGCGCCACGCATCAAGGCAGCTACGACTTGTCGTTCCTGCGCTGCATTCCCAACATGATCGTCATGGCGCCGGCGGACGAGAACGAATGCCGTCAGATGCTGTACACCGGCACGACATTGAGTTCGCCGTCGGCGATTCGCTATCCGCGCGGCACGGGCCCCGGCGTGCCGGTCGCCGCCGAGATGACGGCGCTCCCCGTGGGCGTCGCGCAGCTGCGCCGCGAGGGCCGCAGTGGATTGGCGATTCTCGCGTTCGGTGCGCTGGTCGATTCGGCGCAAAAAATAGCCGAACGGCTGGACGCGACCATCGTGAACATGCGTTTCGTGAAGCCCCTCGACGAAAAAATGGTCCTTGCGATTGCCGCGCGCCACCGCGCCATCATCACCATAGAGGAAAACGCCATCATGGGCGGCGCCGGCTCCGGCGTCAGCGAGGTGCTGGCAACGGCCGGACTGCAGCTGCCCACGCTGCACATTGGCATTCCCGACCGCTTCATCGAGCACGGGACGCGCGACACCTGCCTGGCCAGAGCCGGACTCGATCTTGCGGGACTCAGCGCCCAAGTCGAGACCTGGTGGGCGCCGCAGTCGCAGGAGCGCAAACGTTCGGTGAGCAGCGCTTGAGAGCCTGCTGGAGTTATTTAGCCAGCTCTCGCTTCGGATAGAAGGGATAACGGCTCACGCCGTCCGGCTAATGAGCGCCGGCCCGCTCCAGCAACGCGGCAACATCCCGCAAATTCCCCGCTCTCGCTTGCTGCAATGGCGTGCGGCCCGAGTTGTCGGCCGCATTCGGGTCCGCGCCCCGCGCCAGCAACAGGCGCACAACCTCGAGCCGACCTTGCGCAACCGCCAGCATGAGCGGGGTGCGGCCGTCCGCGTCGCGGGCATCGACGGCCACGCCCTGATCCAGCAACAAGACCGCTTGCCTGGCGTCGCCCAAGCCGGCGGCTGCCTGCAGGCTCGCCGGCGTTGGCACGAGACTCGCGCGAGCCAACTTATCTGCGCTCATGGAAAGGGCTCCGCCTTGGGCTGCGCGCGAAGAGTACGCGGGCGCAGAGTGCTGTCGCGATTCCTCGGCGCTCGGCTTGGAAGCCTTGCGATCCGCTTGCGTCACGACCACTTCCTGCAAGGACTCGTTAGGCGATGCGGGCGAAATGGATTCCAGTTTGGGCGCCGGTGCGGACGCGGTCTTGGCGGCGGGTGCGGACGCTGGCACGCTGCTGACCTCTGTCCTCTCGACCTCTGTGGCGCGCCGGCTTTCCCAATAGCGCGGCCCGATCAGCAGGGCCGCCAGCAGCGCGGCGCCGACCGTGCCAAAGGCCGTGATTTTCCAGCGGGCATCGTTGGCTGCGGGACGCGACAAATCAAAAGGGTGTTGCTTCTTCGCAAGCTGTTCGGCGACGCGGCGGCTCTCGGCGAGGATGGCGCTGCGCACTGATTCGCTGGGCGCAGCCGCATCCGCGTCGCCGGCTCGCCGGTAGCGAGCGAGCAATTCTTCGTCTTGAGTATTGTCTTTCGAGGTCACGCGTATTCCCACAACAGCTGACGGAGTTTCGCCCGGGCATAGCGCAGCCGGCTCTTGACGGTCTCGAAGTTGGATCCGGTGGCGTCCGCAATCTCTTCGACGCTGAGATCCCCTTCCGCCTGCAGCAGAAATGCGGATCGTTGCTCCGCGGGCAGCTGCGACACGGCATTCAATATTGCCGCGGCCTCATCTTGCGATTGGACCTGCGCCAAGGGCTCGAGTTTCCCATCGACCGCGAGCCGGTCCAGCAAATTCGAGCCCTCTGCATCGGCATCTTCGCCCGTATCCAGGCTCTGCAGCCGGTAATTGACGCGAATCATGTCGACCATGCGGTTGTGGGCAATGGTGAACAGCCAGGTCGTGAATTTCGCCGTCGGCTGATAATTTGCAGCGCCGCGCACGACTGCGAACCAGACCTCCTGCATCAAATCGTTGGCGCTGGCCTCATTTTTGACGCTGCGCCGAAGATAGCGAAATACCCGCAACTCGTGCCGCCGGTATAGATACTCGAACGCGGCGGCCTCACCGCGTCCGAAACGCATCATCAAGTTCTCGTCAGTCTCCTGCGACAGGTCCATTCACCCCATTATCAGCCGCCGGGCGGATCCGGTACATACCTCGGCATGGCCGAATCGGGGAAGGGGTTGGGCGCGGATTGCCACGGGCGCGACGGCACGACTCCCATCGCCACCAAATTCTCCATGCTGTCGTAGCGAATCTTGATGACTTCATTCGGCGTGTTCGATAGCCGGTCGAATGTCGTGTCCTGCACGTAAGAGGTTTCGCGTGCGCCATGCCCGGTGCCGAGTTTCGGCGCGGGCGCCATATGCGCCACATTCGACGGTGCCGTATACGGCTTGATCTCCTCCAACTTGGGCGCCGACGCTACCGCTTCGCTTGGGCTCTGCGGTGCTGCCCGCGCGGTGCTATCCGTCGCGCCGCCCTGGATTCGATTTTGAGCGTATCCCGACTCCTCGGAGCGTCGATCGAATGCCTCATATCTTGGTACGCGCACGGGACGTTCGAGAAACAGCGCCACGCCGATCACGCCCACATTGGCGGGCCGCCCCGTTCGTTCGGCGTACGAATTGGCCGCCGCGGTAAAATTAAAGGCGGCAATTTCCGCATTGCTCTTGCGCCAGCCGGTGATCTCGTAGCTCTCGCCCGGACTGAAAACATAGCCGCTTTGGCCCCAGGCGCCCGTCTCGCCGCTGATCACATTGATGCCGTCCACGGCGGTTACGGCGAGCACGCGCTCGCCGCGGCGATTTTGAATCATGATCGAATAACGGGCACCCGGTCTGCCGGCGACCCAATATTCTCCGTGGCTTCTATACATCGGCAGCACGCTGCCGGTATCGCGGTCGATGATTTGGACATCCGCGAACCTGCCGGTGGCATGCGCATCGACCCTTACGCCCAATACCCCTAAGCCGATGAATAAGACCCCGAATCCAGCGAATTTCATATCGACCTCCTGTGGTGCCCGTCCCACCTGAATCGATACAGTCCGGCAAAAGGGGTTAAGCTTTAGTCGCGTCTTTCAATGAGGGGATGAAGAAATGATCCGCCGACCGTTCCAGGCATCCATCGCCGCGCTGGCTGTTTTCTTGCTGCAGACCGGCGGCCCGGCAGCACTCGCCGACCCGGTGCCCCCGGCCGGCGGCGACATCCCCGCGGACTTCAAAATCGTCACGGAGGCTGACGACTACATCAAGCGCGACGTCATGATTCCGATGCGCGACGCGGTGAAGCTGCACACGGTCATCATCATCCCCAAGGGCGCGGCGCATGCGCCCATGATTCTCGATCGCACCCCGTACAATGCCGGCAAATTCACCAGCAGCGCAGAGAGCCCGCGCCGCGCGCTGGTCCTGCCCTTGAGCTACGGCGAGCTCGCCGATGCCGGCTACATCATCGTGGCCCAGGACGTGCGCGGAAAATATAAGTCCGAAGGCGACTATGTGATGAGCCGGCCTTTGTCGGGCGATTTGAATCACACGCCGGTGGATCATTCGACCGATGCCTACGACACGATCGACTGGCTCGTCAAGAACGTGCCGGAATCCAACGGCAAGGTCGGCACCATGGGCACGAGCTATGACGGCTTCACGGTGCTGATGAGCCTGGTCAATCCGCATCCGGCTTTGAAGGCCGCCGCTCCCTTCAATCCCATGGTCGATACCTGGATCGGCGATGACTGGTTTCACAACGGCGCGCTGCGCCAGACCTACGCCGACTACATCTTCGAGCAGACGGCCGAAAAGTCCTCGGAGGACAAATGGATCGCTCCGCGCTACGACGCCTACGGCACCTGGCTCGCCATCGGCTCCGCGGGTACGCTGGGCAAGGCGCTGGGCATGGACCAACTGCCTTTCTGGCAGCGTCTCGTCGCGCACCCCGCCTACGATCATTATTGGAGCGCACAGGCCGTGGACAAGATCCTCGCCGCGCATCCGCTCACCGTACCGACGCTCTACGTCCATAGCCAATGGGACCAGGAAGACATCTACGGCGCTGTGGCGGCCTTTACGGCGACGCGATCGCAAGCCGGCGCCGGGCACGACAATTCCCATCTGGTGATCGGACCGTGGCGCCACGGCGGCGGCAACGGCGATGGCTCTTCCTTGGGTGCGATCAAATTTGACGGCGACACCGGACATTGGTTTCGTCTGCATGTGCTGCTGCCGTTTTTCGATTCTCATTTGAAAGATAACGCGCCGCAAGCGGATATCGCGGCCGTCACCGCGTTCGAGACAGGGGCCAACGTCTGGCGCCGCTACGATCAATGGCCTCAGTCCTGCGCGAGCGGCTGTCCGTTCAAGTCCGCGCCGCTGTATCTGGCGGCCGGCGCGAAATTGACTTTCGACAAGCAAGCCGCCGGCGCCGCGTTCGACGAGTATGTGTCCGATCCCGCCAAGCCCGTCACTTATCGGCCACGCCCCATTCGACCGACTTATGCATCCGATTCAACCTGGAGGCGTTGGCTGGTCGATGACCAGCGCTTCGCATCGGATCGCACGGACGTGCTGACCTACACCTCCGATGTATTGACCGCGCCGCTGCGCATCGCGGGTCAGCCGGTGGCGCATCTTTTCGCCTCGACCAGCGGAACCGATGGCGACTGGGTGGTCAAGCTCATCGATGTCTATCCGGACGAGGTTCCGGGCAATGTGGAGATGGGCAGTTATCAATTGCCGGTCGCCATGGACATCATGCGCGGCCGTTACCGCGATGATCCGGCGAATCCAGCGGCGATTCCCGCGGGCAAGATCATCGGCTACACGCTGAAGCTGCCCAATGCGGACCACGTGTTCCTGCCGGGCCATCGGATCATGGTACAGGTTCAATCAAGCTGGTTTCCGCTCTACGACCGCAACCCTCAAACCTTTGTGCCGAACATTTTCTTCGCCAAGCCCGCCGATTACGTCAAGGCCACGCAGCGCGTGTTCCATAAACCCGACGCCGCCAGCTACATCGATCTGCCGGTCGCGAAGTGATCTAGCTCGATCGATCCTAAGGAGGCACGCATGACGCTCGCAAATTTACTGGTGTTCGCAGTGGCGCTGATCGTCGCCGCTGGGTCGCCGGGACCCAGTGTCGCCGCGCTGGTCGCGCGGGTCCTCACCAACGGGCTCCGCGACGTGCTGCCATTTTTGGCGGCCATGTGGCTGGGGGAAGCCCTTTGGCTCGGGTGCGCCGTGGCCGGCCTCGCGGTGGTGGCGCGAACGCTGGGCGTCGTGTTCGTCGCGATAAAACTGATCGGCGTCGCATATTTGCTTTATCTCGCGTGGAAGATGTGGTTTGCGCCGACGCAGGTATCAAAGGGCGAGATGCCATCGGGTCAGTCGCGCTGGCGCATGTTCGGCGCCGGACTCACCATCACACTCGGTAATCCGAAGATCATGGTGTTTTACCTGGCGCTCCTGCCGACCATCGTCGATTTGGATCGCGTTGGCGCAACCGCATGGTTCGAGTTGACCGCCGTGACGCTCATCGTGCTGATGGCGGTCGATTTCGCCTGGGCGCTGCTCGCCGTGCGTGCTCGTCGCCTGCTGACCAGCCGCAAGGCCGTAAAGATCGCCAACCGCACCAGCGCGACGATGATGGCCGGTGCGGCGGCGGTGATCGCCGCTCACTAGCTGTCCGCACGCTCCCTGCGCGGAGTTTCCCCAGGCGCTAGAACTTGGCCGAAAACGCCACGAACAGCTGACGGCCGAACATGTCGTAAATGCTGTAAGTGTTGGCCGCGCCGCCGGCGACGATACCCGAATCGATCACGGGCGGATCCTTGTCCAGGATGTTGTTGGCGCCGGCCCGGATCTGCAGCACATTATTGACGTTCCAGGTGGCCTCGAGATCAAGATAGCTGAACGACGCGATGGTCGCATTGTAGAAATCGTAGCCGCCGAACGTCGCGAAATGCAGTGTCGGATCGCCGCTGTTGTTGTCCTGCGAAACCGAACCGATGAAGCGCCAGGTCAGCGATGCCGACACGTTCCAAGGCGTGTCCCAGGTGGTGCGGAACAGATGGTGCCAACGCGGATTGATGGTCTGGCACGTCGCGCCGAACAAGCCGACGCAATCGTAGCTATGCGCTCCCGGCAGCGGCGTCGTTTCATTGTGCAGCAGGTACGCGCCGTTCAGCGCGAATGACACGTCGCCAAGACCCGGCGGCAGGTCGAGCTTGTAATTCAGCTGCACGTCGATGCCGCTGTTGATCGCGGTGCCCAGGTTGTAGTTTTTTTGGATGACAAAGCCGCCGGAGGCGATGTTGTTGCCGGTCAAGCTGCCGGTGCTGGGCGAGCGCACGATCTGGCTGCAAAAGGTCGGATCGCCGGTGTTGGCGCAATTGGAGAGGACCACCAGGTACGGAATCACGCCGATCTCGTCCTTCACCCGAATGTGGAAGTAGTCGACGCTGCCGGTGAGATGTGGAATCTGGCTCGGCGCAAAATTCAATCCCACCGTGTAGGTATCGGCCTGTTCGGGTTTCAGGGCCGGATTGCCGCTGGTTTCCTGCGACAGCTGGTTGGCCGTGCCCTGCGGGATGGAGCCGCCGTTGTACTGGGCGGGCGTCACACCGGTGCGCTCGCACTGAAGCAGGGTGAAGCTGATCGGCGGCGCGCAGGGGTCGGGGACGACCGTGGTCAGCCCGACGATCGGCGGCGTGAAGAGCTCAGCGACGCTGGGTGCGCGAATCGCGCGGTCATAGGATGCGCGAACGCGGTAATCCGCGATTGGCGCGTATTGAACTTCGAATTTGTAGGTATTGGTTTTCCCCGCCGTCGAGTAGTCCGAATGGCGATACCCGGTATCGAACAACAATTCTTTCGCGCCCGCCTTGTCCTGAACGAGCGGCGCGCGCAGCTCGATGAATTCCTCGTTGACCGACAGGCCGGCGTCAATGGGCGCCACCGCGCTGCCGAAACCTGACAAAAGCTGGCTCTCCTCGGCGGCGTCCGGCCGCAGGACTTCGCGATCGTTGCGGTGTTCGAATCCGACGTTTACGCCGACGCCCTCGGTCGCGAGCGGCGAGATGATGCCGTAGTCGCCGAGCTTGCCCGTCACGTCGGCATGCAGTGTGCGCAAGGTCTCGGACCCCGTGGCCGTTCCAAGCAGGTACAAATAATTGAGCGCAGCCTGCGTGACGCCCCCGTCGCTGAAGATATTGTAGGGGACGCAGCCGCGCGTGCCGCCGCTGATGCAGGTCGGATTGGACGCGGTTCCCGTCACCAGCAGCGCATTGCCGATGCCTTCATAGCTCAAGTACTTTTTGTTCGAGTCGGAAAACGAGGTATAGAAGTACTGTCCATAAAGGTCATAGCTCCATGAGTTCGCGAACGTGCCCTTGCTGCCGAAGACCGCGCGATAGTTGGTGTGTTCGAAATCGATGAAACGGTCGCCGCCCTCCACATTGCGGCGGCCGATCCTCACCTGAACGGTGGAAGACCCCGGATTCGCCGTGTCCGCGGCAATCTGCGCCGGCGTGCACAGGACGCCCCGCTGCTGGGCGCTCAGCAATGGATTGCTGCAGTTGACGTAGTAATCACCGGCACCCGTCGGATCGAGCGGATTGCTGTCTTTGAAGAGCGCTGCCGGCGCCACCTGCTGATGCGTCTTGTCGTCCATGAAAAAGAACTCGGAATACGGCTGAAACCAGTCGGTGATTTCCTCATGCGCCATGAACGCGGCGTTATAGCGTTCATCCTCGCGCGTCATATAAATGAACGGCTGCGAGTTGAAGCTCGCAGGCGGAGTCGTTGTGACGGATCCTCGGGGGACAAAGCTGGTACCGGACACACTGTAGACCGTTCCCGCGTTTGGCCCGGCGGTCGGCTCAAACCAGTTCGAATTGGAGGAGCCGGCGCACGAGACGCCGGTGACGTTGTGATTGGCATCCTGGTTTGCAGACAACTGGCAGGCGCCGAAATCGCGTTGACTGCTCGCGACGGGATCGGCGTGCCGGTAACTCAAGAAGGCGGTGACGTTGCCCTTGCCATCCGCAAAATTCGTGCCCATCAGCATGTCGAAGCTGCGATTTCGGCCGTCCTTGGCCGTGCCCGTCGGCGGGTTGTAACCAAATTGCCGCACCAAGTCCTGCACGAGGGTGTCGTGATTGCTGTGCCAGTTCTCGCCCAACTGACCGTCCACCTGGAAGCCTTCGAAGTTCTTCTTCATGATGAAGTTGACGACGCCGGCGATGGCGTCCGATCCGTACGCGGCGGAGGCGCCGCCGGTGACCACTTCAACGCGCTCGACCAATCCCGCCGGGATTTGGTCGAGGTCGGGAGCCGGTTGCGCGATGGCCGTGTTCGGCGATCCGACGCCGAGACGGCGGCCGTCGATGAGCACCAGGGTGCGCGCGGGTCCCAAGCCGCGCAAATCCGCCGTCGCAACGCCGCCGGGCGTTGTCAAACCGGAAGTGCCGTTGCCAAGATCCTGGCCCAGATCGTTGTTATAGTTTTGCGGCAGCTGAGTGATGATGTCGCTGATGTCGGTCTTGCCGGACACCCGAATGGATTTCGAGGAGACGACCTGAATGGGACTCGTGCTCACTTCATTCGGCGAGGCGATGCGCGTACCCGTGACGATGATTTCAGTCAGGGGCGCGGGTTCGACGCTCGCGGCGACCGCTTGCGGCGCCGGAGTCGGGGGCGCCTGCGCCAGCTGGATCCTGGCTTCACCAGCGCGTTTCGTCTCGGGCGTTGCGGAGATGGCGCCGCCAGACTGCGCTTGCAGCGAAACCCCGGCTCCTTCGTTGAGCGTGGTAGTCGAGATCGGGATGACGGTGACGGTATTGTCGTCAAGATAGCGGTAGGTCAATCCGGTACCCGACAACAACTGTTGGAATGCTTCATTCGCCGTCATGTTTCCGTTCGCACCGTTGGTGCGTATGTCCCGCACGGTGTTCGACAAATACAGGACCTGCAATCCGCGGCTCAAGCCCAATTGCTTGAGTGCGGGACCCAAGCCCTGCGCGGCGATATGTGTCGGCTCACGGATGGATGCGCTTGCGCTGTTCGCCAGAGCGGGACCGGCGATGGAAATGCAGACCGTGGCGGCGACAACAGCAATCCGTATTAGCGCCCACGCGCCTCTGGCCGGGCCTTCGATGGCGGCCTGCCAATGCGGCCGCGGATCCCGATTGGAGTAGAGCGTTGTCACATAAAAAATGGGTATGTCAGCGCGCTTCGCGGCGAAGGACGCGCACTTGTTTCTCCGTTTCGACCACTTGGATCGAGTTCTGGCTGCGCAAGAAATTGATGAGCGATGCGGGATCGGTGGAAGAGTAAACACCGCTGATCCTGAGTCTTTCCAGTTCGCTGTCATCGATGGTCAGCGGCCGTCGGTTGTAACGGTTGAATTCCTCGGCCACGTCGCTCAGCGGCGTCTCCTCGAAGATCAGCCGTTTTTGCACCCAGGCTGTGGCGACCGCGGTGTCGGTGCGCGTGGGCTTCGTGACGGTGTGCGGCAGCACGGTGAGCTGTTCGCCCGCGGACAGAACAATGGCCGCCGTCCCGGGACTGTCCGATTCGTCGTAGGTCTCGACGCGGCCCTCCACCACGGTCACCACCGTCGCAGTCTGCTTTTTATAGACGTCGAATTCGGTGCCGACCGCGCGCACTTGCGCATCGCCCGCGCGCACCACGAAGGGCCGTAGCTTGTCCTTCGCGACGCGAAACAGCGCTTGGCCTTCGAGCAGCGTCACATCACGTTGATGTTCCGAGAGATGGACCTGGATCGTCGATCGCGCATTCAATTCGACCGTCGACCCGTCCGCGAGCTGTACGGTTCGCTGCTCGCCGATCCCGGTGGCATAGGATCCGCTGAACTTGTCGCGGCCCAGGAAGACAACGGCGGCGACGGCCAGCAGCACGACGGCCGCCAGGGCTGCGGCCCTTCGCCCCGAACCCAGCCACAACGTCTGCTTCCCGGCGGGTGGAATCGGGGCGGAACGCGGTCTGTCCGGGGACAAGGCAACCACGTCGGGTTCGCCGCGCGCACGCGCGATCAGCGCCTCGATGTCGATTTTCCCTTCGGGATCCGCGGTGGGAAGCTCCGCCCACACACCCGCGATCTCGAGATAGGCGTGAATGTGCTCGGGCGAGCGGCGCAGCCACTCGATGAATCGCGCACGCGCATCGCCGTCCACGTCGCCGGCGCGGAATTCTATGAACCAGGATGATGCCTCGGCGATGATCGCTGGATGGGTCCGTCCGTTCGAGATTCCCACTTTCATAGTTTCATGGCGTTCTGGGTTGCGCGAAGATTTCGGCAATGCTCGACGGCACGTGCAAGATACTTTTTGGCGGTTTCACGCGATACGCCCAACTCATCTCCTACCTCCTGGACTGAGTAACCCGCGACACGGTGCAAAACCAGCGCAGTCGCCACGCGCGTCGGCAAATGCGCGAGCATTCGCTCCAGTTCATCGAGCCGCTGAACCTGGGCAACCTGGTCGGCCGGATCATCGCTCGAGGCGGTTCTCAGCTCCGAGAAGACTTCCGCGACGTCCACCGACACGGGTTCGCTCGAGCGCCGCACCGCGTGTTGATGAATCACGTGGCTGGCAATCGTAAAAAGATACGCCTCGGGACTGCGAATGCTCTCGTAGCCATCGACGCGCAATAGCCGCAGGAACACCTCTTGAGCAAGGTCGGGTACATCCGCCGCGTTGCGCAGACGCGCGGACAGAAATCGGCGCAATCGAGTCCCATAGCGGGCGGCCATGCTCGCGACGAAGCTGCGATTATCAGGTGCACCCACTCCCAACCCCCTGGGCCGAGACTTCCCTGGGTTATTAGAGCGCTTTCCTCAGGAAAGTGGGTATGCCGATGGTTAAAAAGAATTCGGCACGATTGCTGCGCCGCAGTAAAAGCGCTTCCTGGCGTTCGTCGAGGAAAGCTGGTCGCCTGGTGATCGCCGTCGCCTGGTGATCGCCGTCGCCTAGTGATCGCCGCAATTCGGCCGTCCGTTGTCCTCGATCGAAGCGATGACCCAGCGGCCGTCGATGCGCACCAGATTCGCGATGTCTCGTCCGCAGTGATCGATTTTGCCGTCCACCAAGAATTCAAACGGTGCCCACACGGTGGCAACATCGCCGTCCACATGAACCACGGCATCGTGAATGCGTTCCTCATGCGTGGCCGGGCCAGGCTGAGAGAGCCGATCCGTCAGCATTTCGAAGGTCATTTGGGCCGGCTTGCCCTTGCGCATCAGCACGGCGCTTCCCCCGGGCAACATCTGCGCCATCATCGCGGCCTTGTCGCGCTTGCCCAGCCCGTCGAGCATCGCTTGGAAACTCGCGAGCGCCGCTTTCTCCTCGATTGAGGCACTCGGCACGGGATCCTTCAATTCAACCATGAGACCGCGCATTTCGGTGGTCCCCATGTTCTCGCCCATGTGCGCCGTCGCCGGAACCCACCGAACGTCGCCGAGCTTGCTGTGGCGTTCAGTCGGGGCTTGCCCCGGGACGATGTTGCGCACGCTGTATTCGCTCAAGGACACCGCGAGGCTGTCTGGGTGGGAGTGCAGTGCCCATTTCTGTCCGGGCTGCGTAACGAAGCTCAGGACCCTGACGCGCTCATTCTCGAATGCCAGTTTGTAGACATCGGGAGCAACCAGCAGGGCATCTTTTTTGCCATCGACGGGTGCGGCGCTGAGCAAACCGCTGGCGCACAACAGGGACAGGATCAAATACCGCATTGAGGATCTCCGGCTCACTTCGCGCGCAAAAGCGGGTCCTGCGCAATAGCGGGCGAGTATCGGGCACGGACTGTTAAAACTCCAATTTACCCGCCATAGTGCGCCATCTTCAGAGCGAGCAGAGAATCGCATCAGCAATACCGCACCGACCGGCTTGCCGGCTCGACATGTATTCGCCGTCGCCCTCGGCAATGCGCTCGAGTTCTACGATTTCGTAACCTACGCGTTTTTTGCGGCTCAAATCGGCCGCGCATTCTTTCCATCCGATACGCCCGGCACGAGCCTGCTGGCATCGCTTGCCACCTTCGGCGTCGGCTTTCTGACGCGGCCTCTCGGTGCATTCGTATTGGGGCGCCTCGGCGACCGCCTCGGCCGCAAGCCGGCCATGCTGATCTCATTCACGCTCATCGGCGTGGGCGTCACGGGCCTGCCGCTGATACCGCCGTACGCTTCCATCGGCATTCTCGCACCCATCCTGGCGATCGGGTTTCGGCTCGTCCAAGGGTTCGCGCTTGGCGGAGAGGTCGGCCCCAGCACCGCGTTCCTGATGGAGGCAGCCCCGCCATTGCGGCGCGGCTTGTACATTTCGCTGCAGGCGACGAGCGCGGATGTCGCGGTCATGGTCGCGGGTCTCGTCGGCGTGGGACTGGCGAGCAGCTTGGACGCCGCGGCACTCGATAGCTGGGGATGGCGTGTTGCTCTCCTCGCGGGAGCCGTGATCATTCCCGTAGGTCTGGTGCTGCGCCGAACCCTAGTCGAGACGTTGCAGCCCGCGCACGGTCCGGCCGATGTTCCCACCATTCGCAGCTACGGCCGGATTGCGGCGGCGGGGCTGGCGCTGCTGGCCTCCGGAACCACCACGAACTACCTGCTCAATTACATGACGACATATGCGAGCTCGACACTGGCAATATCCTCGAGGATTGCGTTCGGCGCGACTGCCGTCGTCGGCCTCTGCGGAGTGGTGTGCGATCCGTTGGGAGGCTGGCTCTCGGATAAGATTGGGCGCAAGCCGGTCATGATCATCCCCTGGCTGTGTCTGGCGGTCGCCGTTTTTCCCTGCTTCACCTTGCTCGAGCGTGAGCGCAGCAGCTTTGCGCTCTACGTCGCCTGCGGGGTACTGGCCTGCGCCTCGACGCTCGCCGGTTCCGCGGCCCTGATCGCCGTCAACGAATCGCTGCCGCACCGGGCGCGCTCCGGCGCCTTCGCCATCATTTATGCGCTGTCGATTTCAATTTTCGGGGGCTCGGCGCAATTCATCGTTGCGTGGCTCACCCGCCTCACTGGCAATCCGCTGGCGCCGGCGTGGTACATGATCGGCGGGGTGATGGTTGGCTTGATCGCGCAACACGCGTTGCCGGAGAGCGCGCCGATCAAGGTTGGGTCCGACGTAGCGCGGCGCCAAGCCGTGTCCTAGGCGCTCGAGGTCAGTGCGCGTGCCAGTTCGCGGGGTAAAGCTCTCGCAGCCGCGCGACATCCGCGCCCGTCAACGGAAACATCCGCGGCTCGTCCGAGATGAAGGCGACGGGCCGGCACGATGCCGGGCGACCGCACATCAACGTTGTGGGATCCGCATTGTGCTGCAGTCCGAGCGCATGGCCGATCTCGTGCGCAATGACATTGGGCAGAACGTTGGCCAGATTCAGCGGCGGACTCGATCCGTTTTTGATGGCCACGAGCATACGATCGCCGATGCGCGACGTAAATGACACGAACTCGGCGTCGGAGAGCACAACGATGAGGTCGCCCGCGAAGGGGGCAAAGGATTGAGCATGACGCCGCGTCCAGGTGCCGCTGATTGTCGACTCGGAGAGATCGCGCAGAACCTCGTCAGGCACCGTGCCATCCGCTCGCGTGATTGTGCCGAGATGAAACGGCGTCCGCAGGCCGGCAAACGTACGATTCCAATACTCAACGGCCTCCCGCACGGCAGGCAGGCGAGGATCGTCTTCACGCGAGACGACTGTGATCGTCGGTATCCTTTCCCAGCGCGGTCCTCCCCACTGCCACGGCGTTCCAAACGCCGCCACGAGCTCCGGCATGATGAGCAAGAGGATGAAGGGGATCGCGCGGCTGCGTGCGTTCAAGTTAGAGGTTCTTTCCCAGAAAGGCCACGTCCGTTCAACCCAGGAAAAGATCAGCGATCGCGCGCCGGAATTTTTCAGCACCGAGCGCGAGACGCTGAGCGTACGTTTCCTTGGCATCGATGCCGGCAACATAAGTAACCTGATCCTTGTTGTCGGTGGCTGCCTCGTAGACCACCTCTGCGATTTGCTCGGCGCTCGAACCTTTCTCGCGGCGCTTCGGATCCATGAAGGTCTTCATGGTCTTGGCGATCGCGGCCGCATAAGCCGCGTGCTGTGTCAGCACCAAGGAACGCGTGGCGAAATCGGTGCGGATCCCCCCGGGCGCCACCGTCTTCACCTTGATGCCGAATCTACCCAGCTCAAAAGCCAGGCTTTCGCTCCAGCCTTCGAGGCCCCATTTGGTGGCGTGATAAACGGAGTTGAACGGGAAAGTGACCAAACCGCCAATCGACGTGGTCGTGATGATGCAGCCCGAGCCTCGCTCGCGCATCGCGGGCAGGAACGCTTGGGTCACGCGCATTACGCCGAGTAGATTGGTGTCGATCTCTCTGGTCAGCTGTGCATCCGTCGCGGCTTCGAAAGGACCGGCGAGTCCATAGCCTGCATTGTTAAAGAGCACATCGACCGGCCCGATCTCGAGGGCTCGCCCGGCGGCTTGAGTGATCTGCGCAGGCTGGGTCACATCAAGCCCGAGCAGCCTCACGCCCGGCAGGCTTTGCAGCTCGCTCTCTTTGGAGGGGTCGCGCATCGTGGCGATGACCCGCCAGCCATTGCGCGCGAAAAGCAGCGCGGTGGCCCGGCCCAGGCCGGTCGAACTGCCGGTGATGAATATCGTTTGTGTCATGAGCCTTCCTTTTGGGTTCAATGCGTCAGTGAGTCGCCTTCTCGCGGTCGCCCGGCTGGTAATCGGCCTCAACGTTTCCGGCGAGCTGGCTTTCGGTGAATAGCACCGGCTTGGTCTTCATGGCGACGAACAGAGGCGTCTGGTCGGCGTAATGCGGAGAATGCGAATCCAGCGTCGCGGAGCCGAACTGGTTGATGCTGTCCGAGGTCAGGGCGCCCGCCTTGTCCCAGGTAACGAACATGATGAGCGTGTCGCCCGCCACCGCATTCAAGATGCCGTCCGGCTGCGCAGTGCCGTAGACGGCGCGATAGGTATCCGGCCCGCCGTCGATGGCCAAGTCGAGATTGCCCCGGCGGATGCGGTTGACCTGGCCCCACTCCGGATCGATGCGGCCGAAGTGGGTTTTCAGCGTCTTGATGGCGTGGCGTAGTGCATCGATGGGCGGCACGTCGGGATGACTGTCCGAGTGCGCAGCTTCCGCGCGCATCAGCACCGCCATCGCCGCCGCCCGGCTGCCGATATTGGTGCGCCGGTCCCAGGCCTTGAGCAGCGCCTGGGCGGCACCGAGATCAGCGTCGGTACGCGGATCGACCTTGACCACTTCCGCGATCTCCCGGGCGAGGTCGGAGCGGTCGCTGTAGGCGATATCGAATTTGTAGTGGCGGAACGCCTCGGCGGTGATGGCTGCGTCGGCGCCGAAGGTCTCCTCGGCGCGATAGGCTCTGTTGGTCATGTCGGTCTGGATGCCCATGGTGGAGCTGAAATCCGCCGGATTCAGCTCGTCTTGTGCTCCTGTGGCCTCGAACGGAGTGTTATTGGAGTTGAACACATAGCCTGACTTGGGATTCCAGACCTGCGGCACGCGATCGAAGGGCAGATAGCCGTGCCAGATCAGGTCGGACCGGTCGCCGGGCTGGATCTCGGTCCAGTCCCTTCCCTCGGCGCGCACCGGGAACAGGCCGTTGTAGAGGTAGCCGATGTTCCCCTTCTCGTCGGCATAGATGTAATTGATGCTGGGCAGGGCCTGCAGACGCATGGCCGCCAACCATTGGTCGCGGTCCGTCGCCTTGTTGAGGCGATAGTACTGCAGCGACTGGCGCACCTCGTCCATGCCGGCGTAGCGCACCGCGAACATCCCGTGATCGGTGTTGAGCACCGGTCCCTGGACCGACCACAGAAGCGGGCGGTGCACCGTCCAGATCAGCGGCCCCCAGACTTTCACGCGAATCGCCGCATCGCCCTTCTCGAAATTCTTCCACTGGCCATCCAGTCGGTACTGGTCCGGATTGGCGGGGTTCACGTCCAGCCGATAGACAGTGGTCACGTTGGGGGCGTTGACCGTGTTGGCCCAGCCCAGATGCGCGTTGTGGCCGTGAAGCATGAAGGGAGAGCCGGGGAAGAAGCCGCCTGCGACGTGCCAGCCCTCGCCGGAATCGAGCACCGCCTCATACCAAGCCACCGGCCCTGCATAGGGCTGGTGAGAATTGACCAGCAGGCGGGTGGCGCCGTCCGCCGATTTTGACGGCGCCACAGCGATGGCGTTCGAGCCGATCGGTATCGGTCCGGTCAATGAATATCCGGCCATCGCGACGCGGCTCGTCTTGGGCGCAGGCGCCATGACCTTCCCGATCACATGATCGAGTCCATAGAAGAAGGGCGTGCGGAACACGAACCCGGCGGCCACGTCCCGACCTGTCATCGGCAGCAGGCCACGCTCGACTTTCTCAGGATGAAGGGCGGCATAATAATTGACCCCATCCGCATACGCGCTCAGGACCGCTCGAGCATCGGCCGGCAGGGCCGTGTCGTAGTGAGACGTCACAGTCTCGCGCACCTTCAACAGCCGAATCAGATAGTCCGTGACAGCCGCCTTGGCGCCGTTGACGCTGGCCAGCTGGCCGCGCGCGATCAGCGCCCCTTCCTGAATGGTGGCGAAATCATCCTCGCAATGGGCGAAGGCCAAACCGAATGCCACGTCCGGATCGGTGGGGCCGCTGATGTGCGGCACACCATAATGGTCGCGCTGGATGCGGGCATGGTAGCGCGCCGCCTGAGCGATCAGGCTCGCGCGGGCCGGTGCCGGTGGCTGGCTCAAACGATCCTGGGCGATCACTGCCATCAAGCCGACGAGCACGAGTCCCACCAGCGCAGCCGCGCCGATCTTCAGATATCGCATGAGGCGTTGTCTCCCATCGAACAATTGTTAGACTTGCAGAAACTCAAGCACGCAAGGAGAGACGCATGATTGGCTACGCCACCCTCGGAACAAATGATCTGGCCCGTGCGCAGGCATTCTACGATGCCTTGCTGGCGGAAATTGGAGCAAAACGCCTGATGGAATTGCCTCATGGCTTCACCATGTATGGGGCCAGGCTGGATCGGCCCGCGCTGGCGATCACACCTCCTTACGATGGCAAGGAAGCAAGACCCGGCAACGGCAACATGCTGGCCCTCGTTCTCAATGAGCGCGCCAAGGTGAATGCACTCTATGAGAAAGCCCTGCAACTCGGTGGATCATGCGAGGGCGCGCCGGGCGTTCGCGGCGAAGAAGGCCCGCAAGCTTTTTATGCCGCCTATTTCCGAGATCCGGATGGCAACAAGCTCTGTGCCTTTCGCGTGGGCCCGGCATAGCAACCGGATGGGCCCGGCATAGCAACCGAACACGATTCGATTCACGCCTTCCGGTCGTCCGCGATGTGCCACAGGACTCCCGAGGGATCGCTCAGGTAAAGAACGCGAAGCCCCCACGGCTGCAACGTCGGAGGCTTGGCCATGATGCCGGGATATTTTTCAGCGATTTTCTTGTCTTGTATGTGCTTCCACCATGCGTCCGCGTCCTTGACCATCAGGTGCATCATGAAATTGCCGGCCCATTCTTTGACGTAGTGGTTCTGCAGAAGAAACCGGTACTCGCCCACCTGAAACGCGGCCAACTGGTCGCCTTCCCAGACCATCGTGAAGCCGAGATCCAGGTAGAACTGCTTCGCCACCGCGTAATCCTTGGCGGGCAGGAAGGGCTTGAGATCCAGCACGGAATTCTTGTCCATCTTTTCTCCGGACGATTTGTTCAGCGCAATCTCTCGGTGGTCATTGCATTGACAGCTTCAGGGTGCGATCGATGGCGGCGAGCAGTGCGCGCTGCTCCTTCGCCGTGTTCACGGGGTATCGATGAAAGTGGTCACCGGTGCCCACATCCGCGAATATCCCGGCTGGGTCCTCGTGGAAGTGAAGAAACGACCTGGACCTCCGGTAGAAGATACCCAGCTTCCTCTCCTTCAAGCCTGGTCGCTGCCTGATCTGACCGAGCAGTTCCGACAACTGCTGCAATGTTCCCGCACCCGCGTGCTTCATGGGCGCCGCTCCTCGAGTGTCTGCGCTCGGCCGCATTTTGGCACTCCAGAAACGAAAAAACCCTCACCAACTTGCGTCAGTGAGGGTTTCATTTTCATCAAATTAAGAGCCTGGCAGTGACCTACTTTCACATCGACAAAGTCGACACTAGCATCGGC
>Ga0210400_10001225_pt1 | contig 25803 bp, 29 predicted proteins | sample IncBWH26MmetaG_FD_155456 | JGI IMG/M metagenome (GOLD analysis project Ga0210400, IMG submission 155456) | Forest soil microbial communities from Barre Woods Harvard Forest LTER site, Petersham, Massachusetts, United States - Inc-BW-H-26-M | ecosystem: Environmental > Terrestrial > Soil >...
CGCCCAGGGCCAGCAGGGTCTCGACGGTCGCCCGCGCGTTCAGCCAGCGGCGGCGCACCTCGGTGTCGTCCCGGGTCAGCAGCACCTGGGCCGCGGCGATGCCGTGCGGCTCCAGGGCCTCCTCCCAGGCGCGCATCAGCCCCGACTGGCCCGCTGCGGCGGCGGCCTGCTTCTCGGGCAAGGTCAGGGCGCGGCGCGTCAGCTTCAGCCGCCGGCGGCCGAGCGCCACCGCGCCGGACGAGACCACCAGCACCTGCTGGCCGCGCGCGCGCAGCCGCGCCACGTCGGCGGCGAAGGCGCCCAGCCAATGGGCGTCGGCGCCGTCCTGGCCGACCAGCAGGGCCGAGCCGACCTTGACGACGATCCGCTTCGCTGAGGCGAGGCCGGTCACGGCGCCCAGTCCGCCGGGGCCTCGCCGCCGTCGGCGATGGCCTGCGCGGCCGCCTCGCCCTTCCGTTCACGGACCAGCGCATAGGCCTCGCGCAGCAGTTCCGTCACCCCTTCGCCGGACACGCCGGAGACTTGGCGCACCTTGGCGCCGGAGGCCTTGGCCAACTGCTTGGCCTTGGCCTTGCGGGCTTCCTTGTCGAGGGCGTCGACCTTGGAGAGCACCAGGAACTCGGTCTTGTCGGCCAGTTCCTCGCCATAGCTTTCCAGCTCATGGCGCACCGTCTTCCAGGCCTCCACCACGTCGTCCTGGGTGCCGTCCACCAGGTGGATCAGGGTCGCGGTCCGCTCCACGTGGCCCAGGAACCGCACGCCCAGGCCCGCGCCCTCGCTGGCGCCCTCGATCAGGCCGGGGATGTCGGCCAGGATGAACCGCTCGCCCACCGACAGGTCGACCATGCCCAGGTTGGGGGCCAGCGTCGTGAACGGATAGTCGGCGATCTTCGGCTTGGCGGCCGAGGCGGCGGCCAGGAAGGTCGACTTGCCGGCGTTGGGCAGGCCCACCAGCCCCACGTCGGCGATCAGCTTCAGGCGCAGCCAGATCCACTGCTCCTCGCCGTCCTGGCCGGGATTGGCGTAGTGCGGCGCCTGGTTCACCGGGCCCTTGAAGTGGGTGTTGCCGAAGCCGCCGTTGCCGCCTTTCAGCAGGCGCACGCGCGTCCCGGCCTTGTCCAGGTCGAGCAGCAGGCTTTCCTTGTCCTCGGCGAACACCTGGGTCCCCACCGGCACCCGCAGCACCGCGTCGGCGCCGTTGTGCCCATGGCGGTTGCGGCCCATGCCGTGGACGCCGGTCTCGGCCTTGAAGTGCTGGTGGTAGCGGAAGTCGATCAGGGTGTTCAGGCCCTCGACCGCCTCGATCCAGACGTCGCCGCCCTTGCCGCCGTCGCCGCCGTCCGGGCCGCCGTACTCGATGTACTTCTCCCGCCGGAAGGACACCGCCCCGCCGCCGCCGGCGCCGGACTTGATGTAGATCTTGCACTCGTCGAGGAATTTCATGGCGTCAGGGCCTTAGCACGAACCACCGAGGCGCGGCAGCGCCCCTCCACCCTTCGGACCCCCCTCTCCCGGGCGCGGGGGAGGTTTTTGGCCCAGTCGCCCTCGACCTCCCCCGCGTCGGCGGGGGAGGGGGACCACCAAGTGGTGGAGGGGGCGCTGCGACCGAGCCTCACGCCAGCCACACCATCATCCGCGTGGGCGCCGCCGCGCCGCCGCGGGCCACACAGGGGCGGCGCTCCACGTCGCCGGTGTAGAGGAAGCCCGCCTTGCAGAGCACCTGGCCGGCCGCCGGGTTGTCGGCGAAGTGGCCGGCCACCACGACCGACCTGCGCCAGTCGCGCTTCACCCAGCGCAAGGCTCCGCGCACCGCCTCGGTGGCGTAGCCCCGGTTCCAGAACGGGCGGCCCAGGCAGTAGCCGATCTCGGTGCGCAGGCTTCGCTTGTGGTCGAAGCCCAGCAGGCCCACCACGCCGAAGCTGCGGTGCTCGATCACGAACCGGGCCTCGCCCAGCCAGTCGCAGGCCTGCGCGCGGCGGATCCACGCCTCGGCGTCGTGGAGGCCGTAGGGATGCGGCATGGACGTGGTCATCCCGGCCACGTTGAGGTCGTTGGCGAAGCCGGCGATCGCGGGCGCGTCGGTCGTCACCGGACCGCGAAGGATCAGCCGCTCCGTCGAGACGACGGGGGTCACGTCAACTGCGCACATATCCTTGCCTCCCGGCCCTCTGAAGGGGCCCAAAACGAAAGCGGGGAGCCGGTTGCTGACCGGACTCCCCGCTTAGGTTCGTCAGTCCGGTTCAGCCCGTAGGCGAACCGGAGAAAGGCGGTTGGCCTACTTGGTCTTGTTGTCGTCGCCGACCATCACGTTCACGTAGGTGCGGTTGTCCCGCTTGGTGGTGAACGACACGGCGCCCGTGGCGGTGGCGAAGAGGGTATGGTCGCGACCAAGACCCACGTTGTCGCCCGGCCAGAACTTGGTGCCGCGCTGACGCACGAGAATATTGCCGGCGAGCACCGCTTCGCCGCCGAACTTCTTCACGCCGAGGCGCTGGCCGGCGGAGTCGCGCCCGTTGCGCGAGGAACCGCCTGATTTCTTGTGAGCCATGGTGCTCTCCTAAATCCCTTAGCCGGCCCTACTTGGCCGACTTGTCCTTCTTCGGGGCGGCGGCGGCCTTCTTCGGCGCAGCAGCCTTCTTCTCAGCGGCCGGGGCCGCCGTCTTGGCTTCGGCCTTCGCCTTGGGCGCGGCGGCCTTCTTGGCCGGCTCGGCCTTGGCTTCGGTCGCCGGCGCGGCGGCTTCAGCCTTGGGCTCGACCTTCGCCTTGGGGGCGGCGGCCTTCTTGGCGGCCGGCGCGGCGGTCTTGGAGACCTGGACCTTCCTGGCCGCGGCGGCTTCGCGCTGGGCCTCGGGGCTGACGAAGACCAGGCCGCGGGCGCGCGCGTTCAGCTCGCCCTTGGTGGTCAGATCGACCTTGCCGTCCCACTTGGTTTCCTTGCCGTCGGCGCCGGTGACGCCAATCACCCGCAGCACGGTCTCGGTCTGGCGGTGGCCCTTGGTGCGGCGATAGCCCTGGCGGCGGATCTTCTTGAAGATCTTCACCTTCTCGCCCTGGCGGGTCTCGACCAGCGTCGCGGACACCGAAGCGCCGGCCACCGTCGGGGCGCCGACCACCACGGCCTCGCCCTCGCCCACCATCAGCACCTCGCCGAAGGCCACATTGGCGCCCGGCTCACCAGCCAGCTTCTCGACGACCATCAGGTCGCCAGGAGAAACCCGGTACTGCTTGCCGCCGGTCTTGATCACCGCGTACATCGTTCGCGCCTTCAAAATCACTGTGTATGTGCAAAACGGAATGCGCCCGCGAGGGACCCGCGAGCGAAGAGCGGCGGACTTATACGGATCGGGCGCGCGGTGTCAACGAATGGGTGGGGAGTTCTATCGATCTTGATTGACCCTCAACTAGCTGCCTTTTGGCTTTCGGAGGGCTCGAAGGCGGGCGACTAGGTCGGCGTACTGATAGACCGCCTTTAGGAGTTCCTTCGCGAGTTCCACCGCCAGCCGAGACTCGGATTCTCCGATCTCGTCATATAGCTTCGCTTCAATATGCGCCGCGTCATTTCCCAGCAGGCGAAGCTCGTCGGCAGCGTCGAGGAGTTCCGAAGGCACCACGATATTTTGGCCCAAATTTGTGAGCCGCTCTTTCAGATTTGAGCCCGTCGCCTTTCGATCTTCACAGAGCTCTTCGAGTACACGACGCACCATCAGGGCGGTCGCCTTATAAGCACCTGCGGCCTGACAAGCCACGGCCTCCTCCAGAGAGGACAAGATCGGCGCAGGGAGATTACTGGCGTCGAAATCTATTGTTTCCGCCGGGAATACAGCTCTCAAGGCTCCAGTATGATCGGCCGAAATGAACAATACCCTCCTACATTCTTGGTTTGGACAAACTCGAATTCCAACGCGGGCCATTTCTGTTTCGCTTGGAAAAACAAGATCCTGCAATCCAATACCGCCAAAGGTTCCTTCGCGCCGGCAGGCCGGACATCTAACATTCGCGGGAGTTACACCGATGGCGTTTCCGGATCCCCTAATTTTGGGTGTCAGCAACTGACGTTTTCCTCTTCAGTGGCCTAATCCTCGCGCGTCGCCGGGTGTTCTCGCCTTCGCCAAGAATCTTTGCAACCAACACCTCTCCATAAATTCCATGGCCAGCATTCTGCCTTGGGGCCTCGGCTTCTCAAGGACCGGGCTTTGCCCGGCCGCCCCGCGGCGCGCCAGGGGCGCGTCCTTGACAAGCCGAGGCCCCAAGGCTCGCATCAACCATGGGATTTATGGGCGGCCAGCCCTCTTAAAGAGGGCAGGACAGCACGCTTCAGGCCCGGTCGCCCGCGCCCCCTCCGTCTCGCCGCCGGGCGGCGATCCACCTCCCCCGCTTCGCGGGTGAAGAGCTTGGGCGGGCGGCCGCGCGGACCCTGGCGGACGTTGCCCGGGCCTCACGCCAGCTCTACGTCTCGCCGATGGATAACGACACCCACCTCCGCATCGCGCGGCCCAGCGACGACCTGGACGCCCTGCTGCCCTTCTATCGGGACGGGCTCGGGCTGAACCTGCTGCTTCGGTTCGAAGGCCATGAGGGCTTCGACGGCATCGTGCTCGGCCGCGAGGGCTGCCCGTATCACTTCGAGTTCACCCACGCCAAAGGCCACCGGGCCGGGCGAGCCCCTACGCTGGACAACCTGCTGGTCCTCTACATGCCCGACGAGGAACGATGGCGTCAGGCCATCGAGAAGATGGGCCGCGCCGGCTTTCCTCCGGTTCCGTCATTCAATCCCTACTGGGATCGTCAGGGGCGGACCTTCGAAGACCCCGACGGCTACCGCGTCGTGCTCCAGCGGGGGTCATGGACGTCCTGAGCTCGTCTGTTGAGTTCGGTCGCCGCGCCCCTATTTCCCGGCGCCTCCAAACAACGCGCAATTCACGCGCTGTAATAAATTCCCCTGAGACGGGAAATCGGGAGATCTTTTCCCGTAATAAGTGGCCGATTTATCGAATTTCCGAATCCAAAATCCAACTGCGGCGAAATATTGATGACGGCGGGAACCTGACGGGACAGCGGCCTGTTAGGGCGCAGTAACCAAAGCTGGGATCTCAAAAAATGAAAACCTTTTTAGCCGCCGCCACCGTGGCTGCGGCGATGCTCGCCGGCGCGACCACCGCCGGCGCCGCGCAGTTCGTAACCTGGTCGCCGGTGAACCCCGACGGCTCGTTCAGCGGCAATTTCGGCGACACCGGCATCACCACGCCGACCTTCACCGACGTCTTCGACTTCACCCTGCCCACCGGGTCGTCGAGCTTCACCGTGAACTCGACCTTCACCGACAACCCGAGCAACAACATCAACTTCACCACCGTCACGTACAACGGCGCGGCCTTCAGCATCATCTCGCAAGGCCAGAACGAGTTCCGCGCCCTGAACGGCGTCAGCGTCGCCGCCGGCGGGCCTCAGCACCTCGTGGTGTCCGGCACCTCGGGCGGCAGCGGCTCCTACGACGGCGTCATCTCGTTCTCGCGCGTCACCGCCGTGCCGGAACCGGCCGCCTGGGCCCTGATGATCATGGGCTTCGGCGGAGTGGGCGGCATCGTGCGCTCGCGTCGCCGCCAGGTCGCGACCGCGGCCTGATCCCTTCGCTCGACGCTCTAACCACCGTCATGGCCGGGCCTGCCCCGGCCATGACGGATTGGGGTGTCGTGCTTCGACGGTCAGCCCGAAACCTGTCAGGGTCCTCCGCGACTGCGGGGGACCCACATGACATCGCGCGAGACCGCCGGCCTGGCCCTGCTGGGCTTCGGCATCTGGCTTTCCGGAGCCGTGACGTTCCGGCTGGGCGGACGCCTGATGCTGGAAAGCGGCCCGATCGCCCTCGTCCTCAGCGCGCTCGGCATAGCCCTCAGCGTCTGCCTGCTGCTGCGCGCGACGATGGACTGGCGAAGGATCGCGCCCGCCCAGTCGGTGGCCGTGGCCGTGGCCATGACCCTGCCGGGCCTGTTCGGCGACGTGGCCTATGTGCTGGGGTTCTCGCAGCTCAGCGGCCTGCAACCCGCCACGGTCGGCGCCTACGCGGCGGTGGTGATTTTCGGGACCGCCGTTCTCTATGCCTACGCCCTGGTCCGCGCGAGGACCTAGGATTCCGCCTTCGGCGCCGGGGTTGGGGCCGGGGTAAAGCCGGTGACGTCGGGGTCGCCCACGACGATCACCGCCGGCCGGCCCTTGATCGGCTGGGCCATCAGGGCGTCGATCAGGCGGGCGGTTTCGGGGTCGAGACGGGAGGCTGGCACAGGGTTGGATTCCTTCGGCTCCATGATCTTCACAACGGCGGGCCGCGACGAGCGTTCCCGTTCATCTGTCGGCTATCCGACAGATAAGGCAGGGTATTCAGGGCGCGGTCCCTGCGACAAAGCCGCGGCCGCCCTTCGCCTTAACGGTCCTTTCGGGTTTGCATGGGATGCAAGAGGCGTCAGAGCTGCAGAAGCAGTTCGCACCAGACCGGACGGTCCGACGTGGCGGGTTTGAACGAGCGCATCTACCGCAGCTTGCGCGGTCTCGAAAAGACCGCCTCCACCAGCCGCGTTCTGAACCTGGCGGCGCTGGCCGTGCGCCACGCCGGCAATCCCGAACATGCCGCGGCGCCGATCTTCAAGAGCCCCGTGCTGAACGGCTCGGTGGTGCTCAAGCACCGCCTGCGCGTCGACGAGACGGACCTGTTCGACGGCCTGACCCGCACCGCCACCAAGCTCATCGTGCCCTTCGACAGGGCCGACCTGTCGCTGGGCGGGCGCACGGTCTTCGTGGGTGAGAAGGGCTGGCTGCCGATCCTCGAGGAGTTGCGCGGCGGCGCCGACGAGATGATCCGCGACGCCGAGATTCTCGAGGCCATCGACCAGCTCCCCTCGCTCGACCCCTTCCTGCTGCGCGAGCACCTGAAGCGGCGCGGCTATGAGATCAGCTCGACCCACTTCGACATCTCGCCCGGCGACGTGGACAAGATGCAGCGCTTCGTGGGCGGCGAGATCGCCCGCCTGATCGAGCTGGCCTATGGCGGCGCGGGCTCCGGCGGCGCCACCACCCGCCTGGTCGACGCCCTGCTGTCCTCCAAGACCGACGAGCGGCTGGAGCCGCTGCGCCTGACCCTGCAGCTCGAGGGCGAGAGCTACCGCGAGGGCATCTTCAGTTGGAAGGGCTTCCTCTATTACAAGTGGGTGCTGAACAGCCTCTGGCCGAAGCTCAGGGAAGTGCTGATCGAGGTCATGAAGCTGCGGGTCATCGGCCCGCGCGACCGCGACCTGATGGTGCTGATCGACGAAATGAAGCTGCGCCTGCGCACGGCCATGGAGGCCCAGGTCAAGGCGGTCATGGGCTATCTGAAGGCCTATGACGCGGTGTTCCTGCAGCTCACCGAAGGCAACGCCGCGGCGTTCCGCGACTTCCTGCTGGCCTCGCCGGAGATGTTCATGGCGCTCGGCGAGGGCGCCGGCACGCTCAGCCACGTGGCGACCTTCTGGCGCTACCGCTTCCCGCCGGGCAAGCCCCTGATGGCGACCATGGGCGAGATCCTCGAACTCCTGCAGGACTTCGAGTCCGGCCTAGGCGCCGAGCCGCACCCCCTGAGCTACGCGGCCTAAACGCCAAGCCCTCTCGAGCTCTCCCCCGCCGGGCGCGGACTTCCGGGAGGAACCTTCGGCCTGAGCTCCGGCTTCCGCAGGGATGGCCAAGCTCCCCGCGCCCGACGACCGCGCCGCCATCCTGCGCGACGCCCAGCGGCTGAAGATGACCCGTTCGGCCCACGCCTATGTGCGCGGCTCGACGGCGAGGTTCTACGAGTGGCTGCAGGAGGCCGGCGGCAAGGTCCCGCAGGGGCCCCAGGTCTGGATCTGCGGCGATTGCCATTCCGGCAACCTCGGCCCGATCTCGAGCGCCCGCGGGCAGGTGGCGGTGCAGATCCGCGACCTCGACCAGACGGTTATCGGCAATCCGGCCCATGACCTGATCCGGCTGGGACTGTCGCTGGCCACCGCCGCGCGCGGCTCGAACCTGCCCGGCGTCACCACCGCCCTGATGGTCGAGCACATGGTCGAGGGCTACGAGGCAGGCCTGGACGGCGAGACCCTGGCGCCGGACGAGGAGACCACGCCCAAGCAAGTGCGGCGCGTCCTCAAGCAGGCGCTGCGCCGCCGCTGGAAGGACCTGGCGCGCGAGCGGATCGAGGACGCCAGGCCGACGATCCCGCTCGGCAAGCGGTTCTGGCCGCTTTCCGAAGCCGAGCGCGCGGGGCTGAAGGGCCTGGCCGGCGAGGAAGGGCTGCGCAAGCTGGTCACCGGCCTGCAGCACCGGCCCGACGACTCGCCGGTGGAATTCCTCGACGGGGCCTACTGGATGAAGGGCTGCAGCTCGCTGGGGCGCCTGCGCTACGCCGTGCTGGTGGGCGTCGAGGCCGAGGGCGGCGGCCTGGAGACGGTGCTGATCGACGTCAAGGAGGCGACGCCGGCGGCCGCCCCCAGCGCGCCGGGCGCAAAGATGCCGGCCGACAACGCCAGGCGCGTGGTGGCCGGCGCGCGGGCGCTCTCCCCGTTCCTCGGGCGCCGCATGCTGGCGGGAAAGCTGCTCCGGCGATCGGTGGTGATCCGCGAACTGACGCCGCAGGACCTGAAGCTCGATATCGAGCGCCTGAGCCGCGAGGAGGCGGTGCGCGCCGCACATTACCTGGCCCTGGTGGTCGGCCGCGCCCATGCCCGCCAGATGGACGCCTCGACCAAGGCCGCCTGGCGCGCCGAACTGGCCCGCAACCGCTCGGCCACCCTGGACGCGCCCTTCTGGCTCTGGTCGGCCATCGTCGAGCTGATCCAGAGCCACGAGGCCGCCTACCTCAACCACTGCCGCCGCTACGCCCTGCAGGCGGCGTAGGGCCGGATCAGGCTGCCTGGTCGTCGAGGCTGCGCGCCGCCTCGCCCTGGGCGATCACCTGGGCGATTTCCGACAGCATGGCGCCGGGCGAGATCGGCTTGGCGACCACCCCGTTCATCCCCGCCGCGATATACTCCGCCCGCTGGTGGACCATGACGTTGGCGGTCAGGGCGATGATCGGAACCCGGGCGGCCGGGCCGGCCAGGGCGCGGATGGCGCGGGTGGCCTCGACCCCGTCCATGTGCGGCATCTGGACGTCCATCAGGATCAGGTCGTAGGCGCCGAGGCGCGCCGCCTCGAGGGCCGCAAGCCCGTCCTCGGCCTCGTCGACGCCGGCCCCCAGGCGGGTGAGCATGGTGCGCGCGACCAGCCGGTTGGTGGGATTGTCCTCGGCCAGCAGGATCCTGACGCCGTCGAGCACGCCCGCCTCCGCCGGCGCCGCCCCGGCCGCCGCGGCGGCCGGCGCCTCGAAGGCCATCCGGAAGGTCGATCCTTCGCCCTCGACGCTGGAGAAGGTGATCTCGCCGCCCATCATGCGGGTCAGGGCCTGGGTGATGGAAAGGCCAAGCCCCGTGCCCCCGAACCTGCGCGCGGTGTTGCCCTCGGCCTGGCGGAAGCGTTCGAAGAGGTGGCTCTGCGCCTCGGCGCTCATGCCGATGCCGGTGTCCTCGACCTCCAGCGCCACGCGCCGGCGGCCCCCGCCGGAGGCGGCCACAGCCAGGCGCGCGGTGATCCGGCCCCGGGCCGTGAACTTCACGGCGTTGCCCAGCAGGTTGAACATCGCCTGGCGCACGCGCACCGGGTCCGCTTCGATCCAGAGGTCGCCGCCCTCGATCTCGCAGGTCAATTCGACGCCCTTGGCCCGCGCCTGTCCGCCAACCAGGGTGATGACCGCGCCCAGCGCCTCGCCCGCCTGCATCGGCTCGGGCGCCATCTCGAGCTGGCCGGCCTCGATCTTCGAGAAATCGAGCACGTCGTTCAGCAACTGCGAGAGCATCCGTCCGCAATCTTTGGCGTGGCGGATCAGCTCGCGGCCCTCCGGCGAGATCGGCTCGCGGTCCATGAGGTGCAGCGCGCCCAGGACGCCGTTCATCGGCGTGCGGATCTCGTGGCTGACGTTGGCCAGGAACTCGGCCTTGGCGCGGTTGGCGGATTCCGCCTCGGCCTTGGCCTCGACCAGGGCGGCTTCAGCGACCATCTGTTTGGTGACATCGCGGCTGACCTCGATGACGCCGACCGGAACGCCGTCCTCGCAGACCAGCTTGGCGTTGGATTGGACCCACACCCAACTGCCGTTCTTGTGGCGCACCCGAACCGCCACCACGACGGACTGCGCGGGGTCGGCGAGCAACAGGTTGATCGCCGCGGTGACAACCTCCTCGTTGTCGGGGTGATGGAGGGCGCGCTGAACGGTTCCGATCAGCTCCTCGGGACGGTAACCCAGCATCGCCAAGCATCCGGGCGAGATGTATTGGAGCCTGCCGTTGATGTCGCTGCGGGTGATGACGTCGGTGACGTTCTCGGCGAGAATCTCGAAGTTGCGCAGGCTCTCATTGATGCGCCGCTGGGACTGCTGGACCGAGGGCGAGGCGACCGCCCGCGCGAGGCCGAAGATCGCGCTGAGGCCCAGCATCAGCCAGACCGGCAGCATCTGGCGTCCGTCGAGGGCGCCTGCCGGGCCGACGACGGCCAGCGCGGCCATCGCCGGCGCCATGCCCGCCGCCAGAAACACGATCGGCGTATTGTGGAACAGCAGGATCATCAGGACGCCGACCGCCATCAACATGGCCGCGGCCGCCGCGTGGCCTTCGGTCGTCCCCGCCTGCCACCACAGGGCGGCGAGCAGCAGCCGCCAGAGGGTTATCGCCGCATAGCTGGCGACGAAGTTGGCGCGCACCCGCCCATCGATGGCGCGTCCCGGCGGGCGTGGGCGGCTGGCGAACCAGCACCAGGCCTCCAGCGCCATGGCCGCCGCCGCCCAGGCGGCGCACACCGGCGAGGGCAGGATGAGGACGCCTATCAGCGCGGCCAGCAGGGTCACCGCAACCCTTGCCGCCGTCACATCGTGAACAGCGACGGCGACGTCGTCCAACTGGGTTTCCCGGCTGCGAGCCCGCGGCGTGGCCGCCCAAGCGATCATCTCCACGGCGCGCGCGGCCAGCGGTTCGACCCGCGCGCGAGGGCCGTTGCGGTCGGCGGCGATCAAGGGAACATCTCTCACCCGCCCACCTTGGCCGCCGCGGGCTAACGCAATGGGTAGATGCGGGTGCGACAAATGGGCTCGGTCAGGATCGGCGGTCCGGGGTCCCTTCGGCCCACGGGGCCCCTAGGCGAGCGGCCTCGCTCGGCGTAACCTAAGGGTGAGGGGCGGCTCTGGGAGCTGTCATGATGCGTAGTCTGGGGGCTGGCGGGGTGCTTCTCACCTTGGCCGGCGCGGCGGTTGCGGGACCGTCGTTTGGAGCAGGCTTGGAAGCGTCGGCCTGGGCGATCACGCCCGAGGACGCGGCTTGTCACACCGATCTCGAACTGGTCTCGCGGTCCGGCGCCATCGCGCCGATCGCCCTGATTTCCGACGGCGAGCACGTGGCCCTGCGCTTCGCCAAGGAGGGCGTGCCGAGCCAGGCCTTCCTGCCGATCCGCGTCGACGGCCGGCCCTTCGCCAACCTGGTGCAGCGCACCGGCGAGGAGGGCCTGGCGGTCATGAACCTCAGCGACGAGACGCTGGCCGCCCTGCGCCGCGGCAGGACCCTGCAGGTCGCCTGGCTGGCCGACGAAGCGGTGAGCGCCTCGCTCAGCGGGGCGGGCCAGGGAATCGCCGACCTGAAGGTTTGCGGCGCGCAGGTCGCCGGCCAGCGCCGGGTCCGCGAAGCCGAGCTCGACGCCCAGCGCAGCCGCGCCCAGACCGAGGCCCGCGCCAAGGCCGTGGCCGACGAGCAGTTGGCCGCCGCCCGCGCCCAGACCGCCGCCGCCGAGGCCGAGCATCAGAGGGTCGCCGCCGAGGCCCAGCGCGCCCAGGCCCAGGCCGACGAACTCTCCGCCGAGGCCGAGCAGACCCGCCAGCGCATGCTCGCCGACCAGGAGCGGCAGCGGGCGGCCGCGGCGCAGCAGGTCTACTATGGCGGCGGCGGGCCCTACGGCTACGCGCCGCCCCAGCCGCAGGCGCCTCCGTCGCCCTACGGCTACTACCCGCGCTACTACTATCCGCGCTGACGCCCGGTCAGGCCGGCGGCGGCACGCGGGCCGAGTGCAGGAACTCCATCCGCCAGGCGCCGTCGCGCCAGCCGAACACCGCCGACTCCAGCCAGGTCACCGGCTGCAGGGCGCCGGCCTTGCCCGAGGCGCCGGTGTTGACCCAGGCGACCCAGGCCTGGTCGCAGGCCAGGTGGACGTCGAAGTCGTGCAGGTTCCACTCGATCCTGACGCCGGAGGCATGGGCGCCCTTCACCAGCTCGCCAAGCGCCAGGCCCGCGTATTTCTTGCCGCCGTCATAGGCGTAGAAGCCCGGCGCCTGGATCTTGCCGAGTGCGGCCAGATCATCGCGCCGCCCGGCGTCGAACCAGGCCCGCACGACCGCCTCCACGGCAGGACCCGACCCTTTCGGGGCGCAGGCGGGCGTGGCCTGGACGGACCCGGCGGCGAGGGCGGCCGCCAGGCCGAGCGGGAGGGCGTGGCGCGGCATCGAGGTCATCCTTCAGGATAGTGGTCGGCGAAGCGGCCGAGCTTGCAGGCGTAGCCCTCCGGCGGCGGGGTCAGCTTGAAGTTCGCCGGATCGCTGCCCTTGGGGTGCGAGGCCAGCGTCTTCAGCGCCCAGGCGTTGAAGGCCTGGGTGTTGGCCTGGGGCCACATGTGGCCGTGGCGGGCGCTGCAGGCGACGTGGACCACGGCCTTCTGGGCGCTGAAATAGTTGGAGGCGGCCTGGGTGGTCGGCCGGTAGTCCGAGCAGAGCCCGAGCGGCGGGCCGCAGTCCCACAGGTCCTTTTCGCCGCCCCAGACGGTGATCACGATCATCGGGTCGAGCTTCGCCCTCAGCGGATAGGGCCCGACGCGGCCCTGGAAGACCTTGTGGGGATCGCCGGCGACATAGGCCCTGGCGTCGTTGAAGCTGAGCGGGAAGCCGTCGTCCTTGCTGACATACCACTCGCCGGAGATCGGCAGGCCGCCGGCCCAGAAGTCGGAACGGAAGGTGAGCGCCCGGTTGGTCATCGTCCCGCCGGACGAGATGCCGCCCAGGTAGATCCGCTTCGCGTCGACGGGGAAGGCCTTGGCCGCGCACGTCACCGCCGCGATCAGGAAGGTCGAGTCCGAGCCTTGGTCGGTCTTGAACCGGTCCCCGGCCGGCCCCGCCGCGCGGCCCTCATGCCAGGGGTTCCAGTTCCAGCCGCCGTGGCCGGGACCGTTGCAGGCCCCGGCCTTCAGGTTGGGGTCCTGATCGGCGCATTCGCGGACCGGGCCGATCACCAGGAAGCCCTGCTTGGCCATCAGCGAGGTGGCCCCGCTGCGCGGGACGGTCAGGTTGTCCATGGTGGATTCCACCGAGCCGGTCAGCGGCACGAACACCGGCGCGGGACCGCTCGCACCCTCCGGCGGATAGACCAGGAAGGCGCGCTTGACGCCGGCGTGCGGGAAATCGGTGTTGAGGCCGGCGTGGACAACGTAGCCGTCGGGGCAGTCGCCTTTCAAAGCGGCTGCGTTGGCTGAACCCGCGAGCGCCCACGCCAGACCCGCCGCGAATAGTCCGATCCACTGGCGCATCCGGCGCTACCCCGCGTCTATTGGCATTCGTCAGAATGCGACTGGCCTTGAGGCCCATGGCCAGATTGGAGCTTTGGGGCCTGGCCGGGTCAAGGACGGCCTCTTCGGGCCGCCGCTCCGCGGCGAGCGCAAAGCGCTCGTCCTTGACGCGGCCAGGCCCCAAAGCATTCTCGCGACCATGGACTTAAGGGCTCCTCCCCTTGCGCCCGCCTGGGAGTACGGCGAAGGTCGCCCCGCCTCAGTCCGGAGCCTCCCCGCCTTGCGTCACATCCTCCCCGCGCTCACCGCCGCCGCCGTCCTCGCGTCAGCCCTCGTCGCCACCGCCGCGTCCGCCCAGCCTTCGCCCACCGAGCACGCCCTGCTCCATGCGCTCGCGGCCGAGGTCTCGCCCGACCAGCAACACGCCACCATCGCCAAGCTGGTGTCCTTCGGCACTCGCCACACGCTCTCCGACACCAAGTCCGACACCCGCGGCATCGGCGCCGCGCGGCGCTGGGTCGCCTCGCAGTTCGCGGCCATGTCCAGAGATTGCGGCGGCTGCCTGACCGTCGAGACCCCCTCGGAGGTGTTCACCGGCCGTCGCGTGCCCAATCCCACCGAGGTCATGGACGTGCTGGCCATCCAGAAGGGGACCACCGACCCGGGCCGGGTGATCGTCATTTCCGGCCACATGGACAGCCGGGTCACCGACGTCCAGAACTTCACGTCCGACGCGCCGGGCGCCAACGACGACGCCTCCGGGACCGCCGCGGTGATCGAAGCGGCGCGGATCCTTTCGAAGCACAAGTTCCCCGCCACCCTGGTGTTCGCCGTGCTGTCCGGCGAGGAGCAGGGCCTCTACGGCGGCCACGTGCTGGCCGACTATGCGACCAAGCAGGGCTGGCGCGTGGAGGCCGACCTCAACAACGACATCGTCGGCAATTCGGAAGGCATCAACGGGGTGCGCGAGACCACCCGCGTGCGGGTCTTCTCCGAGGGCACCAAGAGCGTCGAGACCGCCGCCGAGGCCGACCGGCGCCGTTACAACGGCGGCGAGGTGGACTCGCCCTCGCGCCAGATCGCCCGCTACATGGACGGCCTGGCCGGGACCTATCTGGGCAACTTCAAGGTGACCATGGTCTACCGCACCGACCGCTTCGGCCGCGGCGGCGACCAGACCGAGATGATCAAGGCGGGCTTTCCCGCCGTGCGCGTCACCGAGGCCAACGAGAACTACAACCGCCAGCACCAGGACCTGCGCACCGGGAACGGGATCAAGTACGGCGACGTGATCGAGGGCGTCGACTTCGCCTACCTGGCCAATGTCACCCGGGTGAACGTCATCACCATGGCCTCGATGGCCATGGCGCCGGCCCCGCCGACCCACGTGGACATCTCCGGCGCGGTCTCGGCCGATACGACGGTGAAGTGGCGGCCGGCGGCGGACGCCCAGCGCTATCGGCTCTGGTGGCGCTCCACCACCGACCCGCAGTGGCGCTTCAGCCGCGCCGCGCCGCCCACCGGCCAGGCGGTGCTGAAGGACGTCAACATCGACGACTGGTACTTCGGGGTCAGCGCGGTCAGCCCCGACGGCTGGGAAAGCCCGGTGGTGTTCCCCGGCGCGCCGGGCAGTTGGGCCCACGAGGACGCGCCCCCGGCGCCCGCGGCCCCGGGCACGCCCGGCTCGAAGCCCTAGAAGGGCGACGCCCGGGCCGGGCGCTTACGGCACGTGGTGGTGATGGTGGTGGTGGGGCGCGTGATAGACCGCGCGGTGGCGGCTCACGCGGTGATGCGCCCGCTGATGGGCGACGGCATGGCGGTGGCTGTGGTGCGCCGTCCGCGCCGAGGCCATGCCGGCCGACGTGGCGAGCACCGCGACGGCGAGCGCCAAGGTGACGAGTTTCACGGCTTGTCTCCCAGTTCTGGTATGTCCGAATCAGGACGCGGACGCCCTCAAGGCTACGCCCCCAGACGGTTGCTACAATCTTACGGCCGGACGGCGGTAAGCTGGATTCTCGGCGAAAGCGGCGGCTCTGTCCCGGCGCTGGCAGGATGGAGCGAGACGACGGCGATGGTCCCGCGAGCTTGGCTGATCCTGGCGCTGGCCGCGGCCGGCGTCTGCGCAGGAGCCCCGGCCGGCGCGGCGGTCTACGCCATGGTGCGGGCCGACCCTGACGCCATCACGGTAATGGACCCATCCGCCGTCGAGGCCGTGCCGGGCGCCGCCGAGCTGCGCCGCGCCTACAGCGTCACCGTCCAGAAGAACCTGGTCTCCGGCGGCCCGCAGCACCCGGGCTATGTCCGCACCCTCAACGAATATGACTGCGCCGGGCGCCGGGTCCGCTGGAAGAGCTTCTCGGTCTATTCGCGGTTCGGCGACCTGGTGATCCACAAGGACAACCCCGACGAGGCCTGGGCGCCGACCCCGCCGGGCAGCGAGGCGGAGGCCTCGACGCGGCTCGTCTGCGACCACGCCAACAAATGGGCCGGCATGGCGGCGACTTCGCTCAGCCAGCTCGTCATAACCCTGATGCAGGCCTGGGACGACGCCGCGCCGCTGCCGCCCTTGCAGCCGGTCAGGCCGGCGCCGCTGAAGACGCCGCCCGGCAAGGCCGCCCGCAAGGCGGCCAGGACCTCCTGAGCGTGAAGATCACCCTCCTCGCCGTCGGCAGGCTCGCCCGCTCGCCCGAGACCGAACTGGTGAAGACCTATGTGGAGCGCGCGACCAACGCCGGCCGCGCGCTCGGCCTGGGCCCCGTCGAGGTGGTCGAGGTCGAGGCCCGCAAGCCCGGCAAGGCGGCGGAGGCCGAGGTGCTGAAGGCCTACCTGGCCGACGCCTCCCAAGGAGAAAAATGGGTGATCGCCTGCGACGAGCACGGCGCCGCGCGGCCCTCCCGCGCCTTCGCCGAGGAGATCGCCGCCCTGCGGGACCGCGGCGTGCGGCGGCTGGTGTTCGTGATCGGCGGGGCCGACGGCCTGGACGGCGAGCTGCTGGCCGGCGCCAACGGCAAGCTCGCCTTCGGGCCGCAGACCTGGCCGCACGCCCTGGCCCGCGCCATGCTGGCCGAACAGGTCTATCGGGCGGTGACCATCCTGGCCGGTTCACCCTATCATCGGGACTGAATGCAGCGCGCCCTGATCCTGCCCGCCTCCCTGGCCGCCCTCGCCGCCATCGCCATCGGGGGCGCGGTCGCCGTGGCGGCCACCGGCGAGCGCCTGGCGCGGCTCAACGTCGAGGAGACCCAGCTTTCCGTCGAGCAGACCCGCAACATGGGCCAGCTCGCCCGCCTGCTGTCGGTGCTTGAGATGCTGAAGCGGGACCCGCCGCCGGCCCTGCTGGTCAGCCCCCGGGACGCCAAGAACGCCGTGCGCGCCGCCATCCTGGTCAAGGCCATGACGCCGGACCTGCAGGCCCGCGCCAGCGGCTACGCCCACGAGGCCGGCGAGATGATGCGCCAGCGGCGGCTGGCCGCGGTCGAGAGCGAGGCCCTGTTCACCAACGAGAGCGCCCGCGCCGACGCCACGCCTCCGCCGCAGGGCCCACCGGCCCTGCGCGGCCCGCTGGCGCCGGGCCTCCCCGAAGCGGCCATCACCCCGCCGCAAAGCCTCTCTAATCCGACAACCGGTCCGATCGTGCGGCGGTTCGGCGAGGCCCTCGCCAGCGGCGGCCGCGCCAACGGGATCACCTTCGCCGCCGCCGGCGGAGCCCGCGTCACCAGTCCCGGTCCGGGCTATGTGCAATATGTAGGCCCCGTGAAGGGATGGGGCGTGATCTTGATCTTAAGACTGGCGGGTGGATACCATTTGGTGCTTGCTGGTCTTGACCGCGCCTCCGTCTCGGTCGGGCAATCTGTCGCGGCGGGAGACGCTGTCGGATTCATGCCCGATGGCCGACAATCGCCAGGCTCGGGCGAGAAGGGCGAAAAGGGCCCCAGGGAACTCTACCTGGAGGTTCGCGAACAAGGCGCTCCTGTCGATCCGGGGCGCTGGCTGAACAAAGCGGGCTGAGCGGGCTTTATGCGAGGCCGCTTGAGAGTGGGCCGCGTATCATCAAGCGGACGTCTGTCCAGTCTGGGCGGGCCCGCAAGGGAGCCTACGGCAGGCGATGAAGAAGTACCTCCTGATCGGCGTTTCGGCTTTCGTGCTCGGCGCGGGCTCCATGGCCTATGTCAGCCAGCACGCCATGGCCGCGGCCACGCCCAAGGCCAATACCTACCGGATGCTGGGCCTGTTCGGCGACGTGCTGGACATCGTCGAGCGCCAGTACGTGGCCCCCGTGGACGACACCAAGCTGATCCACGCCGCCCTCGACGGCATGCTGACCTCCCTCGACCCGCACTCCAGCTACCTCGACCCCGAAGGCTTCGACGACATGCGCGACCAGACGCGCGGGGAGTACGGCGGCCTGGGCCTCGAAGTCACCACCGAGGACGGCGTGGTGAAGATCATCTCGCCGATCGACGAAACCCCGGCCGCCAAGGCCGGCCTGAAGCCCGGCGACTACATCACCGCCGTCAACGGCGACAGCGTGCTGGGCCTGTCGGTCACCGACGCGGTCAAGCAGATGCGCGGCAAGCCCGGCGAGACGGTGACGCTCACCATCGCCCGCGAGAAGTCCGACCCGTTCGACGTCAAGCTGACCCGCGAGATCATCAAGCAGAAGACCGCCGTGGCCCGGCTCGACGGCGACTACGGCATCCTGCGGGTCTCCGGCTTCAACGAGAAGACCACCGACGAGGCCACCGCCGCCTTCAACGAGATCAAGGCCAAGAACCCCCACATGAAGGGGCTGATCCTGGATCTTCGCCGCAATCCGGGCGGCCTGCTCGACCAGGCGGTCGGCATCTCCGACCTGTTCCTGCAAGGCGGCGAGATCGTCAGCCAGCGCGGCCGCGATCCGCGCGACGTGGAACGCTACAACGCCCACCCCGGCGACATCACCAACGGCCTGCCGATGGTGGTGCTGATCGACTCCGGCACGGCCTCGGCCGCCGAGATCGTCGCCGGCGCCCTGCAGGACCGCAAGCGCGCCGCGATCGTCGGCCTGACCAGCTTCGGCAAGGGCTCGGTGCAGACGGTGATCCCGCTGCGCGGCGGCATGGACGGGGCGCTCAAGCTCACCACCGCGCGCTACTACACGCCCTCGGGCCGCTCGATCCAGAAGACCGGCATCGAGCCCGACCTGGAGGTCGCGGCCACCAAGGACGAGGCGCAGGAGATCGCCAACCGCGCCTTCGGCTTCTCGGAAGCCTCCTTCAAGAACGCGCTGAACGCCGACGAGGGCAAGGTCCGCAAGGCCGCCCACACCCCGGCCGAGGCGCCGCCCGAAGGCTTCGACGTCAAGAAGGACTTCCAGATGGCCCGGGCCGAGGACGTCCTGAAGTACGGTTCGGTCGCCGCCACGCCGAAGCTGGCCGCGCCCACCGCGCGCCTGGCCGGCATCCTGTCGAAGGCCAAGGTCGCCGAGGTGAAGGCCCCCACGCCCAAGTAGCAGAGCCCGGCGGCAAATTCGCGCACCAGGCGAAGCTTGTTGGCGCGCGGCTTGCATCCGTGGCTATAGGGCTAACGTATCTTAGGGATACAGGCCCCTGGGGAAGGGCGATTCGATGCTTAGGCGTCTGCTGACGTGCGCGGCTGCGGCCCTGGCGATGAGCCTGGGCATGACGGCGGCTGCCGGCGCCGCGGTCATCAACTTCGACACCCACACCACCTACACCTCGGCGGGCACAAGTTTCGCCGAAGGCGGCATGACCTTCCAGGGCTACGAGCTCTACTTCGTGCCCCCGGACTCGATGATGACCACGCCGTCGGCGTTCGACAGCACCATCACGACGCCGATCATGGCGACGTGGTACGAGCCCTTGACGATGCAACTCGCCAGCGGCGCGGCCTTCGACCTGCAGACGATCTCCATGGGCCTGGGCTGGTACAACCTGCCTGGCGGCGACAGCGAGACGATCACCGGCGCGAAGGCGAACTGCACGGATGACGGGTCGGGTTCCTGCACGGTCAGCGACACCTTCCAGGTCGGCTACAGCTTCCAGACCTACAGCCTCACGCCGGACTTCACGGGCCTGAGCTCTGTGACCTTCGGCGCGATGACGACGCAGATCACCACCGATCAGGACGGCGCCCCGTTCCCCTATTCCGGCTGGATCGGCTACGACAACATCACCTTCACCTCGCCGGGCGAGGTGGGCGAGCCCGCGCCGGAGCCCGCCGCCTGGAGCCTGCTGATCCTCGGCTTCGCCGCGGTCGGCGGCCTGATGCGCGGCCGCCGCCGCGCTCCAGCCCTCGCCCGCGCCGCCTGAGCCCCCTTCTCCGATCAGCGGCCCCTCCCTTTCTGGGACGATGAGAAGTCTCCGTTAACCCTGTTTTGGGACTCTCCTGGCCGAGGAGCACCCGAGCCGTGGCTACGATCGCACTTCCCCGCCTGTCCTTTCCGACCTTCGGCCGCGCCCAGCTCATCGGCCTGGCGACCAACCGCTACGTCGGCCTCGCCGCCGCAACCCTGCTGCTGGCCGCCGCGGCGTTCGGCGTCGTCAAGGCTCTGGGTCCGGGCGGCCCCGGCGCGGGCGTCGTCCGCGTTCCCCTGTCCGGCGTGCTCGCCCACGCCCCGCAGGGCTGGCGCGAGACGCTGAGCCCCCTGCACGGCCCCGCCCGCATCAGCCAGGACGTGATCCGCCTGTCGGAGCAGCCGCTGGCGCCCTTGACGTCCGGCGCCTGGAGCCGCCCGGACAGGCTCCTCCCGCCGCCGCCGCCCGGCGCGCCCTTGCCCGTGGCGCCGATCGCCGGCTTCTTCGCCCCCGGCCCCGCCGGGCCGCTGCCGATCATCGCGCCGGACGGCCGCACCCCCTTCGAGGCCTACCGCCGGCCCTTCGTCCCCAATGGGCGGCCCAAGGTGGCCCTGGTGATCGGCGGCCTCGGCCTCAACGCCCGCGCCACCCAGCAGGCCATCGAGACCCTGCCGGGCGAGGTGACGCTTTCCTTCAGCCCGTACGCCGAGGGCCTGCAGGGCTGGATCGACATGGCCAGGGCCCACGGCCACGAGGCGCTCCTGGAGACGCCCATGGAGCCCGTGGACTATCCGGACAACGACCCTGGCCCCTACACCCTGATGGCCAACGGCCAGGCGCCGGACACCGTCAAGAAGCTGGAATGGGTGCTGTCGCGCGCCACCGGCTACTTCGGGGTCACCAACTACCTGGGCTCCAAGTTCCTGGCCTCCGACGGCGCCTACCAGACCTTTTCCGCCGCCCTGCGCGGCCGCGGCGTAGCCTTCGTCGACGACGGCTCGGCCGCCCATCGCGGCGGCAAGGGCCTGGTGCGCGCCTCGGCCGAGCGGGTCATCGACGACCAGCTCAACCAGACCGCCATCGACCAGCAGCTCGTCGCCCTGGAGGCTGCGGCCCTGCAGCGCGGCCAGGCCGTGGGCGCCGGCTTCGCCTATCCGGTGACCCTGGAAAAGGTGGCCCAGTGGTCGCGCTCGCTCGCTGACCGCGGCTTCCAGCTCGCCCCGGTTTCGGCCTTCGCGCACTGAGCCGCCGGCGACGCGCCGTTTCAATTCAATCGCAACGGCAGATGCTCTAGAACATCCGGGCGCATGACCCAGGACCTGGAACTCTATCGCCCGAACGTCGGGGTCGTCCTGTTTCACCGGGACGGCCGGGTATGGCTGGGCCGCCGCGCCAACACGCCCGGCCCGCACAACTGGCAGTTCCCGCAAGGCGGGGTCGATCCGGGCGAGGACCTGGAAACCGCCGCCCGCCGCGAGCTGGCCGAGGAGACCGGGGCCGTGGCCGCGACCTTCCTGGGCCGCACCCATGACTGGGTGGCCTACGACTTCCCGCCCGGTCACGGCGGGGCCAAGGCCCTGCGCGGCTGGAAGGGGCAGAAGCAGGTGTGGTTCGCCTTCCGCTTCGAGGGGCAGGACGACGACTTCAACCTCGACGCCCACAAGCCGCCGGAATTCGACGCCTGGCGCTGGGCCTTCCTCGAAGAAGCGGCCGAACTGATCGTGCCCTTCAAGCGGGCCGCCTATGAGCGCGTGGTGGCCGCCTTTGGACGCTTCGCCGCGCCGCGTGGGGTGGAATGACCGCCATTGTGATGGTGCACGGCGCGTTTTGCGGCGGCTGGGCCTTCGACCAATTCCGCGAACCGTTCGAGGCCGCCGGCTTCGAGGTGATCGCCCCTGACCTGCGCGGCCACGAGGACGGGGCGCGGGGCGCCGCCGTGGTGGGCGTCTCCATGTCCGACTACGCCGCCGACATCGCCCGCCTCTGCGCCGAGCAGGCCGAGCCGCCGATCCTGCTGGGCCATTCCATGGGCGGGCTGGTGGCCCAGCTCGCCGCGCGCCGCGCCGCGATCCAGGCGCTGGTCCTGCTGGCGCCCTCGCCGCCGTGGGGCGTGGTGGGCTCCAGCTTCGAGGAGGCCGCCACCGCCTTCGGGGTGCAGATGATCGGCCCCTTCTCCTCCGGCGCGCTCTCGCCGGACCGCGGCCTGATGCGCGCCTACAGCCTCGACCGGATGCCCAAGCCCGAGCGCGAGGCCGCTGTGGCCAGGCTCCGGCCGGAAAGCGCCATGGCGGTGCGCGAGACCCTGAACTGGTGGCTCGATCCCTTCATGACCACCAGCGTCGGCCCCGGCGCCATCGCCGCCCCGGCCCTGGTGATCAGCGGCCAGGGCGATGTGGTCCACTCGCCGGCCACCGCCCGCGCCGTCGCCGAGCGGATCGGCGCGGCCTTCCAGGTGATGCCGGGGATGAGCCACTGGCTGGTGGGCGAGCCCGGCTGGGACGTGGTGGCGCAGACGGCCCTGCGCTGGCTGGCCGAGGAACTCAGCCTCGCCGCGTGAGCGCCAGGCGGGCCAGGCCGATCAGGGCGACCAGGGCCCAGGCGCCCTCCATCACCGTCGACGACAGGTTGAAGTTGGCCAGCAGCAGCGAGGCGAGGATTCCGCAGGCGCCCACGAAATTGGCGAGGAGCGACCAGAACCCCTTGGGGTCCAGCCGCCCGAGCGCCGCCCCGGCGTAGGCCACCAGGATCATGAGGACGCCGGCGAGACCCGCGGCGTCGGTCCAGCTCATCCGAGCTTGCGTTCCTGGTAGAACAGCTCGCCGGTCGAATATTTGGCGTTCAGCGAGCTGTCGTCAGGCTTGGTCCAGGTGGAGAAGTTCACCGCCGTGGAGTTGGCCGCGTCGAAATGCTCCCAGGACTTCCGCACGCGCTTCACGCCGTCGGGGTCCACGGCCACGTAGTTGGCCTGCAGGATCAGTTCCGGCTGGTGCAGGAAGGACCAGACGTTGATCGCGCTGACGATCGGCTTGTCCTCGCCCACCGCGTAATGCACCTCGCCGCGGCAGACGTCCTTGTTGGAGCCCGGCGGCTGGATGGTGATGTTGTAGTCCTTGTTCGCGCCCAGCGGCATGGTCCAGGTGTTGTCGCGGCGGTTCTTCTTCAGGCCGAAGGTCGCGGCGTTGGCCTTGGCGATGTCGTCGAGGTTGCCGCCGCGGACCAGCGGCACGCAGATCTTCTCGATCACCGCGATGATGGTCGCGCCGTCGCCGCTGGTGGGCAGGCTGGGCGGCGGCTCGGCGGCGGCGGCCGGGGCGGCGGGCGCCGCGGCGTCCGCGGGCGGGGTGGCGGCCGGCGCGGCGGGGGCCGCCGTCGGAGGGGCCGGGGGCGCCGGAGCCTGCGCCGCCGGAGCAGCCGGCGGGGCGGCGGGCGTCTGGGCCTCGGCGACGGACACCAGGGCCGTGGCGGCGATCAGGCTGGCGAGGACGGCGGTACGCATCTTAAGAGTTCCCCTGACTTTTCAGCGCGCCATAGAACGGGACCACGGCGTCGGAAGCAAGACATCCCGGCAGCTAATTTACAACTATAAATCAGACTGCCTCAATCGCGTGCTCGGCGAGCACGGTGAAGCCGTCCGGCGTGACATCGGCGAAGCCGCCGCGCACGTCATAGACGGTGATCTGCCCGTCATTATGCACCGTGACCGGGCCTTCGCGCAGCGCCGTCATGAACGGGGCGTGGCCGGCCAGCACCCCGAAGTCGCCCTCGGAGCCTGGCGCGTCGACCTGGTCCACGAGCCCGGAAAAGAGCTCGCGCTCCGGCGAGACCAGCGAGAAGTGGAGCTTGTCGGCCATCTGATCCCTTACGCTTCCGCCGCCAGTTGCTCGGCCTTGCGGACCGCGTCCTCGATGGTGCCGACGTTGTAGAAGGCGGCTTCCGGCAGGTGGTCGTATTCGCCGTCCACCACCGCCTTGAACGAGCGGATGGTGTCTTCGAGGGACACGAAGATGCCCGGCATGTTGGTGAACTGCTCGGCCACGTGGAACGGCTGCGACAGGAACTTGGAGATCTTCCGGGCGCGGGCGACCGTCAGCTTGTCCTCTTCCGACAGCTCGTCCATGCCCAGGATGGCGATGATGTCCTTCAGCGCCTTGTAGGCCTGCAGGGTCTCCTGCACGCGGCGCGCGACATTGTAGTGCTCTTCGCCGATCACCAGCGGGTCCATGATCCGGCTGGTGCTATCCAGCGGGTCCACGGCCGGGAAGATGGCCTGGGCGGCGATGTCGCGGCTGAGCACCGTGGTGGCGTCCAGGTGGGCGAAGGAGGTGGCCGGCGCCGGGTCGGTCATGTCGTCGGCGGGCACGTAGATGGCCTGCACCGAGGTGATCGAACCCTTGTTGGTCGAGGCGATCCGCTCCTGCAGGTTGCCCATCTCGGTGGCCAGCGTCGGCTGATAGCCCACGGCCGAGGGAATGCGGCCCAGCAGAGCCGACACCTCGGCGCCCGCCTGGGTGAAACGGAAGATGTTGTCGATGAAGAGCAGCACATCCTTGCCCTCTTCGTCGCGGAAGTACTCGGCCTGGGCGAGGCCGGTCAGCGCCACGCGGGCCCGCGCGCCCGGAGGCTCGTTCATCTGGCCGTAGACCAGGGCGCACTTGGAGCCCTCGCCGCCGCCCGGCAGGTTCACGTTGGACTCGATCATCTCGTGATAGAGGTCGTTGCCCTCGCGGGTGCGCTCGCCGACGCCGGCCAGCACGGAATAGCCGCCGTAGGCCTTGGCGATGTTGTTGATCAGCTCCTGCATGGTCACGGTCTTGCCGACGCCGGCGCCGCCGAACAGGCCGATCTTGCCGCCCTTGGTGTAGGGGCAGAGCAGGTCGACGACCTTGATCCCGGTGACCAGCACCTCGGCCGAGGTGGATTGCTCGGCGAAGGACGGCGCCTCGCGGTGGATGACGCTGGAGTGGTCCCAGGCGATCGGGCCGGCCTCGTCGATCGGCTCGCCGATGACATTCATAATCCGGCCGAGCGTGGCCGGGCCCACGGGCACGGTGATCGGGCGGCCGGTGTCGGTCACCGGCTGGCCGCGGGTCAGGCCCTCGGTGGTGTCCATGGCGATGGCGCGCACGGTGTTCTCGCCCAGGTGCTGGGCGACCTCGAGCACCAGGCGGAAGGGCTCGCCCGTCCGCTGGTCGGTGTTGGTGGTCTCCAGCGCGTTGAGGATCGCCGGCAGGTGGCCCTCGAACTCGACGTCGACGACAGCGCCGATGATCTGCACCAGGCGGCCGGTGGCGGCGCCTTGGACGGTGGCGGCCTTGGACTTGGCGGCAGCCTTGGCGGGCGCCTTCTTGGCGGGCTTCTTGGCGGTGGCGGCTTCAGACATGAGGGTCTCTTTCGGTCGTACGGGCTAGATCGCTTCGGCGCCGGAGATGATCTCGATCAGCTCCTTGGTGATCTGCGCCTGGCGGGCTCGGTTCATCTGCAGGGTGAGGCTGGCGATCATGTCGCCGGCGTTGCGGGTGGCGTTGTCCATCGCCGTCATCTGGGCGGCGAAGAACCCGGCCTGGTTCTCCAGCATGGCGGAGAAGATCTGGGTGGTCAGGTTGCGGGGCAGGAGCGCCTCGAGGATGGTCGCCTCGTCGGGCTCGTACTCGTAGGCGGCGCCCTTCAGGTCGATCGGCGGCGCGCCGGTCTCGACGTCGGCCGGGATCAGCCGCTTGGCGGTCGGCGTCTGGGTGACCACCGACTTGAACTGGCTGAAGAAGATGGTGACCACGTCCGCCTCGCCGGCGTCGAACAGCTCGCGGATGCGGGTGGAGACGGCCTCGGCCACCTCCAGCGAGGGACTGGCGCCCACCTCGAAGATGCCGACGTTACG